>WUUC01032701.1_pt1 | contig 27158 bp, 18 predicted proteins | sample 6278441 | NCBI WGS metagenome assembly WUUC01 (sample SAMN13675441, study PRJNA597444) | soil metagenome | isolation source: soil | place: USA: Washington | collected 2017-10 | reverse complement strand
GCATCACGCAGTTCTGGAATCAGGCGAGGGGCGGCTCGGTCTGGCCGTTCGTCTTTCTCTCCGGCGACGAGGACGCCGTGGGCAAACGTCTGCTGGCGGCGCACGGCTGCGCGGCGCTCGGCCTGCGCCTGCACGTTCTGCGCGCCGCCGACATCCCCGCCTCGGTGGTCGAAAGGGACGCGCTCTCAAGTCTATGGGAACGCGAGGCCGTGCTTGAAGGCAGCGCGCTGATGATTGAAGACGACGAGTCGGAGAAGACCCACTCGCACGCCGTCCTCTCCTTCATCGAGAGCATGCGCGGGATGCTCTTCGTCGCCGGGCGCGAGACGCTGCGCACGCACCAGCGCCCGTCGCTCCGCATAGACGTGAAGAAGCCCGGCTCGACGGAACAGCGAATCCTCTGGCGCGAAGCACTCGGCCCCGTCTCGCAAGAGTTGAACGGCCAGCTCGACGCCATCACTTCGCAGTTCAGCATGAGCGCCGACCGGATTCGCGCGGCCAGCATGCAGGCGCTCGTCGGCCTTGCACGCGCCGGGGAAGCGGAGCGCGAAGTCTTACCGGGCGAAAGCTTGAAGGGCGAAGGCTTGACGGACGAAGCGATTGACGAAGAGGCGGCGCAAAGCCCTTCGGAGACACCCGGCGCGATTCTCTGGAACACCTGCCGGATTCAGGCGCGCACGCGGCTCGACCATCTGGCGCAGCGCATCGAGCCCGCCGCGCGCTGGTCTGACCTCATCTTGCCCGAGCACCAGTTGCGTAGCCTGCGCGACATCGCGGCGCACGTGCGGCAGCGCAGCCGCGTCTACGAGACGTGGGGCTTCGCCTCGATGGGCTCGCGCGGCCTCGGCATCAGCGCGCTCTTCGCGGGAGCGAGCGGGACGGGCAAGACGATGGCGGCGGAAGTCATCGCGCGCGAGCTGCGGCTCGACCTCTATAAGATTGACCTTTCGCAGGTGGTCAGCAAGTACATAGGCGAGACGGAGAAGAACCTCCGTCTCGTCTTCGATGCGGCGGAAGAGGGAGGGGCCGTGCTCCTCTTCGACGAAGCCGACGCGCTCTTCGGCAAGCGCAGCGATGTCAAAGACAGCCACGACCGCTACGCCAACATCGAGATAAGCTACCTGCTGCAACGCATGGAGTCCTACAAGGGACTCGCCATTCTCACGACCAACATGAAGACGGCGCTCGACACTGCCTTCATGCGCCGACTGCGTTTCGTCGTGCAGTTCCCATTCCCCGACGCCGCGCAGCGCGCCGAAATCTGGCGGCACATCTTTCCACCGCAGACGCCCACGCAGAATCTTGAGATACAGAAACTCGCGCGGCTCAACGTCGCCGGCGGCAATATCCGAAACATCGCGCTCAACGCCGCCTTCCTCGCCGCCGACGCCGGCGAGGCCGTCACGATGTCGCACCTCCTGCGCGCCGCCCGCAGCGAGTACGACAAGTTGGAGAAGACGCTCACAGAGACCGAGAGCGGAGGCTGGATATGAGAGCGGCTGGCGTAGAGCTGCACATCGAAGAACTCGTGCTCGAAGGCTTCGCCGCCTCCGACCGTCACCGCATCGGCGACATGATAGAGCGCGAGCTGTCGCGACTCCTGTCCGAGCAGGGCATCCCCGCTTCGCTCGCCTCGGGCCAAGCGCGCGCGCACCTCGACGCGGGCGCGTGCCAAGTCGCTGCCGGCTCCACAGCCGAGCACGTCGGCGCGCAGGTGGCGCAGGCCGTCTACGGAGGGCTGAAGCGATGAGCGCGCGCGAAAGGGCCGAGACGAAAGCTTTCGACGCGCAGCGTCCGGCCTTCGCGCACGCTTCGACGGGCGCGTCCGGCCTCTTGCAGCGCAAGTGCGCCTGCGGCAACTCGCCCGGCGTGGCCGGAGCGTGCACGGACTGTGAACGCAAAAGTCTCAGGCGTTCTCGCTCCGCCGCTTCGCCCTCGCGCGAGGGCGCGCACGCTGCGGTTGAGCCTTTGATTGAAGAGGTGCTCGGCTCGTCGGGTCAGCCGCTCGACGCCTCGACGCGCTCTCTGATGGAGTCGCGCCTCGGCCACGACTTCGGCCACGTCCGCGTGCACACAGACGCTCGCGCGGCGCAGTCGGCGCGGGCCGTGGGCGCTCTGGCCTACACGGTCGGGCAGCAGTTGGTCTTCGACGGAGGGCAGTACCGGCCATCGACGCAGGCGGGCCAGCGCCTGCTCGCGCACGAGCTGACGCACGTCGTCCAACAGGGAAGCGGCAGCCGCTTTCAAGGCAAGCTTGAGATAGGCTCGCCCGACAGCCGGGAAGAGCGCGAGGCCGACGCGGCGGCGGAAGCCTTCGGGTCGGGAGCGGAGGCGAGAAAGCCGGGCCCGCTCCGTACGCACCCGAGCGCCCCGGCAGTCCTGCGGCGCAAGACGGGCGATGCCGGAAGCTGGATTAAGGGTCTCTTCTCAAGCATCTTCACAGGCCCTTCCGGTTCCTCCGAAAGCACGCTTCAGGACTACCTGAAGAAGCTCGACGAATCGAACGACATCGAGGGCGACCCGGACAGCGATGACAAGGCACGCCAGATAGTCAACACGTGGAGACAGGGCGGCAGCCCCTTCGTGCTCACGGCGCAGCGCAAGGCGCTTCTCATCCACGAGATGCTCGACGGCCCGACCACGGGCGGCGACGAGGACGCCATCCTCGAACTGCTCGAACGCTCTTACAACTTCGAGCTGAGCTACATCTTCGGCCCCGGCGGCGTGACCGGAAGGCGTCTCGCCGAAGACGTGCCAGACGACCCCGGAGACCGCCTGCGCGAATTCTACTTCCGCCGTTTCGAGACGGATAAGAATTTCGATACCGCGAGGGACACGGTCGTCGCCGGAGTGATAAGGCCGAAGGATTACCCAATCGTCCCGCTCGGCGTAGAGCTGCCGCCGGTCGGCGGCGGCTTGCTGACCGAGACGAAAACGTTCGGCAAGACGGAAGTCCCGGGCTGGAACGAGCCGTGCGTCCTCGGAATCATGTGCGCCGAAGACCGCTCCATCGTCGCGCAGCTTCCATCGCTCGACGTGAAGACGATGGAGCGCATCGACGTGAAGAAATGGACGTTCGACGGCAAGTCTTGGAGCAACAAGGTAGTTCACCCCGACGGGGTCAACAGGCCCGACCAGAAGCTCGTCGGCGTGCTCAAGGAATCGAGCTGCAACGCCGCGGCGCAGACTTTGTTCCATGAGGTACACCATCAGAACCAGACCGCCAACATGAGAAAGACTCACTTCACGATGGAGGTGGACGCCTACACGGAGCAGGTGAAGTGGGCCATCAAGCGCGGCCTCCCCGAAGAAGTCCGCAGCGTCGAAACGCCTTCGCTGCGCAAGACCGACCAGAACACCGGAGAGGAGAGCCCGAGCAAGGACGCGATAGAAAATAAGGTCTCTAAAATCTACGGCAGGCCGAAGGACGCGACCGGAAAGGACGCCGACGAGGGAGAGATTAAAGGCCACAAAGCGCCAGCCACGACGAAGCTCGAACTCTCCGACGGCAAGCTGCTCGAACGGCCTTCAATAAAAGGCGAGAGCTATCTGGAAGAGCCGCCGACCTTCATCAAGGCCGAGAAGATAGACCCGAAACTCTGGGAATGCCCGAAGGAAAAGAAGCCCTGAAGTTTTCAACCGCGCCCGGACAAGGCTCTCGGCCATTCCGCGCGCGCACGAAAAAAAGACCCGATGCACACGCGAACCAAAGCCCGTTCAGAGAGCACGCAGCAACCCTCTTCGACGCCCGCGCCGAACAGAGGACTGCTGCAACTCAAGTCCGAACGGCCCCGCGCCCTTGAAGACGCGCCGGGCATGGCGGCAGCGCGGCAGGGCTTCGGGCCGGGCCATTCAGAGGAGCCGCCGGGACGGTTGCCGCCGGTCGTCGGCGAAGTGCTAAGCGCGCCGGGTCAGCCGCTTGAGCCCGAAGTTCGTGCCGGGATGGAGTCGCAGTTGGGACACGACTTCGGCCACGTCCGCGTGCACGCAGACGCTCGCGCGGCGCAGTCGGCGCGGGCCGTGGGCGCGCAGGCTTACACGGTCGGAGAGCGTGTGGTGTTCGGGGCGGGCAAGTACCAGCCCTCGACAAGAGGGGGCAAGCATCTGCTCGCGCACGAGCTGACGCACGTCGTGCAGCAGACGGCGGGCGAGGTTCCGGGGGCGAGCTTTTCCGAAGCCGCGACCGAGGCCGAAGCCGACCGCAACGCCGCTGCCGCCGGTAGCTCTTTTGCCGCATCTTCCGGCGGGGAGGGCGTACAGCTCAGGGCGAGGCCGGGAGTCATCCAGCGCCAGCCGCAAGCGCAGCAGCAGCAGGAGCCTTTGGACGACGAGGCGCGAAAGATTCTGCGCGCGGCGCAGCGCGCCAAAGGCGAGCCGGGGGATCACACGTTGATGGTCATACGCGGGGCCGAGATTACGTATCGAATCATCGGCAAGTACCTGCCGACCTACGCCGACAAAATCGGCGGCGTAGGCTACGGCGAATCAACCAGCGGCGTGACGGCCAAGAAGTGGGGCAGGGATTCCATCACTGTCACCGTCGGCAAAGATTTTATCCTCAACACCGACGCCGACACTTTGAAGGCGCACGCGGCGCAGGTCGAGCAGGCTTTGAAGAGCACGGGCGTTGCGCCGACGCCCGCCGCCGCAGCGGACGCTAAGACGGACGAGGCAGCGGCTGCCGAGAAACCCATCGAGACGGCGCAGCCCCCCGCGGCGGCCACGCAGAAGGCGTTGGTCGCGCCGCAGGGCAAGTGGAGCAAAGACTACGGCAACCGCAAGAATTACGTGGGGACGACCTACGAGGATTACAAGGGCGGGCTCGGCGAGCTGAAGGCGACGACCAAAGGCGGGCTCAGGGGCGGCGTTGCCGGGCGCGGAACTCTGGCGGCCCCGGAAATCAGTCTCGCGGTGCTTGAAAAGGCGTATCCCGGCATGGCGGCGGACGCGGCGGCCAACCCGGAGCGGAAGAAAAAGGCCGAAGCGTATCTGAAGAGTCTCAATCAGGCTTTCAAGATTATGAAGATCGACACGGTCGAGGCTCAGGCGAACTATCTGGCGCACGCCTACATCGAGTCCGACCAGTTCCGGCAGTTCACGGAGACTCAAGGGTGGCTCAACGCGGCCAAAGACCCTTCTAAGCGTGCCGACCAGAAATGGGTGGACAAGCCCGGCAAGCTGCGGCTCAACACGGACTATCTGGAAACGACTTATAACCCGACCATCCCGACCGGCCCGGAAAAGGATGAAGAGGAATGGGTCACGGCGCGGCGTCGCAAAAAGAGCGTCAACCCCGGCGGGAAGTTCGAGTTCATCGGTCGCGGCCCCGTGCAGGTGACGCACAGCCACAACTATCTGGAAGTCATCGCCATGCTCGAACAGGCCGTCGAGCATTACGAAAGGGAAGCTAAGGGCGGCAACGCGGAGGCTTTGGAGTACGCGGCGCTGGCGCGCGAGGCTTCAAACGCCATCAAGGCAGACCCGCAGCAGGCGGCCAACCCGAAATACGCCTTCCTCGTCTCGGCGGCCTACATGAAGAGGACGCGCGCCGACGTGTCGGTCGCAAACATCACTCCCGACGAAAAATGGACGGGCAGCGACCCGGGCAGCAGTTGGGTGGCGGGCGTCAAGCAGACGCAGAAGCCGCAGGTCGCCGCGCTCAAAGAGAAGAAGGCGGCCTACTGGAAAATCCTCCCGCTGCTGATGTGCGAGGCGAAGAAGGCCGGAATCGAAGTTGATAAGAAGTACGCTTGCTGATTTGTAAGGCGTCAGGCGGGCGGAGGGTGTCGAGGGGGAAGCGTCAAGGGGAAAGTTCTTAAGAGCCGTTCGCCCGTCGGGTTCCGACGGCGAAAGAGAGGAGCACGCAAGCTTTGGGTGAGCGCGTCGCGGCACAGCCGCAAAAAACGCTGAGTCTTCAGCACACGTCCGCGCAGTCCGTCCTCTTGCAGCGCAAGTGCGGGTGCGGCAGCGGCGGCTCGGCTGGCCTGACGGGCTCCTGCGACGACTGTGGACGCAAGCGGCTGCTCGGCCTGCAACCGAAGCTTGAGGTCGGCGAGCCCGGCGACAGCTTCGAGCGTGAGGCAGACCGCGTCGCCGAAGAGGTCTTGCGCGAGACGCCACACGCCGCGCAGCAGCCGTCCGCCGCACCCTCCGTCCAACGAAAGACGGTCACGCCCGTTGGCTCTGCGTCCGCAGCCGGGACGGTCTCCGCGCCGTCGGTCGTGCATGAAGTGCTCGGCTCCGCCGGTCAACCGCTCGACGCCTCGACGCGCTCCTTCATGGAGTCGCGCTTCGGCCACGACTTCAGCCGCGTCCGTGTGCACACGGACACGCGCGCGGCAGAGTCTGCGCAGTCGGTGGACGCAACCGCCTACACGGTCGGCCACAATGTCGTCTTCGCGGAAGGGCATTACGCGCCCCGCACCGACGCGGGACGACGACTGCTGGCGCACGAGCTGACACACGTCCTACAGCAAAGAGTGGCTCCGGCAGGCGGCTCCGCGAGCAGTGCCAGCGGAATTGCGCAAAGGCAGGCGGCAGGAGGCGTCGTCCTACAGCGACAGCCCGCGCCCACCACGCGCAAGGTGAGAATCCTTTCGCTGGACGAAATAAAAACAGACCCGAAGCGGCAGGCAGCCTTGAAGCTGTCTGGACTCGTCGAGGCGAAGGTGTGCAGGGACATCAGCGTCCCCTTCACGAGCCAGAAATGCCCGACCGCTTTGAAGCCGAACACGGAGATAAGCATCGTCGGCAGCGCGGCGGGCGGGACTTGGCTCAAGATGAGTGGCGCGGGACTCCCCGGCTTCGGCGAGAAGGAACAGGTCTTCGTCCCCAACGTCTTCGCAAAGGACGTGCCCGTCGCGGCGGCCCCCGAAAAGCCGAAGGCGGCCCCCGTCGCCGCAGAGAAGCCGAAGGAGGAACCGGCCACCAAGCCGGAGACGAAGGAAGATGCGCTGTTGCGGCAGCTTAAAAAACGTCTGGAAGGGATACCCGAAAAAAAGAAGTGGACAGGCCATACGAAGGGGAAAAGTTCTACCGCCATCACCTTTGCCATCGTCGCAAAGGACTTCTGGTTCAACGAGCCGACTGACCGCGAAGCGGCGACTACCATCATAGGCATCATCAAGAAGAATTTCTCGGACGTTCACCTGACGGACAGCAACTTCGACAAGAGGTTCAAGGACTTGAGCGGGTTCTCCCGCATCCCCCTGCGCAACTTTCTTCTCGATGCAAGAAGCTCATTCGAGCGTTTGAAGTCGCTGACCATCCCCGGCAACGGGCAAAGCGAAGCGACTTGGGAGCACCAGCTCACGCGTATGAAGTCGGCATACGAGGTGATGGAGGTGCTGGCGGGCGACCTCGAAGCGAAGGAATCGAAGAACATCAAGGCGCTGGACGACGCGATGAGCCTCAAGCCCGCGACCGCCTTCCTAGACGGGCTGCTCGAAGGCTTCAAGAGCCAGCTCTCCGACGAGGACTACAAGGTGCTCGCCGCCAAGCTCGCGGGCAGTCAGGTCGTCTCCTTCTTCGCCCCGCCCATCATTCTTAGCGGCGCAACCGTCGGCATCGCCAAGGACATCGGCGAAGCCTTCAAGGGCGTCTACGAAATGCTCGACAAGCCCGCCGAGATGGCCGCGAACATGGCGCAGATGATGTCGGCCCTTCTGTTCGACGAGGAGGGCGCGCGCGTCATGGGTCAGGCGATGGGCGTCGAGCACGGCAAGGAGATTCACAAGCTGGCGGGGGAGAATCTCGTCAAGTTCACTTATAAGCTCGGCGAGCTAATCGGGCCGACGGTGGTCTACACCATCCTCTCAATCGTCAGCGCGGGCGCGATAGCGGGCGCGGCAGTCTCGGCGCGACTGTCGAAGTTCCTCATCAAGTTTCCGAAGGCCGCCAAGACCATCGACCGTATCAAAGACCTGATGCCGAAGCGGCGTGCGCTCAAGGCCGCAGAGAAGGCCGCCGAGGAAGCGGGCGACGTGAAGGCCGCAGCGGGCAAAGCGAAAGCCCTGCGCACCGACGTGCCGGACGCTCCCGACAAACCGAAGGCGACGCACGGCGATGCGCCCGACAAACCGAAAGCCGCCGACCCGCTCAAAGGACTCGGCGAAGAGAACGCGAAGCTGTTCGAGCGCAGGCCGGAACTCAAGAAAGCGCTCGACGAGAATCCGCGCGCCGCACGCGCCATGAAGCTCTGCAATTCGCCTTGCTTCCCGGAATTCGCCACCCCGGCTCAGGTCAAGCGCATCGAGAAATTTCTCGAACGCGCGGAGAAGTCCGGTTGGGACATCGACCAGCGTAAGCTCAGAGAGTATTTCCACCGCGCCAAGACCGATGTTGATTTGACCGAACATATAGACGAGTTGGAAGAAGCGTTCAGGCGAATTAAAGAGAGCAAAGGCTCCGCCGCTATGGAGGCCGTCCTCGACGAAACGGAACTGCTCGAACAGCCCGGCGTGCGACAGAAGAAGCCGACCGACATTCGTCTCGCGGAGGCGAAGGAGGGCAACGTCTTCGACGAGAAGATGGTGCGCGCCTACCCGCACAATCAGGTTCCCATCCGCGACAAGACGGGCAAGCTCCGACGCCTCGACAGCTACGACCCCGTCAGGGGAGAAATCGTCTCTCGCAAGAGTTTCTCCGCCAGCCAGAACCAGATGGCCCTAGCCGACCCTGACTGGGTGATTAACTATTATCAAGAGTTCCCGACCAAATATCCGAACGGCGCGGCCATCTCGGCCAAGACCGGCCCGCTCGCCGGACAGAAGCTCGTCGGCAAGTACGTGCTGGAAGTTCCCGTCCAAAAAATGCCGATTCCCGAAAGGCTGCTCAAAGAGGCCAAAGCGCGCGGCATCACCATCCGCGACCACAAAGGGACTGTGTATCAATGACGACTTTCCCGAATTCACCCAGATTGGTTAAAGGCGGCATCGTCGTGCTCAACCCCTTGAGCGCGACGGTCGAGCGCGTCATCTCTTTGCAGTACAACCCCGACACGCTCTCGCGCAGCCTTCAGATAAAGGGGCTCGGCGCGGGGGCGGGCGGCGACCGCTCCGAGGCGCTGCGGCTGACGGGGCCGCCCGTTGAGACCATCAAGCTCGACGCGGAGATAGACGCCACCGACCAGCTCGAATTTCCAGAGCAAAACCCGAACGCCGTCGAGGTAGGGATTCACCCGCAACTGGCGGCGCTCGAAACGCTCGTCTACCCGACCACCGGCCAGATACAGTCGAACATCAGCCTCGCGCAATCAGGCACGCTCGAAATCACGCCGATGGAGTCGCCGCTCACGCTCTTCGTCTGGAGCAAGAGCCGTATCATGCCCGTCCGCCTGACCGACTTCAGCGTCACCGAAGAGGCTTTCGACCCGCTGCTAAATCCGATTCGCGCGAAGGTCAGCATCGGGATGCGGGTGCTGAGCAGCGACGACCTCAAGCCCGACCACAGGGGCCACAGCATCTTCATGGCCTACCACCAGCAGAAGGAACGCCTCGCGGCGCTCTACAGCGGCGGCGCACTGGGCGGCCTCGGCATCACCAGAATCCCTTGAGCGCTTTTGCTTCCGAACATGATTCGTTTGAGAGTGGGAGAGAGTTTATGTTTCCGATTACGAGCCGTTACCACACAACGCAAACCGCGCAGCTTGAGAGAGCCGGCGGCGAGCCGGTCGTCTACCTCCGACGCCGCTTCGCCCCGCCGCCCGAGCGCTTCGAGCTGCTCACGGAGCACGCCGTCACCGAAGGCGACCGCCTCGACAACATCACGGCGCAGTACCTCGGCGACCCCGAGCAGTTCTGGCGCATCTGCGACGCCAACGGGGCCGTGCGCCCCGACGAGCTGACCGAAGCGAAGGGCCGTCGCCTTCGCATCACTCTGCCGGAGGGAATCGGCACGCCGCATGCTTAAAGGCATCCACCTGACATTGATGATTGGCCCCGGCATTCCCGTAGCCGTGCCGCCCGAGGTGCTCGACGCGCTGACGAGCGTCACCGTCCACACCTCCGCAGGGCAGCAGCGCAGCGGCTTCAGCCTGACCTTCTCGCTCAGCAACAACTCGCCGCTGCAAACCATCTTCCTGCTCTCGGCGGGGAGCCTGCCGCCCGTCATGCGCGTCGTCATCGTCGTGACCATCAACGGCACGCCCGAAGTCCTTATGGACGGCGTCATCACCAAGCACGAGATTGGCCCCGGCAACGACCCCGGCCACTCGACGCTCACGCTCTCCGGCGAAGACCTCATCGCCCTCATGGACTTGATAGACTTCTCGGGCATCCCTTACCCGGCCATGCCGCCCGAAGCGCGCGTCGTCGCCTGCGTCGCAAAGTACGCCTTCCTCGGCGTCATCCCGATGGTCTTGCCGAGCGTCCTGATTGACATCCCCATACCCGTCGAGAGAATCCCGAGGCATCAGGGAACCGACCTCGCTTACATCAACTATCTGGCGGAGTTCGTCGGCTACGTCTTCTACCTGACGCCCGGCCCGGAGCCTCTGACGAGCGTGGCCTACTGGGGGCCGGAGATTAAGGTCGGCACGCCGCAGCCCGCTTTGAGCATCAACATGGACGCGCACTCGAACGTCGAGTCTCTGAACTTCAACTTCAGGCCCGATCAGGCGACGCTGCCCATCATCTTCATCCATAACCAGTTGACCAAAGTCCCCATCCCTATCCCTGTGCCGCCGATTACGCCGCTCAACCCGCCGCTCGGAGTGGTGCAGCCGTTCCCGCAAAAAATCGAGTTCATCAGCGACACGGCCAAGTACAACCCGATTCAGGGGGCGCTCATAGGGCTTGCGAAGGCGGCGAAGACGGCGGACACGGTCGAGGCTTCGGGGACGCTCGACGTGATGCGCTACGGTCGGCTGCTCAAGGCGCGCAAGCTGGTCGGCGTGCGGGGCGCGGGGCTGGCCTTCGACGGCCTCTACTACGTCAAGAGCGTGACGCACCAGATAAAGCGCGGCGAGTACAAGCAGAGTTTCGAGCTGAGCCGCAACGGTCTGATTTCCATTACTCCAAAGGTTCCGGTATGAGCACTGTCAAAAAATATTACGGCAAGTATCGAGGGACGGTCATCAACAACATCGACCCCATGCAGATGGGGCGCATACAGGTCATCGTGCCCGACGTGACGGTGATTCCTTCGAGCTGGGCGATGCCCTGCGTCCCCGTCGCGGGGATTCAGAACGGGATGTACGCCGTCCCCATAATCGGCTCCGGCGTGTGGGTCGAGTTCGAGCAGGGCGACCCCGATTATCCAATCTGGGCCGGGTGCTTCTGGGGCAGCGCGGCGGAGATACCGGCGCTGGCGCGGCTCGCCCCGCCCGTCATCCCGAGCATCACTTTCCAGACGCCTCTGCAAAACGGGCTGACCATCAGCGACGTGCCCGGCCCGACCGGCGGCATCATGATTAAGAGCACGACCGGCGCGGCCATCATCGTCAACGATACGGGGATTTACATCCAGAACGGCAAGGGCGCTTCGATAGTTATGATCGGCCCTTCGACGACTATCAACGCGGGCGCGATGACCATCATCTGACGGCGCTCCGTCAAGGCCGGTACAGGAAACGGGAGGACAAAAAAAGATGCCGGGATTTCTCTTGCACGTCGGGGCGACCGTGATGTGCGCGCACGGGGGGCAGGCGCTGCCCACCGTCCCTAATCCGCGCGTGCTCGTGAGCGGGCAGCCGACCGTGACGATAGCCAGCCCTTACACAATCGCGGGCTGCGCAATGCCGCCTCCGACCGCCGGTAACGGCCCTTGCGTGACGGCGCAGTTCGTGACGGCGGCGACGCGCGTGATGTCCAACGGGCAGCCGCTCCTGCTCATCGACAGTCAGGCGGTCTGCGTTCCGACCGGAACCCCGCTTATCCCCTCCGTGACGCAGGTTCGCGTCACCGGAATGTGAGGCCAGTTTGATGAACGTTGACTTTCCATACCACTTCGACGGGAGCGGTCGCACGGCGAGCGTCGAGGGCGACGCGCACATTCGCGACCTCATCGAGCAGGTCATCTTCACCATGCCCGGCGAGCGGGTCAACCGCCCGACGTTTGGCTGCGGCCTCGCGCAACTGGTCTTCGCCCCGAACTCCTTCGAGCTGGCCGCCGCCTCGCAGCTCCTCGTGCAGAGTTCGTTGCAGCAGTGGCTCGGCGATTTGATTCAGGTCGAGGACGTGCAGGTCGAGGCAGAGGACTCGGCGCTTCGCGTCGCCGTCCAGTACGTCGTGCGGCGCACGCAGGGGCGCGAGGTCGTCAGGTTCGCGCGCGGAGGAACGAGCGCATGAAATACTTCTGCTGCGAGGAGCGACGGCAGAACGCCGTCGCCGCACACCCGACCTTAAACGGCATAGAGTTTCTCGAAGTCTCGGACGACCCCGCCGACCCCTTGGAGCAGAGGCAGCGCACGCTCTTCGTCCACTTCATCAAAGACCTCGACCCCGCAGCCCTCTCGGCCCAGAACGTACGCATCGAAGGCGGCGAGCGCATCCGTCAAATCAAGGTATCGAACGTCACGGTCGCGCCCAACGGCGAGGCGAAAATCCTCTCGGTGGAAGTAGACAGGGCGGGCGACTTTTCGACCTACACGCTCCGCCTCGTCCGAAGCGACAAAGACAAAGGCGCGCCCGAAGACTTCGACCCAATCCTCTCCGCCGTCGATTTCTCCTTCAAGGTCGCGTGCCCTAGCGACTTCGATTGCGAGGAGCCGCGCGCCTGCCCGCCCGAGCAACTGCCGCAGCCGCTCATCAACTATCTCGCCAAAGACTACGCCAGCTTCCGCCAGTTGATGCTCGACCGCATGTCCGTGCTCATGCCCGAGTGGCGGACGCGCAACCCGGCAGATTTGCGCATCGCGCTCGTAGAGATGCTGGCCTACGTCGGCGACCATCTCAGTTACCAGCAGGACGCCGTCGGAACGGAAGCCTATCTCGGCACGGCGCGGCGGCGCACCTCCGTACGACGCCACGCGCGCCTAGTCGATTACCGAATGCACGACGGCTCGAACGCGCGCGCGTGGGTGCAGGTGCGGGTCGTAGGGAACAACGTACAGCTCGCCAAAGGCGCGCAAATCTTTTCGCGCCTCCCGCACCTTCCCGAAAGAATCCAGCCCGGCTCGTCGCAGTACGAAGAGGCTCTGGCCGCGCGCCCCATCGTCTTCGAGACGGTGCGGGCCGCGACGCTCCACTTCGCGCACAACCGGATACTCTTTCACACTTGGGGCGACGAGCGTTGCTGCCTGCCGAAGGGCGCGACGCGCGCCACGCTCATAAACGAAGGCAACACGCTCGACGCGCTCGCCGTCGGCGACGTGCTCGTCCTTATCGAGACGCGGAACCCGCAGAACGGAAACGCGTCTGAGGCCGACCCCTCGCACCGCCATGCCGTGCGCCTGACCGGAGTCAAGCCCGCAACCGACCCGCTCTTCACGGAGGCCGACGGCATTCAGCCCCTGCGCGTGCTCGACATCGAGTGGGCGGCGGATGACGCCTTGCCCTTCGCGCTCTGCCTTTGGGAAGTTGAGACGGGAGGCGAGGCGGGTGAGAAGGAACCGGCGAGCGTCGCGCTCGGCAACATCGTGCTCGCTGACCACGGGCGCTCGGTCGAGGGCGAGCCTCTGGGCGTCGTTCCACCGCCGAACCCTGCGCTCAACCGCGCCGCGCCCCGCGAGTCCGATTTCTGCAAAGAGCAAAAGACCAGACCGGCCCCGCCGCGCTTTCGACCGTCGCTCGCCGAGCGGCCTCTCGCCTACGTCGCGCCTTTCGACTCCGCGCCGCCCAACGTCTCGGCCAGCGCCTTGATGAAGTGGCCGGTGTCGGAGTTCGTCCCGTCCATCACACTGTCGAGTGCTTTGAACGCGCAGACGGCGGAGTGGCTTCCGCAGCGCGACCTGCTCGCAAGCGAGGCGAGCGCCACCGAGTTCGTCGTCGAAGTGGAGACTGACGGGACGGCCTTCGTGCGCTTCGGCGACGACCGCTTCGGCTCGCGTCCCGCCACCGGCACGGCCTTCAAGGCCGATTACCGCGTCGGCGGCGGCGCGCAGGGCAACGTCGGCGCGGGTGCTCTGGCGCACGTCGTCAGCAACAACGCCGGCATCCTCGCAGTTTCCAACCCCATCCCTGCGCGCGGCGGCGGCCAGCCGGAATCAATCGAACAGGTTCGGCAAAACGCGCCCTTCGCCTTTCGCACGCAGCAGCGCGCCGTGACGGCGAAAGACTACGCGGAGGTGGCCGAGCGACACGCTGGCGTGCAGCGCGCCGCCGCGACCATTCGCTGGACGGGCAGTTGGCGCACCGTCTTCCTGACCGTGGACAGAATCGGGGGCGCGGACGTGGACGCCGATTTTGAAAAGGAGATGCGCGCTCACCTCGAACGCTACAGGATGGCCGGGCACGACGTAGAGATTGACGCGCCGCGCTACGTCTCGCTCGAAATCGAGATGACGGTCTGCGTCAAGCCGGGCTACCTGAAGAGCGACGTGCGGCGCGCGCTCCTTGAGTCCTTTAGCCGTCACACGCGCGCGGACGGGCGGCGCGGCGTCTTTCATCCGGACAACTACACCTTCGGGCAGACCGTTTTCCTGAGCCCGCTCTACGCCGCCGCGCAGTCTTTGGACGGCGTCCATTCGGTCGAGATTACGAAGTTCGAGCGGCAGGGAGAGACAGGCGGCGCGGCGCTTGAGGCGGGCAAGCTTGAGCTGAACCGTTTGGAGATTGCGAGGCTCGACAACGACCCGAACTTTCCCGAGCACGGAGTCTTCCGACTGACTCTGAAAGGGGGGCGCTAGAGTATGGCCGTCGATTCGACCCTGCGTCATCTGAACGACTGCGGTTGCTGCGAAGGCGTGGCGGTGCGCACGCCCGTCGAAGTCTTCAACCGGCCCGGCCTCTCGGCGGTCGTCTATCGCGCCGGACGCCACCCGCAGTTCATGCAGACGCTCCTTGCCCGCCTGTCGAGCGAAGACCGGCCCGCCCTCGCGGGGCTCACGACGCGAGACACCGACGACTTCTCCATCGCGCTGCTCGACGCGTGGGCGACCGTCGCCGACGTGCTCACTTTCTATCAGGAGAGAATCGCCAACGAGTCCTACCTGCGGACGGCCACCGAGCGCGTCTCGCTGCTTGAGCTGGCGCGTCTCATCGGTTACGAGCTGCGCCCCGGCGTCGCAGCGAACGCGTATCTGGCCTTCACGATTGACGAAGTGCCGGGCGTGACGCGCGAGCTGGCGGCAGCCCTCGGCGTCCCGCGAGAGACGACGATTGACGTGGGCGTGAAGGCGCAGAGCGTGCCCGGCCCCGGCGAGCGCGCGCAGATGTTCGAGACCGTCGAGCGCATCGAGGCTCGCGCCGCTTGGAACGAAATCAGGCCGCGTCTGACCGAGCGGCAGGTGGTCACGCTGGGCATGGGCACGCTCTATCTGGAAGGCTTGACGACCGGGCTCAAGAAGGGCGACGGGCTGCTGATAACGGAGGACGATTATCACGAGTCGGGCTTTCGCGAAGTCTCCGAGGTGACGGTTGAGTCCGAGCGGCAGCGCACGAAGGTACGGCTCAAGCCTTCGGGGCTGCAAAGCTTCGCCAACATCAAGATTCAACTGAGCGCGCCCACGTCGGCGATAGCCAGCGCCGTTACGCAGAAATTTATCGGGCAGACCATCCGCGCGCGCGACCTGCGCGCAAGCTCGCTCAGGCACAGGTTCGTCATCGCGGATTTGTTCGACAACATCACCGCCGTCCGTCAGCCGCCGTCAGCCGTGCTCGCGCTACGGACTCGCGCCTCCATCTTCGGCCACAACGCGCCGCGCTGGGAGTCTCTGCCCGCCGTCCAGCGAGTCGGCGAATACGTGGCGGTCGAGGGCGGAATCGATTCGTCCAACGTGGAGTTCAGGGCGGGAGTTCACAGGAATCGTCAGAACAGTTGGGCGGAAGCCTCGCTCTTCAACTATCACAAGCTGCCCGGCGAGCCGTCGAACGAGAAGGACATCTATCTCGACAACGCCTATCCGGCAATCGTCAAGGATAGCTGGGTCGTCCTCAAGCAGGAAGATTTCGCTTACGCTTATCAGGTGACGGCGGCCACCGAAGTCTCGCGCGCCGACTACACGCTGAGCGGCAAGTCGAGCCGCCTGACGCTCGACCGCATCAGCGGCCTCGGCAACTTCCGCATCCGCCGGACGACAGTCCACGCGCAGAGCGAGGAGCTACGGCTTGCGCGCCTCCCCATCGAAGCCCCCGTGAAGGGGAAGTCGATAGAGCTTGAGACGTGGGTGGAAGGGCTCTTCGAGGGGCAGAGCATCATCGTCTGCGGTGAGCTGGACGACGCGAGCGGCGTCAACGCCTGCGAGCACGCGGTCATCAAGGATGTCGAGCACGTTCTGGAGACCGAAGGCTTCACGCGGCTCACGCTCGTCGTGCCGCTCGAAAATTCGTACGTGCGCGCGAGCGTCAAAATCAATGCCAACGTCGCGCTGGCGACTCACGGCGAAACCGTCGCCGAAGCGCTCGGGAGCGGCGACGCGGGCCGCGCCTTCCAGCGCTTCACGCTGCGCCAGCCGCCGCTCACGTACGTCAGCGCCAACGCGCCCACGGGCAGCGCGACGACCCTCAGCGTGCGCGTCAACGGCCTGCTCTGGCACGAAGTGCCGAGCTTCTACGGGCACGGCCCAGACGAGCGCATCTACGTCACGCGCACGAACGACGAAGGCAAGACGACCGTCCAGTTCGGCGACGGGCGCACGGGCGCGCGACTCCCGACCGGGCAGGACAACGTCAGCGCCACCTACCGGAAAGGCACAGGGCTGCCCGGCCTCGTCCGCGCAAATCAACTCTCGCAGTTGATGACGCGACCGCTCGGCGTCAAGGGCGTCATCAATCCTTCGGCGGCGAGCGGGGCCGCCGACAGCGAAGCGCGCGACGAGGCGCGGCGCAACGCGCCCCTGACCGTCATGACGCTCGAACGCGTCGTGTCGCTCGCCGACTACGAGGACTTCGCGCGCGCCTTCGCGGGCATCGGCAAGGCGCTGGCGACGTGGACTTGGAACGGCGAGCAGCGCGGCGTCTTCCTGACGGTCGCGGGCGTAGGCGGCGCTGAGATTGAAAGCCCGCTCGACAAAAACCTCCTCGACGCGATGCGCGCGGCGGGCGACCCTTCAGTGCCGCTCGAAGTCGTCTCCTACCAGCCGCGTCTCTTCCGCCTGAAGGCGAAAGTGCGCGTCCATCCAGATCACTTGCCGGGGAGCGTCCTGCCGGAAGTCGAAAGAGCCCTGCGCGCGCGCTTCTCCTTCGACGCGCGTGCGTTCGGCCAGCCCGTCGCGCTCAGCGAAGTCATCGGCTACGTGCAGCAGGTGGCCGGAGTCTTGGCGGTTGACGTGGACGAGCTTTATCGAACGGGCGAGGCCGCCGCTTTAAACACGCTCCTGCCCGCGGACGCGCCGCGCGCCGGGAGCAGTCAGGCCGCGCCCGCCGAACTGCTCACGCTCGACCCCGGCCCGCTCGCGTTGGAGGTGATGCAATGAGCTTCGATACGGAAAAACTCTACTCACTGCTGCCCGCCGTCTATCGCCTGCGCGACGCGGAGCAGGGCGAGCCGCTCAAGGCGCTGCTCTCTGTGATTGCCGAACAGGCCGCAGTCCTCGAAGAAGACCTCGAACAACTCTACGACGACCAGTTCATCGAGACGTGCGCCGAGTGGGTCGTGCCATACATCGGCGACCTCGTCGGCGCGCGTGGGTTGCAGACGTGGCCCGAGGCGACCTTCAGCCACCGTGCGCAGGCTGCGAACACTCTGGCTTATCGTCGCCGCAAGGGAACGGCGGCGATGCTCGAACAGTTGGCGCGCGACGTGACGGGCTGGCCCGCGAGCGTCATAGAGTTCTTCCAGCTTCTCTCGACGACGCAGTACATGAACCATCTCCGCGCGGGGCATCCGGCCACGGTTGACCTGCGGGACTGGGAAGCGTTGGAGGGACTCAACACTCCCTTCGACCGACAGGCGCACACGGCGGAGGTGCGCCGCATCGAGACGCGTCACGGGCGCTACAACATCCCCAACGTCGGCATCTTCCTATGGCGGCTCGGCAGCTACCCTCTGACCGGAGCACCCGCCTACAGGCTCGACGAGCGCCGCTACCGCTTCAACCCGCTCGGCTTCGACGCCCCGCTCTACAACCGCCCCGTCACCGAAAAAGAGATTACGCATCTGGCCGAACCCTCCAACGTCCCGTCGCCACTTCGCCGCCGCCCGCTCGAACGCGACTTGGGCCTGCACTACGGCGAGGGCAAAAGTTTTCAGCTCAAGGTTGACGGGCAGCCCGTTGACGCCGGCGAGATACGCGTCTGCAACCTCTCAGACGACGGCGCGGGTTGGCTCGATAAGGCGAGCGACAAGCACGTCGTTGACCCCGTGCTCGGTCGCATCATGCTGCCCGAAGGCGTCTACGAAGATACGGCGAAAGTCAGCGTCAGCTTCCGCTACGGCTTCAGCGCCGAGATGGGCGGCGGCCAGTACGGTCGCGCCCAGACTTTCACGGACGACCTCAAGCCGCCCCTCAAAGTTCCCACGGGCGACCACGCGACGATTCAGGATGCGCTCGACGCGCTCGAAGGCGGCGGTGCGGTCGAGATTGAAGACAACGAATACTACTTCGAGCAGTTCTCCATCGACGCAGCAGCCGACGAAGGAGTAGAGCTGCGCGCCGCCGACGAGCGGCGTCCGGTCGTCGTGGCGTCCGGCGATTTTTTGATTACGGGCGGTGAGGGCTCCGAAGTTACGCTCAACGGGTTGGTCTTCGCGGGCGGCACTCTGCGCGTCCCTCTTGAGAAGTCCGGGGGCGAGCCCAACGAGCTGCGCGTGCTCCGCATCAGGCATTGCACCCTTCTGCCCGGCGCGACCCCCGCCATCGGCAACGTGCCAGCCCAGAGCGCGCAGGCGCGCATACGCATCGACGCGCCGGGCGTCACCGTCGAGATAGACCGTTCCATCGTCGGCATGATTCGCGCCGTCGGCGGAGCGCGCGTACGCATCACCGACAGCATCCTCGACGCTGGCGCTGCGACCGGTTCGGCTTACGCAGACCCCGCGCAAGAGGCGGGCGGGCCGCTCGAAATCTCGAACTCAACGGTCGTCGGCAGAGTCCACACGGAAGTAATCGAAGCGTCGAACACTATCTTTATGTCGAGCGCGGACACAGCCGACCCGACCTCGCTTCCTCTGCGCGCCGAGCGTCTACAGGAGGGCTGCGTGCGCTTCTCTTATGTCCCGCCCGGTTCCAGAGTGCCGCGCCAGCACCATTGCCAGCCAGCGCCGGGAGACACCCCGGAGCAGCGAGCGCGCGTGCGTCCTCTCTTTGAATCGCTCGCTTACGGCGACGCCGCATACTGCCAGTTGAGCCCGCGCTGCGCTCCTGAGATTCGACAAGGCGCGGACGACGAAGCCGGGATGGGCGCGTTTCATCATCTATACGAGCCGCAGCGCGAGGCCAATCTACGCGCGCGGCTCGACGAATACCTGCGCTTCGGCCTCGAAGCCGGAATCATCTACGCGAGCTGAAAAAGGGGCGGGCCGAATAACTCGCGCGTCTGTGAACTTCTAGCGCCGCCAGAGAGGGCTCAGAGCCACACTTCCAAAAGCTTTTGCCGTGTCCGAGCCGTGCACCGGGTGGAAACTGTTTTTTTCAATCTTCTTATCAGCATAGATTCGGAGGAATGTAATGAAAGGTGATTTCAGCCGTAAGACTTTCGACCCCGCGAAACGTTATAGCGGCGTGCTCATGCAGCAGGGGCGCGTCCAACTCGACGCCGACTGGAACGAGCAGCTCGACATCCAGCACCACCGCACGGAGACGGAGACGAAGGACGTAATCGGCCTCTGCGGCGTCCCGAAAAACACCGACGGCTTCAGGCTCCAACCGCTCCAACCTGCGAACAGCTCCGCCACCACCGACCTCGCCATCTTCCCCGGACGCATATACGTCGATGGCCTCCTCTGCGAAGCCGGTGCTGAACAGGTGGCTATCACCGTCATCACCCCTGCGGGTGCGACCGTCGCCCGCATGAGCGCCGACGGGCGAGCCTTCGAGGCCGGACAGTGGGTCGAGATTACCGGCGACGACCAAGCGAAGAAGCTGCGGCTCATCACCGCCGTCGATGCCTCGCAGAGCAGCCTGAGCTTCGACGCCGCGCCTCCCGGCTACACTCAGGCACAGCACCCGACGCTTCGACGCATCACCACTTACCTCAAGCAGCCAGACCTGCCCACGCCCGCTCAGGCCACGCCGCCCGACGAAGACAGCGCGAGCACGCTCGTTCTGGAATCGGAATATTATCTCGCCTACCTGCGCGTCCGTGAGCATCACGTCACGGCGCTTGAAGACCCTCTCATCCGCGAGAAGGCGCTCGGCGGCCCCGACACGACGACGCGCATCAAGAACGTCTGGCAGGTCGAGCTGCTGCCCGTCGCCATCCCCGCCGACGGCGCGCTCGATTGCGAGACGCCGTTCCCCGAATGGTCGAGCCTCAACGCCGAGCCGACAGGAACCCTGAACGCGCGCACCTCGCCCGCCACCATCCCGACCGAGCCGTGCCAGCTTCCCCCCGGCGCGGGCTATCGTCGCCTCGAAAATCAGCTCTACCGCGTAGAGGTACAGAAGGGCGGCGCGCGCGACGAGGCCACCTTCAAGTGGTCGCGCGAGAACGGCTCGATTCAGACGACGATTACGGACGTGAGCGGCAACGTCGTCACCGTCGCCAGCCTCGGCAGAGACGAGGTGCTCGGCTTCGCTGGCGGCCAGTGGGTCGAGCTGGTTGACGACGAATCTGAACTCAACGGCGAGCCGCGCCCGCTCGCCTTCATCGACTCGATTGATTTGTCTTCGCGAGAGATTACGCTCGACACCGACGTGACCGGCCTCGAAGGGAAGAAGGGCTTGCGCCTGCGGCGTTGGGATCAGTCGGGCGCGGCGGCGACCGCCGACGGCTTGGAGATGTCCGCCGGCTGGCTCGACCTCGAAGGCGGCGTGCAGGTGCAGTTATCCGAAGGCACGTATCGCGCGGGCGATTACTGGCTGATTCCGGCGCGCACGGCGACGGCTGAAATCGAGTGGCCGTCGGACTCCGCATCCGGCGGCGCTCCCATCCCGCAAGCGCCGCGCGGCGTCCGTCAACACTTCTGCCGCCTCGCCTTGCTTCACTTGGACGACGCACAGCTCCACGTCGTCAAAGACTGCCGCAACTTCTTCCCAGCGCTCACGGACATCTGCGCAGAGGATGTCTGCTTTGATAATACGAACTGCGACCTGCCCAACGCCGAGACGGTGCAGGACGCCATCGAAGCGCTCTGCGGCGCAAACGACCTGCGTTTTCACAACAAGCATCTCCACGGCTGGGGCATCGTCTGCGGCTTGCAGGTCAACTGCGGGCCGGACAAACAGGGCTCGCCGCGCCGCCACGTCACCGTGCGCTCGGGCTACGCGATTGACTGCGAAGGCAACGACATCATTCACAAGCAGGATGAGCCCATCGACATCTTCGAGATGATTCAAGCCTACAACTCGCAGAACCCGAACGAACCCATCTTGCAGGGCGACGGCGAAGTCTGCCTCGTCCTCAACACCGACGGGCAGAACCCGTACGCTTTGGAGAAATACGACCCCGCTTGGAAGTCTTGGAAGTCGGCGCTGGAAGGAACGCTCTTCAAGGATTTCTTTCAGGACTGCCTCGGCAGCCTGCTCCAATTCTTCAAGGACGAGCTTTCGCCCAAGCCCGGCGAAGCGAAGCTCCTCGTCAGCCCCACGCAGCAGCTCATCACGTCGCTGCTCAATCTGTTGGTGCAGCTCTTCAACCCGACCAACGGCAGGTACGTCTACCTCTCCGGCGAGCAGAACGTTGAGATTACCAGCACGGAGCACACCATCCTCAAGAACTTCTACGAGAAGCTGCGCGCCCTGCTTCAGAGCCACACCTACTGCGCCATGTTCGATCAGGCGACGCCTTTCCCCGTCTACCCCTACAGCCTCTACAACGGCGCGGACGCTTCGCCCACATACATCCCGACCATCTTCGGCAAAGGCTTTCACCGCCGCCTGCGCGTGCACCCCGGCGGGCGGCTCGCCTACACGGTCGGCGCGGGGAACAAGATTCACGTCTACGACCTTGAGAGAAACGAGATGGTGGATGAGTTCGAGTACCCGATAGGGAACGCCGTCGTCAGAGACGTGGCCTTCGCGCCCGGCGGCAAACAGCTCTACGCCGTCGCCACCGTCAACAATAAGGAGAGCAGCTTCTCGGTCTTCGACATAGAGAGCAGCTCCGCGACGGTCAAGCACACTTGGCGCAAGAAGGGGATGCTCTGCGACTTTCTCATCGTCACGCTGGCCGCCGCCGAGGACGGCAAGGTCTACGGCATCGGCAGAGGGCGCGGGCTCTACGTGCTCAACATGGAGAAGGACGAGCCCGACGCCACGCTCTTCGGCCAGCCCTTCAACGCGAGCGGCCATCTGGTCGTCGTCAGGCGGGGGTCGCAGCAGTTCGCCTTCGCCACGGGGCGCGAGCAGGGAAGCTCTCCCGACCAGTACAGCCAAGTTCGCCGCTTCAACCTGCTCAGCGCCAACGAATTCCCGATGATTTTGCAGCTTCAGATTCAGGGGCAGAACGTCACGGGGCAGGACGACATCGCCGTCGCCGCCGACGATAAAGTCTCGAAGCTCTACGTCGTGACGAACCCGCCCTCGTTCTCCGACAACAATCATCTCATCATCTTCAACAACGCGCTGGCCCCGACGCCCCCCGCGCAGAAGGCCGTCAACCTCGAAGAGAGAACCGAGATGCGTCTGGCCTACAACTACGTGACGCAGAATTTGATGATTACCTACGCCGACAGTTATCAACTGCGGCTCGTCGGGCAAAACGACCAGCTAGTGCCCGGACACCGGCAGGCCGTGCAGATTGCGCCCATCTCGATTGCCACGACGCCGGACAGAAATCGCGTCCTCGTCCTCAACTACCTGAGCAACACGATTACATCTCTGCTCGCCGAAAAAGTTAAAGCCAATAATTTCCCGCCGCTCGAAGGCGTCTCGGGCCTCGGGCCCTACCGCGACCAAATCCTTCTGGCCTTCGTCGATCTCTTCGGCGGGCTGCTGCAATACCTGAAGGACTGCCTGTGCGACCACTTCCTAGTCGATTGCCCTGAGTGCGGCGAGGAGGACAAGCTTTATCTGGCCTGCGTTAGCATCAGAAGCGAGCAGGTCTATCAGGTCTGCAACTTCTCCCGGCGCAAGTACGTCAAGAGCTTCCCGACCGTCGAATACTGGCTCTCGCTCGTCCCCGTTATCCCCCTCGTCGGCAAATTCGTGGAGAAGTTCTGCTGCACCATCCTGCCGGAATTCTTCGTCGGCAAACACAACGCGTCGGCTGCCGCCGCCAAATCCTCGCCCTCGCAGAACAAGGTCAGCAGCGAGGCCATGTTCAAGATTACCAGCGTGCTTCAGCAGACCAGTTTCGGAAATATGTTCGGCGACTTCTTCAGGAAGTTCGGTTGGGTCGGCAGTCAACTGGTCGGCGACTGGTTCGAGTGCGCTTTCCAAAGACAGGGCATGCCTTCCGGCGAGATTGTTCATGATGGCGAAGAGTTTCCGGGGACAACGAGGGGCGGCGCGGGGCAGCTTGCGGGAATCGAGCTTGAGCACGACCCTTGCAACTGGTGCGGCAACCTCGCGCGCTACATCTGTCCTCCGCGTGATTCGGAGCGCGCAGGTCGCGAGACTGAGCCGGGGGGAGCGGCGGGCGGCGGGACTGAGGCCCAACAGGTCGCGTCCTTTGCGCCTGACTCATCAGGGGCGACGATAAACCTCGGTCTCCCATCCGAGATGACGGCGGCGAGGGCCGAGCGCTCTTCGCCAGCCGGGGGCGTCTCCGTCGGCGACGATGTCTCAAGCCTGCGGCGCGAGATGGAAGCCCTGCGCGAAGAGTTTGCACGCGCGCAGGGGAGCAATGCTGAAGCGTTGGCGGCGCGCGATGCCACCATCGCCTCGCTCGAAGCCAGCCTCTCGACCATCGGCGAATTGCAGGAGAAGGTCGAATCACTGGCGACCGCCAGACGCCAGCCGCGTCGGCGAACTAAAAAAGAGGACAAGTCCGCTCTCTAAGGGCTCGGCCCGCAGTATCTGCAAACGAGGGCGAGCAAAAGCCGCCGACGGACGAAACCGTTGAGGGACACGGGATAGACGCGCATACGGGCTCAGCTCCGATTCGCGTCTATTCGTGTCCGCCAGCGGCGGATTCTTTTCCTGACGTGGGTGCTAAGGCTTAGTGCTCCGGTGGGTAGAGAGCGCCCGCCGTTTCAAGAATTTTGCGCTCGGCGCTCATACGCGTGTCTGACCATTCCGTAACACTCGCAGGCGGTGGCTTCCAGTCTTCCCCGGTCGAGAATCGTCACCCGCCCGCGCTTATACTGAATCATCTTTTCGCTCTGTAGGCTCCCGGCGGCCCTCGTCACCACGGAGCGAGTCACGCCGAGCATCATCGCCATGAACGTGTGCTTCATCTCGAACTCGTCGCCCGCCGCACGGTCGTGCGTCATCAGCAGCCACCGCGAAAGCCTTTTGCTTACGTCGTGCGAGGTGATACAGGCGGCGGATTGCGCCACCTGTATGAAGAGCGCATGCGTGTACGCTTGCAGCACCTTCCGAAGCGTGCCGCCGCGATTAAGCTCGTCTTTGAGCGCCCCGGCACGCATCCGCATGGCGCTGCCCGGCATCTGTATGAGAGAGCGCGTCGGCGTCGTGTTGATGCCCAGTACGAGGGCGGTTCCCAACATCCCTTCGTTGCCTATGAGGCCCACTTCTCTGGGCGTGCCGTCCTCCATGACGACCAAGATGGAGATGAGCCCGGAGTTCGGGAAGTAAACGTGCGTGATGGCTTCCCCGCTCTCGTAGATGATTTCCATGAAAGGCATGGAGACGGGTTCCAAATGAGGAAGCAGACGGTTATATTCGGTGTCGGTGAGAGCGGAAAGAAGCAGGTTCCCGCCCGAAAGCGGTCGAGGGTTCCTGAGCATGGGGGGCGCTCCTTAGAATGTGTCTAGTGTTGAAACCGAGAGACGGCACGAGGAGCCGGTCATGAAGCAATTCGGCCAAGTCCTGATGCCCAGTGTTCAATTCTGAAAGAACAGGCGCGGAGAACTTTACTCTACCCTGCCAGTCATTTCTGTGTTCTAGAACACATACACTGTATATAATTACAAAGGCGACCTTTGAATAAGGAGGCTTTCCTCACCCGTGTCCAAAAAACCACTTGAGCAGACAGGGAACCGGCTGCTTTCACGTCTTACGTGTGACGAGCGCGAGCGTCTAGAGCCTCATCTACAGCACGTCTCCTTTGCGCTCGGCGAGGTCGTCTACGAATCCGGCGGGCGGATGGAATACATCTATTTCCCGACCACCGCCATCGTCTCTCTGCTCTACGTGATGAAGAACGGCGCTTCAGCCGAGATGGGCGTGGCGGGCAACGAAGGGCTGGTCGGCGTCGCGCTCTTCATGGGAGGCGACACGATGCCCAACCGGGCAGTGGTGCAGAGCGCGGGCGATGCCATCAGGGTACATGCCCACGTGCTGCAAGAAGAGTTTAAGCGGGGCGGGGCGTTTCAGCACCTTCTGCTGCGCTACACGCAGGCGCTGATAACGCAGATGTCGCAGAACGCCGTCTGCAACCGCCTGCACACGGTCGAGCAGCAACTCTGCCGCTGGCTGCTCCTGAGCCGCGACCGTCTGGAAACGGACGAACTAATCATGACGCAGGAATTGATAGCCAACATGCTCGGCGTGCGCAGGGAAGGCGTCACACATGCTGCCGGACGGTTGCAGGACGCAGGGTATATCAGCTACGTGCGCGGGCACATCACCATGCTCGACCGTCCGGGGCTGGAATTGGCCGTCTGTGAGTGTTACGGGGTAGTCAAGGAAGAGTACGAACGCTTGCTCAACTGACTCTGAGCCCGTCGCCGAAGAAGATTTCAGCCCGTCAGTGCCCGACAGGGATTCGCTGGAACTGCGATCTCCCGTCCGCATCCTCCCAAGAAATATCCAGCACGTAAGGTCTGACGCCGCCCTCTATGACCTGAAGGCGCTCCAACTGGTCTTGTTGAAGGGCTACGGGCTTGCCGTCTATCCAAGTGCGGTGAGAGAAGACAATCTTCTCTTGCGGGCGGATGGACTTGATGGCCTCGAACTTTATGTTGGCCCTCGAAGGGCCGCCGCCCGGAGTCTCTTCGTCCTTCAGAAAGATGGTCAGAATCTCTACGCACTTGAGCGTCTGATCCGTCGTATTCATCAACTCTAAGAAGACGTTGTCGGGCTCGGCCTCGACGAATCTGGCGGTAAAAGTCTTGTCCATTCTGTTAGCGCTCATAATCTACTTTCCGCGAGAGAGCATATAGTCACCCGCCAAAGCTCAAGGCTTCGGTTAATTACTCGACGATGGGGACAAGCTGCTCGGCGTCGTTGATGGTGAAGGGAACGAGCCCTTGCTTGACCTCTTCGAGCGCGATGCTTGTGTTCCGGCGCTTGCGCGGGTCGGCCTGAATGCGCGGGTGCGCGCCGCGCTGAAGCTGCTTGCTTCTTAAAGCCGCCACGACAATCAGACGGTATCTCGAATCTATCCCGGGCCACTGGTCTTCGGTCGCGAAAACGCCGGAGCCGTAGTTCGTGTTGTTGTAGTTTTCACTCATCAGCTGTTCGATTCCTTTTCTGCTCGTCGCTTCAGAAGGCGCGCTTTAAGTACGGGGGAAGCGGCTTCGTCCGACGGTTGTTTAAAAGAACTTCAGGAAATAAAAGACGGTCGTCACGGCGAAAGCAGCGATGGCGATGCGGTGCAGCCAGCTCATGGCCGATTGGCGGCAATAGTGGCACTTCATCTGCTTCAAACGCATTCTCGTCCCGCATTGGTGGCAATGCCTTTTCATCTCAGACTGCACTTTCCGAAGGCTTCTCTTCCACGGCGCGGCGTACAAGGCGGAAAGGCTGCGCGTGCTCCGATTCGCCCTTCTTCAAGTTTGAAACCGTATGGGATAAGGTCAAAGTACTTCGTTTCCGTGGTGTTTAAGCTGTGGGCTTCAGGTGGTCTGGGTAATTCCAGAGGAGCTGAGAAGGGAGTGAGCTGGTCTCGATT
>WUUC01233151.1_pt1 | contig 27198 bp, 22 predicted proteins | sample 6278441 | NCBI WGS metagenome assembly WUUC01 (sample SAMN13675441, study PRJNA597444) | soil metagenome | isolation source: soil | place: USA: Washington | collected 2017-10 | reverse complement strand
GAGAGCAGACTTGAACTGCCGACCTTCGGGTTATGAATCCGATGCTCTAACCAGCTGAGCTACCCCGGCGTTTAATTGGGCGGCAAAAATAAAGATTCTCACCTGAAAAGGGAAATCAAATTTAAGCGTTGTGAAACGCAGGCCTGTCTTAATTTTAAGCATGATTCGACTGGCAAATCCCACCGATGCTGTAGCAATGCTTGCTATCTATGCTCCCTATATTCGCCACACATCCCTCACTTTTGAAACAGGGGTCCCTGCCGTTGCCGATTTTGCAAACCGCATCCGGTCCTACCTTGAAAATTGGCCCTGGATTGTTTATGAAAAGGATGGGCAAGTGCTCGGCTACGCTTATGCCTCCCGCTATCGTGAACGGGTAGCCTACCAATGGAGCGTCGAATGTTCCGTATATATCCATGACGATCATTTCAGGTCAGGAATTGCAAAAAAATTATATACGCCTTTATTTTCCATTTTAAAGACGCAAGGCTTTACCACAGTGTACGCTGTTATCAACCTGCCCAACGACAGAAGTGTTGCTTTTCACGAGAGTATGGGCTTCAGCTACTTCGCCACTTTTAAAAAAGTGGGTTATAAACTCGGTAAATGGAAGGATGTGGGCTGGTGGCAACTGCAGTTGAATGATTATGCCGATGAACCATCGCCGCCAAAAAAGTTTTCAGCACTGGATAATGAAATGGTAGAAAAACTACTGGCTGAGTGAAATTAAAAATTCCGGTTTGCCATTTAACCTTCGGGTAGGAGCACCGTTACTCTTATCATCTTGCGGCAATTCTTAGTTGTGCAAAAATGGGAATGCGAACTGCAGGTTTGTATCAAAGGAACCGATCCCCGGGAAACTTAGCAATAAAAAAACCCGGCTGGGAAAGTCTCACCAGCATGGTCACCAGGAAAAAGTTTTAAACTAACTGTTATTTCATCATTTCTCTCTCTGCTACCACGTCATTTATTCTGCCCGGATATTGCAACAATGCCTGCTCCAAACAATCCATCGCTCCGTTGATAGCCTCAAGATTTAATACATAGGCCAGGCGAACTTCATTTTTACCTAACCCTGGTGTACCATAAAATCCACTGGCCGGCGCCAGCATCACCGTGTGATGCCTGTAAGAAAATTCTTCAAGCAGCCATTGGCAAAATTTATCCGCATCATCGATCGGCAAACGTGCTATGGCATAAAATGCACCACCGGGATTGGGGCAGAAAACACCGGGCATCGCATTAAGGCGGCTGACCAATAAATTTCTGCGTGATAGGTATTCCGCTTTGGGTGCATCAAAATAATGATCGGGAAGATCAATGGCAGCCTCACCCATTATCTGTGCAAGACCCGGCGGGCTTAGTCTTGCCTGGGCAAATTTCATAGCGGCATCGTATACCGCTTTATTTTTTGTGACCAACGCACCTATCCTTGCACCGCAGGCACTGTATCGTTTGCTGATCGTATCCATCAGTACCACATGCTGATCGAGGCCGGTCAAATGCATGGCGCTTACAAAATCACCATCATAACAAAATTCCCTGTATGCCTCATCGCTGAATAAGTAAAGATCATGTTTGAGACATATCGCTTTCAACTCCTCCATTTCTTCCCGGCTGTATAAATAGCCTGTAGGATTATTAGGGCTGCAGATAATAATAGCTTTTGTCCGGGATGTAATTACTTTTTCAAAATCATCTATCGGCGGCAACGCAAAACCGTTTTCGATCCGTGACGTGATGGCCACCACATTTATCCCGGCTGCGCACGCAAATCCGTTATAGTTGGCATAGAAAGGCTCGGGAATAATCACTTCATCGCCCGGATTGAGACAGGTAAAGAAGCCAAACATGATGGCTTCACTACCGCCGGTTGTGATCATGATCTGGTCATAACTGACGTTAATGCCGACTTTTTTATAATAGTCTACCAGCTTGCGGCGATAACTTTCATTACCCGCACTGTGGCTATACTCTAATACTTTCATATTGGTATGCCTGACGGCATCCATGATAGCTGGTGGCGTTTCTATATCCGGTTGACCGATATTAAGGTGATATACTTTTATCCCTTTTCTCTTTGCTGCTTCCGCAAAAGGAACCAGTTTACGTATGGGGGAAGGTGGCATTTGTTCACCGCGTCTTGAAATTGTAAGCATGTGTCAAAGGTAAGTGGAAAAGTGAATTACCCGGAGCGTAACGAGCGGGTAGTCTTTTTAAAATGTTTTTGCGAGGAAACAATTTGCTACCGCGTTACAACAGATTATTCTCCATGGCGAACCGTATGAGCATCGCCGAATTTTTTACATTGAGTTTGGTATGTAGATTTTTCCGGTGTGTATCCACTGTATCGATACTGATATAAAGTTTTTCGGCAATTTGCGTATTGGTCAGACCTTCGGCAATATGAATTAAAACCTCTTTCTCCCTTTTTGTCAGCTGCGGAACAGTGTTTTGTTGTTGCGAACCATTTTTTAAGGTCTGACCGGCATCGAAGCTTAAATATGTTTTTCCTTTTGCAACGATTTTGATGGCTTTCACGATCTCCTGTTTTCCCGAATTTTTTAAAAGGTACCCACTGGCGTCGCTTTCCATCATTTTCCTGATATAAGTCCCTTGGTTGAATGTACTTAACGCCAGCACCATGATCCCCGGATATTTTATTTTGATAAGCCGGCAAAGATCTACCCCGTTCATATCCGGAAGGCTGATATCCATCAAGATCACGTCGGCCGTATGATGAATAAAATAGTGAAGACAGTTATCGGCATTGCTGGCGTAGCCCGCCATTTCCAGGTCGTTTTCTTTTTGCAGCAAAGAATAAATACCCTCCACTACCACGGCATGGTCATCAACTATGTAGACCCTGATCATTACTACTGTATTTATGTCTTTTAAAATTATCGCGGACGCAGAAAAATGATTTTTTTCGGACCCAACAAAAGCTAAAAGTATAGTAAAGTCTTTTGTAACCCGCCCCTTGTAAGAAAAATCACGGATTTACGGGAGAAGGAGGATGGCCGGGGATCTTCATATTTGAAATGCGGAATAGGTTAAAGTAACAAGCTAAAACCCAGTGACAATTATTTAGTAGAAATCCTACACTCATAATAATAAATAAAATAAAAAAACTCAAATGAAATTTTTTTTTATTCTTTCATTGGCATTCTGCACGGTGTGTATGTTAGGAACGTCTTGCCAAAAAGAACTGACAGCGCCAACGGTGATCTACCCTGAAACCTCCCGGAAGGTTCAATTTTCACTTTATACGGCTAAAGACTTTTCAAAGAACAACAGGCGGATCACTTTCACTTTATCTATCAGGACCCCCACGCACCAGACAATCTGGGATTCGGTGCTGGCGCCCATGAAAATAAAAGATATTCCCCGCATAACCAACAAACTTGTAATATAGAAACTGGTACCTGGCAATGTCTCTACTTCGCTGATAGTTGGATTTATTTATGCCATAGAGAATGTCGGTATTTCCTGGCACTGGGACGAGAGCAATGCCGGGGAACTGTTTAAAGAAGTTGCTTTTGATTTTCGTTAACGCTCTTCCAGTAGTTTGGTCATCAATACTATATTGATCGAGGTTCCATTGCCCGGTGAGGTGACGATATCCAGCATCCCGTTAAAGTATTGCACCCTGTAATTGATATTCGTCAGCCCGGTGCCTTTGGTAAGAAGCGTGCCGTCTTTATCAAATCCGCGACCATCGTCTTCCACCGTGATGCCAGTTTTATCGTAGCTCATCGAAAGCTGCACAATTACCTGGTTTGCACCCGCGTGTTTGATGGCATTGTTAACCAATTCCTGGATAATGCGAAAAATAAAGATCTCAGCGGGTTCGCTGAGTTTCCTTTTTTCACCAAAGGGCTGAAACAATATTTTTACCCCGGAAGAAGATTGAATGGCATCACAAAAATCCCTTACTGCATCCTGCAACCCAAACTTCACCAGTGCCCCGGGCATCAGGTTATGCGCCACTTTGCGAAGATCACCGATCGCATTATCCAGCATACTTAATGATCTTTCAAACAGGGTGTTATTTTCCGGGGAAAGAGCCAGGGATTCTTTAACATTAATAAAAGATAGTTTTGTTCCCGATAAAGAACTTCCTAGCCCATCGTGCAGATCTTTGGCAATTCGGCTCCGCTCTTCTTCCTGTCCTTTCAACATCGCGTCAACAGTCAATAACTGTTTATCTTTTTCCAGCTCGATGATCTTTTGCCGTTGTAAGTCCTCGTGCTGCCGGGCAATTTGTTGTCCTTTCTTAATGTTGTTGTAACCCAGGTAACCAAAGAATAACAGCGCAATGATGGAAGCAATAAAAAATTTATTGAGCATTGATTTTTGTTTCACTTCCGTTGCCTGCGCTTCTTTTTCATTCTGTAGCTGGTATATTTTTTTCTGTTGTTTGTCGGATTCATAAATAGCTCCAAGAATATTGATCTGTTTAATATTGGTTTCAGCGATAACGCTATCCTTCAATCGCATGGCCGCTGAAACTAATTCAACGGCTTTTTGGTTATTACCGGTATTGCTGTAGTACCGGGAAAGATTAACCAGTGCTTCTATCCTTCCTGTTTTGGCGTTCATTTCCTCTGACAATTCCAGGTTTTGCAGCGCATAAGTTTTCGCAGCCTCGCTATTGCCTAACTTCAATGCGGTGACGGAGAGGAATCGCAGTGCAGTGTTGACGCTCATTTTGTGCGTACCCGCAACAGCATATTTATGAGCCAACTGGTAGTAACTAAAAGCATCAGCGTAATTTTGTTGCAGGTAGCTTACATGACCTTTCTTTAAATAATAACCAAAATTTATCTGCACCTGGTAGGCATCCGGCATAAATGGCTCCAGCTTGCCTAAGTAGATGGTGGCGGTTTGCCAATCGTTTTTATCCAGGCAAATAGTAATGAAAGAAAAATAGATGGACGCATTTTCCAGCGCTGTGTATTTATTTTCCACCAGGGTTAAATTCTTTTTGGCATACTCCATGGCCTTTTCGAGATTATTGAGATAGGTATATGTTTCAGTAATGAAAATATATAACCGGCTTTCCCTGTTCTCATCGCCAGCGGCATATTTAAGTGATTCAAAATAACAATCCAGGGCAGGGTGATAGTTTTCCTGCACCTGGTAGATCATACCCTTTCGTTCGTAGGCAACTGCTTTTAATTCATGTAGTGTATTGTCAGTTGTTTGTTTTAGAATATAGAGGGCCGAGTCGTAATAAAGAAAGGCGCTGGCATACTTTTCGTCGCTTTTGTAAAAATTACCGGAAGCTAAATAACAACTCGCCAGTCCTTTACTATAATTCAGCTTCCTGCTGATAGCAAGGGCTTCCAAACGATAAGGCAGCACTTCTTTTCTTTCTTTCAAGAACGTAGCGGTAATAAATACCTGTATCAGGGCATTTACCCGGTTGGTATCAGGGCGTGGATACTTTTTTAATTCAGCGAGAGCCACCTCTTTTCTTTCTTTAAAGCCTGTATAAAATTTGGTGGGTTGTGACAGCCCTTTTTGAGGTTGCGTGAAGAGCAGGACAATCAAAACATTCGCGGCAAATTTTATCGGGGCCATAATGCTTCTTTATTAGAGTCACCCTAAAGTTTTGTTTTATTTCTTACATAAGGAAATTGTTAACAAAAAATCACCCCTTTGCGTGAGTCGGTGCCTGCGTTTGCCGTAGCAAATTTGTTGTGTAAACGGTTAGCAGGAATAGGCTGTACTGACGCGATTGATCACTGCCAGTTCAATACTTTCCCGGGTAACCGGCAATATATTTTAGGCCAGCATCAAAAACAACTTTCATGCAAATTGTATTAAGATTCCAGGGAATTCTTTTTTTGATTTTTTCAGTAATACCTTATTGGTTTGGCCGTATCGCAGACCAATCGCAAACGACAGCGTCTGACTCAGCCGTTCACGGCGTCTTTTCACTGGATGGCAGAACCCCGGTATATTCGAAATTTAGAGCGGGAGTTGTTGGGATACTGGAGGTCGATTATCCCAACGTCGCTCTCAACTTTGCCGATCGGTTCCCATCGGCCATAAATCCCTTATGGATACTGGAGATGGGTACGCTTTTCGTTTCTTTTGTTACAAACGGCAATAAGGTGTCAGCCACATTCACTCCTTCCGGGGTAATGAATTACTCCATTACCCGCCTTGATCCAACAAACATTCCCTCAACTATCCTGGAAAAGCTCAGTGTAGGGTATGAGTCCTATTCTATGTTTGATGCAAAGGAGATCGCTGTTTCGAAAAATATCGTTTACCAGGTAATACTGGAGGATCACCATGAATATATTATCGTGCTGGTCAATGATCATGAAATTCAGGAAAGCAAAAGGATAAAAAAATGATCGGGCAGTAATAGCTGGATCAAACTAATCGCTGAAGATACGATGACCTCCGTGAGAGGGACGGGTGACCGGGGCGAATACCTGTTCGCCCCTTTTTTTTGAAATAGGCTGAGCTTCCGGTTTAGTATGTCCTTACTGTGAATATTTACACAAGAAACCCTTTTGACGGGTTCGCTGCTTCTGAAATCATAAAAAAATGTTGTAACACAATTTGAACAGTATTTGAATTGTTATTACCATGTATCTTTTCGAAGTAATTCATCGATCTTACAATTAAAATCACTTATTTGACTGCTTTTTACTATTAAACAACCAATACACAATTCCCTAAATGGAAAAATATTTGTTCACTGATGGAACGAATTTGGTAAGGGAGGTACAGTCAAATGAGGAGTTACATACATTAATAGAAGCTTCCGCTGTTGCCGGTAAGATCAGGATATGGGTATTCAGTACAAGCGAATGGATCAGCCATACTGAATTTAGCAAACGTTCCGTTGCGAAGATCATTCCGTTAAAAGATAAGATCACAACCATCAAAGAACCAGTAAAGCCGCAAACGGTAGTTGCTGTTTCCCGGCAACCCCGGAAATACACGGGCATTATCAAATTTTTTATCGCTGTACTTACAGGAGCTGCTATATTTCTTGTTTATAATTTTAGCCGGGTGAAATGGCATACAGCTTCTGCCCTGCAAATAACCGCCAGCCGCCCTGCAAATTCGCCCCTGGTCAATGTCGACTCGCTTGTACAAACAATTGAAGCTGCAAGAGGCCAAAAACTTGATAAGGTAACACATACCAACCTTCGCATACGTAATTCCTGGCCAGACAGAATAGAACTCCAATTGAAAACGGACCGCGATACCAGCCAGGCTGGAACTAAATTTTATAACGTTGAAATATTTATAGACAATTCTACAGGTTATAACATTGATAATGCGGTCGTAGAATTAAGAAGCTGGAAGAATACAGCGTTAAATAGCGTAGATACGTTTCAGCTCAGCAATATCGGTTACGCTGAATTATCAAACCGTAAAGTGGATACAGAATACCGCGGTGATAGTCTTTCGGTATCCTTTCTTTCTATAAAAGCGAAATCTTTCAACTTTTGTTATGCCTACGACAAAGAAAGTAACTATGGAAATTTTAATGACAGGTGGTTTTGCAGGGATTAAGGAAATTAAAAATTGAACAATTAAAACAACTATTATGGCACTCTACTATTTGCCGTTATTGATTCGCAGCGATCGCTACTTTATCACCAAGCTTGACAGTGATGCTGTTGCAGGCAACCGCGAAGAAGTAGAATATAATTTTGTAGCGCATGCGGATGACCGCGTGGTCACACCGCTGATCACCATCGAGGATCCCGGTAAGATAGTATTGAACCAGATGGCGCCTTCCGACAACCAGGATATTGTATTGCGGGAGTGTCACATATCGTTTCAGAGAACATCCGGTGGCTTTGAGTTACTGATCAAAAAGGCCAACGCTTTATTCGTACAACCTTTTTATGATGAGGATACGGGATTGCGGCTCGATTATTCGGTGGATCAAAAAAGGATCTGTGTCAATTATTATAGGCACCGGGTTGAACAATCGTCTATCGATATCTACGTCACACTCCAGGTAACGGAATCAGAAACTTACTCCGGGAAATTCCAATTTGCGATTGTTCGTTCAAAAGAATGCCAGCGGGTAGTGATAGACTTTGGTAGTGAAGCAAGCCAGGTAGGATATAAAAATTGCGGGCCGCAATCGTCCGTGGTGCAGTATGATATCCTTGAAAACATCATCAGCCAGTTAAATATAATTGACAGAACAAGAAACTGGCGAAGAGAAGACTTTCTAAATCATGAGCCAGGGCAACCTTTGTTATATAGCTCTTTTTATGCCGTAAAAAAAAGGATTACACAACGGGAAAGAGAAGAATTTCCTTTCAATTTTACCAACGACCTGTTACATGATGAGATCAGGTTGTTTATTACCCGGCAGGAAGTAGCAGCAACACAGCTGGCCTTCCGGGATAATTACGAGATAATCCCCAATCTCAAACTTGGAATTGAAAAAAGTTTACAATTAATTATAGAAAATCATACAGAGGACTATAGTATCAGGTCGCACAAGAAAGAATTGATCAGCGCAGTATTACAACGAATACTTCGATTGATGATCGGCACCAAACCCGACTTTCAGCGCGGTGGCATTATCGTTACTTTACTCGTGCCGAATATTTATACACAACATGATGTATTTGAAATGCTGAATGAATTGCGAAAGAATACGGAAAGCCTGCTTTCCTCATTACATATCGCTACAGACAAATTGTATGTAGAATATGAAACGATTTCGGAAAGCGACGCGGCATTTATGGGATATCAGCAAACCAATTCTTCTGACGTTCAATTGGCAAACGGGGAAATGGCGTTGGTCATAGATTGTGGTAAAGGCACCACGGATATTTCAATGGTAATGGCGGACGATAATGAAAATTATTCCAGTTTTTTCAGAACGGGCTTTGCCGGCGCTGGTAATGTGCTGGCTTATGGTTTTGCAGAAGATTTTCTAACGCAGGTGTTACGGGCCATTCCCGGAAACAACGAGATATCGGTAAAAGATTTTATCAGTCGTCATATACTGGATCAAAACCTGACCGTTGATGTACTGAATTTCATCCAGCTTATCGAGAACCAGAAAAAGAAGTACAGTGACCTGGAACCGATCAGTATTACACAGTTTGCGGAACTGGCAGAACAGTCGTTGAGTACCGAACGAAAAATTGGTAACCTGTACAAGGATCAATCAAGGCTTTTACAGTATGCCGAAGCTATTCTTAAAGACAGGAACATTCGCTGGGATGACGAGGTCACGGGGCTTATTAATAAAGCAACAGATTGTATCGTTTACTGCATTCTCGCCAGTATCAAAGACGTGATTACAAAAGATATAAAAAGAAGGATCAAAGTAGTAATGTTGAGTGGCAGGGCATTTTATTTTGATAACCTGCGGACGAAACTTGCTGAAGGATTGAAAAGTATCCTGGGTGATAACGTTAAGATCAACACCGTAGCCCCCGGCCGGTCATTGAACAATAAAAATGTAGCGATATACGGTGCGTTTAGCGGAGCTTATAAGATCACCGATTTCACCGGCATTCCTATTGATAAGGAAGAGGGATTATCAAAGAACAACGATGTGCTGAATAACAACATGTATCTGTACCGCGGTATCAAGATAGAACCCGGCAACGATATTTTATACAATACGTCCGTGGTGCGGCGGAATAATCAGCAACTGAAAGCCTTCAAAAACAAAACGGTGGATATTTTTTTTACCCGCGATGATCTGTACCTGCGCCTGATGGAAAATCAGAAAGTGAAAGATGTCAGGTCGTTATATAGCATCCTGGTCTCTTTCGCCGAGGTTTATTCACCAATACAGGATATGAAAGCGATATCAATGTTCCCGGGGTATGCGGGTGAGCTGGCATCGATCAACGCTATATATAATGATGTGGTAAAAGAAAAGAAATTGCTGGAAGCCAAACAAGAAAAGAAAAGTAGCGGCATCCTCCAATTTTTCCAATTTTGAAGATTTCGAAGTTTAAAAAAGCGATCACCAAAACCTAAATAACTTACTGATGAATTATAAACTTATTTTCTTAATCGTTTCGATCTTACTGGCGTGTCGCTTGCAAGCGCAGGAGCCGGAGAAAAAAAGTATCCGCATCGTTGACACACTCACGGCCCAGGAGAAAGATAATCGCAATACGGTGATCCTGAAATCTGAACTGGATTCCCTGGTCCAGTTGTATAATGCGGACTTGCCCAAAGTAATACCGCAGCAAGAGGTAACAAAAAACGAAAGTCAGCTTCCCTTCTATTTATTGATTACTGCGATAGCTTCTTTGCTTGCGATTGCAGTGTTGCTGTATATATTATTTCGTAAACAGAAAAAATTTCAAAGAACCGTTTCAATTCTTCACAGGCAAATTCAACATCTTGAGATGGCTGCTTACTCCTCGGGTAACATAGCAGACGCCAATGCAGGCAATAAAAAAGGGAAAGTGACAATACCCAACCTTGAAAAGAAGATCCAATTGCTGGCAACGGAACTTGAGAAAGAAATCCGGGAAAAGAAGGAGTTGGAAACTTTGTTAACCGAAAGCACCCGTATCCGTCACGACTTTGAATCGGTGAAGCAGCAAATGATGGAAGTGTACAAGATCAGGAATTATCCCGGGTTCGATAAAGAAAAAACAGAAACCGAAATTGTAAAGAGTTTGCTGGAGACGGAGCGTTCTGTGGCTTTATACGCTTATGAACATTTTTTAAAGCCGGTTATGACAATCGCTGATGCTCATAAGAATAATCCTGCTAAAATTAACCCGGAAGAAAGAGAAAAAGTGCTGAGCCTTCTTATATCACTTTCTTTATTGTACAGCGAATATCTCTACCTGCGGATAAATGATCTTTCCGTAGGCGGCAAAATAGTAGAGCGGATCGGCAGCCTGAAAAATGGAAACAATATCGACCCGGCTTTGCTAAAAGACTTAAGTACTGAACACGGAAGCCGGGCCCTGGTACTGCGTATGGTACTCGACAAATCTTCTATCCAACAACTCACTTATCCTGTCTTCGACGAAACCAACCTGAATTTATCTTAAGCACCGCCATGTTTAAATTTCTGACAAGCCTGTCGTTTTTATATTTTTTTACTATCGTGGTGTTGCTGCTGTATGGGTTTATCTATCACCGCGATTTTAAGAAAGGGCGATACAGACGAAAATTGTTCCCTGGCATTTTCTTGCTGATCAGCGTGGCCTGCCTTTCTTTTTTGTGGGTCAATATTCATGCGCCGCTCCGTTTGGAGACATTTAGTAACCTTGATCATCACTTTATCCGCCATGAGGGTTTTCAAGTAACAAAGAAAATCGAGTTGGGCGGGTCCGACACGGTTAACTACGGGAATAATCCATTCAGCAGTTTTCTTTTCGCCAGCAAAAGCTTGGGCGTGACGGTCAGCTCGGGTTATTCTGAAGAGCCTTTTTATGTAAATAATGAAGGCGGTTATCGTATTGCATCCGTAAATTATCCGGCCGCGGGGCATGTTATTTCTTTCCGGTGCGATAAGGTCAATGTGACCATCAGGGCAGACAACGATGACTGGATTGTGTTAAAAGTGGGAGAGGATTTAATAAGAAAACAGTTAAAAATAAAAAAGGGAATTTCTTGCTGGAATGTTTTCCGCAATGAAGATTCGTTTATTAACACTGCTTATTTCAATAACGAGAAACTCATTGCCTCTCTCGGGAATATTTTTCTTTTGCGTGATGATGTTTCAAGGAATGCAGGCGGCGATCTAAAGTATTTTTTATCAGGACGGTTGTTTAAGTATGCAGGCAAAGTAAAGTATGATGAACAAGACCTGCAGTTGAATAGCCTTCAATTCGATGCTGACTTACCCAATGAAAGTTCTATCGCATGGGGAATTGGATTCCTGGATAACAACCGCAACCAGTACTGGGTGAATCATAACGGCACTAGTGGTTTTTTATTAACCAATCGCTATCCTGTTGCCTACCCGCTGGCTGAGGAACAAAGGAATGATTGGAGTAATCATCATATTAATAAGTTTTTACTGTCGGATGCCAATGATATGCACCGTGTTCCGGCGATGTCAAATGAAGGTTTTTTATTCCCGGTTTTTAACAGCGGTAGCCGCAATCATTTTTCACCGGCATTATTATCGTATCAAAAAGGGGCAAAGAATAGCTCTTTGCTGTTGAAAGCGCAATTGATCGACAACCCGAAAAACGCGATTGCCTTAAAAGATGATAAACTCGTGCTTTCCTCAATCTCCAACGACTTCAACTGGATATTCTCGATACAAAATACTTTTAACTGGCATTTTGGTGATCGTGCCCTGTCACCGCCGGCCTGGCAAGGGCTGTTATTTGGCAGCCTTGGCCTTTTTATTATACTCGTGTTTTTTGCATCGTTTACCAAACCAGCAGACAAACAAAGCTGGGTATGGCAATTGTTGTGCTGCGTTGCGATTGTATTACTCGTTACCCGGTTTTTTCTTTACTGGCGTTACAAGACCTTTCCGCCGTATGAAGGGATGGACCTTCCTTCGCAACAACAGTTGCAAAGTCTCTCGAATTTTGTAGTGATTCTTTTCGCAACCTTCGTGCTTGCGCTGATCTTTGGATTTGATTTTTTAGAAACCGCTTATTACCGGTTACGCAAAGCGATTGCAAACCTTTTTAACACGTCTTATTCCCCGGGGCGGGGCAAACAGATAACCGGCTGGCTAAAGCAAAGTATTCCTGAACAGTTTTTGTTTGCAAGACAGGTTGGCAAAATAAATTTGTTTTTTGCCTGCTGGCTGCTTTTATTAGTAGGCTGTGGTGCCCTGGCTGCACTCAACGGGTTTGATGTCAGTGTCTGCAGGCACCTTGCTATCGCTTTGATGCTGGCCTATTTTGTTTTTTTATTTATTTCTTATAAATATTCTCCGCTGGTTGCTTCTGCAAAACAAAGCTGGTGGGAGATAGGTACAGGATCGTTTTTAACCATGATAATCAGCAACCCGGTAAAAATTTTGTTATCGGTGAGCTTGCTGGCTTTATTTGTTTTTATTGACATCGGGTTTGCCATAGTGTTTCTCAATTTCCTGTTTTTTAATGAAGCCTTCCTATGTATTAATTACGGAATTGCAGGTTTGTCTGCAGGCAGCAAAAAGAATGCACGGTCTTTTGCAACTCTCGGTATTGTGTACCTTTTGTTTTTTGTGTTGAATTTATTTTACGCTCCCTATGTTTTTAAGTTTTTGCTGGATATGCCGCAATGGATGTATGTTACAGCCTACATCCTTTTCGCAATCGTTGTTGCGTATATGGTCGTCCGGTTGTTGCCGCAATACAGCCGCCGCAGGAAAGCAACGGCAGGTTTCGCCACAGCTACCGTTTTATTTGCTGTTGCGTTTTTCTTTTTCCCGAAAGAAAGAATCCTGGATAAAGCTTCTATGACAAAATACCGTATTGATGTATTGACAACACCGGTCGATGAAGCCATCACTGCTGCCTATGAAGAGGGGAAGACTTATGAACCGGTCATAAGAGCTGCACAAAACCAATGGTTCATCAATACATTTATTCACGAGGATAATAACCCGGGTGTACAATCGGCTGGCTTCCGGTTATTGGCACATGCACCGCAAAATAAGGGGGCGAAATACAATGCGCAGGCAACCGACCTGGTGACCAGCCGTTTTTTAATCGCGGAGCACGGTAAATCATCGGTGCTTCTTTATGTTCTTTTATTATTGCTGCCGATTATTATGCTCGCGTCATTTTATAAATTGTATCCCGACTTTACAAACCGGGTCAACATTCATTATCCAACTATCACTGCAGGCTTTTCGGTGCTGAATTATTTATTGATTACAGCCTTACTGGTAATTCTTGCAGCAACGGGACGCTATATTTTCTTTGGGCAGGATCTTCCGTTTGCAAGTATTTTAAGTAAGCAGTCGATTTTATTCCCCTGTATCCTCATTTTAGCCGTGGTGCTTTTATTTAAAAATGTTCCGCAGGAGCATTATTCAAACCGGAAGAAAGTTATTCCGGGCGCCATTATTTTTTTATTGCTCGCCGTCCTGTTGTTTTTCTTTAAGCCCGTCTACAACAAAACAAAAGAATTTGCAGTAGGGAATCTGGCAAAAGATATGGACTCTTATATTCAATTGCGCCTGCAGCCGGTGCTGGATTATTTTGATACATCGGCTGCCACAAAAAAGCTGACACTTGCCAATAAGGATAAATTATTCACTGATTCCGTACGCAGCCTGATAGCCACCAGTGCAATGAAGGATGATAATAAATTCTTTGCTGCTGAAATAAATGCTTACGCCCGTTCAGGGTTTGCGCGGCATATTGATCAGCGGCGAATGCTTTACCTGGATTCGTATGCAGGAAGCCCTCAACTCGCGGTGAATGAAAATTATTTCCGCGTGGAGCCGCCGCCGCATCTTCAGCAACTCTGGAAAGGAAATGTATTTGGTGATACCGCTATTTACAATGTCGTCCTTTGGAATGCAGGGGATGGCACTGTTATAACAAAACGATTAAATGGGCGGGACGATAAACCTGCGATTTTGCTCGACGGCCGGTTAGTAGTTTTGTTTCAGTCTGATAAAAAAAACGATGGCCTTTATCTGGTTAACAGATCGGGATCGGGTTTACGATTAAGGGAAGAAAATGAGATCATGGAACTTGAAGGGAATGGAAAGTACAGGTTAAGAAATCCCTGCAGGATTGTTATTACAGATTCGCTGGCTCAGCAAGAGCAGGTATTAACCATAGAACCGGACGCTTTTATGAAAAACTATTATGTCAATGGCAGCAGATTTTATATATACCCGATGAAGAGCCGGTTTATATGGGCAAGAAATTTTGCCGAAGCGGTTTCTTCTGATTATACCAGCGCCGGAGACACAAAACGAAATGCTTTTGTATCCTTTGATTTTGAACTAATGGATTCGTTATCCGCCAAAATTCAAATGATGATGGCAAAAGATACTGCTTATAAGAAAGGAGCGGAGTACGGGATTAGCATTGCAGATGGCAATGGAAGAATAATAGCCCTTACTGATTTTATAAAGGGATTCAACCGGCCTGATCCGAATAACAAAGCTGCTTTTAATAAAGTCATTGTCGGTGAAAACGGCTTTATTTCGCAGTCCTTGCTGAGAAAACAGGTAGGTAATATAAACCTGCTTCGTATGAACCCAGGGCCCGGGTCTACTTTTAAGCCCGTTGTGTTTTCGGCCATAGCGTCCCAACTGCGTTGGAACTGGGATGACTTTGCTGCCGAAGGTTTTTCGGAGAAGCAAACATATTATGGCGGTGAGAAAGTGCCGGAGTACGATTTTGAAAAAGATAATGGACGGATCAGTACAGTGAGCGATTATTTAAAATATTCTGATAATTATTATCACTCTAACGTTTTATTGCTGGGCTCGTATCAAAAGCAGGAGCCTTCAACTCTTTTATCAGATCATTTTGAAGTAAGAAAGCCAGGGACCGGTTTGCATTGGCCTTACTTTACATACACGGGAAAGCAATACTGGTTAAATGGGTTTAAGAACTGGCCCGGGTATGCAAAAGGAAAAGCTGATTTCGGGTTGGACAGTTCATTTACTACTATGGGCCTTCTTAATAATTATGGCATCTATACACACGAAGCGACGAAAAGTTTTGATATGTTTGTTTCTGTCTACGACTCGCTGCTATTCCTTGACGCTTATCGTAAGTCGGGGTTCATTCTGCCGGAATATTCATTGTTTGATCAGCACGGCGATAACGTAGACCATCGTATACCTTACGATCTGTTTACAAGTTGTTTTCGCGGCCATGTAAAAGGAAGCAGCCAGGTAATGGTATCACCAGTAAAAATGGCAGAGGCCTTTGGCAAATTGATAAGTCAAAACCGGAATTATAATTTAACGCTCAATCCTTATTCAGCCCCCCCTGCATTTTTATCCTTTGATGTAGCCACCAGTATTCCCTACAACAATTACCTTTCTATTATCAGGGAAAATGTTTTTACAGGCATGAGAGAAGCATTGTTTACTGGTACGGCGGCAAGGCTGGGCGGTATATTAAAGGACGGCAAGCCCTACTATTATTACGCCAAGACCGGCACTACCGGCGATGATCAAATTAAAGCTAAATCGAAATTACTTGCTGTGATCATTTCGTCAAGGGATGTTACAGATCCTGGTTTTAATTTCCGTGATAATAAGTTTTACACGGTTTACTTCACGTCGCAAAATGGACCGGCTAAACAAAACGAGGAGTTCCAGGCCGAAGTGATCAGGTATTTACAGGAGACCTTGACATTTAACCGCTATATGCAAAGCGCACAATAAAACCGGGCAGTTGAAAGTCACCGCCCGGCTACTATCAGCTTTCATTTAAAAAATGATAGCTAATAATTCTCTTCCATATATCCCGAAAGGATACTTTTGGGGCTGTACGTATTACTGTTTACGTCCTTGTCTTTATTTACTCGTCCGTATGTATCAAACATATCATTATGATCCTTCAACATGGACTTTTTTGCATTCATTTCTGACAAAAATTCTGCTTCTATTTCCTCCAGCGTTTTCAGGTGGGTGTTGATAATGCTCATGGATTGTGTCCGGTTGTTTTCAAATCCAAAAGCTTTTCTTTCCGTAAAGCCGGTTTCAGTTTTCGAATTTTCCGGAAAGAAGAGAGTGGTTTCACCAATCAATGTTTCTGATTGATTCATATGGCTGTTTTGCCATGAGCAAGCAATTTCATGCCGGGAATCCGGGACATGAAATTGCTCATTGAAAATCACGTGGTTCACAATAATATTGAGCGTAAAATGCAGGAATGGTGTAAAGTTTTTTTCAGCCACTTGAAAAGCTGTGATACTTATTTTCCCCACTCCCCCGAAAGCATTTTCAAAGGTCGGGTGTTTTTTCAGCAGCCAGGCTCAAGGCCGGCAAAGTTCTGTGCCGAAAACACGTTGCTAAAATTGAGCACACTGTTATAGCAAACATTGTACTTCGGAATAAAAAAACCCCTCAACAAAGTGAAGGGTTCTTTCGAATGGTAAAAAACGGTAATTATTTTTTGTTTGCTTTCTTCGCTGCGGAATTGTCGGCTGCGACAACTTCGCCCACTATCTGAACGGTCTTTTGTTGTTCAACTCCTGCCAGTTTAATGAACACATCTTTCGTGAAAGGACCTATGTTAGCGGCGTTGTATTGCACTTTCAGTTTACCAGTTGCACCCGGTGCTATCGGTTTTTCGGGTTTTTCCGGAACCGTACACCCGCAACTTGCAGAAGCATTTTCAACAACGATGGGTTTATCGCCATTATTTTTAATTTCAAAGTAATAGGTAACAGGCACGTTCTGTTTTATTTTTCCAAAATCGTGTTTGGTCGTGTTGAATTTTACATCGTCGTCGGCTTTTGGTTGAGCCATTACAGCCGCGCTTAACATAAGTGCAGACGCAAAAAGGAAGATCTTCTTCATTTTGTATTTGTTTAAAGTGTTTGTTGTTTCAAAAATTGAACAGCGGCATTGGAAGGAGCGGACCCTTCAGGTGCTTTCCACACAGTGCCTTTGATCTTTAATTGTTTGGTTTGATTTGTATTATAAGTAATTGTGATAGCCTTATCAAAATATCCTTCCGCAGCTGAATTATACCCAACTTTAATGGTAGCCGATGCGCCGGGGGCTATAGGTTCCTGACTCCACTCCGGGGTAGTACATCCGCAGCTTGCCTGCACATTATCCAATTTTAAGGGTTGGTTGCTTGTATTCACAATCTCGAAACTGTGGTAAACCGGTTTTCCTTGCGGAATTTTTCCGAAATCATACTCGGCCTGCTTAAGCTTTAGAACTTCCTCAGCAGCAGTTGAGGTACCCTGTGCGCCGGCAAACATAAAGGCTGCCAGCAGTAAGAAAAGGGTAGGTATTTTTTTCATAAAAAGCTATTTGGGAGTTTCAAAATTACACGAAAGATGGAAGATTGCAAACATTGGTTGCAGCATTCAAATGCAATTTTTAGAAAAGACGCAAATGGACGTAATCTCCTATTTTTGCCACATGGACAATGCTACTCCATTAACGATGCCGGCTGATGCAAAATTGTCTTTCGATAAATTCAGGGAAGAAGTTTTGGGTGATTACCGTATCGCCTGTATAAGCCGGGAAGCCAGTCTGTTAGCCCGAAAAGAGGTTCTTACCGGGAAAGCCAAATTTGGAATTTTTGGCGACGGAAAAGAAATAGCCCAGGTGGCTATGGCCAAATTCTTCCAGCCGGGTGACTTCCGTAGCGGTTACTACCGCGACCAGACCTTTCATTTTGCCATCGGTCAGACTATTGTGGAGCAGTTTTTTTCGCAATTATATGCAGACCCCGATGTAAAAAATGATCCGAACAATGCCGGCAGACAAATGGTGTCTCATTTTTGCACTCCACTAACGGACGGAAGCGGAAACTGGCTTGCCCTGGCAAAAACCCGGAATATAGCCAGCGATATGGCGCCTACCGCCGCTCAAATGCCCCGGTCATTGGGGTTGGCGCTTGCATCAAAGCTTTTTCGCCGGGTAGATCAACTGAAGAAAATAGATGACCTGTCGGATAATGGTAACGAAGTATGCTTTTGTACCATTGGTGACGCCTCCACTTCTGAAGGACATTTCTGGGAGACGGTCAATGCCGCCGGCGTTCTCCAGGTACCCTTGGCCATTTTTGTGTGGGATGATGGATTTGGTATTTCGGTTCCCAAAAAAATGCAGACCACCAAGGGGTCTATCTCCGATGCGCTAAGCGGAATGAAAAAAGGGGATGACACCAATGGCATTAATATATATAAAGTGAAAGGCTGGGACTATGCCAGTATGTGCGAAGTTTTTGATGAAGGCATCAGGCTTGCAAGAGAAACGCATGTTCCCGTTCTTTTTCATGTTGAGGAATTAACGCAGCCGCAGGGTCATTCTACTTCCGGAAGCCATGAACGATATAAAACGCAGGAACGTTTGGACTGGGAAAGAGAATGGGATGGGTTAAAAAAAATGAAGGAGTGGATCATTGAAAATGCGTTGAGTGATGAAGAAGAGGTTTCTGCAATAGAACGCCAGGCAAAAAAAGAAGTGAAACAGGACAAAGAGTCGGCCTGGATAAAATACCAACTGCCTATCAAGATCCAGGTAACAAAAGCCATCGATCTCTTAAATAACCTGGCAGACGGAATACCGGACAAAGCAGTTATATTGAAAAGGATTATCGCTAATCTTTCATCTAACAGGGAACCTTTACGAAGGGATATAATGAAAGCTTTGCATGATGCCATTGATATAGCCGGCAATGATGATAAGATCTTTTGGACAAAAGACCTTTATAACGATCTGCTGAAAGAAAGCAAAGACCTTTACAATTCACATTTATATAATGAAGGGCCGAAAAGTGCACTGAAAGTAGCACCGGTCAAAGCCAGGATCGAAGCAAATGCACCATTAATAAACGGTTATGAGGTACTGAATAAATATTTCGACCAGCTTTTTGCCAGCAACCCAAAAGTAGTGGCATTCGGGGAAGACCTTGGCCAGATAGGCGATGTGAACCAGGGCTTCAGTGGGTTGCAGGTTAAGCATGGAAGCGACCGGATATTCGATACGGGTATCCGTGAGTTAACGATCATGGGGCAGGGAATTGGTTTGGCTTTGCGTGGTTTGAGACCAATAGCGGAGATACAGTATCTCGATTATTTATTATACGGATTACAACCGTTAAGCGATGATGTAGCTACTCTGCATTACAGAACTTTCGGGCAACAGAGTTGTCCGCTTATTGTCCGTACCCGTGGGCATCGCCTCGAAGGCATCTGGCACAGTGGGTCGCCTATGGGCATGATGATCAATTCTCTTCGCGGAATGTATGTATGCGTGCCGAGAAACATGGTGCAGGCTGCGGGTATGTACAATACTTTATTAAAAGGAAATGATCCTGCCATTGTTGTTGAGTGCCTGAACGGGTACCGGTTGAAAGAAAAACTTCCTTCTAATTTATCAGAAATGACCGTGCCGTTAGGGATCCCGGAAGTAATTAAAGAAGGTAACGATATCACCATCGTATCATACGGTTCTACATTGCGCATTATCCAGGATGCTTCAACCTCCTTAGAAAAGCATGGTATCAGTTGCGAAATAATTGATGTGCAAACCTTGTTACCCTTCGATCTTGGTCATAAGATCCTTGAATCCCTTAAGAAAACAAACCGCATTGTATTCATCGATGAAGACGTACCCGGCGGGGCGGCCGCGTATATGTTCAACAAAGTAATGGAGGAACAGGGCGGTTATAAATACCTTGATGGATCTCCACGAACAATTACAGGCAAAGCCCATCGCCCTGCTTACGGAAGCGACGGCGACTATTTCAGCAAGCCAAACGCAGAAGATATAGAAACAACAATCAAAGAAATGATGGCTGAATAAGTGTTAACTTAACTGAAGCAATATTATTGTTAACCGAAAAATCTTCAACTATGCCAATAGTGAAAGTTATTGAAGTCATTTCTTCGTCTGCGAAAGGAATTGATGATGCCATACAAAATGCTGTAACGGAAGCATCCAAAACGGTAAGAAACATCGACTCTGTTTTTGTAAAAGATATTAAAGCGCATGTGAAAGACGGGAAGATTAGCAGCTATGGCGTTATCTGTAAAATTTCCTTTCGTCTTGATTAGATGATGCCGTTGAACTTTTATAATCCCGTTCAAAGGCGGGATTATTTATTTCAAGGAACGTATGCCAACCCATTTCCTTTATATTATTGATATCCTGGGAACTTTTGCCTTTGCGATGGCAGGAGCTTTTTCAGCTATGAACAAAAAATTGGATCCATTCGGCGTACTGGTACTTTCTTTTGTCACGGCGATTGGTGGCGGTACACTTCGTGATATCCTGATCGGTAACCTGCCGGTTGGCTGGCTGGCTAATGCTACGGCAACCATTGTGATATTTGTGTCTGCGATAGCGGCTATGTTTTTTAGCCGTTACCTGACACAACTAACGACCACCTTGTTTTTATTTGATGCGTTAGGGCTGGGATTATTTACCATTGTTGGTGTGGAGATAGGCGTGGAGAAAGGTTTTAGTATGGGAATTTGTATAGCTATCGGAACTATTACCGCTTGTTTTGGCGGTGTTACCCGGGATGTGTTGCTGAATAATGTGCCACTGCTCTTTCGAAAAGAAATATATGCAATGGCCTGTATTGCAGGCGGGCTGTTATATTTTTTACTGAAGCATCTGCAGGTTGATGGCCAGTTGGCGAAGATCATCTGCATCATAGCAATATTTACCATCCGCGTACTGGCAGTCAGATTTAAGTGGTCGCTGCCGGCATTTTATGCGGAAAAGAATAAAGCCGAAATCTAAAAATGAAATGAGCCATAAAAATTTTAGAGCATCCCAATAGCTATCGGGATATACCAAAACGCGATGAAGATTTTTTTTTACGAAGAATTACACTGGCCAAAAACAATAGAATCAATACATGAAACTTAAACTTTACCAGGTTGATGCATTTACAGATAAATTGTTTGGAGGCAATCCTGCCGCTGTTATTCCCCTAAAGAAATGGATCCCTAAAGAGCTGATGCAAAAGCTGGCCATGGAAAATAACCTGGCTGAAACAGTTTTTTTTGTCCCTTCGCAAACAAAAAAAGTTGATTATGAAATTCGCTGGTTTACGCCGGTATTGGAAATTAATCTCTGCGGTCATGCGACACTTGCATCGGCCTTTGTGATTTTTAATATTTTAAAAGAGAAAAAAAAATCAGTTGTATTTAACTCCTTGAGTGGGTTACTTACTGTTAGAAATACAAAAGATAGATTGATGATGGATTTCCCCAGTTGGAAGCCTGAACTGATCAGTGAATACCCCCCGGGATTAAAAGAAGCGTTAGGTGTGAATGAAATCATCGCCTTGTATAAAAACCGTGACCTGTTGGTAGAATTGACTAGTGAAGAAGATGTAGCGAATGCAAAACCCGATTTTACTGCATTGAAGAAAATCGGGGAAAAAGTGATCATTACTGCACGGGGTAAAAAAGTTGATTTTGTTTCACGTTTTTTCGCACCCATAGCAGGTATAGATGAAGATCCTGTTACCGGCTCAGCTCATTCGCAACTTATTCCTTTCTGGAATGAAAAGTTGAGTAAGAAACTCATGCAGGCACAGCAGTTGTCAGAGAGAGGCGGCGATATTTATTGCGAACAGAATGGTAATAGGGTGATCATGGGCGGTAAGGCCGTTTTCTATATGAAGGGCGAGATTGTGATTCGCGGTCGGAAAAGTCAAAGAAGGATTGAAATTCCTTAGCTCATAAATATTGCTGCACCACAGGGTCAGGGAGTTAATTCAAGAATCTGGATTTAATCGAAGGCGTTGGAACCATACATTCATCTTTCTTGCCAAACCATCTATACCTGTTCTTAGCGATCCATTTATAAAATGGCTGACGGATAAATTTGGGGACAATGATCAGTCCGTATAAAGTTTTTGCGGGCCACGTTAAATGCCTGGCTATGCGAATAGCGGCCTCGGAGTAGGTATACAGTTTTCCCTGTTCGATAAAAATTACACTGTCAATTTCAGAATCGATATTATATTTTTCCTTTAATGATTTACCCGCTGATGATTGCAGGGGAGCGAACTTTAAAACGGCGTTGTGATCGTTGCGGATAGCAAAATTCACCATGGCATTACAGTAATTACACACTCCATCAAATAAAATAGTGGGACTTTCTTCCATTGCAGTGCAAAGGTAAAGCTGTTTTTAAAGCGATAAGTTGTAATTTTCATGGATATTATCCTTATGGCAAACTTACCAAAGCTGCTGTACCAGATTTGCAGGTGTTACTTATTGGCTTCTTTCATGTTTCCTTCAATGGCCGTTCATGGCCAATTGCCGTATTCCAGCAGCGATTCAACTAAGATTTTTTCATGGCTGGGAAAAGCTGATGAATTAACCGAGATTTCTGTATTTGATTCGGCAACGCATTATGCTAACCTTGCGTTACATTTCAGCAAGAAAATTAAAATGTTGCGGGGGCAAGCGTATGCGCATTTAAAGATTGCTGATATTGCTTACCGGAAAACGGAACGGGCTTCTTTGTTATACCACGATTCTGTTGCGTTGAAGATAGCGACACAATTAAAAGATAGTTTCCTGATCGCCCTGGCCAATTACCAATTCGGTCAATATTATCTCGAAGAAGAAAAATACAATGTAGCGCATCAATATTTTAAAAAAGCACTGCAATCAAAATTTGAAAAAGAACAGTCCTCCTACACGGCGGTCGTATACAATGATATCGGTTTTGTATACGGTGCAGAAGGGCAACTGGAGAAGCAAGCCGATTGGTATTTGAAAGCCGTAAGAGTGTATGAAAAAAATAGGGATCCCGGCGGCCTGGCGCAAACTGTAAGCAACTTATCGACACTCTATAACCAGTTGGGAAAACACCATGAAGCCTTATTGTACGCCCGGGAAGCAATGGCCATCCGCGAAAATATCGGGGATATTAATGGCCTGGCTATTTCGTGTAATAATATTTCTCAATTATATCTTGGCGTTGACTCGCTGGATGAAGCGATCAGGTATCAGCAGTTAGGCCTTAAGTACGCTGAAAAAAGTGGCGTGAAATTGCGGATGTCTAATAGCTATATCAGTATGAGTCTTTTGCTGAACAAGCAGAAACGCAATAAAGAAGCATTGGAATATGAACAAAAGAGTATTGCTATTTTAAGCGAGCTTAACGAACACAGTACGCTTGCACGGCGGTATATCGCCGTCGCCATACTTTCCAAAGCTACCGGTGATTCTGTAGCCGCGATTGACTATTTCAATAAAGCCTTTGAATTGTCTGCGCAACTAAAGAATAAAGAGAACCTGAGAGATATATTCCTGCACAAAGCAATTTTTTTTAAGGATAAAAAAGATTTTTATAACGCGTACGAAAATTATAAGAAATATATCTTGTACCGGGATAGCCTGATCTCAAACAAAACAAGGGCCGATATTGCGGAAATAGAAACCCGGTATGAAACCGAAAAAAAGGACAATGAAATTACACGGCTCAATACTGAGCAAAAAATACGGCAGCTGGAAATTGAAAAGCAAAAAGCTGTTATATCGGGTAATATGCTGCTGGCAAAACAAAAGGAAAATGAAATAAGGTTGCTCTCGCAGGAAACAGAATTGCAGCATGCCAAAATTAAGCAACAGGAGGAGGACCTTGAAAACCAGTTTTTGCTTGCCAAAACCAATGAACAGCAACTTAAATTGTCCCGCCAGGAAAAGCAATTGAGGGATAAAGAACTAAAAGAACAGAAGCAATTACGGAACATCATAATAGGTAGCATGCTGTTGCTTGCATTATTCGCTGCCATTTTGTTTAATAAGTATAAACTTCAGAAAAAACTGGAACAACAGGATCAACTGCTTAATGTGCGAAGTGGTATTGCAAAAGATCTTCACGATGAGATAGGCTCTACATTGACAAGTATAAAGATTTTATCCGAAGTATCACATAGCAATTTGCAAAAAGATCAGCAAAAAGCATCTGCGTTGTTGCGTAAGATAACTGAACAGTCGACGCAAATGCAGCAGGGTATGAGTGATATAATATGGGCCATCACCCCCGAGAATGATAAGTTGGAAAACATGCTGGTTCGTATGAGGGAGTATGCGAGTCATACACTCGAACCAAAAAATATAGTGGCCAGTTTCCAGGTCGATGAAAAGGCGCTGTCCCAAAGCCTGGACATGCAGCAGCGTCGTGATTTTTTCCTGATCTTTAAAGAAGCTGTTAATAATGCTGCGAAGTATTCGCAAGCGTCGAAGGTTGAAATTAGGATCCAAAGAGAAAATAGCCAGCTTCAATTATCCGTTGCCGATAATGGTATTGGTTTTATAGCCGGCAACGGTTTCTCTTCTAATGGATTAAAGAACATGAAAGCAAGGGCAGGGGCTTTGAAGGGCCGCGTAACTATACAATCCGAACCCGGTAAAGGAACAAAGGTATCGGCGATGGTACCTGCTACATAATGATGTAGTGAAAATTTGTGCAGTAAGAATTTATTTTGTTTAATATGGCGGTCAAGATCCTGATATACGACGATAACGAGGCATTACGGTTAAGCATGGAAGCACTGATCGCAGAGCAACCCGATTTTGAGTTATTGGCCGCTATGTCCAATGCCGAAACTGTAAGCGCCGATCTCCACGACCTGCAACCGGATGTGATATTGATGGATATTGATATGCCTGTCGTAAATGGTGTGCAGGCGGTCAGGAATATCCGCCGCATCAACGAAGACATTCCTGTTATCATGCTGACAGTGTTTGATGATAACGAAAATATTTTCAATGCAATTTGTGCAGGGGCTTCCGGATATATATTGAAACGTTATGCCACGGAAGAAATCCCCGGTGCGATAAGAGATGTACTAACCGGCGGTGCTCCTATGACAGGCTCGGTAGCCCGCAAAGTATTGCAGATGGTGCCTCAGGCCAAAAATGAGGAGCAGGAAAAAAGTAATCTTTCTATAAAAGAAACTGAAATATTGCAATTTCTTGTGAAAGGCTATAGCTATAAGATGATAGCTGCTGAGTTAAAGATTAGCATTGACACCGTTCGTTTTCATATCAAGAAGATATACGATAAGCTTCACGTACATTCTGCAACAGAAGCCGTCTCCAAAGCTTTAAAAGATAAACTTGTCTCCTTCTTTTTCTGTTGATGCTACATAATGATGTAGTTTCTTTCTTTCCTTCCCGGCAGTAGATTTGATTCATAAACAGATTGTTTTTGAGCGAAGCAACTCATTATCTCAAAAAACCTAAACGGGCACTATGAAACAAATTCTCCCTGTTATATATGCAATAATTCTGTTAGCGTGTAACAACCAAAGCAGTAACGCAAACAATAATGCCGGTGATTCAATAAGCAACCCGTCTTCTAAAAACGCCGCCACAGAAGCAGATGGTTGCGGCAACACGCTTTTTTTTAAGAAAGGAATCGTGATAGAAGCTGCCACCTATGATGGCAATGGTAACGTCCTGGGATTGCAATCATCGGAGGTAATGCGTGTTTATGAAGAAAAAGGCGAGCTTGTTTCAGAAGTGCGTATGAAAACTACCAATGCCCAGGGCAAAGACGATAAAGTTATAAAGGCCGAATATAAATGTGATGGAAAAAACTTTGTAATGGATATGAACTTTTTAAGAACGGCCGCATCTGGTACAAGCGTTAAAGCTTCGGGTCTTTTCTTTCCTCTTAATATAAATGTAGGCGAATCGTTGCCCGATGCAAGTCATACGATCAACATTACCTCGGGCGGAAAGAATATGAAAATTATCTCCGAAATAAAAAACCGCAAGGTGGAGGCCAAAGAATCAATTACTATTCCGGCAGGTACATTCGGGGCATATAAAATATCCGCCGTTATTGATGCCACTACGGAAATGGAAGGAATGTCTGAGGAAATGAAAAAGAGTATGCAGGAAGTTAAGAAGAGAATGGGAGAAAACCGGTTCATCATCTGGTACACACCAGAATTGACCATTTTAAAAATGGAAATGTACATGGGCGGTAAAATGCAAAGCCGCACCGAAGTAACCAGGATTATTAATCAGTCAATCCGTTAACATCAGCCTTATGAAAATCATATCAGCGTTTTCTTTATATGGATTGGTTCTTTTGTTTTCTGTCGCGGCAATATCACAGGACAAACATCCTGATGTGGAGTTTAAAAAATTGATCAATACCACCTTTAATGACGAGAATAACATTCCTGCATTAACAGGATACCAGTTGCAGGAATCAACGTTGCTCAACAGTATAGATGATCCTGAACGCCTTTTCCTCAACGTGTATTCAAAAGGATTTGCCCGGGCAGTGCTTTTTACAGCGCTTACTGATACAGTTGCATTTACTTTTAGAATATTAGATGTTTTGCATTTAAAAAGTGTGAGAGAAGAACTCGAATTCAAATCTGTTACTTGCCGGCGGGATAAAATAGAGAATTCTCAAATACTTGCATTGGTCAAGCCTGCCGGAAAATCATATTTCACCGATATAAAAAAAGCCTGGATATGTGATCGGGAAAAAGGAAGGTTAAGGGCGATTTCTATAAAAGGAATTGATTGCCTCAATGAAGGCTATGAACAATTTTAAATAACCACATCGGTCATCGGCATATT
>WUUC01083824.1_pt1 | contig 27198 bp, 12 predicted proteins | sample 6278441 | NCBI WGS metagenome assembly WUUC01 (sample SAMN13675441, study PRJNA597444) | soil metagenome | isolation source: soil | place: USA: Washington | collected 2017-10 | reverse complement strand
GCCCCCTGCCTAACGAGTCGTTAAAGCCGCCCGCCTGTCGGCAATCATGTCGCCTACGATGAGTTTGCGTGGGACGGGCTGCCGCTCAGTCCCCTCGTCTGCCGTTTATGAAACGGGTTCGCAGCGCCCCGCATTTATTTACGGGACTGCTTCAAGTTGAGTCTTGACACGGAGTGAGGAGTAGAGCATGAAAGTCGCGATAGACCCGGGTCACGGGATGAGTAACACCAGTGCCGGTGTGTTCGACCCCGGCGCGGTAAAGAGAGTCGGCGGCGTGACGTTCGCCGAAGCGGATATTGTCCTCCGCTACGGCCACACCCTCAGGAGATTATTCGAGGATAACGGGATCGAGGTGTTCATGACGCGCAGCAGCAGCGCGGACGCGGCCCCCGTGGGCCGTCGGGCGCGGCGGGCGGCAGACGCCGGCTGCACGCATTTCGTTTCCCTGCACATGAACTCCTTCAGGACTCCTCAGGCGAACGGCGTGGAGGTTCAGTTCCGCGACAGCCGGAAGGACAAGCCCCTCGCCGACAGGCTGCTGAGGGAATTATTACAGGTCACGGGCCTCAACGATCACGGCAATGACTTGCGGACGGACCTGGCGGTCCTCAGGTTCGGCCCCGGCCCCGCCGTGTTGATCGAACTCGGTTTCATCTCGAACGACCGTGACCGAAACTTCCTGATGGAGGGCGGCAACCGGGACGCGGTCTGCCGAGCCATTTTCGACGTGATAACCGAACAGGGCTAATCGCGAATGGTTTAGTTATTCGATATTACCCAGCGGCCTTGGCTCCAAACGAATTTCCTGGTTACTCTTTCAGTCAGACCGCGGCCGCCGAGCCACCTCATGAGAGTATTAAGACCGGCCATGTGCCGCTCGGCCCCTTCACTTCCCTCTGTTGAAATGAACGTCATGGACACGTCGACGTTATAGCTACAAAAATAGCCCGGGCCATAATTGGGCGGGGAGCAGCCAAGCTTCTCAAATTTATCCATCTTAACAATCACGCCGGCGATGGCGTTGCTGAGTTGTATCCCGCCCTCCGCGGTTCGTTTGGCGCCTCGCGCTTCCATCGCGCTCAGCAACGTCTCTTTCATCTCGGCTTCCGTCGGCTCGTCCGGGCGGTAGTTGTTATGAATCGCGGCGACTAATTTATCCAGGTCGAGTTTGCCAAAGTATTCTCCCGCGCGGCGAACCTCTTGCTCGGTCTCGGGCGTTAGAGGGAACTCGACGCCGTAGCGATTAATTAATCTGATGTACCCGGCTATGGTCATTTTTCTGAGAGGGCTTTTCTCACGTCTGTTCAATTGTAGGGCGCTAATCAGATTAACCTTTGATATCGGCTCGATGAGTTCCTGGCTCATCGCGACGGGAATCCCTTGCCCGAGTGTAAAGAGCGCAAGGCAGGCAAGCGGTAGCAAATACCGCGCGGTAGACTTTCTGCCGAACTTCATCGCCAGTCTCCTCATAAGTAATGGGTTGGAGGCAGGGCCTCCTTAACATCTATGGAGGTGCCTGTGGAAACGTTACGCATCCGTTCGAAGCACGGAAATCGTAAGCCGTCCCCACGCCGTGCGGGTGCAGATATTTATGAGGCTGCTTCGGGGCTGGGACGCTAACAGTTGCCCAAAGTTCTATCTTTGGGGGAGCATTTCGTTTCCGTGGGCTGCGGTGTGGGCGGGGGGGGAGGCACCTTTTTGGGAGGCGCAGGCTCAATGGATGGAGAAGTGGGCCGTGAGGGGGCCGGCGTCGCGGTTGGCGACGCAGACGGTGCCGTGGTCGGTTGCGGCGAGGCGTGAGGAGTTGCTTCCGGATTGACTCCAATCGGGTCACTTCCGCCGGTGAACCCTTGCCACACCGCGAAGACGCTGAAAGTAGTGATAAGCAAAACCGCCGTCACATAAATAGCATTCCTTAATTTCTTATTATGCCAGGGCCGCGGAACTGCCTCCCGTCTCACGGTCGTCGGCCGAGACGGGAAAACATCTGAAGGATTTTGAGGCCCCGCCTGAACGGAATCGGGATGTGGAACATCTAGATTCGATGCCCCGAGCGTCCGCAGTAGCTTCTTCCATTCCTGTTTGTAACGCTTAGAATCCGTCCAGTTAATAGGAATCGGCCCGCGTATCCACTCGGGCAGCTCTGTCTTCCGCACAATCAGAGGGATTAAGGTCGAGTTCCGGCCATCAGGATCGCTCCGCCGAGCCGAGAGGCTTTCAAATCCCACCATCCGCCCCTCCTCAAAGTATTCGGGGCTGATGACGCACAGCACGCGGCGAGATTCCCGCCCGGACCTTGTCATCTCATGGATCTCATCCCGACCCGGGACATGGTCCTCGACATCCAGAAGAACCTTCAGACCCGCCTCGACCAGTAACGGATACAACTGTTCCCGCACCCACTCCTGATCCGGGGTGACCCATCGATAGCTGATGAAAACGTCGTAAGGGTATGTCTTTTCGTCTTGCATGTGGCTCTTTAGTCTCTTTGAGAATCGGCCACGAAGGGCGCCGGGTGCGCCTTCGGATAAGCACAAGCCTGACCCCGTTTTGAGACAGGACGCAATCCATTTCTTTGCGGCTCTGATATCAGCGTGCACTTGTGTGGGCAGTGTCGCAGGAATCGGTTCTCTGTTTATAAAAACAGTCCTCACACCAAGCGGGGAGCTTAGCTCCCCGCCGAGCTACCGAGATAAAAGCGGTAGGTGCCGGAGCCGGAGCTGCGGGTTAAAATCACTTCCGCACAATACCACCGTCCCTCACGCCGGTTGATTCTCATGTGCAGTCGGTAACTGAGCCACTCCCGGCTTTGGTTACTTCCCTGGGACCTGAGTGACGGCAAGAACGGCGCCTGAGACCGGCGGCAGCTTGCCCATCATGTTTGGCGGCTTATAGTCGGACTTCACCAACAAGGCTGCGTACTCTCTGCCAAGGTGGGTGTCATTTTCCCAGCGGCCGTCTTCGCCAACCGGCGTGTCGGTGTCGGCCCTGTAAGGCTGGACGTACCAAACGTCCGTGTGAGCGAAAATGATAACTTTGCACTTTCGCGTGTCCACCCCGCTGACCGAACCGCCGATCTTCTCCATCCTGCCTTCGCCCGCGCCTCTCGGTGGCACTAGCGTAATTTCGATGCCTGGTTTTGTTGACCCCGGCTCGCTCGCCCTGTCGGCGAGCCGGGGACTGGTACTCGCAGCGACGGGCTGCACTGCCTGGACGGGTCTGTTTTCGATGCCCTGAACTTCAGTCCGGCTGTTGGTTCCCGCCGCGTTACTGTTCGCTGCCGGTTCACCCCGGCTACAGGCGACAAACAGGATGGTCAGGCCCGTCAAGATCGCGGGGATGCGCCTGGCGGCTTCTAGTCTGCTCTGCGCTCTACGTTCCATTGTTGCGTCTCCTTTCGTGAGAAATTCCAAGGGGTCGCTCCGCATCCTTGAAAGACGGCGGGGCCTCAAGCTATTTCGCGCCCTGAACAATTTGGAAATCGACGATCTCATCGCCGAGGCCGGAGGGGGAGTTATAGGTTACGTCGGGAGGGGTGAAGCCACGCCTCACCAGGAGGGCGGCGTAGAGCTCCCCCCGGTTAATCTTCGCGGCCCATCCACCTTCGGGATCAATACCGGTGAACGGGGCGGTCGTGTAAGGCTGGACATACCACTTGTCCGTGTAGGCATAAATGACAACCCGCAAATCTCCAGGGTTGCCGCCGGTCACGAGGCCGCTGATGTCCACCGGCAGGCCGGCGCCTTCTCCGGCGGGGGGGATTTGAGTGATCCTGATTTTGGCTTGCGTCAACGTCCCTGCCGTCGGTTCGGCGGTAGGCGTCGGCGAGTTTTCGACAATCACGCGGGGAGACGGCCGAAGGTCAGGCGAAGGGATTCCTCCGGTTGCCGGAAGCCACCGGTTCAGGCCGATGACCACTCCGGCCAGCAGAGCGAGACAGGCTGTGGCGATGGCGAGTCGAGAGTGCGACCGGAAGAATGAGACGATGGAACAAGTGTATAGCCTGACGAAGTAGAATCTGAGCGCGCCGGGGGGAGCCGCTGCCGGGTTCTCGGCCTTCAAAGCCTTTAAGAGCTTCTGCCATTCCTGGGAGTGGATGGCAGGATCCGCCCAGTTAATAGCCCCCAGCCAATCAATCTTATCGGGAACCTTTCCACTGCCCAGGAGCAGAGGGATGAGGCGAGGATTTTCGTCGGGCTTATTCGAGTCCCGGAGCTTTTGGAATTCGCGGGCCACCAACCCGCCTTGCTTTCGTGTCTCCTTCAGGTAAGCGGGGGTGATGACACAGATGGCCCGCCGGGACTTCTCAATGACACTCTCCGCCTCGGTGTAGATGTTGATTCCGGGGCCGCCTTCCCTCACGTCAAGCCAGACCTTCAGCCCGGCCCTCCCTAACGCCGGGTCTAGTTCTCCCCGAACCCACCCCTGGTCGGGGCATACCCGGCGGTAGCTGATGAAAACATCCCAGGTGAAGTTCTCACTCTCCATTGCCTGACCACCTGCACGAACCGACCTCTCCGGTGTCTTCGCTCCGCCGCGCCGCGGGCCTCCGCGGAGGCCCTGCGCACAAGGTATGTCCGCGGCCTTTCAAATGTTACGGGGAGTTCTCAAGGCGCGGCTTCAGATTCGGGAAGGGAGGAATGCGTGCCACACGCCATAACGTTTCAGGCCGGAGACCCATAGGTCAATGTAAGAGAAGGCTGGGGCGGGCAACGACACTCGACTGGAAGACTCGGCGGCTGAATCCTCCGTCTCGCGCGCAAATGATTCACCAATCACGCTCATCATTCGGGACAGTCATCAGTAGCGCATGTGAGCCGCGGCGGCGTTGCTCCGGCCCGGCTCGCGGCGGCGGGCTGCCGTGGGTGTGCCGGCTCCTTCTGGCGCTGGCACTCTTAGCGCCGTGGCCGGCGGCAAACGCGCAGGCCGAGGTTACCGTCTCTCAGCCCGGGGTCCACTTCATCCTGCTGATAGACGATTCGGGGAGCATGAGGAGCGGGCACAGGGAGGCCCTGGTGGGCGCCCTTCCCGAGTTGTTGTACACGGGCCGGGTGAACGGTGAGGCGTTCGAGCCCGAACTGCCGCGCTTCCAGCCCGGGCGTGATCACGCGTCGGTAGTCTTCTTCACGATTCTCGGCGGGGCCGGGGCCGACGGCTGTCCGGGGGGGCGGATGCGTTCTTCGGCGCTGCCGGAGAATATGTTTCAACTCGTGGGAGTCGAAACCGCCAGGCGGGAAAGCTTTGCCGCCGCGCTCGGTAGGCAGGTGGCAGAGCCTTGCCGCTTCAACGGCAACCTCTCCCCGATCTCGACGGCCCCGCCCCTCGTCCTCCCTTTCCTACAGAAGAAGCTACCGCCTGATGAAGTCTTTTCCAGAACCGTCATCGTCATCGTCACCGACCGGCAGCACAACACGAGCAGTTCGCCCGCCGACGAACTTGAGAGCTTCCGCCGACCGCCCGGCAACGTTCAGGACACGACGGAAGCGAACAGGCTCAGCCACGCCGTCACGAGCAGTTTTCACTTCAGCTACCCACCGTCGATGGTTAAGCAGGCCGGGCCGGTCTTTTTCATCGTCGGGGAAGTGAAGCCGCTGCGCCCGCCCGAGACCGCCCTCTCGTACCAGAGGAAGGTCCCGATCGACCGTGTGGCGCAGTCGCGTGACAAGCTTCGGCTTGTCTCCGCCGTCCCGTACGCCGACAACCTGCGCATTCTTTCATACCTCGACCAGCGCGAGGCCGCCGGGTTCCGCCCGCTCCGGCTGCATATGAACTTTGAAGGCGCGGACGGACGGCCCTGGCGCCTCGGGCGGGAGAAGGTTCTCAACGAGGTCTCCGCGGGGCTGGCGCAGTGCCAGCCGCCCGTCTGTGTTGACGAGGGAGACCGCATTACGATCCCGCTGCTGGAGGTCGCCGACCCCGACCTCTCCATCTCGGCGGGCGACCCCGAGCTTACCCCCGGTCGGCTCAGGTTCACCGTGGGCCTTCGCTTTCAGAGCGCCGTCTATGATCACGTCTATGTCGAAACCTCCGAGCAGCAGATCGAACTCACCCCGGCGCCGCGGCTCATGCTGCCCGGCGTCTTCGGGCTCCCCGGCACGACGCTCGACAACCGGCGACTCGCAGGTCTCTGGCATCGGGACGCGGACGGACTGATAACGCAGGAGGAGGCGCAGGACAGGTTGCTGGCGCGGCGCAACTGGTACTGGGCTTTCGCCGTGCTCCTCTCGATGGCGCTGGTGGCGGCGGCCCTTTTCCACCTCTACCGCACCAAGTACAAGCGACCCTTCGACCCGCGCCTCGAATGGCAGCCTGCCGCGGAGGTGGTCGTAGACTTCGACCGCCCCGCGGCGAGCCGCCTGCTGGTAGGGGTGCTCAAGGTCGCCAACCGCGGCGAGCTCCCCTGGTTCGGTCGCCTCCTGCACAATCGCGAGCAGCCGGCGCGTGCCGCCGCCGTCACCCTCGACTACGACTCGACCCTGATACCCGGCCTTGAAGTCTCGACGGCGGGGAACGTCATCGGCCTCGTCGGGAAGGCCGGCGACGAAGGGCTCGTGCTGGGCGTCGAAGAGGCTGTCTCTCACGGCAAGAGGTTCTTCATCTTCCTCGCCGCCGAGTCCATTCTCGACTTCGTCCGGCCGAGCGGTGCCGAGACGCGCGCCGAGACCTTCGACATCGACTTGGCCGTGCGGCTGAAGTGGGGCGGCGCACGCGAGACCGGCCTGTCTTTCCCCGAGCGACTGCGGACGTGGCTGTCGCCCGAAGACGGGGGCGAGCGGGAGATGTCGTTGGCGTGCGGCCTCACGCTCAAGCCGGAAACGCCGCGCAGGCCCGTGGTGACTTATGCCGCTTCGGCAGAGCCGCGGCTCTTCTTCGCCAATGGTGCCCGGCGCGAGGTCGGCCGTTTCATCTTTCGCAGCCAGGCCGGGCACCGCTTCGCGCAGCCATTCTCGTGGGGGCCTTACGCGGTTCACACCTACCGCGACAACCAGCCTATCGGCGGCGAGCCGCTTGCGCTCGAATCTCCCGAGATGACCGTGCCGCCGGGCGGGATGGTTGAAGTCCCCGCGCTTCTGACCTGCGACGGGGCCGTCATCGCCAACCCCGACCCTGTCAGCGACACGTACACGTTCAGGCTTGCCGGCGACTTCGACCCGGCCTCCGAGGTCGGGCCGCACGCCACTACCCTGTACCGCGACCCGACGCGGGCCGAGGTCGTCATTAACGTCCTGCACCCGTCGCCGGCGCGTGAGCTTTTCTGGACACCCGAGGGCGCGCTCGGGCAGCGCCTGCGGTCACCCGGCGAGGGGGGCGCGGTGGCGAAGGCGACGGCCGCGGACTCCGTGTGGCTGGGCGCGCAGGAGATCGGCTTCGACGCCTCGACCGGGCCTTACGACCTGATCCGCCTCGAAGTCGGCAACTCCGCCACCTGCGGGCGCGGGCTCGTCGAAGTCAGCGTCTCCGCCGAGGTAGAGTGCGACCCCGAGGTCCGGCCCGGCGTGCAGCTGGCCGAAGGGCGCACGCTCGGCTCGCTGCTCGACGTTTACGACTTCGAGGAGAGGGCCTCCCGCGTCGTCATCCGCGAGGGCGAAGCGCCGCGCCGGATTACGGTCAAGCTGTTCCCGTCGTTCATCAGCCGCATCGTCGGCGCCCTCGTCCCGGCCGAGAGTTTCCGCGCGGCGGTGAAGTTAACGGTGCGCGTCGTGACGGACGACGGCACCGAGACCCAACGGCCGCCGCTCAGACTCTACATCCCACTTCAACTGGAGCAGTTGCCGAGCCCCAACTGGCTCTGCGTTGACTACGGCACGTCGGCCATCGCCGCCACGTGGGGCACCGGGGGCGAGGACGAGATGCTGCCGATTCCGCTTCAGGAGATCAAGGGGGGGGACGCGGTTAGCTACGCGAAGTTCGACGAAGAGAACATGGAGAAGGGCAGCCGGCACCTGCTGCCGAGCTGGGTCATCTGCGACGCCGATAAGCGCGACCGCAACGGGAAGGCCTCATCCAGAAGCACCCGCCCGGGCTTCCCGACCTACCTCCCGGCCTCGCTCAAACCGGGCGACCCGGCCTTCATCGGGCTGCCCGCTCTCGACTACAACTTCATCACCGAGCCCGACCGGATCATCTACTCAGTTAAGTCGTGGCTCGGCAAGTCGGCGCAGCACATCCGCCTCGCCACGCCGATCAGCTACGAGGAGAACGGGCGGGTCGTCACGCGCAACACGTTGCCGCTCGACGCCGCCGTCGAGTCGAGCTTCGCGGCGCTCATCGAAGCCTACCTGCTGGCCGAGACCGACTACCGCGCCGACCGCGTCATCATCTGCCACCCGAACACCTTCACCAGGCACCACCGGGAGAGGCTGCACGACATCGCCTATCGGACCTTCGGCCGGAGGTTCGGAATCGAGCGCCGCGAGCGCGTCCACTTAATCAGCGAGTCGGACGCCGTCGCCTACTACTACTGCGCCCGCCAGATGCGGAGCAGTCCGCGCTCCGGGGCCGAGCGGCTGCTCGTCTACGACTTCGGGGCCGGGACGCTCGACCTCTCGCTCATCCGCGTCGAGTGGAAGAAGGAGCCGGTCTGTTACCCCACGGGGTGGAAGGTCGAGGGGCGCATCGGCGTGCCCGTCGCGGGCAACTACATCGACGAGGTCATCGCGCGGCTCATTGACCGGCTGCTGCGCGGCATGGAGGACGACCCGCGGTTCAAATATCGCTACCACATCGTTGACAGGTCGTACGACAAAAAGGATGAGAACCAACACCGCCGGGCCATCCGTTGGCTGTGGAGCAAGATTCGGGAGGCAAAACACAACTGGGACGGTAACGGGCCGCTAACGGTGTGCGTCGGGGACAGAGGCGGTACGTACATCGTCCAGCCCGGCGACTCACAGACCGACCTGGGGAGAATGTCGAATGCGCCGCCGCCCGACAAGGTGGGCCTCTGGGTTGACGGTAGCCGAATTTACCTCTCGATACCGAGAGAGGAGATTGACGCCGACCCGCGGATGCGTGAGTTCCGCGACTTCGCGACGGACACGGTGATCGACGAGCTGCTCGGGGCGGCCGGCGTGCCCCCCGAGGACGTTAACACCGTGGTCGTCTCGGGGCGCGGCGCGCTCTGGCCCGGCCTGCGCGAACGGGTCTGGGGGAAGTTCCGCGGGGCCGAGCGCCCCGACCTCGGCCGCGACGCGATGAAGTCGGCCGTCGTGCAGGGCGCCATCGCGCGCCACAGCCTGAACAAAGAATTCGAGGAGGCGGAGCACGCCACCGGCTCCCGGCCGCGGCTCGGCGTCCTCATCAACCACAACCAGGACATCGTCACGGAAGAGCACTGGGGCCAGCCCATCGACCTCACGCGGAGTCCGCAGTTCCGCATCGTGCAGGTGAACCTGAGGAACCCCAACCCGCGCGCCGACATGAAGTCGCTGCGCCGCCACTTCTACATCGACCTCGACGACCAGGTCTACCCGCGGCAGGCGAACGAAGTCTTCATCAGGCGGGGCGAAGAGCGTAACGGTCGCTTCTCTCTCTACATAGAGGATGAGAAGGGACGGAGCCGTTCCGTCTTCGGCGAGGCGCGCAGCTCGCAGACGGTTACCGAACCACCGTGGCCCGTCGGGAGCCTGCTCTTGAACCCCGACGAATAGCCGACGCCGAGCGGGCGGCCGACGCCAGGAGAGTCTTCGATGCACCAGCGACATACGCTACGCACGGCCCGCGGCGCGCTCGCCGCCCGCTCGCTGCTCGCTGCGCTCTTCTGCCTGGCTCTCCCGGCGGCCGTGCGGGCGCAGCGGCCGACCGAGGTGCGGGTGGAGGCGGCCCCCGCCGCCTTGAAGTGCGGGGAGAGCCAGTTAGCCCTCGTGCGCGCCGAGATGCCCGCCGACCCTACAGCGCCTGCGAAGGCGCGCGCCAACGCCCTCGGGTTCGCCCTCGTCCCGCCGGGCAGGACGGGGGCCGTCAAGGTTTTCGGTCGCTACTGGTTCAGGACGGAGAGCGACGGGGGCGCGGGTGAGTATTTCGAGAAGAGGGACGACGACAGCGGGACTCTCAAGAAACGTCTCTCGGATTTCGAGAGCCGGGGACTGCCCGCGAAACTCAAAGAGTTTTTCAACGGCTGCAATCTCGAAGAGATCACGCTGGGCGTCTTCGCCAAAGTGCTGTCCGAGTCAACGACCAACTCCGCGCTCGCGGACTTGGGCCGAGACTTCGAGAACAACAGACTTCCGCTCGCCCCCGAGCCAGTGAGGAGCGCGTCGCGCGACTTGGGCGAGGTGCGCGTCTTCGACGACGCCACGCAGGTGCGGTTCGCTCAAACGGCGCACACCGCCCTCGGCGAGATGTTTGGCGGCCCCGCCCCCGGGGACGAGAAGGGACCTGGTGACGCCGAACTCCAGGCGGCGGTCAAGGCGCGCGACGAAGCGCTTGCGGCCCGGGGTGCGGCCGAAAGGGAACGCGACGCCGCACGGTCGGCGCGAGACGAGGCGCTCGCGGCGAGCCGGCTTTCTCTTTACCTTAAATACCTGTTCCGGGCGCTGGTCGCGGCCCTCGCGCTGCTCTTGCTGACCGGGGTCGTGCTCTTCCTGAGACCGCGGGAGCGCGAGAGGCTTCGCCGCCTCTTCCATCGGCCGACGACCGCGCCGCCGCCGGCCCAGGAGCCGACGGACGAAGTCGAGGCCGTCAGGGAACTGGTTGTCTATTGTCTGGGCCGCGAGTACGCGTCGAAGCCGTTGCGAGACGGGGTCGCGGCGCTGGAGCAGAGGCTCGGGGAGAATCTTGACCGGATGGTGCGCCCGGACTCAAACGTTCTGCGACGCCTCGAAGTATCCCGGGAGACGACCGAACAGATTTGGGCGAGAGTCGGGCACGGCCCGTGCCCTGACGAAGCTCTGAAAAAGATAGACGAACAGCTTTCGGAGTCTGAAAAGGCGCTGGAACCGCTCATCAGGCACCTCGGCGCGGAGCAGTCGCCGCAGAACCTCATGCTCTACACGCGTGAGGCCTTAGGCATCTTCCAGGACCTGAGCCTGCGGTTCAAGCTGACACCCGCAGCGCCGGGCGATGTCCGTCGCAAGGCGGACACCTTTTTCTCAGACTTCTTCAGCACACATGCCGAGTTCTTCCCCGAAGCCTCTACCTCCGCTGACACACCTGACAGCATGCTCACCGCGCTGAGCAGCAAGCTCAGCGACGGCACGAAGGCGCAGGCAGAGTTAAAGACGCTCGACACGAGCCTCGACGGGCTGCGGCGGGCACTGAAATCGGAGGACGGACAGAACGACCCGGTTGGGCTGGCGAAGAGCCTCGCCCGCGAGTACCGGGCGGCGCTCGACACCCTCAGCCCTCACGCACTGGGACACAACGGCAACCTCGCGGCCGCGTCGAAGTCGGTCGCCGACCAGATCAGTTCGGCGAAGAAGGTTTTTGAACTGAGCGCGGACGACGCCCCCGCGCCCCTCGACTCAGCCCCCGCGCCCCTCGACTCAATGGTCTCCGACCTGTTTAAGCGGTACGAGGGCAACAAAGCGGTTGCAGCGAAGGCGCGCGAGATCGAGTCCCGCGCCGACAGACTTCAGGCAGAGCTGACGCAGGCACTGGCGCGGGAGCGCGACTTCGGAGACACCGCGTCTACGCTCTCGCGGCTCGTCTACCTCTGGGGGGGCGAAGAGTTGACCGGCGAGGGCGCCGCCGCAATCAAGCAGCGCCTCGCCGACGCCGAGTTCGTGCACCGGCAACTACGGCTCCGACTCTCGGCGGCCGTGTCCGCGCTCGACCTTGTGACCGAGCAGCTGCGCGGCGCAGGGCGCGGGGACGCGCTCGAAGCGCTACGTGTCGAGAAGTTCCGGCCGGAACTTCTCTCCCTGCTCGACAGGATGGAAGACTTCCGCGGAGACGAACTGTGGGACAGGCGCCTCTTTCAGGGCTTCTCGACGCAGGGCCTCAGCCTCCTCCTCCGCGCCGAGATGCTGGCGACGACCTACTTCGTGGACGACGGACTTCTGTCGCGCCTGATCGACCCGCTGCATCAGGCCGGCGAGGCGTTGCGCGCGGCGGTAAGCGCCTGCGGGGTCGTACTCACGCCCGTCAAACTCCTGTCCGAGCCTCCGCGCGGCGTGCAGGTTGATGCGCGTGTTGACCCGGCGCTGCGTGCGCTTCAGGAGGTGCGGGACAAAGTAGTGCGGGCCATCGACGACCAGCAAGAGGCGTTCGTCGTCGATGTGGAGGCGTTCCCCTACGACGCCGGCGGTTCAAACAGGTCTGACGGGCTCGTCATCAAGGTGGTTCGCGCGGAGTGGGTCTACTAAGTCCGGCCGGCAGAGAGCCGGCTGGGGGAGGAGTAATAGTGAAGTACGTCTGGGTGCTGGCAATTCTCTCCGCGCTTCTGCTCGGCGCGTTCCTGCTGCTCAGGCCGTGGTTGGGCTCGATGGGCACGCCGAGCGCGCCCGGCACGACGGGCCGCGCACGCCGGCAGGTCCCCGACGGGACGACCTCCGGCCCGAGCCCGACCCCGGCCTCATCAGGGGCGGGCTCGGCGCGCACCTCCGCCCCGACCGACGAGGAAGCCGCGCGGGCGGACATCACGCACTCGGAAGAGATCGAGCGGCTGGTTCTCGAACTGGTCAACGAGAACCGGCGCCGGGCCGGTCGCACGAACCTCGCCCCGGACGACACGCTGCGCGACAGCGCCCGCCGGCACAGCGACGACATGCTGCTCCGGAACTTCTTCGAGCACGTCAACCCGGACGGGGCGGCGCCGGCTGATCGCATCGCGCGCCTGCACCGTCGTCTCGTCGGCCTGACGGGCGAGAACATCTGGATGGGCTCGGGCCAGGACGCCGCGCGGCAGCGGGAGTTGGCCGCCGAGATCGTCCGCGACTGGATGGGCAGCCCCGGCCACCGCGAGAACATCCTGCGCCCCGAATACACGCACGTCGGCGTCGGGGTCGCGGTCAAGGGCGGGGAAGTCCGCGCCACGCAAAACTTCGCCTTCGCCCGCGCGCTGCTCGACCGCCCCGTGCCGGCGGCCGTGCGCGGCGGCGAAATGCTCGACCTCGCCACCAACCCCGCGGCCGAAAAATACGACTTCTGGCTCTCGGAGAAGGGCGAGCGCGCGGGCGATTCTCTCGAACTCAGCGACGCCGCGGTGCGGATTTCGCCCGGCAGTTACAAGCTCAGGTTCTACTTCAAAAAGCCTGACGGTTACGCGATCTTCACGGGGCCGCAGGTCGAGGTCAAATGAGCCCGACGATGGACAACGTCGAGGAAGTCATTAAGCACGCCGAACTCCTGACGGGCGGCACAGAGGCCGAGCGCGCGCAGGCGCAGGCGCTGCTCGAAAAGGTTCTCGGCGACGACCCGAGCGCGCCCGCCGCGAGGAAGGCGATCAAGCTGTTGGAGCGGCTCGACGGGCGCCCCTCGGCCGCCGACCTCGTCCCCGGCCTGCTCGAATTCTCGCGCCGCTGGGAAGAGATTCGCAGTCTCAAGCACGTCGGGCTCTTGAAGTTCTTGCGTGACCTCAAGTCGGAGCCGGCCATCGCGGCGCGTCTGCGTCAGAGGGTCGTCACGGACCTGCGTGCGTTGAGCGCCGCCGCCTTGCCGCAGATCAGCGAGCAGACCCCGGCCGACGAACTCGACGCGCTTGAGAGGTTCGTCTCGATCATCTCCGACCTGGAGACATACGGGGTCGAACTCGAAGAGCTGAAGCCGCTGCGCCACCGCCTCTTTGAAGTTCAGCTCGGCAAGGCGAAGCGGAGCATCCGCCGGGCACTCGCCTCGTGGTCGTTCGACGATGCGTGGCGGGCTTTCAAGGCGCTCTCGAAGCCGCCCGCCGGCTCCGAGGGCGACGTGAAGGATTTGCAGGATGAGATTTACAACAGCGACCGGCTCTACCGTGACGTAGACCTGCTGGTCAAGACCGCCTGGGGGCCGCCGCGGGGCTGGACTGAAGCCGGGGCGCTCGCCAAACACGCGAGCGCGCTCTCCCTCTGCCTGAACGAGCGTGGCCTCCCGCCGCAGTGGGCCGACCTCATCACAGGCCAGGTCGGGCGTTGCGTCGCAGCGCTCGGCGACTTCCTCCAGCGCAGGGCCGGGGAGGCTTCCGACTTGTCGGAGCTGCGTGCCTTCTGGGCTCAGTACCAGGGGCTCGGACTCGAAGAGTCTTACGGACTCGGCGTGCCGAAGGAGTGGGTGCAGAACGCTCTGGGCCGCGTCATCCGTGAGACCGCGCAGGAGGTTGCGGCGGCCGACGACCTCGCGGCGCTCGTCGCCGCCTCCGAGAAGCTTCTCTCCAAGGGCTCGGGCCTTCCGCCTTCGGTCGTCGAGGAGATCGAGATGCTGAGCGGCCAGATAGACCAGATCACCGTCACCTGGAAGGCCATCGGCGCGGGCGAAGACTTCGAAGTGATGCTCTCGCCCGAGGTGCCCGTGCCGCAAGCTTTCGAGAGAGACTTGGACTACTCCAACAAGCGGCTGAGGCAAATACGCGAAGCCTTCGGAAGGTTGAACGAGAACGACAACACGCCCGCGGACGAGGTCTACCTTGAGGCCGCGGCGACTGCCGAAAGTGTGCTGGCCGAAGTGCCGAACCACGCCCTCGCCCTCGAACTCCGCGAGGAGGCTACGCGCCGCGGTTGGCTGCACAAAATCGAGCGGGCGCTGGCGGGGTGGCAGGTCGCGGAACTGCTCGAACTGTGCGCGCAACGGCCCGAGGGGGAACACTCCGCTTACCTGGGCGAGAACGCCCGCGTGCTGCACAGCCTCGGCGAGCTGGCCCGCGCCGAGAAGTTCTCGGGATGGCGCGTGGCGGCCGGCTGGTGGAGCCTGTGGCGGGCGACCAGTGAGTACCTGTCGCTCCCGCCCGCGTTGCTCGTCGGGGCGCTGCGCCGCGAGGAAGAGCGGCGTGCCGACGAGTGGTACGTCTTGCTCTCAGGGCTGCTGACCGCAGCGCTCGCGCCCGAGGAGTGCGACCGCATCGCCGTCTCACTCAACGGCGAGTTGGAGCGGCTGGAGCTTCAAGCCTTCCGGAATAGCTTTCTGCGCAAAGCCCGCGTCGGTTACGCCGAACAGTCGATCACGGAACGCGATTGGGCGGGCGCCGAGCGCCGGATCGGCGAATTCGACGAGGACGACCATGAGGCACGCCGTCTGCGGACTCGCCTCGACCTCGCGCGCGCACGCGCCACCAGCATCGTCGCCGTCTCCGAAGTGCTCAAGGACGATTGGTCGCGGCTTGTCGAGTATCTGGCCGACGAGGCGTACGCGATTTTGAGCGACGCGCTCCGTGAGGCTTGGGAGGGCGGACACTCCGAAACGCTCGGACAGCTGCGCATGGTCGTTAGCCGCGTGACGACGATGAGGGAGGCGCCGCCCGCTTACCACACGGAGTTCACGGAGTGGGAGGCGTGGTTCAACGTCGAGGCGGCGGCCGCGGGCGGTGAGCCGGCCGGCGTCAAGCAGCTCGTCGCCTACCTCGCGCAGCAGAAGCCGTCCGACCCCGACCTCTCGCAGCGGCTCGCAAAGCTCGTCGCACTGTGGCAGGCGCAGGAACGAGTCGAGATGCTGGCCTGGGGCTACGAGGCATTCCGGCGCCATGCCCCGGAGCTTTTCGCCTACAGCCCGGCCGAGGAATTGAGGCGACAGACGGAGGGGGTGGCCGCCCGCGTCGAAAGGGTCATCGGCACTGACCCCGGCCTCGAACAGTCCGACCTCGAAGTACTGAGGGCCGAGGTGAGGCGGCACGAGGCCGCCTGGCAAAGGCTCAGGGACTACCTGAACGAACTGCCCGTGGTGCCGGAGCGCCCCCGCGCGCCCGAGAGATTCGCGGCCGCGAAGCGGCGTCTGGAAACCCTCTACGAGGTGTCGGTCGCGGTCGGACGCCTGCAACACGCCGACCTGCGCGGGACGGCCGAACAACAGGAGCTCAACGCCAACAGGCGAACGCTCAAGGGTCAACTCGAAGACACCGCCATGCAGCCGCGCCTGCTCGGGCAGCTCACCCGGCTGGAACCGTTGGAGAGACTTCCGTCCCTCCAGGACCGCGTCATGGCCGCGGCCAAAGACTGCGGCGACGTGAGTAAGTGGGACGAGCCGCGCCTGTTCGAGACTTTGGCCGCGCGGCTGCGCGACGTGGCGGCCGTCTTCGAGCAGGCCGAGGCTAAAGACGGTCGGCTGTGGCGCCTGATTTCGGAAGAGTACGGACACGGTGTTCGCGCCGCCGCGGGCTCCTTCATTCCGCCGCCCGCGCCGCCGAGCCTCGACGAACTCGCCCGCCAGTTCGACGAGCTGGAGACCGAAGAGAGCGCCCTCAACAAGCTTTGGGCGGAGCTTTGGAACCAGAAGCCTGTGCTCGCCGGCCCCGGCAGGTTCGACCCCCAGGCGCACCTTGATTACCTGAGCCGAATCCCGGCCCGCGCGCCCCGCTCCCGGCGCGCGCTCGTCAACTTCCGGAAGCGCTTCGCGAGCATCGACCCGATACCGACGATTCTTGAGCAAAGCCGCCGTCAACTCCCTGAGTGGATATGCAAGTACCTAGACGAAGGAATCAACTTCGGCGCGCCCGAGGCGTAGTCTTCGCGCTCCTGCTGATGCTCGCGGCGGGCGCGGCGGCGCTCGTCTCCCCGCCCGCGTGCGCGGCCCGGCCCGACTTCACCGGTCTCGACGTGGTCATCCTGATCGACCAGTCGGGCAGCATGTGGGGCCGACTGCCCAACGACCGCTGGGGGCACCGCATCGGCCAGGCCAAGAACGTCATCTACCGGCTGGCCGAGCACGTCGAGCACACCGACTTCGTGCACCGCGTCGCGGTCATCGACTTCGGCGACAAGGCGCAGCCCGCCTTCCCGCACGAGCTGGTGCTGCGCTACGACCCGAAAGACCCGGGCGCGGCACTGCGCGACGCCAAGCCGCTGGTCGAGCGTTTCGTCACGGCGAAGGGACTTGTCAACACCAACACGCCCGAGGCGATGGAGGTGGGGCTGAAGGAGCTGGGGCGGATGGGCGCCGCCGAACCGCGCGACGGGCGCCGCCGCGTCGTGCTGCTGATTACGGACGGCCGCCCCGACCTGCCGGGCAGCGGCGCCGACCTCGCCGAACTCAGGAACCGCGTGTCGCGGCAGGCCGACGCGCTGAAAGTGGCCGGCGCCGGGCTGTGGGTCGTCGGGCTGAACGACGCCAGCAACTACTGGAACGAGGGTGACGGCGAGTTCTGGGAGCACACGACGGGGAAGGGGCGCGCGCGTCTGGCCGAGACCGCCTCGACCAACATCTCGGCGCTGGTCGCGGAGTTCGTCAACGAATGGCTCGGGGTGGGGGGCACGGCCGTCGGGCGCGAGTACGAGTGCCCGCCCTACCTGCGGCGCATCATCTTCAACATCAACTTCGGCCTGCCGCGCAGCCCCGTCCGCGTCCTCGACCCCGCGGGCAGGGACGTGCCGCTCTCGTCGGGCGGGGTCTCTTCGGCCCCCGGCACCTTCGCCCGCTTCATCGTGGATGACCCGGCGCCCGGCACCTACAAGATCGACCAGGACCCCTCGCGCACCTACACCAGCTTCGTCGAAACCTTCTCGCCCAACGTCAAGCGGCTGTCACCGGCCGCGGCTACCAGCGTCGAATCAGAGGCCCGCATCGTCTTTCAGGCGACCGACGCTCGGGGGCGCCCGCTCGAACCGCTGCCGGCGTGGCCCATCAACTCGACAATCGTCCTGACCTCGCCGTCCGGCTCGTCCGCGGAGATCCCGGCCGCCTACTCGGGCGAGGGCAAGTTCGTCGCGAAGTGGAAGCCGCCCGCGGTCGGGCAATACCGGGCGCGGCTCAAGGGGCTGGTCACGCTCGCCGGCGGCGCGACCTTCGACGTGTTCGGCTCTGACGCACACTCGTACGACGAGCGGCTGGAGGTCAACGACTCGCGGCCGTACTACCTGCGAATGGTCGAGCCCGACCCGTCCGGCTCGCTGCGCGTCTTCCCCTGGCGGGCCGAGTCGCGGCTCGAATTCGCCCTCGTAGATTCGCGGCGGGAGCCCGTGCCTGATCCGGCCGCGGTGGTCAGAGACCCTGCGACGTGGCTCACGTTGCAACTCATCGACAAGTCGGGCGTGCCGCTGGCCGCGCCCGTCCCGCTGCGCCCCAACGAGGCCGGGAGGTTCGAGGCCGCAGTCCCGGTCGCGCTCGACTGGGGGAGCGGCGAGGGCTGGTGGCGTGCGGGCCGCTTAGACATTCGCGTCACCGCCGAGCCCGAACGGTTAGGCGCGGGGCAGTTCCTCGACTCGGTCGCGCTGCCGGAAGAGGCTGAGTCCAAGCGCGTCGGCGACGACCCGATGACCGTCGGCCCCGTCAACGTCCTCTTCTCGTGGCTGTTCCTCGGGGCGGCGCTCGCCCTGCTGCTCGGCCTCGCGGCGGCCGCGGCGCTGCTCCTGATGCGCAGGACGGTGCCGAACCTCCTGCTGTGGTGGGCGGACACCTCGCGGCGCCGCCTCGTCGAGCTGAAGATTTACGACGGCAACACCGACCCCGCCGGGGACGACGCGAAGAAGTACCCGGCCGGCCGCGCGCAACAGTTCAACTACGACCGGCAGGTCAGCGTCTCGGTTGACGGGCAGGACTTCGTGGCGACGCTCTTCCGCGTGAGGAGGGTGCTGACGCCCGACGACGTGAGGGCCGAGGTCGAGTACGCATGGCACAACGACCCGCAGAAGAAGACATACAAGTCGCTCGTCGCGAAAGGCAGGGTCGAACGGCTCAAGGGGATTCCCGGCGGCGGCTACCTGCTCCGTCTCGACGTGAAGACGTAGGGGAGCGCGGCGCGGCGACAGACTTGAAGAAATCGGACGAATAACCTCGGACCAATAACGAAGGAGAGACGGCCATGGCGATGCAGGCATTAGTGATGGGGTTTGGCGGCACGGGGGCGCACGTCCTCACGGCCCTCAAGGAGTTGACCGTGCTCAAGCACGGCTCGAAGCCCGACAGCATCAAGTTCCTCCTCTTCGACACGATCGCCGACTGGCGGCCGGGCGACACCGTGAAAATTCTCGGCGGGGCGGCCGTCGAGACGATCGCCAAGGGCAGCGAAGAGAAGACCTCGCTCGACCCGGCGACCGAATACTTTTACCTGCGCGACCACGACCCCGACCTGAAGACGCACGTCCAACAGTTGCTGTCGCCCACCAACGGCAGCCCCGAGAAGTACCCCCACATCAAGGACTGGCTGCACGCCCCGTGGCTCAAGGTCAACGTCAAGGAGGCGAGCCTGCTCATCTCCGAGGGCGCCGCGCAACAGCGCCAGATCGGCCGCTTCGCCATGTTCCAGAACGCCGAGCAGACGAAGAACAAGATCACGCAACTCGTCAACGAGCTCGCCTACAGCGCGGGCGGCACGCAGGTCAACGTCTGGCTCATCGGGTCGTCGGCCGGCGGCACCGGCGCCGGGTGCCTGCTCGACGCCGCCTACCTGACGCGCTACGCCGCGGCGGCCGGCGGGCGCAAGGTCAACCTGACGGGCGTCATCATCCTGCCGGACGTGTACAACGACATGCCCGGCATCAGCCGCGCGCGCGCCTACAGCCTCTTCCGCGAGTTGAACCGCATCCAGGGCCTCGGCATCGACAAGGACAGCGACGAGGCGACGATGGAGTTCACCTCGCGCGTCTTCTACGACGCGCGCCGCATCATGAGCGCGACGCTCCAGAAGGGGCTCTTCGACGACCTCTTCTACCTCGGGCGCGAGTGCAACAGCGACGAGGCGCGCAAGGACTTCTTCGCCTCGGTGGCGAACTCCATCGACCCCTACCTCGACGAGAACTCCGGCCCGCCGCTGCTCCAGGAGTCGGTCAACAAGACCTCGCCCGCCTCCGCGATGGGCGGCTCCCGGCTCTACGTGCCGGAGGAGACCTTCGCCGACATCTTCGCGTGGGAGCAGGTGGAGGCGTACCTGCGCGGGCTGACCGCGCCGAACGACGACGGGGGCCGGCTCTCGCTCTCCGCGGGTGCGCCGCCCGACCGCGAGGCGGGCGCCGAGACCAAGGTCAAAAACCTGCTCGCCCTCTTCGGCGAACTGCTCCAGCGCTCCGACCAGCGCGACGACGCCAACGAGGCTTACGTCCGCAACACCGTCACGCCGGAAAAGATCGTGACCGACTGGTTCCAGTTCGGCGGCACCGCCATCGCCGGCATCACGCTCGGCACGCCCGACCGGATGGCGGTGCAGCTCACCTACCTCAACCCCTACCTTTCGCTCACCGAGACCGACGAGCAGAAGGTGGCGCTGACCGACCGCCAGATCAAGACCTACAAGGAGAACGAGAAGGCGAAGGGGCTCAGGGAGACGCAGGAGCAGTCGCGCGACCGCTTCGCCGACCAGCTCGACAAGATCACACAGCAGTACACCAACCCGGCCGGCGGCGAACGCACCTTCGCCAAGGGTCTGCGCCAGTTCATCAGCGTCATCTCGGACACGCTCCAGGGCCGCGTCGATAACATCTTCACGGGCGAGCTGACCAAGGCTACGAGTTTCGTCACCGACCCCGCCGTCCCCTCACAGGGGACGGTCCTGACCCGCCTGCGCGCCGAGTGCGGCTACGCCCTCGCCAAGCTCAGGGTCATCGACGAGGTGGTGGCGAAGTTCATCGCCACGCTCGACGGCGAGGAGGCCGAGCGTAGCCAGCAGCCGGTGGACGCCCTGAACCAGCTCCGTCAGAGTTCCACCCCGGGGCTCTTCGCCAGGTTCAGCACGTGGATCGAGTCTTACCAGGTGTCGGCTCGCGAAGACCTCTACGGATACATCAGCTGGTATCAGAAGCGCGAGCTGCTGAAGAGCATGCAGACGCTCGTCCGCAACGTGGCGCGGCGCTTCGGCGAGTGGCAGGCGGTCATCGACGCGGCCTGCGACCGGCTGGTGCTCCAGCCGCCCACCTCCTCGCTGCACGTGGTTAAGGAGCAATACCTGCGCCGGGAACTCGGCGAGCGCCTCGACCGCCTGGCCCGGAACCGGAGCGCGCGCATCAGCTGCGAGGAGTTCAACCCGCGCGACCCCGACTTCACGATGCAGGGCTACCGCGAGGAGTTGAAGTCCTGCGTCCGGGTCGGGAGTGGTGCGACGCTCGCCGAGGAGGCGCTGCAAGCAACGCGTTGGGAGGCGCTGGTCAACCGCGAAGGCGCGCCCGAGCTGCGGCTCGTCATCGGCCTCGGCATCCCGCTCTCCTACACCGTCCAGACCCTCGGAGACCTCCACCAGAATCTCCACGACGACTTCCGCAACCGGATGAGCGGCCACCTCAGGGACCGCGACATCTTCGACTACCTGCTCTACGCGCAGCGCAACGGCAGGGCGACGCCCGAGACCGTCGCCCAAATCCTCAACGAGGCGGCCGAGGTGCTGATGAACGCCGCGGGCGGCAACGAGGAGTGCCGGCTCATCTTCCGGAACCCGCAGGTGCCGGAGAAGAAGAACCTCGCCGTCGCCATCAAGAGCGCGCTCAGCGAGTTCCCCGGCCTCAACGTCAAGGACTCGCAGGACACGCACTCGGACAAGAACTCGATCACGCTGCTCAAGGTCAAGAAGCCGAACCTCGACCAGATCATCGACCTCGTCAAGTGCCGCGGCGAGTACCTCGACATGCAGACGCGCGACCTGACGGGCGACGCCGCCTACGACTACGAGGTCTACCGCGCGCAGGTCTACCACGCCTTCCGCGCCGAGCTGGAGGCGTGGTTCATCGAGCGCCGCTTCATGAAGAAGAACGGCCGCCGCTCGGATGCCTACGAGATACCGCCGCGCATCGTCCGGCTGCTGGACGAGCCGGCGATGATGCAGGCCTTCGTCTGGTGCCTCGCCACGGGGGCCGTCGAGAAGGTGAGGGGACAGGGCTGGGTCTGGCACGACACCGCCAACGGCCGCGACGTGACGCTCATCGACGAGGAGGAGAACCCGGGCGCAGACCTCGTGCAGGCCGCGGTCGTCTTCGTCCTCCAGCAGCGCGAGGGGCGCAAGGGCGGCATGATCCGCGTCAACTACGAGGACGCGCGCCAGAGCGCCATCGACGCCGCGCAGAAGCAGGGCAAGACCCGCGACGAGAAGCTCGGCGAGTTCCGGCAGAAGCTCGACGCCTTCCTCAAGGAGCACCTGAAGACCGACGAGACCGCGCAGAAGAGCGAAATCATGGAGGCGCGCGAGCGGCAGGAGCAGCAGGGGCTCCACATGATTCTCGACTTCTACAGCGCCCCCGAGACGCGCACGGCCTTGCAACACAGGATGGGGCAGTTTTGAGTCGGCGGCGCGGCGCGCCATCCGCTCCGAGGACGCGGTCATGAACCTTACAGACAGGCGGAGGAAGTTCCTGAAGGGGCTGCTCATACTCTCGGCGGCCCCGTGCGTGGTGCTGGCGCTGTTCGCGGCCTACGTCTACGTGGTCAACGCACGCCCGCAGGAGGGCACGCTGCGGACGAGGGTCGAGCCCGCCGTCGTCCTGCCCGGCGGCGAGGCCACCTACTACGTTGACTTTCGCGGCGAGCGGGACGAGCCCGACGCGCCGCCGCCGCCCATCGACATCGCCTTCCTCATCGACGTGTCCGGCTCGATGACCGACTCGCTGCCTGACATGGCCGACGCCGCGCACGCGGTGGCGCGGGAACTCGCCTCGGAAACGCCGGGGCGCGTCCGCTTCGCCCTCATCCGCTTCGACTCGCAGGCCGAGATCACCACGCCCTGGACAGAAGACCCCGGGCAGTTGTTCGAGGGGCTCAAGCAGCTACGCCCCTTCACCGGGCAGAACGACACCCGCCCGGCCTTCGCCCGCCTCGACGAGCTATTGGGTCGCGTGCGCCCGGGTGCCAAGCGGGTCGCGGTCTTCTACACGGACGGCGCGCTCGAAGCGTGCGGCGACCCCTTGACCGGCAGGTCACTCTGCCCGGGCGGCCCGATGACCGAGGACGAGATGAGGGCCGAGGCCGACTCGCTGCGCGCTCAGGGGGTGGAACTCTACTCCGTCGGCCTGCCCGGCCACGGGTCGGCGCCGCTGATGGTGGAGATGACCGGCTCGCCCGCGCACGTCTTCGACCCCGTAGACGCGCGCGACCTGGCCGCCAACTTCCGCATGGCCGCGCGCAGCATCACGGGCGCGAACGCCGAGGGCGGTCAACTCACACACCTTCTCGACGGCCGCCACTTCGCCGTCCCCCTCCAGGGCACGGCGTGGGCGCTCTCCGGCGGGGCGCTCACGCTCGGCGTGGGGAAGTTGCCGCAGGGCCCGGCGACGTTCGCGCACCCGCTCGTGCCTCTCTCCTCGGGGCTGTGGCCCGTCGGCATCGAGCCGCCGCGCCTCAACTACGCGGGCGATGACGGAAGGCTGCGCAACCTCCAGGCGGCCCGCCGCCCGGCCGTGCTGGTCATCGGCTGGGGCACACTGCTCTGGGCGCTCCTGCCGTCCGCACTCTGGTCTCTCGTCTTCCTCGTGCGCCGCGCCCCGCGCGCGCCCACGCCCGCCGGGAGCTTGACGGATCCGCTCCGCGCGCGCCCGCCCGTCCTGCTGCCGGCGCCGCCCGCCGATGTCGGCGCGCGCCACGAGCCGATCCCGACGCTCTTCGTCGGACTGGGCGGGGCGGGGCGCAGGGCGCTGCTCGCGGCTCGCGCGGAGGCCAAGCAGGCGCACGTCGGGCGGCCGGGCCAGCCATACAAATTCCTCTGGCTCGACCTCGACACCAAAGAGGCCGAGCGCCCGACGGCGTTCGAGCCGTGGGACGAATACGAGGTCGTGGAATCGGTCGCGCCGCCCGAGGTACGACGCACACAGTCATACCTGCCCGAGCAGGGAAGGATGCCCGACCACCTCAAGTGGTTTAACCCGCACCGTTACCTGCACTCGTCGAAGGAGGAGATGAACCTCGCCGAAGGCTCGCGCGGCGACCGCGCGCTGGCGCGTCTGGCGCTCTACGAATGGCTCGCGCGCGCGGGCGAACCGCTCTCCACCCTCGAACGGATGTGCGCAGAGTTGGCCGCCTTACCCTCGCCGGACGGGACGCGGCAGGTCGTCGTCTTCGCGACGGCGGACGGCGGCGTCGGCGGCGGTTGGTTGCTCGATGTCGGGCGTCTGCTGCGCCGCCTGACGCGGAGACGGCAGAACTCCGACGGCGGGTTCGCACCTGAGATCATCGGCGTGCTGTGCCAGACGCCCGAAGGCGCGCGCACCCAGAACAGGAGAGCGCTCGCGCTGGAGGCCGAGGCGGCGGCGCTCTCCGGCGCCTTCCCGCAGCGACTGACTTACGTGCCGGGCGACGAACTACTCGACGCCGTGGACACGGAAGCCCCCTTCAACTGGGTCTTGACGACGGAGGCCCTCGACCCGGATTCGGCCGCCGCGCAGGCCGCGGAGCTGGCGGCCGTCCTCGTCGAGCGCCACCCGCGTGCGTCTCTGCTGAGGGCGTGCAACATGGTCGGGCCGCGTCCTCCGGTCTCCGCGCAGACGCGCGCCCTGCACGTCCTGCCCGCACAGCTCTACGAACAGCTGCATTATGAACTGTTCCTGCGCCTGATCGGCCCCGAGACCCTGTTCGACATCGAGCCGGCGCCGCAGGGAGGATTCGCCCCCAGCGTCGTGGACGAGTCGCAGTCCTCGCGCCACCTCACCGCCTGGGCCGACGCCGAGCCGCCGGGCACGCCCATGCAGCTGCTGCTCGGTGCCGCGGCCGACCCCGCGCGCACGGCGGGCTTCCTGCGCGCCTCGCAGCAAGCGACGCCGACCGGGCAGTGGCTCCTCGCAACCTTCTGCGCCGCCCTTACGTCGCGCCTGCGCGGGCACGCTGACTCGGACGACGCGGGCTGGCACCGCGACTGGATGCCGGGCGCGGCCGTCGCCACGCTGCGACTGCTTGCCGCGCGGCTTGAGGATTCGGTCGGCCCAGACCTGCGGGCGATGGGTGCCGCGGCGGCGACCGTCGAGGCCGTCGAGTACGTCGCGGGGCTGGCGCGTGCGGCCGCCGCGCAGCTTGAGGAGTGGGTGCGAGATTTTTGTCTCCTGGCCGAGAAGGCGGGCGCGCGCCGCGCGGATGTCGGGAAGCTCCGGCAGCAGCTCGGGAGGCTGAGCGGACGCACTTATCTGGAGCCTTTGGACGAGCGGACGCACGTCGCCCGCTGGACGCAGGAGATCTTCGAGACCTGGCTCGGGACGACGGACGTTACTTCAGCCGTCCGCAAGCACCTCTACTTCTCGGCCTCGCCGTCGGGCACCGCGCCGCGCGTCGTGCTCAACTCTTACATCGAATCGGCGCGCGTGTTCGGGAGCGCGTCCGAGGCGGCCGAAACGCTCGACCGCCAGTCGCGCCTGCTGGCGCGCGCCGCCCCGGCGGCGCGCGTCGGCGGCGCCCTTCTCAACGAGACCGAGGAGAAGCGGCGAGAGCTGGCGCGGCGGCTCGTGGACACGACGACCGCGCCGCGTCAGGTGCTCGTTATCACACCGGACGCCACCAGGCTCGACAACGCCGAGGGGCGCGTCATCGCCGCACTCGCCGAGGGTATTCCGCAGCCGCCCGCACACGGCACACGTCACGAACAGTCCGGCGACGACCACGGCGCGGTGCGCCGCGTCGAGTTGGGCCAGACGATCTGGGGCGAGGTCACTAACCCGGCGCAGCTCACGTTCGCCGCCGCCGCCGAGCGCGAGGCCGAGTCGCTGCGGCTGCGCGCCGAGCGCAAGTATGAGCTCGCCGTCCCGACCTTTCCGCCCGAGCTGCGCATCGCGCTCGCGCAGCGTGGCGGGTTTCGCTCGTTCGCGCGCGCCTACAAGGCCGGCCGCGTCGTGCGGCGTCAGGACGCGGCCGGGGTCGCGCAGTGGGTCTTCGCGGACTCGGGAGAGTTCCTGACCTTCGGCCCGGAGCCGACGCTGGCGCAGGCCGCCGCCAACTACGTCTGGTACGCGGGCGCGCCGACCGACGGCTTCCGCCGAGAGTTCGTGACCGAAAACGGGGGCGGGAGCTTCGCCGGGCTTGAGGAATGGAGGCGGCGACGTGAGACACCCGACGCGGACGTGTTGAGCCTCATCGCCATTGAGATGTACGAAGACTGAGGGGCTAACGCATGACTTGGGTCATTCTCACGCTACTGGCTCTGACGGCGCTGTGGGTCGGCGCCGGGGTGCTCATCCTTGCGCTCAACGGCCGCCGACTCGGCGGCGATTATCGGCGCGAAGTCTCGCGGCGCGTCTACACCGTGGGCGACGACATCGAGGTCAAGCTGCATCTCGTCCCGCCGGCCCGCATTCAGGCGGCCGACGACCACGACGTGCTACTCGCCATCGACCACTCCGGGAGCATGGGCGGCGGGCCGGGCAGCCCCTTGCGCGAGGCCGTCCGGGCGGCGGAGAACTTCGTCCGCCGCCTGCCCGACAACATACGTGTCGGCGTCGTCATCTTCGACCACGAGGCGCGTGCGCTGGCCCCGCTCGACTCTGGTCACCATCAGGCGTTGCGCGCGATGGAAAGTATCGGCCCCGGCGGCGGCACCGCCATCCACGAAGCGCTCGACGCGTGTCGCGTGGCGATGTATGAGGCGCGGCCCGCGGCAAGGAAGACGGTCGTCCTGCTCTCCGACGGTGCGAGCGACCACGACGCCGCGGTCGCGGCCGCGTCGCGAATGCGCGAGGAGGTCGCGGGACTCAACGTCATCTGCGTCGGCTTCGGCGCCGAGGCCGACGCCGAGTTGTTGCGCGCCGTCGCCTCGGCGCCCGGCAATTATCTCAAGGTCGGGAGTGCGGATGACCTCTACGCGCTCTTCTCCCTGCTCGCCTCTGTCGTTAGCGGCCGGATGGCCGTGGCCGGCCTCATCGACGAGTGCGCGCGCGCCCCCCGCCCCTTCCGCCTCGCGCGGACGGGCGAACTCTACCCGATCGGCGTGCAGCCGGGCGAGCCGACGCACATCACCTGGTCCGTCCCGCTGATGAATGAAGCGCCCGTTCCGCTGACTTACAATCTCGCGGCCGCGTGCCCCGGTTGGCACGCCGTGGCGGCCCCCGGCAGCAAGGCCATGTGGCGCATGCACGACGGAAAAAGCGTGGAGCAGACTGCGTCGGACGGCCCGCGCGTGCTCGTCATGCCGCGTTGGCTGGGTTGGGCGTGGCCGCTTCTGAACCCGCTCTTCTGGGTGCTCTTCGGGAGGTTCTGGCCGTGCGCGGCGGACGGGCGCGAGATCGCCGCCCCGCCCGAGCCGGAGCCGCTGCC
>WUUC01003601.1_pt1 | contig 27201 bp, 20 predicted proteins | sample 6278441 | NCBI WGS metagenome assembly WUUC01 (sample SAMN13675441, study PRJNA597444) | soil metagenome | isolation source: soil | place: USA: Washington | collected 2017-10 | reverse complement strand
CACTTCTGCGGGTTGGCGAACGAGTGCGCCGCCAGCACGACCGCCGCCGCGGCCAGGGCACCGGAGCGGGCGCGGTAGGCCGCTGGCCCAGGAACACCAGCAGCGGCACGGTGACGAACGTCCAGTAGTGGTTCCACGAGATCGGCGCCACCGGCAACGCCGCCACCAGGCAGACACCCGCGCCGAGGAAGTCCCGGCCGAGGCGGTGCAGCCGGTGGGCCGGCCAGAGGGCGACGACGGTGACCACCGAGGCCGCCACCCACGTGGGCACCACGACCGCGGCGGCGTCGTGCGCCCACCGGGTGAGCACGCTGCGGATCGACTCGCTGTAGATGTCCTGCGCGGTGGCGATCCGGTGGGAGTCCAGGAACAGCCCGCCCCAGTACCGCGCGGACTCCGCGGGCAGCACGGCGAACCCGAGCGCGACCGCTGCCCGCGGGCCGGACCGCCACCGCGGTGTCCGAAGTGGACAGCAACGTCTCGTCGGTCATGCTCCCCCTGGCGCCGGGGAACCGGGCGGCTCCACCGGTCCGGACAGTGCTTCGGCGATCCGCGCGTCCAGCTCGGCGAGGGTCCGGAACGCCTTGGCCGCCAAGGCGCGGCGCACGTCGGGACCCACCCCGCCGGGCGCGCCACCGGCCGCCGTGAGCAGCCGGCCGACCCGATCGTAGTCGGCCGGGTCGACCAGCGGGACCACCCACGGGTGGTTCTTCGCCGCGGCCCGCATCATCGCCGGCCCGCCGACGTCGATGGAGTCGAGCACGTCGGCGGCGCGCGGTTCGCCGAAGCGGTAGAAGCTCCCGGCCATCAGGTCGACCGGCACCACGCCGTGTGCGGCCGCCTGCGCGCGCTGCCCCGGCCGGTCGCCCCGGCACAGCAGGGCCAGGAACACCTTGTGGTGCAGGGTCTTCACGCGCCCGCCGAGCAGCGCGGGCAGCTCCAGCCACGCCGGGATCGACTCGGCGGCCACGCCGTGCCCGGCCAGCAGGGCGGCGGTGCCCTCGGTGGCGACCAGGTCCCAGCCCAGCGACCGCAGGGTCGCGGCGAAGGGCACGATGCCGGTCCTGTCCGACACGCTCAGCAGTGCTCGCACGACGGCCTACCCCGCCCGCGGGACGGGCACGCCTTCGACGACGGCCGGGTGGTTCTGCGCCGTGGTGAAGAAGAAGTCGCGCACGACGCCCTCCTCGCGCAGCCCGTGCAGCCACCGCACGGCGCTGTCCGGGTCGCGGGTGAACGCGAAGCACATCGGCCCGGTCACGCTCATGCCGATCGCGTCGACGTCCGGCCGCTCCCGGCCTTCCGCGAGCAGCCGTCTGACGCCGTCGGACTGCGTGTCGACCTGCTCCTGCTTGTAGTGCGTCTCGAAGGTGAGCCGGTCGAGGGCGCGGCAGAACGCGGGGTAGTCGGCCTCCGCGACCGCGGGCGCCATGTTCATCAGCACCAGGTGCGCGGTCCGGCACGCCGCCTCGTACGGGATCGGCAGTGTGCGCCGGAACCAGTCCAGCTCCGGCTTGCCGTGCAACTCCACCCCGGCGCCGACGATGACGAGGACCGGCCACGGCGGGAACGGCAGGCTGACCAGCACCGGCGGCGTGCGCGCGGCGGCGCCCGCGAACCTGCTCGGCAGCAGGTACCGGTGCGGGTCGTCGGCGAAGTCGGCGGGGTTGGCGTGCCCGCCGTCGACGAGGAAGCCACCGCGGTCGATGAGGTTCACGCTCGCGCCGGAGGTGCCCGCCCGGCCCGCCATCCTGGCGAGCTCCCCGGTGTCCACGTGCTGCCCGCACAGCGCCGTGTAGGCCCTGCCCACCGCGAGCAGCGTGGTGGTCTTGGACCCGAAGCCGTGGTGGGCGGGCAGTGCCGCCTCGACGTCGCAGTGGACCGCGGGGCCGCCGAGGCGCTCCCGCAGCCGGTCGAGCAGCGCGGTGATCTCCGCCCGGTGCCCGGTGTCGTCCCCGGTGACCGCGTGCGCCGCGGCGGGGTCCTCCCCGGGCCACAGGGAGGCGCTCACCGCGGGCCTGCGCAGCGACAGGGACGCCATGCCGTTGCGGCGGCCGGTCGACCCGTTCAGGTCGATCAGCGTGAAGCTCAGCCGGGCGGCGGCCTGGACGCGCACGCCCCAGCCGCCCCCGCCGAACCCGTCGAGGCCGGGGGAGTGCCCGCGCACCGGCTCCGCGGTCACCATGTGACGGCCGAGGTGTCGAGGAGCCGGACCACGCCGACCGCGTCGGCCAGGGGCGGCCCGCCCCAGATGCGCTCCCCGGTCCACGTCTCGCACAGCGCGCGGTACATGTCGGCGATCGGTCCGACGAACCCCGTCGGCAGCGGCTCCGGCCGCGGCCACGCGCTGCGCGGCACCCCGTCCGCCGCGAGCCGCTGCACCTGCCGTTCCAGGTCCCGCGCCAGGTAGTAGTCGCGCATCACCTGCTTGCCGACGGGGAAGCCGTCGAGCAGCAGGCGGTTCTCGTCGGGTGTGCCCGCGTTGTCCACGAGCACCACCCGGCCCTGCGCCGAGATCGCGAACTCGGCCTTGCCGTCCGCGTGCGCGAGGCCCACCCGGGCCGCGTGCCCGGTGATCACCTCGTCCACCCGCAACGCCGTCGCCCGCAGCTCGGCGAACTGTGCGTCGTCGAGGCCGGCGAGCCGCCGCGCCTCGGCGGGCGTGCGGAACAGGTCGATCTCCGCGAGCTTGGTGGTGAACTCGACGATCGGCTCGGCCAGCGGCTCGCCGTCGGCGGGCAGCCGGTCCAGCCCGACGTCGGCGAGCGCCAGCTGCCCGGCCGCCACCCTGCGGCGCAACGAGTTCCCCGGCGGGAGCCAGTTGCGGAAGATGACCTGCAGGGGGACCAGGTAGTTGCGCTGCCCGGGCCGGATCGGTGCCACGTCCGGGTTCTGCACCCGCACGAGGTCGAACTCGATGCGGTTCGGCGGCAGGAACCGCCGGAAGTGGGTGGGGATGCCGGCCTGCTCGAACAGCCGGAAGTTGAACACCGCCATCCGGCAGATCGCCTCGCCCTTGCCCGGTATCCGGTCGGGCATCTTCCCCTGGTGGAAGACGGAGTAGTCGTCGGTGAACTCGAAGACCCCGATGCCGGGGCGGTCGGGCGCCGGTTCCTCGACGACGGTCAGGTTCTTGGTGGAGAAGCGCTTCGGCACGGCGGTTCCCTCCGGTTGCGTCGACCGGCCTCGACCATAGGCGGCACGGACACCGTCCGGACGGTCCGGTTCTGCCAGGTGGAATCGCGGCGGTGACGGGGCGGACTCCGGTCCTAGTCTGGCGTCGTGCTGTCCGGGCGGGATCACGAGTACGCGTCGCTGCTGTCGACTGTGGACGCCGCGCGCACGGGTCGCGGTGCCACCGTGGTCGTCCGCGGTGAGCGCGGGTCCGGGCGCACGGCCCTGCTGGACGCGGTCGCCCGCGCCGCCGGGGACGCGGTGCGGGTCCTGACCGTCACCGGCGTCGCCACCGAGGCCCACCTCCCCTTCGCCGCCGTGCACCAGCTGCTGCGCGTGCTCGAGCCGTGGCAGGCCGACCTGCCCGAACCGCAGGCCGCCGCGCTGCGCACGGTGTTCGGGCTGGACACCGCGGACTTCGACCCGTACCTGATCTCGTTGAGCGTGCTGGCACTGCTGTCCCGCGCGGCCGCGCGGACGCCGCTGCTGGTGGTCGTCGACGACGCCGACCTGCTGGACCGGCGCTCCGCCGGGACGCTGGCCTTCGCGGCCCGCAGGGTGAGCGGCGAGCCGCTCGCGTTCCTGGTCGCGACGACCGGTGACGACGACGAGCAGGACGGCCCGGACTGGTCCGGGCTGCCGGAGCTGCGGCTCGGCCCGCTCGGCCGGGCGGTGTGCCGCGACCTGGTCGCGCGGCACTGCCCCGGGGCCACGACCGCCGTGACCGAGCGGCTCGTCGACGACGCGGGCGGCAACCCGCAGGTGCTGATCGAGCTGTGCGAGGCGCTGCCGGGCGACGTGCGCCGCGGCAGGCAGCCGATGCCCGTGCACGTCGCGCCGGCAGGCAGGCTGGGGCGTGCGCTCGCCGCCCGGTTCGAGCGGCTGCCGCCCGACACCCGCACCGCGCTGCTGGTCGTGGCGGCGGAGGGCACCGGCGGTCTGGGCACCGTGCTCGGCGCGTGCCGCTCGCTCGGCCTCGACGACGCCGCGCTCGCCCCGGCCGTCGCCGCGGGCCTGCTCGCGGTCGACCAGGGCAGGCTGTGGTGCCGGCCTGCCGTGCTGGCCGCGGTCGCCTACCACGCGAGCCCGCTGCCCGCGCGACTGCGCGCGCACGAGGTGCTGGCCGGCGCGCCCGCGCTCGACCACGCCGGCCAGGTGCGCCACCGGGCCGAGTGCGCGCTCGGCGTGGACGAGGACCTCGCGGCGGACATGGCGGCCGTCGCGCGGCGGCACCGGCAGGCCGGCGACCCCCACACCGCGGTGGAGGTGCTGAACCGGGCCGCGACCCTGACCGCGGACCCCGCCCGCCGCGCCCGCCTGCTGGTGGACGCGGCCGGGTGCGCGTGGCTGGCCGACAACCCGCCGCGGGCCGCGGCCCTGGTCGAGGCGGCGGCGCCGCTCGCGCGGGACGCCGACGTGGTGGCCGGGATCGCACTGCTGCGCGGGCTGCGCGAGCACGGCGACGGCTCGCCCGCCACGGCCTACCGGCTGCTGCTCGACGGCGCCCAGCCGGTCATGACGGCCCACCCCCGCCTCGCCGCCCGGATGCTCGCCACCGCCGAGCACGCCGCCTGGCTCGCCGACGACGGGGCGGGCCGGGAGAAGGCGGCGGACCTGCGCGGCACCCTCACCGGAGTACCGCCCGACGACGGGCCCGCGTCCGCGTCGCTGTACCCGCCCGCGGTCCCGGACGACCGCGCCGACGAACGCAGCGACGACCGCGGTGACGATCACGGTGACGATCACGGCGGCCCGCTGCCGTCGCTCGCGGACAGTGCCTTCATCGCCGCCCTGCCGGACGTGGTCGCCGACGTCGAGGGCGGGCGCTGGGACCGCGCCGAGGAGCGCACGGCCGCGGTGGTGCGCGGGGCCGCGGGCAACGGGCAGTCGAACTCGGCGTGGCTGGCCACGGCACTGCTGGCGTGGGTGGCGGCCATGCGGGGCGACGCGCCCACCTGCCACCGGCTCGCCGAGGCCGTGCTGGACGTCGCGGCGCCGCGCAGCCTGTTGCTGGCCGGTGCGCTCGCCCAGTGGGCGGTGGGGCTGCTCGCGCTGGGGGAGGGCCGCATCGACGAGGCGACCGGGCGGCTGCGCGACGTGGTCGGCGGCAGGCGGAACGGTCACGCGGCCGTCGCCGTGGCCGCCGTCGCGGACCTGCTGGAGGCGCTGGTGCGGGCCGGGAACTACGCGGAGGCGTGGCAGCTGCTCAACCGGTTCGACGGCGACGGCGCGCCGCTGCGGCAGCGGTTCGGCGGCGCGCTCGCGGTGCGCTGCCGGGCGATGGTCGCCGGGCGGGGCAGCGCACCGCTGTTCGAGGACGCCCTGCGCGGCCCCGCGCTGCCGCCGTTCGAGACCGCCCGCACCCAGCTGGTGTACGGCGAATGGCTGCGCCGCCACCGCGAGGTGCGTTCGGCCCGCGTCCGGCTGCACGCCGCGCTGGACACCTTCGAGCTGCTGGGCGCGCGGCCCTGGGCGGCGCGGTGCCGGGCGGAGCTGCGCGCGGCCGGGCACCGGGTCGGCGCCGAACGGATGCGGGCCGACCAGGATCGCGTGGTGCTCACACCGCGCGAGCTGCAGATCGCCTGCTCGGTGGCGGCGGGCAAGAGCAACCGGGAGGTCGCGGCGGAGCTGTTCATCAGCCCCCGCACCGTGAGCGACCACCTGTACAAGCTGTTTCCGAAGCTGGGCATCAGCTCCCGCCACGAGCTGCGGGACCTGCGGCTCGAGCTGGGGCTGGCCGACGAGTGAGGGGTGCCGATGACGGCGAACGGGAAACGGACCGGCGGGTGCCTGGTGATCGACGGCGGCCGCCCGCTCGGCGGCGCGGTCACGGTGCCGGGCACCAAGCACGGCACGGTGCTGGCGTTCGCCGCCGCCGTGGCGGCGGGGGCGAAGCTGACACTGCGGGACGCGCCGGCCATCGCCGACCGGTTCGTCCTCGCCGACATCGTCCGCCTGCTGGGCGGCTCGGTCACCGATGCTGATGTCACCGATGCCGTCACCGATGCCGTCACCGATGCCGCCCTCGATGCCGCCACCGGCGCCGCGCCCGATGACCGTGCCGTCGCCGGTGACGGGCCCGCGCTCGTGGTCGACGGTGCGGTCACCGGTGAGGAGGTACCCCGCGAGCTCGCCCGGCGGGTGCACGGCTCGCTCTACCTGCTGCCCGCGGTGCTGGCCAACCGGGGGCGCGTGGTGTTCCACGGCGCGGGCGGGGACGGCCTCGGGCGGTTCGAGCGCGGCCTGGCCCGGCCGGTGCAGCACATGCTGGACGTCATGGCCGAGTTCGGCGCGCGCGGGCAGTGGCGGCCCGACGGCACGCTGCTGGTCGAGGCGTCCGGCCTGAACCCGGCGACGCTGGACATCCTGCGCTGGTCGACCGACCCGGCCCTGCCCGAGGGGCCGCACGTGTCCGGCGCGTCGAAGACCGCGCTGCTGATGGCGGCCGCCGCGCCGGGCACCAGCATCATCCTGCACCCGCACGCGAGGGAGGCGCAGCACGAGCTCATCGCCGTGCTGCGCGCGCTGGGTGTCCACATCGAACAGCGGGACGCCTGCTGGCTGGTGACCGGCGGCCGGTTCCGGCCCGCGGCCGAGCACCGGCTGATGCCGTGCCCGGTCGAGTTCGCGACCTGGCAGGCCATCGCGGCCGTCACCGGTGCCGAGTTCACCGCCACCTGCGCGGACACCTCCCGCCTCGTCGCCGCGGTGCACCGCGAGCTGGACTTCCTCGCCGGCCTGCACATCCGGCCGCGCATCACCCCGACCGGCATCGCGTTCGGCCCGGCCGCCGAGCCCTACCCGGGCCGCGGGCTGGTCGCCGAGTCGACCGGCATCTCGACGGACATCACCCCGCTGCTCGCCCTCGTCCTCAACGGTGCCACCGGCGAGTCCACCGTGGCCGACCGCATCTGGGGCGACCGGTTCGACTACGCCGCACAGCTCAACCGCCTCGGTGCCGACATGACCGTCCACGACGGCCTGCTGCGGATCGTGCCCGCCGCGCTGCGCCCCACCGCGCACCCGCTGACCCCGAACGACACCCGCAGCGCCGCGGTCTGCGTCGCCGCCGCCCTCGCCGTGCCCGGCCGCACCGTCGTGCACGGCCTGGCCCACCTCGACCGCGGCTACGGCTCCTTCGCCGCCCGCCTGCGCGCGGTGGGTGCCGACGTGGCGGTGGCCGACTCCGACGAACCGGAACTGGTCGCGGCGGAGTAGGGATCGCCGGCCACCCACCGCGGCCCGCCGGACCGACCTCACCCGGCAACCCGTCCGGCTCCGCCACCTCGGCGTCGCGGGCGAAGCCCGTCCCGCGTCACGATCGCCGTGACGTGGTGCGGCGACGGGGCCCGTGCCGCGCGGCTACCTCCTCTCGGCGCCGTGCACCGCGTCCAGCGGTTCCGGGGCCCGGGCGGGCGGGTAGTCGTGGCTGAGGATGTCGCGTGCGAGGTCGTGCTGGCCCTCCCGGCGCATGGTCTGCGCGAGGCGGCGGAGGAACGCCGCCTTGAGCCGGGGCACGTCCGCCGGGTCCACACCGGACCGCCGCAGTGCGATGGCCAGCGCGGTGAGGAAGCCGTCGGTGTCCACCTCGGCCTTCTTCCGGTAGTAGTCCGGGCCGATGCGGCTCCGGTCGGACGAGCCTGCCACGTCCTGCGGGATGCGGTAGCCCGCAGGGATCGACGGCAGGTAGGCGAAGGAGCCGCCCGCCGCGGACATGCGCAGCCACGTGTGCGAGTCCTCCGAGCTGCGCACGCCGGGGAAGGGCTGGTCGAGGGCGAGGCGGGTGCGGACGGCGACGGTGGAGGTCAGCGAGGTGTACCCGGTGTCGGTGCCGATGCGGATCCACGCGTCCGGGCCCGACACCGGCGAGCGCCGGTGGGAGTCGATGATCTCCCGGATCGACGGGGTGAGCTGCTCCTCCGGCACCGGCCTGCCGTTCTCGTCGATGACGTGGAACGACGAGTACACGAAGTCGACCTCGGGGTGCTCGGCGAACAGCCGCCTGCTCAGCTCGAGCCTGCGGGGGTGCGCCACGTCGTCGGCGTCCTGGAACAGCACGATGCCGGAGCCGTGTTCCGCCGCCCACCGCACGCCGAGGTTGCGGCACGTGCCCTGCCCCCGGTTGTCCGCCTGCTCCAGGAGGAAGACCCGGTCGTGGTAGCGGTGCGGCAGCTCCCGCACGTGCTCGTGGTTGCGCGGTGACCCGTCGTCGACGATCACCAGGCGCCAGTGCCGGTCCGTCTGCTCGTGGAGGCTCGCCACGGACTCCTGCAGGTACCGGAACGAGGCCGTGCCGTCGCCGTAGTAGGGCATGACGAAGGTCGCGACGTCCGCCGGGTGTCTGGTCATCCCGGCTACCGCCCCGCCAGGTGTGCCGCCAGCCGACGCGCGAGCGCCAGGGTGGTGAGCGAGGGGTTGGCGGCCCCGGTCCTCGGGAACACCGCGGGCCCGGTGACGTACAGCTCCCCGCACCCGGGCACGGCACCGGTGGGGTCGAGCACCGAGCCGAGCGGGAGCGAGCCCGCCTCGTGGTCGATCGACCCGAGCGCGGCGGAGAACGGCACGGGCATACCGGGCCTGCTCACGGAGATGTCGTAGGCCGTGCCGATGGGCTGGCTGTTCAGCAGGAACTCGTCGAAGCCCAGCATCGGCGCGGGCAGGCCGAGCGCCGTCGCGGTGCGGTGCCAGGCCTCGTCGAGGATCTCCTGCTCGGCCTTGACCACCTGGCGGTCGTCGGCGCTGAGCCCGGTCGTGACCGCCGTGGCCCAGGGGAGCGCGGTGGTGCCGGTGAAGGAGATCCGGTTCTCGTCGGAGCGCACCTGTTCGCCCATGCTCCAGACGTCCAGCGTCACGTGGTCCGGCGACGGGGTGCCGCGCACCTTGAAGAAGAGGTTGGCGCGCGTCGCGCTGTCGCCCCGCAGCACCAGGCAGCCGCCGTCGCGGTGCGCGGGCCCCCACGCGCGCGCGGGCACGGTCACGGCGAAGCCCTGGACGATGTGGTCGTTGAGCCCGGCGTACGGGGTGGCCCGGCCGGTCGCCTGCGCGACCAGGCGCGTGTTCTCGATGGTGCCCGCGGCGAGCACCACCCGCGCGCACGGGACGAAGTCGGCCACACCGCTGCGCCGGTGCCGGACGTCGAGGCCCGCGACGCGGCCGCGCCGGAGCCGGACGGCCACCACCTCGCGGTCGGTCAGCAGGTCCGGCAGCGGGTTGCCGCGCGCGGCCTCGTCCGGCCAGGTGTACAGCGGGCTGTAGGCGGGCAGCTCGCCGGTCCCCGGCGCGCCGGTGTCCCGCGCCGCGAGCGGCGCGTGGCGCACCGCGCCGTACCCGAGCCCGGCCGCCCACTCGCGGAGGTGGCCCTCGGTCTCGGTCCGCGCCCGGTCGAGGGGGCCGCCCACCCAGTCGGCGAGGTCCTGCTCGACCGAGGCGTACAGCCCGCCGCCGTCCGCGCCGAACAGCTCCCGGGTCACGGCCCGCGGCCACGGCGTCGCCTCGTCGCACTCCCAGGGCGCCAGGCGCAGGACGACGCCGTGCCAGCACAGCGACCGGCCGCCGACTCGCCTGCGCAGGCCCGTCGGCTCCGCGTAGTGCGGCGCGGCGGCACTGGTCCACGGGCACCACCGCGGCAGGTCGGCGTCGGCGTCGACCCCGGCCAGGAGCCGCGCGACGTCGGCGCCGGCACGGGTGTCGGCGTGGGTGCCGCCGGGCGGTGCGGCGCCGATGCCACCGGCCTCCACCACCGCCACCCCGCCGGCCCCCAGCCGCGCGAGGTCCGTGGCGACCGCCAGCCCGCTCAGGCCGGCGCCCACGATGACTGTCTCGTATGACGTGGTCACGTCAATCCCCCCAAGATGTCGGTTCTGTCTTTCGTCGTCAGGCGGCCGGGGTCACCGTGCGCACGCGCGCCGCGGTCTGCGCCGCCGCCAGGAGCAGGCACGCCGAGGCGATGAGGAGCGTCGGCAGCACCCCGTGGGAGTCGACCAGGAAACCGGCCGCGGCGGAGCCGAGGAAGAGCCCCGCGAGGAAGGCGGTGGCCATCCACCCGAACGCCTCGGCCTCGGTCCCCTCCGGCGCCAGCCGGTCGATCGACACGTAGGAGCAGGACGTCCACGGGGCCAGCGGCACCCCCGCGCACAGGATGAGGATCCCGAACACCAGGACCGAGTCGGTGGCGGCCAGCAGCCCGTGGACCGCGGCCATGGCCAGGAGCATGACCACCATGCGCGCCCCGGTGGACCCGGACCAGGTGCGGGAGCCGTAGACCAGGCCGCCTGCGAGGCTGCCCGCCGTCCAGATGCCGAGCAGCCACCCGGCCAGCGCGTCCGAGCCGTGGCCCGCGGTGAAGGAGGCGACCGCCACCTGCAGGAACCCGATCGCGACCGCGACGAGCACCATGTTGGCCATGACCGTGCGCACCCCCGGGGGCCGCAGCGGGCCCGCCGCGGCGCGCGTGCCCGCGGTGTGGTGGCGCTCCCGCGACGCCCGCGAGGTCGCGAACAGCACGGCGCCCGCCAGCCCGCAGACCGCCGCCACGAGGACCGCCGCGGCGGCGGACCGGGCCGCGACGAGGACGCTGGTGACGACCGGCCCGGACACGAAGACGGCCTCCTGGACCGTCGCCTCCACCGTGTAGGCGTTGGCGACCTCGTCCGGCGGGACCAGCCGGGGCCACAGCACCCGCATGCACGACGCCACCGGCGGGTAGGCGAGCCCGGCGAGCGTCGAGGTGCCCACCAGGACCGGCACCGGCCAGTCGCGCAGCGCCGCGGCGACGACCGTCGCGAAGCCCGCCGCGCAGACGACCGCGCCCGCCACCAGCAGGACGGGCTGCCCGTACCGGTCGATGATCCGGCCCTGCACGGGCGAGGCCAGCGCCTGCCCGAGACCGAAGACGCCGGTGACCACGCCGGCCAGGCCGTAGGACCCGGTCTCCTGCTGCACCAGCAGGATCAGCGCCAGCGGGCCCATGCTCGACGGCAGCCTGCTCAGGAAGTAGGCGACGAGGAGCCGGGGGACGGCGGGCGTGGTCAGGACGGTCCAGAGCGGGTACCGCGCGGCGCGACGGTTCATCGCGCACGGTCCCCCTGTCCCGGGGCGCCGACCACCTCCGGCGCCGCCAGGCACCGCTCGACCCGTTCCGCCAGCCCGAGCCACCGGACCGAGTCGGCCGGGGTGAGCGCGGGCGCGGCCACGCCCGAGACGACGTCGCCGACGTGCTCGATCTCGCGGCGGAAGCAGTCGTCCCCCGGCTGCTCGACCGTCGTGGCCACCCCGTCGGCTTCGAGCACGGCGGTCGTCGCGCCGCCGGGGCGGAACGGGTCGTGCAGCGTGACCGCGCCCCGGTCGCCGACGAGCGTCGCCCGCTGCCCGCGCGGCCCGGAGAAGCTCCACCGGCAGGTGACGAGCTGCCCGCCGGCGAACCGGATCCGCGCCGAGCACGACCAGTTGCAGCCGTGGCGGGCCGCGCCGGTCGCGTGCACGGTGCCCGCCTCGCCGAACAGCCCGCTCACCAGGTCCAGGCAGTAGCAGCCGAGGTCCCAGAGCGCGCCCCCGCCGAGCGCGGGGTCGGCCCGGATGTCGCCCGGGATGTCCATGGGCTCGCTGAAGTGCACCTCGGCGGCGCGCAGCGCGCCGACCGGGGCCAGGAGCCGGTCCCAGGCCGCCCGCTCGTACTGCGGGTGGAACCGGTACATGAACGCCTCCATGACCACGAGCCCCGACGCGGCGGCGGCCGCCCCGATCTCCGCGGCCGCCACCGACGTGAGCGTCAGCGGCTTCTCGCACAGGACGTGCTTGCCCGCGGCGAGCGCCGCCAGCACCCACTCGTGGTGCAGCGCGTTCGGCAGGGCCACGTAGACGGCGTCCACGGCCGGGTCGGCGAGCACGTCGTCGTAGGATCCCTCGTAGGACCCCACCCGGTGCGCGGCATCCCGCGCGGGGCGCCGGGACCCGACCGCGACGAGCCGTCCGTTGCGGGCGGCTGCCACGCCGGGCAGGAAACCCCGGCGCGTGATCCGGGCCGAACCACCCAGCACGCCCCAGCCGATCGGCTCCCCGGCCCTCATGACCCGTTCGCCGCGGCGGCGTAGGGGCGGAGGAAGTCCACCGCCTGCCGCCACGCCGCCGCGCGGTGCCCGGGCACCGCGTGCGGCTCCAGGCACAGGAAGCCCCCGTAGCCGTCGGCGGTCAGCCCGGCGAGCAGGCCGTGCCAGTTGAGCGCGCCCGTGCCGAGCTCGCACGTCCGGTAGCGGCGGCCGTGGTCGTCGTAGTCCTTCCACCGCGGGTCGGGGGACCCGGCGCGCCGCCTGCCGTCCTTGACGTGGACGTAGCCGATGAACGGGCGGATCACCTCGAAGTAGGCGGGAAAGCCCTCCACGTCGGCGAAGTACGCGTTGCACGCGTCGAACGCGAACCGGAACCGGGCGGAGTCCACGGCCTCCATGAGCCCGCGCACGGACTCGGCCCGCCGCGTCAGGTCGCTGCCGAGCGGGTCCTCGCCCGCGGCGTCGAACTCGTTCTCCAGCGTGATCGTGACCGCGCGGTCCTCGGCCAGCCCGAGGCACGGTTCGAGGTTGCGCCGGTAGTCCTCGACGGCGGTCGCGTCGTCGACCGACGAGCGCGTGCCGAAGTAGGTGTTGACGTACCCGCACCCGATGTCGGCCGCGACGCGGATCGCGTCCGCGAGCGCCCGCCGGTGCGCGGTGACGTCGTCGGTTTCGTCCCCCAGCCGGGTCGTGGTGCCGATGGCGGACACCCGCACGCCGGCCCCCGCCAGCCGTGCCAGTGTCCGCTCCAGGCCCTCGGCCGCGGTGTTGCGCGGGTGGAGCAGGTCCACCCAGCGCACGTCCAGTTCGGCCGCCGCGTCGACGAGCGGGGACAGCGTCTCGTCCTCGTCGATCTCGGCCGTCGCCAGTGTCATCTCCATCGTGTTCCCCCGTGACCGGACCATGTCGGGAGGGTGGCGGACTGCCGCCGGTGCACAGGCCGTCGAGCCGCCGGGCATGCCCGCCCGCGACCGATGTCTCCCCCGTTTGCCGAAAGCGGGCCCCAGCGCCCGCCTCTCACACCCGGGCGACGCTAGTGACCGTGCCGACCCCGGTCAACCGAGGCGGCTCACACCGTGAAACCGGAGATCCGCGCACGTGTCCCGACAATCCACACAGGACTTGACCGCTGTCGTGCCCCCACCGCGCGCCCGTGGCCGGGCGGGGAATACTCGCGGCATGAACGAGGTGCACGCCCCCGGATCGCGCAACGGTGTCGTCGTGAGGCTCGTGCTCGGCGCGCTGGCCACCTGACGGCCGCGGAGTTCAGGCAGGCCAAACGCCGGGTCCTGGACGGGGTGACCCGGCGTTCGTGCGAGGAGCACGCCGCGCCCCGGAGGGACGTCGGGACCCGGCGTGCTCGCGCGGGTCACACCTCCGGGGGACCTTCCGGTGTGACCTCGTAGCACCGGATCCGCGGGCCGTCGGGGGACTCCCGCACCTCCACCGGCAGCGGCGCCGCGTCCAGTGCCTCGACCGTCCACCCGGCCGGTCGCAGGACGACCGTGCGGTCGCGCTCCACGGTGATCCGGCGCACCCGGGACAGCGCGGTCCCCGACCGGCCGCGCATCCGCAGCGCGAAGGTCGCGGGCGCGCCGTAGGACGACACCCGCAGCTCCGCCCCGCCGTTCGCCGGGCGGGCCACCACCTGCTGGCCGCCCGCGACGGTCAGCTCCTCCAGCAGGTACTGCCGGGTGCGGTCCGCGGCCGGCGCCCGGTGCCTCGGCAGCGGCATCCGCGGGAACGCCTCCACCATCATGTCGATCACCTTGGGCGGCAGGGTCTTGCCGCGGGAGAACCGCACGCTGCGGCCCGCGCCGCCGATCTCCTCGGCCTGGATGCGGTCGGGGTGCGCGTCGGTCGGCGCCACCACCGACGCCGCGACCGGGCCGTGCCGCAGCGCCCACACGTAGGTGCCGCCCGCGTGCCGCGGCACGATGTCGTGCGCGAGCACGTCGTGCCTGCCCACCGCGTAGTGGAACTGCCCGTCGACCGGCTCGTCCTCCGCTCCGATCAGCGGGATCGGGTAGACGCCGGGGAGCACGCCGCCGGGATCGGTGCGCATGTCGGCGGGCGAGGCGGGCGGGTGCGGCAGGTCCGGCGCGTACAGCGTGCGCCCGGACGCGTCGGAGATCTGCTGGACGTCCGCGTCGCCGCCGACCACCGAGCCGACGGCCCAGGTCGCCACGCCGTGCAGCACGATGTCCAGCAGCGCCTGCACGGACGGCAGCTTGTGCTGTCCCGCGTAGACCGAGCGCGGGATCCAGACCAGCCAGCGCGGGGTGCCGGAGTTGTAGCTGCCGACCGGGCTCCAGACGCCGTCGACGTACCGGTAGTACCCCCAGGACCCGTCGGGCAGCACCCGGATCCGTTCCAGGCCGTCCGAGACGTCGTCGGGGTCGCGCATCAGCGGCGGCTTGGAGGGGTCGGCGATCCAGATCTCCCGCTCGCCGTTGTCCAGCTCCGTCCAGCGGTACGGCAGCACCGCGTGGCTGCTGGTCCGCCACTCCTTCGGCATCGCGAGCACCGGCCAGTCGCCGCGCTCCCACGCCAGCTTGGACTCCTGCCACACGGTCGTGGCGTCGTCGATCGCGCCGCCGCGCAGCGTCTCCATGATCCGGGTGGCGACCCACCGGACGACGCGGTCGCCGAGCTGGCTCGCCTGCCGCAGGTTCAGCCTGCGCATCATCTCCACGTCCCCCGCGTCGGACATGTCCGGGGTGCCGAAGAGGTCGCCGGTCAGGTCGAGCCGCGGGTGGCCGTGGGCGTAGAGCGGCTGGGAGAACGACGAGCGGTCCCGCAACGCCTCCGCCGCCTCCGCCGACATGCCGAAGCAGTTGCCCTTGGCCGCGACCTTCTTGAAGAACAGGTGGTAGAACGCGGCCTCGAAGCCCTCCCGCACCCAGTCCCGCGGGTCGAGGCTGCCGAACTGGAAGCCCGCCTCGACGTCGGTGAAGGTCTGGCTGTAGCTGTCCTTGCCGAGGCGCTCGGTGTCCGGGTTGCGGAACTGCCAGAAGTACCGGCCCCGGAAGTTGCCGGACAGGTCGATCGGCTCCGGCAGCGGCATCATCCGGTAGAACGCGGAGAAGCTGCCCTCGTCGGTCTCGGCGTGGTGCTCCTCGGGCTCGGCGGGGTCCAGGCCCCAGAAGTTGTCGATGGTGTAGCTCCGCTCGACCTCACCGAGCTTGTCGTCCTCGACGTCGTCGGAGTCCCAGCAGTGGAACGCCAGGTTCACCCCGAGGTCGCCCCGGACCCGGTCCGCCAGCTCGACGGCCCTCGGCTCCCACGGGACCTCGTTGACCTCCTCCCAGTTGCCGTTCGCGCTCGGCAGCCGACCGTCCCAGCGGACGTGCGGGTCGGCCGCGCCGAACCGGGCGACCAGCCAGTGGTCGACGTACGGGTCGGGGAGGGGACCGCCGGGCCCGTCGGACTCCCAGGCGGTGAACCCGGTGATGAACAGCCGCAGGGAGCGGGCCAGCCGGCACGAGCCGTCGGCGGGCCGCATCGGGTGGTCCAGCGGGTACAGCACCAGCACACCGCCGTCGAAGTCGGCGTAGTGCACCGCCGACGCCGGGTCCTCCGGGTGCCGCAGCGAGTCCGTGAGGGGCAGCCCCAGCAGGCCGCCGGCGCCGCCGTGCACCTGCCAGTCGCGCCAGATCTGTTCGTAGAGCCGGTACACCGCGCCGGTGCCGCCGTTCCACACCAGCGCGCCGTTCTCCATCTCCAGCCACTCCGCGGTCTGCTGACCGGTGTCCTGCTCGTACGTGCGCACCAGGTCGGCGCTCGGGAACCCGAGGTGCCCCGCCACCCCGCCGTACCCAGCGTTCCAGGTGTCCCAGACCGGACCGCGCCAGACGACCGTCGCCGGGGACCCGTCGCCGCGGTGGAACAGCACCGCGTTGTCGAACTGCTGGTGCCCGCCGCGGTCGGCGGCCACCTCGGGCCCCAGCGGCAGGCCGTACCCGCCGCTGACGTCGCCGCCCTCGGCGTAGCGCTGCCAGACCGCCCCCGACACCACCACGTCGACCGGGAAGCCGAGGTCGGTGCGGGTGACGATCGCGCCGTTCTCGAAGTAGGTGACCGGGACCCCGCCGACGGTCGTCGAGCCCATCACCGGGTTGCCGAGCCCGGCGGCCGCGGCCAGCCGGGCCGGACCGCCGCCGCGCGCGGGTGACCCGTCCAGCCACGTCGTGTCGTGCCCGTGCCGCACCGCGACGGCACCGTAGTCCGCGGTGGCGACCGCGAGCCCGTGCTGGAACCGCTGCACCAGCGCCTCCCCGTCCGGGCCGGGCCCCGGTGCGTCCAGCGGGGCACCCAGCGTGCCGTCCTGCACCTGCGGGAGCTGCCCGATCGGGGAGTCCTCGACGACCGGGACCACCCGGAACAACCGGCCCCCGACGAGGTCGCCCGCGTAGATCTCGCCGGTGAGCCGGTCGACGGCCACCGGGCCCAGCAACGGGGCGAGCAGGACCGACGCGACCCGCTCCCTGCCCGCCGGGTCGAACACCTCCAGCCGTCCGTTCGTGGTGGCGTACACCCAGCCGCCCGCGGCGCCCGAGCCCGCGACGACGCCGCGCCCTCCGCCGGTCGCGACCAGCACGCCGGGAGGCGCGGTCGGCGCGGTGCGCCTGACCGCCAGCAGCCCGAACTGGTTGCCGTCGTTCACCGGGCCGATCATGCGGACGTACGCCGTGCCCGCGGCCGCGTCGTAGTCGACGTCGACCGGGTTGCTGTGCGCCCGGAACGGCACGCGGTGGGTGATGGTGCGGGTCTTGAGGTCCACGATCACCAGCTGGTCGATCGGCGGCGCGAAGTACTGCGTGCTGTGCGCCACGAACAGGGTGTCGGACGCCTCGTCGACCGCGACGCCGATGAGCTCGCGCTCGATGTCGATGTGCTCGTCCGGCAGCTCGGCGCCGGTGCGGGCGTCCAGCACCCGGATGCCGTGGTAGGCGTCGGTGAGGTAGGCGCGGCCGCGACCGGCGTGCACGGCGATGTCGATGGGGGTCATGCCGGTCTTCGTCTCCGCGACCACCGCCCAGGTGCGCCGGTCGAGAACCGTGACGCTGTAGGAGTCCTGGTGGTAGTTGACGACGAAGACCCGCTCGTAGTCCGGCTGCACCAGCGACGCCACCGCACGTGGCTGCTTGCCGACGGTGATGCGGCGCTCCGGCGGCACGGCACCGGCGTGCAGGGCGGTGCGCAGCGCCTCGCGGCCGAAGACCACGAGCTCGCCGAACTGCGGGGTGTCGTGGCCGTTCTGCGTCCCGGAGTAGCCGTGGGTGGCGTAGACGTAGGTGTCGTCGACGGCGATGCCGTTGACGCCCGCGTGCCAGCCGGGCAGCGTGCCCAGCGGGATCGCGGTGGCGGTGAGGGTGACCGCGCTCGGCGCGCACACCCCCGCCGCCCGCGGCCCGTCGAGGCTCGCGACCGGGTCGATCGTGTTCGTCATGCCTGTACTCCGTTGTCCTGGTGGAAGATTGTCGTCCGGCACCGCGCCGATCCCCTGCCGGGAGGCGCATCCTGTCGACCAGCATGGGGCGGGGCGCGGGCGGCGACATCGGCGTCCGGTGCCTAGATATCGGCGGGCCGGTGCCCATACCGACGCCGCCGCTGCGGTCGCGTCACCGTCGTCAACGAGAGGACCCGAGCGAGACATGCCATCCGATCTCCCCGATCCGGCCGTGGTGCATCCCGTGCCCGGACAGCCGCGGGTCGTGCTGCTGAAGCCGTTGGTCACGTCCCCGCTGATCGAGGTCGGCGAGTTCTCCTACTACGACGACCCGCACGACGCGACCGCGTTCGAGACGCGGAACGTGCTGTACCACTACGGACCGGAGAAGCTCGTCATCGGGAAGTTCTGCGCGCTGGCCGAGGGCGTGCGCTTCGTCATGAACGGCGCGAACCACCGCATGGACGGCCCGTCGACCTTCCCCTTCCCCATCATGGGCGGCTCCTGGGCCGGGCACTTCGACCTCCTCACCGGACTGCCCGGGCACGGCGACACCGTCGTGGGCCACGACGTCTGGATCGGCTACCGGGCCGTGGTCATGCCCGGGGTCCGCATCGGCCACGGCGCGATCGTCGCGGCCGGGTCCGTCGTCGTCGACGACGTGCCCGACTACGGGATCGTCGGCGGCAACCCCGCGAGGCTCATCCGCCGCCGCTACGGCGAGGAGGACATCACCCGCCTGGTGCGCCTCGCGTGGTGGGACTGGCCGCTCGCGCACCTCGGCCCGCACCTGCGCACGATCATGGCAGGCAGCGTCGACGACCTCGAGGCCGCGGCGCCCGCCGGACCGTGACCGCGCACCCTGTCACCATCGGTCAGTCCTCGTGCCACGGCGGCAGTTCGGTGACGTCGCGGGTGCCGCGCAGGGCCCGGCAGACCGGCACCGGGGACACGACGACGAGTGCGCAGGCGAGCCAGAGCGTCGCGCGTGGACCGAGCAGTTCGCCGAGTGCCCCGCCCAGCAGCGCGCCGAGCGGGAACAGTCCCATGACGAGGACGCGCATGGTGGCGTTGACCCGGCCGAGCACGTGCCCGGGGCACAGCCGCTGGCGCAGGCTGACGGAGCCGATGGCGTAGACGATCTGGCCGAGCTCGCCCGCGGCGGCGCCCGCCACGAGCAGCCCCACGGTCCACGCGACCGGCCAGTCCGGTCGGGACAGTGGCCCGAGCAGCGTGACGGGTCCGGTCACCGCGAGCGACGACCAGAGGAGGCGGGCCGAGCCCACGCGGCGCGCGAGCCGGGGGGTCACGGCCGCGCCGGCGAGTGCGGTGACCGAGCCCGCGGCGAGGACGACGCCGATCGCGGTGGGGGAGAGGCCGAGCGTGCGCACCAGGAACACGATGTTCACCGCCGAGGCGATCGCGAAGGCGACGTTGCCGATGGCGCTCGTCGCCGCGATGGCGCGGAGCACCGGGGTGCGGGCGACGAACACCAGGCCCTCCCTGACGCGGGACCGCAGCGGCGTCCGGTCCGCCGGTCGTGGCACCGCCGGTTCGCGCGTGGTGATCGCCAGCAGGGACACCGCGGAGATCGCGAACGTCACCGCCTGGACCAGCACGACGTTGGCGGCGCCTGCCGCCGTGACCAGCCAGCCGCCGATCCCGGGCCCGGCGACCTGACCCGACGCGCGGACGGTCTCCATGGCCGAGTTCCCGGCCAGGAGGTCGTCCGCGCCGACCACCGAGGGCAGGTAGCTCTGGTACCCGACGTCGAAGAAGACCCTGGCGAGCCCCACGAGCAGCGACACCACGACCAGTTGCGCGATGCCGAGGACGCCGGACAGCGCGGCGAGCGGGATCGTCGCGAGGAGTACGGCGCGGGCGAGGTCGCTCGCGACGAGGACCGGCCGCCTGCGCCGGTGGTCGAGCCAGGCACCGGCGGGCAGACCGGCGACCGCGAACGCGGCGGTGCCCGCGGCGGTGATCAACCCCAGCTCCAGCGGCGACGCGTCCAGGGTCAGGACGGCGAGCAGGGGAATGGCGGTGGCACTGACCTGGCTGCCGAACTGGCTCGTGGCCTGGCCGACGACGAGGAGCCGGAAATCGCGGTGCCGGAAGGGGGAAGCGTGGCGCACGGGTACCTCCGGGGCGCGGGTGGGAGGACCCCACCCGCGGCTCCGGAGAGGGAGCGCTACGGGGGACCGACGTTACCGGCTCCGCTTTCGGCGGGTCAATCGCTCAGCGGTAGAGGCCCAGCAGCGCGCGCGTCGCCGCGTCGGCGATCTCGTCGGCGGACGCCGCCAGCGTGCCGTCCAGCCAGGCCGTCACGAGCTCGGCCATGCCGCCGATGAAGAGCAGGCCCGCGGTCTCGTCCTCGTTCTCGCTCCGGCCGGACGAGCCGAGCCAGGCGCGCGCCTCGAGCGCCGACCGGTGGGCGAGGTGACGCAGGAGCTCGGTCCTGCGCTGCCGCAGCTTCGGGACGGCGACGGACTCCACGATGGCGACCCGGCCCTTCCGCGGATCATCGAGCAGCAGCTGCACGAACGCGCGGACCGACGCGCGCACCCGCACCTCCGGGTCCTCGCCCGCCTGCTCGGCGGCGCGTCTGCCGGTCTCCTCGATCTCGGCCGCGATGCCGTCCATCACGGCCTCCAGCAACGCGTCCAGCCCCGGGAAGCTCTCGTAGAAGTAGCGCTCGGACAGGCCGGCCTCGGCGCAGACGGCGGTCATCGTGGTCCGCGTCCCCGGGTCCGCCCACACCGCGAGCGCGGCCTCGAGCAGCCGGGCGCGGCGCGCGGCGGCACGCTCGGCGGCGCTGAGGCCCCGGTAGACGCCCGACTGCCCGGCCATGCGCACACCATGCCACAGGGGAGCGGCGCCCCGAAGGTTGACAGGACGCCCTTCCTGAATAAGGCTGGACGTGACCGCTGCCACACCAGCGCGAGGTGAGCCCATGACGGCCGAAACCCTCGAACCACGTCCGATCCCGGCACTGCGCCGCGACGACCACGGACTGCCCTACATCGGCCAGATCCTCGCCTACGCCAGGGATCCCGTCGGCCTCTACCGCCGCCACTGGGAGCGCTACGGCCCGGTCGCGCCCTTCCGCTCGCTCGGCAAGACCGCGGTGATGCTGCTCGGACCCGACGCCTGCGGCGAGGCACTGCGCAACAAGGACAAGGCGTTCGCCAACGGACCGGCCTGGTCCCAGCTCGTCGGCCCCTTCTTCCACCGCGGCCTCATGCTCATCGACTTCGACGAGCACAGGGGACACCGGCGGATCATGCAGGAGGCCTTCACCCGGCCGCGGCTCGAGGCCTACACCCAGCGGCTGCACCCGGCGATCGAGCAGGGCATGGCGGGCTGGGAGGCGGACCGCGAGTTCCCGTCGTACTGGCGGCTGAAGCAGCTGACCCTCGACATCGCCGCCGACCTGTTCATGGGCGGCGCGCACGACACCGGCCAGGCCGGGATGGACCGGGTCAACAAGGCCTTCATCGCCTGCGTGCAGGCCGCGGCGGGGATCGTCCGCGCACGCGTGCCGTTCACCCGGTGGGGGAGGGCCTACCGCGGCCGCCGGGTGCTCGAGGACTTCCTCCGCCACTACCTGCCCGCCAGGCGGGCGAACCAGACCGACGACATCTTCTCGGTGCTGTGCCACATCGAGACCGACGACGGCGACCGGTTCACCGACGACGACGTCGTCAACCACATGATCTTCCTGATGATGGCCGCGCACGACACCTCCACCACCACCACCTCCACGATGCTGCAGTACCTCGGGCAGCACCCCGACTGGCAGGAGCGCTGCCGCGTAGAGGCCCTCGCCCTCGGCCCGGCCCCGTCGATGGCCGAGCTGGAAGGGCTGGTCTCCCTCGACCTCGTGATGCGCGAGGCGCTCCGGCTGCGCGCGCCCGTCCCGGTCCTGGTCCGCCACACCGTCAAGGACACCGTCGTCCAGGGCGTCCGCGTCCCCGCGGGCACCGACGTCGCGCTGGGCATCCAGTTCACGCACCTGATGGCGGACTACTGGACCGACCCGATGACCTTCGACCCCGACCGGTTCGGCCCCGGGCGTCGCGAGGACAAGTCGCACCGGTTCGCGTGGGAGCCGTTCGGCGGCGGTGTGCACAAGTGCATCGGGATGTACTTCGCGGGCCTGGAGGTCAAGTCGATCATGCACCGCCTGCTGCGCGGGTACCACTGGCGCGTCGACCCCCGCTACGTGCCGCCGATGGACAACCACTCCCTGCCGTTCCCCAAGGACGGCCTGCCGATCACCCTCACCGGGAACTGACATGGACTTCGACGACACACCGGAAGAAGCAGCGTGGCGGGCGGAGGTGCGCGCGTTCCTGGAACGGCACCGCGACGAGCTCGGCACCCGCGGCACCGACGTCGACCGGGAGGCGGCCAGGGCCCGGCAGGCCGTGCTGTACGACGCCGGGTTCGTCGGCGTCACCTGGCCCGTCGACGCGGGCGGCCGCGGCGGTTCGCCGATGCGGCAGGCGATCATCGACCAGGAGATGGCCCGGCTCGACCTGCCCGCCCTCGTCAACCTCATCGGCATCGGCATGTGCGGCCCCACCGTGATCGTGCACGGCAGCGACGACCAGAAGCGGCGCTACCTCAGGCGGCTGCTGCGGGCCGACGACATCTGGTGCCAGCTGTTCAGCGAGCCTGCCGCGGGCAGCGACCTGGCCGGGCTGCGCACCAGGGCCGTGCGCGGTGACGGCGGCGACTGGCGGGTCAACGGTCAGAAGGTCTGGACGACCCACGCCCACCTGTCCGACTACGGCATCCTGCTCACCCGGACCGACCCGGACGTGCCCAAGCACCGCGGGCTCACCATGTTCGTGGTCGACATGTCGGCCCCCGGCGTCACGGTGCGGCCGCTGCGGCAGATGAGCGGCGGCGCGGACTTCAACGAGGTCTTCTTCGACGACGTGGTCATCCCCGACAGCGAGCGGCTCGGCGACGTCGGCGACGGCTGGCGGGTGGCGCTGACGACCCTGATGAGCGAACGCCTCTCACTGGGCGGCGGCGGCACCGGGATCGGCGTCAGCCCCGAGTCGGTGGCCCGGCACGTCGCCGGGCACCTCGACGCGCTCTCCCCCGACCGGCAGGCGCTGGCCCGGCAGGAGCTGGGCCGCGCCTACGTCGCCGCGCTCGGCACCCGGTACACCGGCTACCGCCGCCTCTCCAAGCTCAGCCAGGGCGAGCTCCCCGGCCCGGAGGCCTCCGCCGGGAAGCTCTCCGGCACCCGCACGGCCCGCGCCCTGGCCGACCTCGCGGTGCGCGTGCTCGGCAACGACGCCGCCCTCGCCACGACCCGCGACGGCAGCGGCGGCTGGCAGGACCTCCAGGCCGGGCTCCCGGGCATGGCGATCGCGGGCGGCACGGACCAGGTGCTGCGCAACATCATCGGCGAGCGCGTTCTCGGGCTGCCCGCCGAGTCCCGCGCCGACAAGGGCGTCACCTTCACGGAGAGCCTCGCCGCCACCGAGAGGACGAGGGCATGAACTTCGACCTGGATCAGGAACACCTGGACCTGGCCGACGCCGCGCGGGACTTCCTGTCGGCCGCCGCCTCCCCGGCCGCGGCCAGGAAGGCGCTGGAGGACGGCGCCCCGGCGCGGCCCGGCCGCGCGGAGCTGGTCAAGAGCGGCTTCGCGACGATCACGGTCCCGGAGAGCGCGGGCGGGGGCGGCGGCACCGTCCTCGACCTCGCCGTCGTGGCCGAGCAGGCCGGGCGCCTGCTCGCCGGGCCCTCGCTGGTGAGCTTCGCGCGGGCGGCCGTGCTGCTGGACGGCGACCCCCGGCTGGCCGGTCTCGCGGACGGCGACCTGTCCGTCGCCGTCGTCGACGACAGCGGTCCCGTCCTGGACGCCGTCGGCGCCGACACCTTCCTGGCGCTGCGCGACGGGGCCCTGGTCTGCGGTCCGGGCACCGTCACCGCCCGCGACCCCATCGACCCGACCCGCGGTCTCGGCGACGTCACCCTCGGCGAGACCGCGGTGCTGGCGCCGGACGCGACCGAGCGGTGGCGCCGCGCCGAGCGCGTGGGCCGGACCATCCTCGCCGCCGAGGGTCTTGGCGCCGCGGCCCGCGTCCTCGAGATCGGCGTGGAGTACGCGAAGCAGCGGCACGCGTTCGGGCGCGCCATCGGCTCCTACCAGGCGGTCAAGCACATGCTCGTCGACTCCTGGGTCGAGGTGGAGGAGCTCCGCTCGCTGGTCTGGTGGGCGGCCTGGGCCGCCGACCACGCCCCCGATGAGCTGCCCCTGGCCTCGGCCGCCGCGAAGGCCGCCGCGGCCACCGCCCTGGAGCACGCGGCCGAGACGGTGGTCCAGGTGCACGGCGGCATCGGGTTCACCTGGGAGCACGACGCGCACCTGTACTGGCGCAGGGCCAAGGTCGACCGGTTCCTCCTCGGGGACGACGTCGCGGCCTACGACGAGGTCGCGCGGCTCGCGATGGCGGCAGCGGCGACGACGACAGCGGCGGCAGCGGTGGAGACAGCGGTGGCGCGGTGACCGGTCCCGGCGAGCACAACCTCGCCGTCCTCGCCGAGCAGGCCTTCGACCGCCTCGGCGACTACGAGTCGCTGTTCTTCGAGGGCACGTGGCTGACCTCGGGGGAGATCCACGACCGGTCGACGAGGGTCGCGGGCGGCCTGCGCGCGCACGGCGTGGCGCCGGGCGACCGGGTGGTCGTGATGATGATGAACACCCCCGAGGTGTTCGTCTCCTACCGGGCGATCTGGCGGGCCGGTGCCGTGGTGACGCCGGTGCTCTTCCTCCAGACCGTCCCGGAGCTCCGGCACATCCTGACGGACTCGGGCGCGACGGCCGCGATCATCAGCACGGAGCTGGTCGCCCTGTTCCGCGGCGCCGCGGACGGGCTGGACATCACCGCCTTCGTGGTCGGCGACGACGCGCCGGCGGGCACCACGCCGTTCGCCGACCTGGAGCGCGGCGAGCAGGCCGGCATCGAGCCGCGCGCCGACGACGACCTCGCGGCCCTGCTCTACACCGGCGGCACGACGGGCAGGGCGAAGGGCGTCATGCTCGGCCACCGCGGGCTGTGGGTGTCCGGCCACGGCCTGAGCCTGGCCGCCAGGACCACGGACACGACCCGCTCGCTGCTGCCCCTGCCGCTCTCGCACGCCTACGGCCTGATCGTGACCATCGGCGGGCTGCACGCCGACCGCAGGCAGGTCTCGGTCCTGCAGCGCTGGTTCGACCCGGCAGGCTGGCTGGCCCTCGTCGCCGAGCACCGGCTGGAGACGAGCCCGGTCGTCCCCGCCATGCTCCAGCTGCTGCTGTCCCAGCCGCTCGCCGACCACGACCTGTCCTCGCTGCGGTCCTTCGGCTCCGGCGGCGCCACGCTGCCGCCCGCGGTGCGGGAGGAGGTGGAGGAGGTCTTCGGGGTGACCGTCCTGCAGGGCTACGGCCTCACGGAGACCAGCGCGGCGGTCTCGGCGGAGACGCTCGTCGACCGCAGGCCGGGCAGCGTCGGCAAGCCGCTGCCGCACGTCGAGGTGACCGTCCTCGACCCGGACGGGAACGCGGTGCCCGCGGGGGAGCAGGGCGAGATCTGCGTGCGCGGTCCCGGGGTGATGCTCGGCTACTGGCACGACCCCGGCCTGACCGCGGCGACCGTGCGCGACGGCCGGCTGCACACCGGTGACATCGGCTACCTCGACGGGGACGGCTACCTCTACGTCGTCGACCGGATGAAGGACCTGATCATCCGCGGCGGCTTCAACGTCTTCCCTCGCGACGTCGAGGACGTGCTGCTGGAGCACCCGGCGGTGCGGCTGGCCGCCTGCGTGGGCAGGCCGGACCCAGAACGCGGCGAGGAGGTGGTCGCGGCCGTGCAGCTGGCACCGGGCGGCGAGGCGACCGGCGCCGAGCTGGTCGAGTTCGCCAGGGCCCGGCTGGCGAGGTACAAGTACCCGCGCGAGGTGCTCGTGCTGGACGCCGTGCCGCTGACCAGCGTCGGCAAGATCAACCGGAAGGCCGTGCGCGCCCTGTTCGCCTGGTGAGCCGCGCACGCGCGTGCCGGCGTGTGGCTCCCCGACGGCGAGGAGCCACACCCCGGTGGACCGTGTCAGTGGCAGTTGGTCAGGTTCTGGTCCGGCACCCAGCCGAAAGCCCCGCCGTTGCCGTGCCCCCACCACCACCACAAACCGTCGGCGTAAGCCGGCACCGAGCCGTCGACGCGGAACCCGCCGCCCGCCGGAATGGTGTAGAGCACGCCGGTGAACCCGGGCAGGACGCGGACCCAGGTGTTCTGGTTCACGTTGCACAGTCCCGCGGCTTCGGCCGACGCCGACACCGGTGCCGAGGCCGAGGCCGTTCCGGCGGCGACGGTCGCGGCGGCCGTGGACAGCGCGAGTCCGGTGAGGACGGTGGCGGTCGCACGGGCCAATGACCTGGTGGAAGGCATGCGTTCCCTTTCTCGAACAATTCCTTCGAAACAGGACGTGACGGTACGGGGAATTCCGTGAGCGCGAATCCTCTGTGGATTCCCCCGAGCGCCAGCAGGAATGCTAGTCCACGCCGGGATTGGTGATCGTCGGCCATTCGGCCGCACTCGGCCGGGCCTTTCGTGATACGTCCACTGCCCCGTACGGGCGGACAGAACAGGTGAATTGATCAGGCGTGCGCACGCCTGTTCCGGGGGCGCAGACGTTCTTGCCGGGCCCGGAACGCCGTGATACCGAACGGTCGCCGCGCCGCCGCGGAGACTCACAGCAGATTCTCAGCAGATCGGTGATCGGCGGGCGTAGGGTGAGGGCATCCGGACCGATGACACCCACGTACGAGGTGCCGGCTGCCGGGAGAGTTGTCGAAAGCGGTGCCCCAGATCCCCCTCGTGCCGCCCTTCGGACCCTCGTCGCCCCCACGCGGAACCACCTCGTGGTGCCCGCACGTCACGACCATGCAAGGAGAACCCCATGACAGAACCCGCGTTCGTCTCCCGTTACGAACGGCGAGTCTCGTTCGTACAGGACGTCCTCGTGAAGAACTCGACCCTCGGCGACGAGGCCACGCGCGAGCTCGCCGTCCAGGTCGTCTACGCCCTCGATCACATCCCGGAGCCGACCCGCTGAACACGCTCGTGCCGTCAGATGTTGCCGTACCGGAACCACCGTGCGACCGTGGAGGTGACGCGGCGGGTTCCACCCGTCCCACGAGGCCACCCCAGTCCCCGGTGCCGCGCGACGCACCCGGAAGGCGGTGGCGCAGATGACAGCTTTCCAGAACTCGTCCACGGCGCAGGTCAGCAGGCAGGACTACGGCGAGCTCTCCCAGCTGGTCAGGAAGGCCGGCCTGCTGCGGCGCCGGTACGGCTACTACGCCGTGAAGATCACCCTCAACGTCCTCGCCTTCGCGGGCGGCTGGGTGGCGTTCTTCCAGGTCGGTGACTCCTGGTGGCAGCTGTTCATCGCGCTGTTCTTCGCCGTGATGTTCGGCCAGCTGTCGTTCATCGGGCACGACGCCGGGCACAAGCAGATCTTCCG
>WUUC01119119.1_pt1 | contig 27252 bp, 23 predicted proteins | sample 6278441 | NCBI WGS metagenome assembly WUUC01 (sample SAMN13675441, study PRJNA597444) | soil metagenome | isolation source: soil | place: USA: Washington | collected 2017-10 | reverse complement strand
TCGTCGGCGTCTTCATCTCGTTCACGTTGTCCCAGGCGGGCATGGTCGTCCACTGGAGGAGAGCGCCGGAGCCCGGGTCGAGGAACCGGATCCTCATCAACGGGTTCGGCGCGCTGATCACCGGGATCGTCTTCTTCGTCGTCGTCACCACGAAGTTCCTCGGCGGCGCGTGGATCGTCATAGCGGCGATCCCGTTGCTGATACTGCTGATGCGGTCGATCAGCCGTCACTACGCGGACGTCGCGAGCCAGCTCGCGCACCCGGAGCGGCGACCGCTCGACCGCCGGGCCGGCGACCATTCGATGGTGATCCTCGTCGAGCACGTGGACGCGGCGACCGCCCGCGCCGTCGGCTACGTGCGCTCCGTCAGGCCGCGCGAGGCGACGGCGATCACGTTCGACAAGGGGAACGCCGCCGCGTTCCGGCGGCTGGCGCCCGACATCCCGCTGGAGATCCTCGAGAGAGCCGGCGGCATCACCGAGACCCTGAAGACGCACCTCGCGGCCCGGAGGGTCGCGCTTCCGCCCACCGACTTCCTGAGCCTCGTCGTCCCGGAGATGCTGGAGGGCCGCGGGCTGTGGGAGATCGTCCGGCGTCCGAGGTTCCACCGGCTGAAGGCGTCGTTCCTGCGCACGCGCGGCATCCAGATCGTGAACCTGCCGATCCTGCGCGAGGACGTCGACCCCGACATGGACGAGACCTCGGAGCCGGCGCGCAACTACGTCGTCGTCCTCGTGTCCGGTGTGCACAACGCGACGCTTCAGGCGATCGAGTACGCGGAGACGCTCGGGCCCACGGACCTGCGCGCGGTCTGGTTCGGCCTCGATCCCGCCGCGAGCGAACCCCTCGCGGAGTCGTGGATGGAGTCGGGGATCCCCGTCCCGCTCGAGCTACAGGAGTCTCCCTACCGCGACATCGGCCACTCCCTCGCGAGCTACCTGAAGCAGTTCCGCGCCGACGGACGCGAGCGCGTGGTGACCGTGGTGATCCCCGAGTTCGTCGTCGACAAGGTGCGCCACCAGTTCCTCCACGGCCAGACGGCGCTGCTCGTTAAACGGCATCTCCTGTTCGAGCCCGGCGTCGTCGTAGCGAGCGTTCCGTACCACCTGGAGAGCTGACACCCCCGCGGCCGAGTGCGCAGGAGTCCGTCAGAGAAGTGTCATAGACGGTAGGTAGCATCGGCTCGATGCGAGCGTTGCCTTCACTTAGAGGGGAAGACGAGGTCAGCCAGTATGGCGTGGTGAAGACCTCAGGCCCTTATTTCAAGGACCGCCCCGTAGCGGACCAGCTCGACTGGTTCGAGGAACATCTAGAGGTCAAGTCTCGCCTTGTGTGGGACGATTATCAAAGCGAGCGGTTCGCAGCGTGTTTCGGTGACCCCACGATTTGGAGCGCCTAGTGGCCGACCAGCTCACATTCCAACCCGGCGCCGTTCCGTGGCGCCCCACCGACGAGACCGAGCTCGTGCACGTCTTCCACAAGTACAACCACCCTTTGGCGGGAGTTATCAAACAGCGCGGGAACTCGTTCTTCTTCACTCTGATGGAAGACGTCTTCGACGAGTGGAGCGTGTGGGCTTACGTGCTCGTGGAGCCGGAGGACGTCGAGCGGCTTCGCGATCGGAATGCCGCAATGACATACGTCGAGGAGACCGCGAGCCACCCGGTTTTCCTCGCGATCGCGAAGGATGCAGCGATCATCTTTACGGCGACCGCGCCTCCGCCGGCATCCAACGAGGGGATCCTCGCTTCCGTCCTCGAATCGCTCGACATCGCCACCGGCGCATTCAGAGAGCTCGACGACCTCTCTGCATAAGGGCAAGAAGCCGGCGGGGACCCCCGGCGCCATCCCGGATGCGGCGAGCACGGCACGACCTGGATCATGGACGACGCGAGCGCGGCGGCCGCCGGCAAGCTGCTACCCGCTTACGGCATCCCCTTCATGCCGGAGAACGTCGGCCGCACGCTCATGAGACGCATCGCACCGTTCGTGGCGAAGATACCGCCGGGCACCGGACCGGCTCAGACGGCGCGGATCATCGAGGCCCAGTACAAGCAGATGCTGCACGCGGTTCGCTCCGAAGGCGGGTTCGGCCAGCACGCGATCATCGTCACCTCCGACAGCCGGCACCTCGCCGCGGTTCCGTTCGCGTCCTGGTAGAGCGCGGATCAGTCGGGGCAGGCGGGGTTCCCGGAAAGCACCCGCTTGACGCAGTCGACGGTGCACCGGAGACCGACGCACGCGTTAGCGGGAGCCGCCGCAACCGTCATCGTCGCAAGGCCGAGCATCCCTGCGGTCAGTACCGCCGCAACCTTCCTCATCGCCGCCTCATCCCCTTCTCGTAGAGGTCCAACGGACGAGCCGAAGTCTTACACGACCCTTCGCACGGCGACGTGTTCGTCGCGTGGTATCCGGCCATGATGACCGGGCGACGAGAGCCGCCGTGGTGGGACCCGGACGGCAACGAGACCTAACGAGCGCCGGCGACTCCCAGCGTCAACGAGGAAGATCCGTCTGCCGGGAACCCGCCGTGGCGGACCGTCGTGCCGGTCGTGTGGAGGCTGAGCGTCAGCTCGTCCAGGACGACGCCCGCCAGCGCCGCGTCGGGATCGATCTCGAACTCGATCGTGTACTCGGCGCTCGCGGGCGTAACGGTGTAGGGATCGGAGGTCGTCTCGCCGATCGCGATCTCCTTACCTCCGGCGAGCCCCGTAAGCCGCGCGGCCAGCTGCGCCTCACCGGCTCCCAACGGACCCGTGGTGCTGATCAACGTGGTGGAACGAACGGAGACGATGCCTTGTACCGGTCGGGTGACGTCGATCCTGAAGGGGAGACCGTCCCCGACCGGGATCTCGACCGGCGCGTTCGGGGTCGCCGACGTCGTGGCGGCGGGAGACCGCGAGCATGCCTTCGTCGGATCTGACAGCCTCCGGTTCGTCGACAGCATGCACCCCTCGCCGTCCGGAACCATGTAATAGGTGACGGCGCGCGCGGGCCTCTTCCTCGCGCGAGCGCCGGCGGCCGGGCTCAGGCACGCGACCACCGCGATCGTCAGGAGCAGCGCCAGCCCTCGCCTCATCGCCCTACCTCCCGGTCGTCTTCTCTATCGCTTTCGTACTTCGCCGCGCCGGTGCGAGGCTCCTGCCCGGCGAGCTCGGCTTCGGGGCCGCCGCCAAGCTCGTCGCGAACAGCACGCTTTTCGGCGCGCTGGGAGTGCTGGGAGAGGCGCTGGCGCTCGCGGAAGGTCTCGGTCTCGCACACGACGTCGCGCTCGAGGTGCTCGCCGCGACGCCGATCGGTCCGCAAGCGGAGCGCCGGCGCGTCTCGCTCGAGAGCGGTGAGTACCCGCGCCGGTTCGCGCTGTCGCTCGCGCGCAAGGACGCGGACCTCGTCGCGACGGCCGCCCAGGAAGCCGGTCTCGACCTCCGTCTTGCGGCCGCGGCACGCACCTGGCTGGTGGATGCGGATGCTGCGGGGGCCGGCGAACGCGACTACTCGAGCGTGCTCGAGCACATCATCGGATCCGCCGAGCGCGGGCCGCGCCCCTCCTAGGGTTCCGGCGGGTCCGTGCTCTCGCAGCTCTCGACGGTTTCGCCTCCGATGCAGGTGTCGGTCCCGTCGCCTCCGTCGAGCAGGTCCTGGCCCGACCCGCCCCTCAGGTAGTCGTCGCCTCCCGCCCCGCGGATCTCGTCGTCGCCCCCGCCGTCGTCCGTCAGACGATTCGGACCGTCGTCGCCGAAGATCGTGTCGTGCTGGTGGCTCCCGGAGACGTTCTCGATCGCCGTGAGAGTGTCGTCGCCCTGCCCGCTGGACGTTCCCTCCGCGAGGTCAACGGTGACCGCGGCTCCGTAGTCGACCGTGTCGGAGCCGGTCCCCCCGTCGACGTGGGTCGGAGCCGTCACCGCCGGATATCCCGTCGTCGCCGTCGCTGCCGAAGATCTCATCGTCTCCGCCCAGGCCGAAGATGTCGTTGTCGCCGACGTCACCCCGGAGCACGTCGTCCCCCTCCGAACCGTGGATCGCCTCGAAGCCGGAGACGGTGTCGGTGCCGTCGGCGGCCGCCGCCACGCCCGTCGACAGGTCGATCTCGACCGAGCCCGCGTCGTACGAGTAGTCGCAACACGACTCGGTGTAGCGGACGAGGTCGCGGTCCTCACCGCCATCGAGCGAGTCGTCCCCCTTGCCTCCCAGGATGTCGTCCCGGCCGGGTCCTGCGGTGACGACGTCCGCGCCCCCGCCGCCGTCGACGTAGTCGGCCGCCTCGCCCACCGAGATCGTGTCCTCTCCGCCCTCGCCCCACGCGTAGTCGCGGCCGACGCCGGCGATGATCCTGTCGTCGTCGGGCCCGCCGTAGAGGCTGTCGGCCCCCCTGCCGCCGTCGATCCTGTCGTTGCCGGCGCCGCCGTGGACGGTGTCTTCGTCCTCGCTGTGGTTCCCCAGCGCGCAGATGCGGTCGTTGCCGCCCCTTCCGTAGATGAAGTCGGTGGACGAGGTCCCGAGGATGACGTCGTCGCCCTTGGTGCCGTAGATCGACTCGTAGCTCCCCTTGCCGACGATCGTCGCCTTCTTGCCGAAGCAGGTGCGCCGCGCCGCGCCTGCGTCCGGTGCCGCGAGCGAGGAGGCCGCCAGGAGGGTGAGGATCAGGAGGAGCCCGGTCGGGGTACGCGTCATGCTCTTTCTCGTCTTACGAGAGGGGGGCAAGACCACAATATAGACGACCGGCCACCGGTCCAGGTCTGGCTGTGCGGAGCGAAGGACGGAGCTAAGCAGGATTGCGTAGCGGCGTTCGTCCCGTTTTGCACGATCCGCGTGGTTCGGGTCCGGCGTCCGCCCTTGAAGCAACGGGCACGACCGCCGATGCTCGATGTATGCCGGAGATCGCCCTCACCCCGATCGAGCGACAGCGCATCGACGCGGCCGTCGCGGAGATCGACGAAGTCGTCGTCGAGTTCTTCGAGGACGCCCGGCCCGCGCTGTCGTGCGAGGAGTGGGACGTGCTCGTCACCTATGCACGCGCGTGCATCCGGCGCGCGGTAGAGATCGGCACGCTGCTGCACGGCGTCGTCGACTCCCAGTGCCCGAACGCGATCCCGTACCCGGGCCGGGGAAGGGACGTCTTCTTGCGCGAGGGCCTCGCCGCGTGGAGGGATTCGTTCGCGCCGATCGCGCAGGTGTGGAAGCTGGCACCAGTCGTGGAGCTGGTCCCGGGAGGAGAGAAGAGGGTCCTCGCAGACGTCGCAACACTGGAGGTCATGGCGGCGAACCGCGTCTTCGGCTCGCTCGACCAGCAGTGCGCCACGCTCCTCGGCTGGGGGCGCTGACCCTCAGCCCGCGTCCGCGGCGGGCTCACCCCACCGGTCCGCCCAGTTCGCGACCTCGCGGACGACCGACGCGAGCGCGCCCCCCTTCTCCGTCAGCGAGTACTCGACGCGCACGGGCGTCGACGGCGTGACCGACCGCCGGACGATCCCCTCCGACTCGAGCTCCTTCAGGCGCTCCGAGAGGAGCCTGTCGCTGAGGCCCGGCACCGCCGCGACGATCTCGCTGTAGCGCGAGGCTCCGGCGAGCATCGAGCGGATGATCGCGCCCGTCCATCTCCGCCCGATGATCTCGATGGCGTGGGTGTAGGCAGGGCAGAAGGGGGCGAGGACGTCCTTGGGGGAGCGGGCAGAGCGGTTCGTTTCCACGGCTCTGATTCTACCCCGGGGAAGCTCACCCTTGCCAAGGTTGTTATGAACCCATAGCCTCTTACAGACAGTAAGAGTAAGCGAAGGTAAGAGCGAGGAGGAACGCATGGCCTGGAACATCGACACCGCCCACACGAAAATCGGGTTCGTCGCGAGGCACATGGGGCTCGCCAAGGTGCGGGGCCAGTTCACGAGCTTCCGCGGCGAGATAGAAGGTGACCCCACCGACATCACGACGGCGAAGGGCTGGTTCGAGGTCGACATGGCCTCGATCGACAGCGGGAACGCCGACCGCGACGCCCACCTGAAGAGCGCCGACTTCTTCGACGTCGAGAAGCACCCGACGATGAGGTTCGTCAGCAAGCGGATCGCGAAGACCGGCGACGGCTACAAGGTCGTGGGGGACCTCACGATCAAGGACGCGACCAGAGAGGTCGAGCTCGACTACGAGCACGGCGGCGACCTCCAGGACCCGTTCGGCAACCGGAAGGTCGGCGGATCGCTGACCGGCACGGTGAAGCGCAGCGATTGGGGCCTCACCTGGAACGTCCCGCTCGACACCGGCGGATGGCTCGTGAGCGACAACGTCAAGCTCGAGATCGACCTCGAGGTCGCCGAGAGCACCGAGGCGGCGGTCGAGGAGGCGAAGGCGGAGGCCGAGATCTCGGGCTGAGCATTGGGGCCACGAGTGCCAGCTCGCCTAGCGAGCCGCTAGTACAGAAAAGGAGGCGGGTCTCCCCGCCTCCTTTCTTTCTGGATGTTTCTGATCTAGGACGGGTTGAACTGGAAGCAGTCGTTCGTGTCGACGCTCCCGAGCTCGTCCCCCGGGACGGTCTTGATACAGACGATTCCCAGGAAAGACGAGGAGATCGGGCGGATCGTAGGGGGCTTGAGGTCCGTCCGCCGTTCGACTATGTCGGTGAAGAGGTAGAGGTCGACGACCCTGCCCTCACAGTCGAGGACCTCCTTCTCGACCTTCGTCGTCTTCACCAGCTGTGCCCCGACGGGCACCGTTCCCATCTCGACGGGGTCGCGCGGTTGGAGGTGGGCGGAGCCGTGTGGCTGACAGGTCCGGAGGTCCAGCACGGAGCTCTCGAGCCTCCTTATCGCCCGGTCGGGCTTCGACATCCGGCATCCCACGCTGCCTTCGACGAAGTCCTTCGTGCACTGCGCGACCTGAAGGCTCAGCTCGACCCTCCTCATAGACGGCCCCTTGACGGTGCCCTCGACGATCTCGATGAAAGTCTCCACGTCCCGTACGCGGTCGACCCGTCGCCCCTCCCGGTCGAGGCACACGAACACCTCTTTCTCCATCGCGAGCGTCTTCACGAGGTTCCCCAGCGCGACGTGGTTCAGCTCGAGCGGCTGATCCGGCTGCAGGGCGTCCTCTGCGAGCGAGCAAGGGGTCTCGGTCTGCTGGCCCTGCGCCAGCGGGCCCGCCCAGATCAGCCCACCCCCCAAGAGGCCCGCAACGCCCACGAGGCAGACCCACCGCAGCGCTTTCCGAGACATCCGCCACCTCCCGACTCACGGAGTTGAGAAGAAGTAAACTCCCGGGCCCAACCCTGGTCAAGTCCCGGGACGAAGGGTGCCGGCAGGACTCTCGGCCCGGCCGTAGAAGGATTGCGGGAGAGCTCGACCCGGCGCTTCACAGAGCTTGACCGGACCTCGATCTGGTGGAACAATCCGGCCCCATCGGGCGGCGGCGAACCCTCCGGGCGGGCGGCGAACCCTCCGGCAGAGACACGTTTCCCGGCTCAATCGAAGGAACCGACCAGGCGCGACGAGAGGAGGAAACATGAACGACACGACTCCGAAGGTGCGTGAGCTGTTCGTCGAGGAGCTGGCCGAGGTAACGGGCGGCTCCGGCGACCCGCTGGAGAGGATCAAGGAGTGGATCAAGGACGGGTGGCACACCACGCAGGCCTGTTGCGAGGAAGGCCAGTGCTGCGACTACTGGAGCTAGTCTCCCTGTAGCAGACGTCACGCCGTCCCTCGGGGCGGCGTGATTTTTTTCCACCACGTTTTCGTCGCTAGTAAGGTCCGGGAGAGTTGGCCGACACCAAGACATTCCAGGTTCCCGCGGACGAGCCGGGCGTGGCGCTGGTGCGCCTCGTCAGGAAGATGGGGCTGCCCTACTCGGGGCGCCTCGTCTCCAGCGCGGTCGCGGCGCATGCGCAGCCGCAGTCCCTTCTCGCGCTCGTCCAGGTCGCGCCGACCGTCGGCCTCAGGATCACCGCGGCGCGGGTCGAGCCCGAGGGGCTGGACGAGCTGCAGATGCCTGCGGTGGTCCACTTCGCCAAGGGCCAGGGGGGCTTCGGTGTCCTGGAACGGGTCTCGGGCGACGCGGTCGAGATCTGGGACGGCCGCAACGGCCGTCGCCGCGTGCCGAAAGACGTCTTCCTCGCCAACTGGTCGGGCATCGTCGCGCTGGCGGAACGCGACGACTCGCAGCGCAGGGCCGAGCCGGACTACCGGCGCCGGCGTCTCGTCGAGATGCTCGCCGGCACCCCGAGCCGGCCGGACCTCGCGGGAAGCCGCGAGGCCCCCGTGCTCGCCGGCATCACCGCGTTCCTCCTCGGCCTTCTCGTGCTGGCCGCGCTGGTCGATCATCCGGCCGGCACGCGCGTCGCCGCGCTGGTAGTCGCGGCCCTTGCAGCGGCGGGCCTGGGGGTGTCGGCGACCCTCACGACCGCGACCGCGGGACAGGCGACGAACGTCAACGTCCCGGGCTGCCCGCGCGGGAAGCTCGTGAACTGCGAGAGCGTGCTGAACTCGGACCTCTCGAAGGTCCGCGGGATCCCGACGAGCGACCTCGGGACGTCGTTCTTCGGCGCGGTCCTGCTGCTGATCGCGACGGCGGCCGTCGCTCCGGCAACCGTGGCGGTGTGGGCGGCCATCTCGATCGCGTACGTCGCCGCGGTACCCGCCGCGCTGCTGCTGATCGGCGCGCAGGTCGTGATGAGGCGTTTCTGCACGCTCTGCCTCGCCGTCCACGCGCTCGTCCTCGGCGGCGCGGCCGCAGCTTGGCCCTTCCTGCGGGAGTCCTGGGATCTCTCGGACGTGGCTCCCGCTCTCGGCCTTGCCCTCGTCTACGCGTCGCTGATCCTCTTCCTCGCGATCCCGTTCTTCACTCGCGCCGAACGCACGCGCCAGCTGATCGAGACGCAGCAGCGCGTGGCCACGTCGCCGTTCTCGACGCTCGCGCACCTGACGACGGAACCGCCGTCGCCGGTGCGCGGCGGAGAGTGCGGGATCAAGCTCCCAGGACCGCCCGCTCGGCACGAGCTCGTTCTCTTCGCGCACCCGACCTGCAACCAGTGCGCGCAGACGATCGAGGAGCTCTCGGACCTCGCCGCCGCGGGCGCGACCGAGGCGTTCGTCGCGATCCTTCCGCGTTACCCCGACGGGCCGGAGCGGGAGGTCTGCGAGGCCGTTCTCGCAGCCGGCGGCGCGTACGGGCCCGGCGCGCTGCTGCACGCGTACTTCTTCGCAAAGAAGGGTTTCGGCGCCTTGATGGAAGGCGACCCGGTAGCGCTGCTCGCGGAGGAGATGCGCGTGCCGCGCGAGGTCCTGGACAGGCAGCTAGCGGGGGCGCGCGAGCTGATGGCGCGGACCGAGGAGTACGCCGAGGGGCGCATCGACGGCACTCCCGCTCTGTTCTTCGACTCCCGCCTGTACCAGTACGGCGCGCCGGTCGCGCACCTTGCGACCCTGCTCGACAAGCACTCGGACCTCCTGCCGCCCGCCACCGGAGCGGCGGAGGGAGCACGTGAGGTGACCAGCGCATGAGCGAGCGTCCGGTCGTCCTCGTCGGCTCGCCCGACGACGCGCACGTCAACGCCGTCGGGGTAGCCCTGCGAGACCGTGACGTCGACGTGGTGATAGCGGACACGCTGGCGTTCCCCGACGAGGTCCGCATCTCGCTCGGCGAAGAGATGGAGTCGATCACGATCGAAGACCGGGACGTCGGGCGTCCCGCGGCCGTCTACGTGAGGGACACCTACACGCACCCGCTCGCGTACGGCGTCGACGCCGCGGCCGAGATGGATCAGGACTGGAGGCGCACGCTCGTCGCGTTCCGCGAGAAGGGCCAGATGCTCGTGCCGCTGCTGACGCGCTGGACCGAGCTCGGCATCCCGATGTACAACCCCGCGAACAGGGACTGGCGCAACTCGAAGGGCTTCCAGTTAGCGGCTCTCGGGCGGGCGGGCCTTCCCGTTCCGCGGACGCTGTGGACGAACGATCCCGCGGCGGTGCGTCGCTTCGCCGACGGGCGCCGGATCGTCTACAAGCCGGTCGCCGGCGGAGCCGCGACGAAGGAGCTGGGGCCGGAGGACCTCACCGAAGAGCGCCTGCGCGCGCTCAGCGGGGCCCCCGTCACGTTCCAGGAGCTGCTCGAGGGCGACAACTACCGCGTGTACTGCCTCGACGGGCGCGTGATCGCGTGCATCCGCATCACGTCGCGCGCGATCGACTTCCGTCAGAACGAGGACGTGGTCGAGGAGACGGCTCTCGCGCCGGAGGTCCTCGAGCAGTGCCTGAAGGCGGCGGAGGCCATCGGGATGCGGTGGACCGGCATGGACCTGCGCTCCGACGCCTCCGGAACGTTGAAGTTCCTCGAGCTCAACTCGTCGCCGATGTTCCTCGGCTTCGACGCGCGCTCCGGGACCAAGATCCTCGACACGTTGGCCGACCGGCTCGCGGAGCATGCTGCCGCGGCCCTACGATAGGGGACGCAGTGATCGGAGCCGTTTCGATGACCCGGACCCGGATCTGTGCGGTGCTGACGATCGTCGCGCTGGCCGGATGCTCTTCCGGTGCGCCCGCCGCGCAGACGCAGGGGACCGAGGTTCCCGCGCCGGGCGGGGTCGAGGTCCAGGAACCCGGCTACGTGCAGGTGGCTCGCTTCCCGCACGACCCGGGCGCGTTCACGCAGGGCCTGGCGTTCCGGGGGACGAAGCTCTTCGAGGGCACGGGGCTGAAGGGCCGGTCGAGCCTGCGCAGGGTCGACCTCGAGACCGGCGAGGTCCTCCGCCAGGTCGACCTCGCGGACAAGTACTTCGGCGAGGGGATCGCGCTCTTCGGCGGCCGGGTCTACCAGCTGACCTGGCAGTCCGGGAAGTGCTTCGTCTACGACCGGAAGACGTTCGAGCGGGTCCGGCGCTTCACGTACGACGGTGAGGGGTGGGGACTGACGCACGACGGCCGCCGGCTGATCATGAGCGACGGGACCGACACGATCAGGTTCCGCGACCCGGCGACGTTCGAGGTTGTGCGCGAGATCGAGGTCACCGACGGCGGTGAGCCGGTCGTGAACCTCAACGAGCTCGAGTGGATCGACGGCGAGATCTTCGCAAACGTGTGGCTGACGGACGAGGTCGTGCGGATCGACCCGGCGTCGGGCGAGGTGGTCGGGCGGCTCGACCTGACGGCCCTGCACCAGCAGGAAGAGGCCGAAGGAGACCCCGACGTCACGAACGGGATCGCCTACATGAAGGCCGAGGACCGTCTGTTCGTGACGGGCAAGCTGTGGGCGAACGTCTACGAGATCGAGCTCGCCGACCTGGTTCCGTAGATCCTCTCCTCGCCCGCCGTTCAGGCGGCGCGTGGGGCGCGGCGCGCGACGGCCCGCGCGCAGCGGCTCAACAGGAAGCCGTCTCTGCTCACGGCTTCCTTGACGGCCGCGACGGCAGCGACCGCGCCGGCGCCGGGTGCGGCTTGCAGCCACCGGATCGCGAGGTCGAGCAAGCGCGGGTTCCCGCGGGTCCACGCCTGAAGCTCGCGCGCCAGGGTCGCGTCGTGCGGCACGCGCCGAAGCGCCAGCAGCGCGGCCGTCTCGCGTGCGGTGAACGGGCTCACGGTCAGCCGGGGAGCACCTCCGGCGCGCAGCCCCGTCCTGCCGACGGTGACGATCCCCGGCAAACGCAGGCGCGTCGTGACTTCGTCGAGGAAGCCGGCGATGGCGCGGTCACCGGCGGCCGCGTCGAAGTCGTCGAAGACGAGGAGGCGCTCGCTGCGGCCGAGGGCGGCGAGCGCGACGCGCGTCGCGAGGCCGAGGTTCGGCGAGGGCAGCGCCTCGTGTATGTAGGTCGCGAGCGCCGCGTGATCCGGCGCGAGGTGCTCGCCGAGATCGAAGAGGATCGGCCACAGCTCCGCGTTCACGCCCGGGATCATCGTGTACCAGAAGACCGGGCATCCGGACCCGGCCGCGAACGCGGCGAGCAGCGAGCTCTTCCCCGCACCGGGCGGGCCGGTGACGTGGACGCGGCGGGAGCCGTCGAGCAGGGCCGCGAGGCGTTGCGCGGCATCGGGGCGCGCTATCAACCCCGCCGCAGGCGGAGCGACGGAGGATCCCGCGCTCGCTCGCGTGAGGGACGAGAGCTCCGCGGCGAGCAGGGACACAGCTCGCGAGCGCTCGCGGCTCAGCTGCCGTTCGGACAGTCCCAGCCGCGCGGCCGCCTGGTAGCTCTTCGCCCCGCGGACGAAGCACGCGTCGAGCACGCGGTGGGGGAGGTGCTCGGCGGCCGACGCTCCTTCCTGCGGGCGCAGCGCGTCGATCTTCTCCGTCAGGAGTTCGATCGCGCGGCGCCCGACGTCGAGCCCGGCGCCCGTCGCGTCGCGGCCGTGGACACGGAGCAGCGCACGCATCACGGGATCGTCGAGCCGTTCGGGCCGCCGCAGGTTCGCGAGCCATCGCCGCACGCGTTCCTCGTCGACGGCCATGCCGGTGAGGGTCGTCATCGCATCCACCCCGCCCGTTACTCGACCTCGATCGGCGGGAGCATCCCCCGCAGCTTCGCGGTCAGCACGCGGCGCCCGGCGTTGCTCGAGTACGAGCCGGCGGCGCCCTCGCCGGAGCCGAGCCAGAAGTCCGAGCCGCGCACGATCTCGCCCGACGTCGTGTCGCCTTCGAGCTCCGGCAGCACGCCGCCGAGCACGTCCGCGTAGACGTCGGGCTCGACGACCGATCGTCCGACCGACCGGATGTACTCGAGGACCGACACGAGGAGGCCGTGCATGACGTTGACGCCGGTCGTCTTCTGCAGCGTGTACTCGGTGGGGCGGACGAAGCACTCCGGGATGATCCTCTGGACGCCCCCCCAGTACGCGTCCAGGATCCTGACCTGGTTCTCGGGCGTCAGCGCACCGAAGTAAGGCGTGTTCAGTAGGGGCCGCAACGATCCGACGAGCCCCGCGGAGCCGATCATCGTCTCGCCCTTCGCTTCGCCCGGAAAACGCGTGCGGCCGCGCCACAGGCGCGTCTTCGCCAGGTCCTCGACCACCTGCTGCCCTCTTACCTTCCACGCCTCGCCGGACTCGATCAGCGCGTCCATGAGCCCGGGCTCGGACTCGGCGCGCTGCTTGAGGAGATCGAGCGCGAGGTCGGTGCGCACGCTCTTCGCCGTCGAGTTCACGACGTAGAACTGACGGATCTCCTCGCGTTCGGTCGCGCCGAGCATGCACACGAACGGGATCTCGAAGTCGCCCCAGCGCTCTTCGTCCTCGTCGAGGAGGCGCGCGAGGGCCTCGACCCGGTGCTGGCCGTCCACGACGTAGAGGCTGTCGTCGCCGTGGCTGAAGTGGAGCCGGCCGTCACGCTCGACGAGGTGACGGGCGGGCTCGAAGTCCCGGAGGTTGACGAGGATCGAGGTGGGGAGGTCGACGCGGTTCTCGCGGAGGTCCTTGACCAGGCGGTTCACCCGCGACGGTGAGAGCTCGCGCTGGTACCCCGTCTTCGTGCGTGCGTCGCGGCGGGGGATCGTGAAGGTCCTGCGTAGGTCGGCGGCCTTGATGACGCCCACGATCAGCGGCGTGCCGCCCCGGGTGGCGGTGCGGTGGACCGGCATCTCCAGGTTTGCCCGCGTAGTCGGAGACACGAGGCTGCTCCTTCCTCCCCCGATTTTCAGATCGGCGCGCTGCCAGGGCTCGGGGGGTACAGGCCGGACTCAGCACGCCTGCCGCATGCGGCGAGGGATAAGTTAGCGGGGGAGTAGGTCCGGGTCAAGGACCTGCTCGACGGACCCGCAGTCCGGGTTAGGCGCCGCTCCGTCTCGTGTACGCGGGCGCGACGGCCGGCTGCTCGGCGCGCAAGGCTTCGCAGCGCCGGAGGGTGTCGGCGCCCGGGCCGCCGCGGCAGGTGTCGCGGCCCCCGCCGCCGTTCAGCAGGTCGCGGCCCTTCGCGCCCCTGAGCGTATCGGCGCCGTCGCCGCCGAAGAGCCTGTCGGCCCCCTGGCCTCCGAAGATCGTGTCCGCGCCGCCCCGGCCCTTGATCGTGTCGTCGCCCTCGAGCCCGCAGAAGACGTCGTCGCCCGGCGTCCCCTTCAGGACGTCCGGTCCGTCGCTTCCGACGATCGAGCAGCCGCGCGGCGCCACCCAGTGCAGCAGCGCGCCGTCCGCAGGCTCGGTCGCGTCCCCGGCGTCGTCGTCGTTGCGGTCGAGCCACGCCGACAGCTGCGCGTCGCCCGCGCTCTCCGACGTCACCCCGAACACGAGCTTCCCGTCCGGCAACGTCTCGCCTTCGGTGTGAAGGCTTCCCGCGCCGCCGTCCGCTTCGTGGTGCGCCTCGAGCTGCACGTTCGGGTCGGCGGAGGTCGTGTGGTCGCCGGCGTCGGGAGCGCGGAGGCTCGGTGCCGCGTCCGGGGGACGGCAGAAGTGCGCGGTGGAGGAAGGCCCGGCGAGGTGGAGGTCGACGTTCTCGGACCCGAGCGGCTGACCCGTCTGGTCGCGCAGCACGAGCTCGAAGCGGCGGCAGTCCCCGGTAACGGCCTCGGCCTCCGCGGGCTCGATCCCGAGCAGCGGGTTCGCCTCGTAGCCGAACACGCGCACGGCCTGTCCGGTCTCCTTCCCTCCCTGCTCCCGCATCGCCGACGCGTTCGGAGCGGGCGGCGGGGGAGTCGGGTTCGCGTCGCACCCCGCGACCGTGCAGTCGAACGTGATCGCGGCGATGCCCGTGACCTGTGCCGCCTGGTCCGCGCCGGCGAGCCTGCAGAGCGTGCTGAACGGCTGCGGCGCGGTGCCCGTCCCGGAGAGGTCGGCGTACCCGCAGAAGATCCAGTCGGTCTGGCGCGGCGTGTCCTTCGCGGGCACCTTCGTGTAGAAGACGTCGACGCCTTCCGCCCCCGCGCTCGCACGTCCCGACACCACCGTCGCCCGGCCCGAGAACGGCACGCCCGCGGCGATCGCCGGCTTGTCGAGCTGGAGCGTCTCGTAGGGCGGGTGCGGGGTCATCGGCGCAAGCTCACCCGCCCCGACCTTGACGTCGAGGTCCTCGACGATCGTCGTGTCCTTTATCCGAGCCCTCAACCCGTAGGTGCCGTCGGGGAGGTCCACCGGCCAGGCGAGCTCGTAGAGGTCGGTCGTTCCCACGCGGGCGGCCTCGCCGAGGAAGGTGTACGTCCTGCGGGCGTCGCGCGACAGCAGGACCTCGACGCCGGGCACGCCGGCGGCCATGTCGACGCGGACCAGGACCCGGGCGACGCCGCCGCTGTCGGGGACCTGGATCCCCGTACCCGCGCCGGCGGTCCCGCTCCCGTACGGCGACGGGTTGACGAAGGATAGGTGGGCATCCGCCATCGAGGAGGCCCAGCTGATCGTGCCCGACGCCACGGCCTCGCCGCCGCCCTGCACGTCGTCGTCCGAGCCCTCCTCGCCGTCGATCCACGCGACCACCGTGGAGTCACCGGCGGAGGGGGACGTGAGCCCGACGACGAGGTTCCCGGCGTCGTCGGTCGTGCCCTCGGTGTGTTGCGCGTCGGGACCGGTCGAGTTGAAGTGGTGCGACTCCGACGTGTCCTCGGCCTCGTGCGCGGTCGCTCCGGATCCCGGGGAGGGGGCAAGACGGGGGAGCGCGCCGGGAGGATCGCAGAAGTCGAGCTCGTCGTCGGGCCCGGTCGCGTGGAGGTCGACGTTGATACCGGGGACGGCGACGGTCCCCGCGCGCGCCTTTACCGTGTACGGGAAGCAGGCGCCCGCCGGCGCGGTCCCTCCGACGGGATCGAGCGAGACCGTCAACGGCGCGCCGAGCCACTGGGTCCGGCCCTGCGCCACCGGCTCTCCGGGATCGAGCGTGTCGTTGTCCGGCGGACGCTGGTCCGTCTCCTTGCGGATCTCCTCGTCGTCGACCCAGGCGGTCACGTCCGTGAAGCCGGGCGCCTCGGAAGCGATCCGGAAGACGACCTGCCCCGGCGGTTCCGCGAGGTAGTCGAGGCCGGTCCCGAGGCCGCTCTCCATGTGCTTCGAGTCGGTTCCGCCCGGCACGTTGTGGTCGCCCTGGGTGCGCGGGTCGGTCGGCACCGGCGGGCCGCCGGGGCACACCTCCGTCTGCTCGGTCGAGTGCCCCTCGGGAGGGAACAGGCCGTTGGCCATCAGGATCAGCTCGTCCGCCGGCCCGGAGGCGTGGACGTCGACGTTCGCGCCCAGCACCAGCCGGCCGAGGTTGTCGGTCACGACCGCGGCGTGCTCCTGGCAGACCGTGGCGGGCGCCGCAGCGCGCCGCACCGGCGGCGAGATCCGGATCGACATCTCCTCGGGCTTCACTAGATAGGGGCGCACGGCGCTCACGTCGGCGGCCTGCACGAACCGGACGCCGGTCGCCTCGTTCCGGAACTCGGCGAGCGCGGCGATCGCCCTCACCTGCGAGGGGTTCGCGAGCGCCGAGAGCGTGCACTTGCTGGCGAACGAGCGGAAGCCGCCCGGTCGCTCGGCCGTGGCGACGCTGCCGCAGGGGGTGAACGTGAGCGGCTCGCCGGGAGGGCTGGTCGATATCAGGAGCTGGACGAACGTCGCGCCGGGGCTGGTCGTCCCGTCGATCATCACCCGCCACGCGCCGACGCGGGGCCGGTACCAGCCGAGGGCGCCGTCCTGCTGCGGCCACGCCAGCTCGACGGTCTCGTAGGCGCCCAGCGGAGCCGCCGCCGGGTCGCTGTAGAAGATGTCGACGGCGACGGAGTCGCTCCCCGTCTCGACGAACCCCGCCTGGGCCTCGACGAAGGCGCGCACGGTGATCAGCGCTGCGCCCTCGTCGACCGACGAAGGGATGTCCCAGTCGAGCTCCCAGACGTCGGAGGCGGACGTCACGCGGGTGAGCCCCCCGATCGTGATCTCGTTCGCGTAGGTCCCGTCGTCGTTCTGTGGGGCCACGTAGGCCTCGACGATCGCGGACTCTGCGGAGCCCGTCGTGCGGGCCGCGACCGTGTAGGCGGTGTCGACCCCGTCGAAGCGGTCGCTGACCTTCGGCGTCGCGTCGTACGCGGCGCTCGGGTTCAGCAGCTCGACCGCGAGCTCGCCGGCGGAGCCCCCCGGCGAGCCCGATGCGGACGGCGAGGGGGACGGCGCCGGGGTCTGGCCGCGCGCCGCCGGTGCGAGCGTCGCCAGGGCGAGCGTCAGCGCCAGCGCCGTCAGCGCCGCAAGAGCCGCTCGGGGGGCGCGGAGGGAGAAGGTCATTAGGGACATTGTCGAAGGGGCTCCGCCTGGACGTCGAGGTGGTTGGGGCTTCTAACGGACCATTAGTTGCGCTTCGGCTTCTTCTTTTTCTTCGGGGGCTTCGGAGCTACGACCTCCTCGCACTCGCGCCCGGCCGTCTCCAGGGTCACCTGCGTGCTGAAGCCCCCGTACTCCTGGTAGGCGACGAACCACTGCGCGCCCTCGGGGATGCCCACGGAGTAGGGCGTGTTGGCCTCGGTGATGCCCCAGGCGCCGCCGCGCTCGCACTTGTCGTTGAAGAAGTAGCCCTGGAGTCCCCGGTGGACGGCGGAGTTCGCCTGCTTCGAGGTCACCGACGCAGTCACGCCGCCGTAGCCGCTCACGTCCCAGATGATCGTGTCGCCCTCGTTCAGGGCGTCGGCCCCGCTCCACGTACAGCTGCCCTGCTCGAAGGTGGTCGCGCCGACCCATCCTCCTCCGCCGTACTTCAGCGTCCCCTCCCACTTCTTGGGAGCGATCGGAGTGCAGAGATCCTCGGCCGCGGCGCTGGCCATGAGCAGCATCGACAGGGATGCTGCGATCGGGAACAACCAGCGGCGTTTCATTAGGCCTCTCCTTTGCTGTCGACGTGCTGTGACGGGGGTTCTCCCGCGCGGACGGGGTTTCCTTCACTCGTTCGAGTGAGTTGAGCGCTAGTCATCAGGGCCTGAGAGCCATGGGACGAGGTGCCGTTGGAGGTGCCGTTCGACGCCGGGGGGGCGTCGGCGGCGGTCTCGCCGAGGTAGGCCGCCATGACGTCCGGAGAGGCGAGCAGGTCGGAGCTCCGCCCCTCGACCGCGACCTCTCCCTTGGCGAGCACGTAGGCCCGCTGCGTGTTCTGGAGCGCGAGGTGGACGAACTGCTCGACGAGCAGCACCGTGGTTCCCTCCCGGTTCACCTGCTTGATCGCCTCGAAGAGCTGCTCGACGACGATGGGCGCGAGGCCCATCGAGAGCTCGTCCACCAGCAGGAGCCGCGGCTGGCTCATCAGAGCGCGCCCTGCCACGAGCATCTGCTGCTCGCCGCCGGACATCGTCCCGGCGAGCTGGCGCGCCCGTTCGCGCAGCCTCGGGAACAGCTCGAAGACGTGCTCGACGCGTTCGTTCAGGCGCGCCCGCTCCTTGCGCCGGGACCAATGGCCGAGCCTCAGGTTCTCGAGGACGGTCAGCTCCGCGAACAGCTCGCGTCCCTCCGGTACGTGGGCGACACCCATGCGCACGACCTTCTGCGCCGCCAGCCCTGCCGCCTCGACCCCGCCCACGCGGATCGAGCCGCGCGCCGGCGCGAGCAGTCCGGAGATCGCGCGCAGCGTCGTGGTCTTGCCGGCTCCGTTCGCTCCGAGGAGCGCGACCATCTCGCCCTCGCCGACGGAGAGGGTGAGGTCGCGCAGCGCCTGGACCGGCCCGTAGAAGACGTCGATCCCTCTTACCTCGAGCATCAGACGGTCACCAGCTCCTTCTCGGGCTCGGCGGCCTTGCCGAGATAGGCGGCGATCACCTGCGGATCGCGCTGGACCTCGGCCGGAGCGCCCTCCGCGATCAGCCGGCCCTGGCTCAGCACGTAGACGTAGTCGGAGACGCCGGTGACCATGCGGATGTCGTGCTCGATCAGGAGCACCGATACCCCGAGCGATCGCACGGTCCGGATGACCTCGGAGAGGCGGTCGGTCTCGGCCTCGTTCAATCCCGACGCGGGCTCGTCGAGCATGAGCAGCCGGGCCCCCGTTACGAGCGCCCGGCCGAGCTCGACCATGCGCAGCGTCCCGAACGGCAGGTTGCGCACGCCCTCGTCCGCGACCTGCTCGAGCGACAGCAGACGGAGGATCTCGCGCACCCGGTCGCGCGCGGTCTGCTCGGCCGACAGCGTCTTGTGCGCGGCGGACATGTTCGAGAAGATCCCCGACTCGTTGTGCAGGTGCGTCGCCACGAGCAGGTTGTCGAATACCGACAGCTCGTTGAAGAGCTGGATGACCTGGAACGTGCGCGCCACGCCGAGGCGGGCCCGCAAGTGCGGCGGGACCTCCGTGGCGTCGCGTCCGTAGAGCTCGACGCGCCCCTCGGCCGGTTCGTTGAGACCGAGGATCGAGTTGAAGAACGTCGTCTTGCCGGCGCCGTTCGGCCCGATCAGTCCGACGATCTCGCCTTCGTGCACGCGCAGCGACGCTCCCGACACGGCGGTCAGCCCGCCGAAGCGGACCGTTATGCCTTCGGCGGCGAGGAACGCGCGGCGGTCGGCGCGCTTCTCGGGGATCTCTGCGGCGGTCGCAGCGAACCCCGTGAGCCGCAGCGGAGCCTCTTCTGCGGCGGGCGTCTCCTCCGGCTCGCCGCCGTCGGACGGCGCGTCCGGACCCGCCTTGGCGCGGGCGAACCAGTCGTCCGCGAGCGGGGCCCTGCGCCACATGCCCGCGCCGCGACGACGCAGGCGCGCGGCCGCCGGTTCGAACCCGGCCGCGACCAGCCGCTTCACCGGCGCGAGGAGCCGCGCCGCGCGCGACCTACCGCTGCGAAGCTGCCGCGCCATCGCGGCGAGGCCCCCCGGCTGCACGAGGAGCACGACGGCCAGCAACCCGGCGGAGACGATCTCGAGCCACCCCGCCAGCGCGGGGACCCGGAAGAACAGCTCGTTCAACGCCGCGAACACGCCGCCCGCGGCGATTGCGCCCCCAAGGCTGGTGAGACCTCCGACCACCGCGATCGAGAGGTACTGCAACGACACCGTGAAGAGGAACTGCGACGGCACGACCGTGCGTTGCTCGAGCATGAGCAGGCTCCCGCCGAGGCCGGCGAGCACTCCCGACACCGCGAACGCGACGAGCTTGTAGCGGATCACGTCGATGCCCAGCGACGCGGCCGCCATCTCGGAGCCGCGCACTGCGAAGAACGCGCGCCCGGTCCTCGTGTCGCGCATGTTCGCGAGCGCGGCGGTGACGAGGACGATGATCGCCAGCATGACGAAGTAGAGCGTGCGCCGGCTCGTGAAGTCGAACGAGGGGAAGCTGCCGGCGACGCCGTAGCGCTGGTCGGGGAGCGTCGAGCTGCCCGTCCCGGCGCCGAGCCACGGTGACGGGAACAGGAACTGGTCGGCCATCCAGGCGAAGATCAGCGTCGCGACGGCGAGGTAGAGCCCCCGGACGCGCAATGCCATCACGCCGAGAGCGGTGGCCGCGAGCCCGGCCGCCGCGGCGCCGACGACGACGTTCACCGGGAAGCCCAGGCCCCAGCTGCGCGACACCATGGCGGTCACGAGCGCGCCGACACCGACGAAGCTCGCCTGCGCGAGCGAGATCTGCCCGACCCATCCGATGAGCACGACGAGCGAGATCGCGATCAGCGCGAGCTCCATCGCGAGCAGGGACGTGCCCAGCGCGGAGAACGGCGCGAGCCACGGCCACGCGAGCAGCGCGACGAGCGCGATCAGATGGCGCCGTCCCAGCTTGACCGTCCGGGCGCGGGTCTCGGAGCCGTCGGCGCTGAGGCCCGACTCGCTCGCCTCCGCGCCGGAGAAGCGCCGGCCCCGGATCGCCATGACGACGAGCGCGAGCGCGGTGAGCACGAGCTGTGTCGCGCCGGAGTAGCGGAGGACGCCGCCGATTACCGGCAGCTTCGCGAGCGCCGGGACGATGCCGAACAGCAGGCCCGCGAGCGCGGCCCCCGCGATCGCGCCGAGGAGGCTCTCGAGGCCCCCGATCAGCGCGGCGACGAACGCCGGCAGCACCTGCAACGAGAGGTTGTAGGGGTCGAGGCTCGTCACGGCCGCGAGCAGGATCCCGGCGAGGGCCGCGAGCCCGCCGCCGAGCGCCCATGCGCCCGCCGCGGCCATGTCGGGGTCCACGCCCATCAACGACGCGGCCCGCCGGTTCTGCGCCGAGCCGCGCATCGCGAGGCCGACCTCGGTGAACTTGAAGAACGCGAACGCGGCCCCCGAGACGATCAGGCCGACCGCGAACAGGCCCAGGTCCCCATACCGGACGGCCGCACCGGCGACCTCGATCTGACCTTCGGGGAAGACCGCGGGAGCGAGCGTCGGGGACGTTCCCCAGAGCTTCGCCGCGATCGCGATCAGCAGCCCGGTGACGGCCACGGTCCCCACCGTCTGCGCGGTCGGTCCCTGGGGGCGCAGCCTCCTAACGAAGATGCGCTCCACCGCGACGCCGAGCAGCGCGCCGCTCGCGACGCCGGCGGGAAGGCCGGCCCACATCGGGATGCCGGCCTGCACGAGCGAGTAGTAGACGTACGCGGGGAACATCGCCATCGCGCCGTGCGCGAGGTTGAGCACGCGCGAGGCGCGGTAGATCACGGAGATCCCGAGGGCGAACATCGCGAACGCGCCGATCAGGGGGATCGACAGGAACGCGTAGACGAGCAGCTCGCGCATGGGCTAGGGGTTCACGTCGCGGACGATGGGGCCGGACCTCCAGCCCCCGAAGGTGCCCTTGTACTGGATCGTGAAGGCTTGCATGGTCGTGTTCGCGAAGCGCGTCGCCGGCGTGAACGGGAGCCGGTCCTGCAGCGTGAGGCCGGAGCGCAGCGAGATGTGGTCGAGCGCCGCCTTCAGCCGCGCCCGCGTCAGGTCGGGACCGACCATCTTCAGCGCGTCGACCAGGAGCAGCATCCCGACGTAGCCGCCCTCGGTGAACGCGTTGTACTCGTCCGCGTCCGGCTTCGTGCGCTTGAGGTCCTCGACGTACTGCTTGACCATCGGGTCGTTCGCGTAGCCCTCGATCGGCGGCTTGAACCCGGTCCAGACGCGCATCTGGTCGCACTTGGACTTGCAGTTCTCCGCGAACTCACGCGTGAACAGCGGCTGCGCCGCGCCGTAGCCGTGCTTGATGTCCGCCGGCTTCTTAGTGTTCGGGTCGTTCATCCACGCGAGGCCGGTGTCGGGCTCGACGAAGAGGGCGACGAAGTCCCCCTCCTGGAACGTCGCGACGTCGCCGGGGTAGCTCGACTCGCCGCCGATGATCCCGCAGAACTGCTCCTGGCAGGTGTACTGCCCGTTGTAGCCGGGAACGTCCTTGCCGGTGAGGCGCTTGACCTCGTCGTTGAAGGCCTCGGCGGCCTCGACCCCGAACCGGTAGTTCTTGTCGAAGACGATGCTGAAGTCGCGCGCTCCACGCTTGAAGGCCTCCTGGACCATGATCCGCGCGGAAGACACCGTCGCCGCGGCGACCGGCCATACCCACGGCTGCGCGCTGCCGTCGGACCTGACGTACTGGTTCTGCAGCATGCCGTCCGTGCCGACGACCGGGATGCTCGCCCGGTCGATGTCGCCGGAGTCGATCACGACGCGCAGGCCCTCCGACGACGGGCCCACCGGGATGGCAAAGATGCCCTCCTGGATGAAGTTCCTCAGGTATTGCGCGCCGGTCTGCGCGTTCCACGCGTCGTCGCGGTACTGGATGACGAGCTTGCGCCCGCAGATCCCGCCCGCCGCGTTGATCTTCGAGACGACCGCGTCCATGCCGAAGCGGACCTCGCCGAGGAACGCGGCGCCCGGGCCGGACTCGGCGACGGTGGTCGCCATGGTGATCTCGCTCCCGGTGACGCCCTGGTCCGTGGTGCCGCCGTTCTTTCCGGGAGCGCACTCGAGACCGGCGCGTCCCGGAGGAAGGACGCTCCCCGCTCCGCCCGCGCCGCCCCCCGCGGTAGCCGCCCCGGCTCCCGTGGCGCCGGAGCCCTTGACGCCGCCCTTGCCGGACGATGCCGACGTGTCGCCGGACGTCCCGACGAGTGCCGAGCCGCCCGCGCCGTCGAGCGCGACCGGCGTTCCGTCGGCGCTGGTTCCCTTGAAGTTCGGCACCATCTGGACCGCGGACAACGCGCCCACGAGCGTGCCGGCGACGAACATGGCGGCAAGCTTCCGGCCCCCGCCCTTCGCGGGTGGGGTCGTTGTGGCTGGGTTCGTCACGACGTCTTCCCTTTCAGTACCTCGAGCAACGCGCGGCGCTTGACCACGGCGCCGGCGGCGCTTCCGAACAGGACCCAGATGGCTGCGACCATCACTCCCTCGACCGGCCCGCGGGCGAAGAAGGCCAGCACCCCGGGCACGTCGTCCAGCGGCATCGCCACGGGGGCAGTGACGTCGGAAGCCGGGGCCGCGATCGCCGCACCGGACGCCTCCGTACCGACGTCGGTGGTGGCGACTCCCGACCCCGCGGACGGGACGGGAGCGGTGGGGGCGTCCGCGGTGGGGGCCTCGGTGACCTCGATCGGCGGGTTCGACTCGTAATCGGCCTGCGGCGCGATCGTGTAGATCGAGTTCGTCTGCATCGACGCGAGCTGGACGATCAGGCGCGACCGCTCGACGGAGTCGTTGAACACCGTTAGCTGCAGCGCGGGGACCGCGCGGCTTCCTCCCTCGCCGGTGAAGCTCGTCCCCTGACCGTTCACCGTGCGGCCGTTGAAGTACTGGCCGTCCGGCTGCTGGATCCCGGCGAATGCCCCCCGCGGCGTGCGAACGACGTCGGGACGGAAGAGGTCCACGCGCATCCTGTTCCCGAGCACGTCGTTGATCTGCCGCGCGAGCGCGGGGCACTGGTCCTCTTCCGCGGAGCTGGTGCACTCGCCGGCGCGCTGCACGACCTTCCCGTCGGCGTCGCGCACGACGACGCCCGAGAGCGTGCGCTCCCACGACGCCTTAGCGGTGCCGGGCCGGCCGTGCGCGCTCGTCGTCGCGACCGCGCTGATGTCGGTAATGGACACGGAGCCGGCCCCCGGAGGCGCCAGCTCGATACCGTGGGCGGTCGCGGTGCTGGTCGTGACGGCGCCGAGCTTCGCGTCGCGGCGCGCCTCCGCCACGAACGTCGACCGGCCGACTCGGAACCCGGCGCCGGAGACCGCGTCGAACGTCGCGCGGGCCGTCACGGATGACTTGGCGAGGTCGCAGCGGACGGTCGCCTCCCCGCCGGATCCCTCGCCGGCGGCTTCGACGGGCTCGCCGCTCCCGTCGAGACAGCTCGCCGGCGTCCACGGCCATTCGACTCCCGCGCCGTCCTTGAGCTCGGCCTCCGTGCTGCTGTCCTCGACGAGCGCCTGGGCGGTGGCCGAGGCACCCACCGGCCGGAGGTCCACCGAGGGGATCCGCGCCGCGGTCAGCCCGCGGTCGCCGCTGCGGAGCTCGGAGAGCGTCACGAGCTGCCCCGCGAAGTTCAGCGCGCCGCGATATCCGCCGACGAGCACGGCGCGCGCTCCGAACCCGTTGACCCCGCCGGAGAAGTTCGTGACGGTCCGGTCCGTCTCTTCGATGTCGCTCGTGAGGGCGTCGTAGTCGGGGGGTCGCAGGGGGTCCGCCTCGGGTGTCTCGTCCCTCACGACCGTCCAGTCGAAGTAGCCGGGGCGGTCCTCATCGAGCGACGGGACGAACAGCCGGTTCGACCGGGGGTCCGTCGAGATGAAGCCGCTCACGCTCAGGTTCGCCTCGCCTCCCTGGGGGACCGGGGTCGCGCGGCCGTCCGAGACGAGCAGATAGCCCTTCTGGCTGCCGCTCGTCGGGCTGCCCATGTAGAACTTGCCGGTGCCGGCGTTGAGCCCGCCCCAGTAGTTGCGCGCGTTGGGGGAGGTCACGAAGCCCACCCACGCGGACAGCTTGCCGTCGAACACCCACGCTCCCGGAGTCGACGTCGCGAGGCTCTGGAGGAAGAAGCGGTCGGTCTTGGGATCGAAGGCCGCGATGCCCCGGTACGCGCCGGAGAAGTACGACCCGGATATCGGGAAGAACTCGCGGGGAAACCGCAGCGCGTCGGCTTGCGTCGCCTTCTTGGCGATCGACACGCGCATGAGCCCCGCCTGGCCCGGGAACGCGTCGCCTGCACCGGTGCCGCCGGTCGTACACGCGACGTAGAGAGCGGGACGGTTCCCGCTGCGGGCGACGAGCGCGCCGAGGCCGATGCTGTAGAGGGCCTGCTGGCATTCCTGAAGGGGTGTTGCCCACGCGAGTGCGCCGGTCTTGCCCTCGAGAGCCACGATCGAGGTCCCGGGCCCGATCGCCTTCTGACCGGTCCCGGCGTTGCCGACGACGATCGACTGCGACATCTCGCCGACGACGTAGACCTTGTCGTCCGCGGCGGAGTAGGACATGCCCATCGGAAGGAAGCCGGGCAGGGACCGGGTCAGGCTCCAGGTCGTCTCGGTGGCGAAACGCTTCGTGTCGACGACCAGGATCGTGTTCTCGCCCGCCTGGTTGGGGCGCATGACCAGCAGCCGGTGCCGCCGGCCGTCCAGGGCGGTGGAGTACGGCGATGCCGTGGGGATCTCGCCCGGGTTCGCGATGCGCCCGCTGCGCACGAACGACGGGATCGGGGTGCGGAGGTCGTATTCGACCAGCCACGACGCGAGGCCGTCGGTGTCGTTCAGATAGACGTAGTAGAGCTTGCGGCGCGCCGCGTCGACCTGGACGATCTGGCCCTGCTTGACGGTCTCCTTCGGGGGCTGCGGAAGCTCGCCGACGACCACGAGACCGCCGTCCGCGCCCTTGCGCGCCTCGACGGGGGCCGCGAGGGCGACGAGCGTGAGCGCGCAGGCGAGGCCGGCAACCGCCCGCCTCACCTGCTTTCTCCGGTCTCGCATGACGCCTGCCTCCGTCTCGTGGTCCCCCACTAGGATGTCGAGCAGCGGGCGGGCGTCGGGGGAGGTCCCGCTATGTTCCACCCCCGACGTCGCCCCTACCGCCGGCTCTTAGACCCCGGCGACCGTTGCGGTACCTGCGACGATGGCCTTGAGGGGGCCGCCGTCCGGGCATGTGTTGTTCTGCTGCAGGAGCGGAGCGAATCCCGCGGTAGCCGCGCTGGTTCCGAGCGTCGCGGTCGCGCCGTCACTGAACGAGATCTGGCCGCCCGTGATGACGATCGCGGCGGTGAGGCCGACGCGCGTCCAGTTGAAATTGATGGTCGCGCTCGCCGTCACCGAGACGCCGTTGTTGACGGCCGCCATGCCGCTGACCGTTGCGGTCCCAGAGGCCGTGCCCAGCGCGGGAGGCTCGTTCGCAACGCAACCTTCGGCGTAGGTGAACTCGGCAAAGAAGGACCCGGAGCCCGTGATTGCGAACGGGCCGGTGGTGCTGGTGCCGACGACCGCGCCGCCCGCGACGGCCGGGGCGACGTCGCCCTCGCACACGCCCGAGCCGGCCGCCGTCGGGAACGCCGACAGCTCGGCGGTGCACTCGAACGCGAGCGCGCCGGCTTCGGCGGCCGCCGAAGCATTGCCGCCGGTGAGGGGAACGATGGCGACCAGTGCGGCCGCGATGGCGATCAACTTCTTCTTCAAGGTCATCTCTCCTTCGAAAGGTTCTGCCCGCTTGCGCCGGAACGGCAGTTCCGGCGGTGGTGCTCTGTCATCCCGGCTACCGGGATGACCTGCCCGCTTCAGTCGTTCTCCGCGATCCCTCCTTTCGGCCCTGCCCTCACGGCGTGCGCCGCCATGACTCCGGTTCCTCTGCTTCCGAGAGCGTTCCTTCACCCGGACGGGTGAGTGCTCCTCCGCTGAGCGCGGCAACCTCACCCCGCAAACCCACACCTTTGGGACGTTTGCGGGCAACGCGTCTCGGGGCGTCGGCGGGGATACGGACGAAGGGCGCGCTTCCTTACGCGGTGAGCTCGCGTTTTTCTCTCAGGCGAGGCCCTCCCGCAGAGCGATGGCGGCCGCCTCGACGCGATCGCGTGCGTCGAGCTTCCGCATGAGGTTCCTGAGATGTGTCTTGACCGTGTTCTCGCCGATGCCGAGACGATCGCCGATCTCGTGGTTCGTCAGCCCGCGGGGAAGGAGCTCCAGCACGCGCATCTCCTGGACCGTGAGATCGAAGGGGCCCTTCGCCCGGCGCCCCCCGGTGGCGAGCGCGACGAGCTTGCCGGCGATCTTGGGGTCGGCGAACGTATCGCCGTCGGCGACCGTCCGGACCGCCTGGCGTATGACCGGCGGCTCCGACTCCTTGAGGACGAACCCGCGCGCCCCGGCCGCGAACGCGCTCATCATCACGCCCTCGTTCGGGAAGCTCGTGAGCATGACGACGCGCGCGCCGGGTACGCGGGTCGCCAGGTCCGTGCAGGCCTCGATCCCGGACGCACCCGGGAGCCTCACGTCCATGACGACGACGTCCGGACGAAGGCGCA
>WUUC01018269.1_pt1 | contig 27286 bp, 23 predicted proteins | sample 6278441 | NCBI WGS metagenome assembly WUUC01 (sample SAMN13675441, study PRJNA597444) | soil metagenome | isolation source: soil | place: USA: Washington | collected 2017-10 | reverse complement strand
ATCTTTTCCTCGAGCACTGCAGTGCGAATTTCTTGTAAAGCTGTTTTGGGATCACCCTCCAGCCACGGAAAGCTGAACATGCTAAACAACGCTGTATCGGCATACCAGATATTTTCTTCATGAAATGCAGTGGCCTCATACGTAACCATTCCACCGCGGTATGCGGGTACTATGCGGCAAAAACTTTCTACCTCCGGAAAGTCCTCTTTGAGTGCAGGTCCGACCCGCGGAAAAGTTCTTGCTGACTCAAAGTCAGTCTGACCATCCTTGATAAAACGGTGATCGACCCTCACCAGCCGGTCGACGTTTGTATGAAACTGGTCATAGCTAAGTTCATGCTGAACATATTGAAGTATCAATATGCCCGCGGCAAGTCCCGCAGAAAGCCCAAAAATGTTCAGGAATGCGAATGTTCTGTTGCGGAGCAGTGACCTGATACCGCTGAGGAGATAGTTTCGGATCATGACGTAATTAAGAATGAAGGTGCTTACTAACAAAGCCCCAGACGGGGGGAGGGTGGCTGTCCGCCACCGGTCAAATCTTTTTCAAGAAAGAATTTTCCCGGTTCAGTACAACTATTTCCCTGTTGAGCGCATCGAATTTTATTATATCTAAACAAATAGGGAACTTGGTCATGTCTCATTCAAAAAGGCCCACGCATTAATACATCACTATGAAAGGATCACAACCTGGCGAACTTGAAGAACTGGTACTCCTCACGGTGGCATCCCTTTATGACAGCGCATATGGTGTTGCCATCCAGGAAGAGCTGCGAAAGAAAGGCAAGCGCAGCGTGGCATTGAGCACGATCCACATAACCCTGTTCCGGTTGGAGCGCAAAGGTTGGCTTCATTCGCGGTTCGATGGAGCAACACCTGAACGTGGCGGAAGGCGAAAACATATGTACCGCGTAACGAATTCAGGATATCACGCTATCGAGCGGGTTCGAAGAATACGCGAAGGTTTCTGGAGCACGATTCCCGGCGGAGCATTTAATGGCAAGATGGCATGACCACGAAGAAACCTACACCGCCCCAATGGGTAGCAAAGCTCCTTCGCGCGGTTCTCGATAAGGAAGTTGCCGAAAGTGTTATCGGCGATATGGAAGAGAATTTCATAAACCGAAAAAAAGAAAACCGATCGTTCGCAAATCTCCGCTATACCCTCGAGGGTTTAGGTTTTTTGCGTATGGTACGGATGCGTCGCAGTACAAAACCAGTTGATCACACAAACACTTTGGATATGCTCAACAATTATCTACTCATCGCCTGGAGAAACCTCCGGAAAGAAAAGATCTATTCCGTGATGAGCGTCGCTGGACTGGCGATTGGCCTCGCCAGCGCGCTCGTGATCTACTCCTACGTCACATTCGAAGTAAGCTACGACACCTTTAATGACGGTCACGAACAAATATATCGCGTTACGGAAGAGTTTAACGATGACGCCATGACCGTGCATTCTGCCATGAGTCATTCTCCCGTTTACCGTATCCTTTCCAGGAATATGACTGGCATCAAGGCTGCCGTGCGGATCATGCCGAAGCCCGGTTTTGTAAGTGCCGATAAAGAAACAAAGACCCGGGAAACCGGTTTTTGCTTCGCAGATTCGCTGTTCTTCGACACCTTCACGTTGCCTGCCATCGAAGGTAACACAGGAAAGGCGCTGTATAGGCCTTTTGCTGTTGTGATCACAGAGGAAGCTGCCTACCGCTATTTCCAGACAACCGATGTGGTAGGAAAGCCATTGTACTTCGAAGACGAGCAACAGATGCATACTTTTCATATCGCTGCTGTCATAAAAAACTTTCCACCGAACTCACATTTCCGCTCTGACTTCATTGCCTCTTTTTCGACGCTTGATCAAATCATGCCGTGGTACAACAACTGGCACCACCCACCAATGTATGTGTATATGAAGTTCCTTCAGCCCACCAATGAAGCAACTGCCAATGAAAGAATCCGTAGCGTCATTTCTGAACATCAACCTGAATATGTAAAAGCGGAGAACCGAAAATACCTGGCCCAAAGTATCGCGTCCATTCACCTCAATTCCAACCTTGACTTCGAATGGCAACCCAACTCCAGGGGAATCTACGTGCAGGCTTTCATTGCCTTAGGCGCATTTATTATGATGATCTCATGCATCAACTTTATTAACCTCGCCACGGCACAGGTGCTCCGTCGCGCGAGGGAGGCCGGTGTTAGAAAAGTTTTTGGAAGCCGGGATAGCCAGCTGATGGCACAATTCCTTTCCGAAACATTTTTTCACGTCGTGATCGCGATGATCGTAGGGTTTGGTATCGGTGAATTAACGTTGCGGCTGCTGCTGAATGGAATAATTACACAACAACTTACTCTCACAGAATACCTTAGCTGGAACGGAATCGCGGCGTCGTTGCTGTTTGGCCTTGCCGTCTCCATTCTTGCCGGACTCTATCCATCGATATATTTTGCGCGATTTAAACCTGCAACCGTATTGAAACGCGCTAACCCTGGGGGAGCAGGCAAGGATTATATCCGCAAAGGACTTGTTACATTTCAGATCATCGTATCGTGCCTGTTGATCAGTGGAACAATCATCATTTACCACCAGGTCAGTTACTTCAGGAACAAAGATCTTGGGTTTACCCGGGAAGAAGTTATTGCCATCAATCTAACCGACAGGTTTGCCCAAACAAACTACCAGACATTAAAAGATAATTTGTTGCGTGAATCGGCAGTTTCCGGTGTCGCGCTTTCTTCCGCGCTTCCCGGTCACGGTTTGTACAATGGGTTTGATATGAAATTAAAGGGTGTTGAGCAGGAGGTCAGTATCAAGACGTTGGCCGTCGACGAAGATTTTCTTGCCACTTACCAGATTCCCGTGGTCGATGGTCGTGATTTTTCGAAAGACATTGCCACCGATCAAACTGAAGCTTTCATTATTAATCGTGCCGGCGCAAAAATGTTGAACTGGGATGAGGCGGTCGGTCAGGAACTCGAGTTGACCGTATACATCAACGGCGCTCAACAACGGCCCGGTAAAGTGATCGGTCTTGTGGATGACTTCCACTTCGAATCGCTTCACCGCAAGATAGAGCCACTCTTACTCTATATTAATAAGCACCCCTACTACGCGGAAAGATTGTCAATTCGTGTCAAGCCAGGAAATGCAACTCAAACTATTGACATGATAAGTCAACACTGGAAAAGTTTTCATCCTGATAAACCTCTTGATTTCAGTTTTGTAAGCGAAAATCTCGAGCATGCTTATCAATCGGAGATCACAGTGAGCAAGATCCTGTTGATATTGACTACCGTAGCGATCGCTATATCAGTGCTTGGAATTTTCGCGTTGTCATCATATATGTCGATGCGCAGGGCAAAAGAAATGAGCATCAGGAAAGTTTTCGGCGCAAGCAACTTTGGAATTCTTTTACTTCAGGCAAAGGAGTACGTGATGTTAACGCTGATTGCCAACCTGATCGTGATCCCGCTTACTACTATCGGTGCCAACCAATGGCTTGACTCATTCGCGTATCACATTAGTCTTGAACCCGGGGTATTCGCATTAACCATTGCTGCCAGTACAGTGGCCACACTCGCTATTATTAGCTTTCATGTTGTAAAAGTGGGAATGGCGAACCCGGTGTTGATGATGCGGAACGAATGAAATAGTTGGTAGTTCCTGGTTCTTAGTGGTTGGTCACTAAGACCCAGGAACCAAGAACTAAGAACCAACAACTAAGACCTTATTTCCGTGTCAACACATTCTGGTTAAACTTCGACCAGGTTCCATCCTTTTTCATGACGTAGTCGGTTACTTCCACCTCGTTGTCGCTGACAAACCGGTAGGTTGACCTTCCCAGTTTGGTTGATGGTGTTCCCCAGATAGAAGCCAGCATGGTATCATCACTGGTGGCGGTGATGGGATGCATTTCACCTTGTGAGTCGACCCAGGTTGCGGAATACGTTTTATCTCCTGTCACTTTGTAGTAAGCGGCACCTTCGAACACCTGTTGCTTACCCTCTTTTGTTTGCATCACCATGCGGTAACTCAGATGCATGAACTTAGCTTCGATACCTGGTTGCCAGGTCATGGTGATGTCGGCGGGCATGCCGAAAGAATTTCCTTTTGTGGCCCAGTTGCCCTCGAGTTTTGTGAGAATGTTGCCGGTTTGGGCGGATGCCAGTTGACTGATCAACAGTACTGTAAGGACGAGCAGATTTTTCATAGTCAGGTGTGTGGAGAAAATGTACGGCCGCGTGATGTTAGAATGAAATCCTGATTGGGGTATTCTTTCGATGGTGCACCTCCGCATTAGCTCTGCGAAACCTTGTGCAGGAGTTCCTTACAGTGGTCGGGGATTTCCAGGCGTTTGAACGGAGAGGCGTGACCGCCTACAATGCTTACGGATGATTTTGGAATACCCAGTTGGGCGGCGAGAAACTTTATCAAAGCGTCGTTGGCCTCACCATCGTGGGGCGGTGCCTGAACGCGGATGGTGATCGTCCCGTTCTCCATGCGTATGCTGCTCTGGCGGGCGTTGGGTTTGATTTTTACTGAGATAATCATCACATCGTAAAAACGGTCAAAAGTAACTTCAAAATCCAGATGCACCCTTAAATCCTTTTCTGTATTTTAAATGCATGAAAATCTTAGCAACTCTGCTTTTCGTGGCTTTGTCTACGGTAGCATCTTTCGCCCAGTCGGCCAGTGGTAAATATTATGAACTCCGTATCTACCACTGTTTACCCGGCAAGCTGGATGCGCTGATCGATCGATTTGCTAACCACACCACTAAATTGTTTGAAAAACATGGAATGGAGAATGTGGCGTATTGGGTACCGTTGAAAAATGACGCGAATGCACTTTATTATATTGTCGCCTTCCCGGACAAAGCGGCACGGGACAATTCATGGAAAACCTTTGTGGCCGACCCTGAATGGAAAGAGGTAGCTGCCAAATCAGAAGCGAACGGAAAGATCATTGAAAAAATCACCTCCGTATTTATGTACGGCGCCGGTGTGCTTCGTGATATAAAATCCGATGTGAGTACACCCAACAGGCTCTTTGAACTTCGCACGTACACCTGCTTCCCCGATAAATTACCCAATCTCAAAACCAGGTTTAACGATCATACTGTAAAGCTTTTCGAAAAGCATGGTCTGGAAACCATTGGCTACTGGGATACGGTAGAACCGGATAATGCGCAGAGCAAGTTGCTATATATTGTCGCTCACAAAGACGAAGCTGCCGCAACCAAATCGTGGGAATCTTTCCGCGCCGACCCGTTGTGGGTAAAAGCTAAGGAGAAATCAGAGGAAAATGGAAAGCTGGTAGAAAAGGTGGAGACGATTTATCTTGTGCCGCTGATCTTTTCAAAGATTAAATAATAGTTCTGCAGGAAAGACAAGAATACATTTCACGCAGAGACTTTGAAAAAAAAGAGACGCGGAGAATACCATACAAAGCTGGCTTTTTTCTGCGCCTCATTCTTCTCTGCGCTTTTCTGCGTGAAATGTATTTTCTGTATTCCTGTGTCTCCGAACTGCATTCCTGCGGCTCCGTAAGCCCTACTTTTTCCGCAGCAACTCAGTAACTTTCTCCTGCGGTGGCAGTAACTACACAAACCTTCCTGTTATGCTTCAGAACTATATACTAACGGCAATTCGCAATATCACGCGAAACTCCGTCTACTCTGTCATCAACCTCGCCGGACTCAGCCTGGGTATTGCCTGCGTCATGCTCATCACGCTATTTGTGCGGCATGAACTCAGTTACGATCAATTTCACACGAAGAAAGACAGGATCTACCGGGTGAATTACAATTTTGTCATCGACGACAACTCAACGATATCTCCGTCGGTTCCGGTTTTTGTTGGTCCGTACATAAAAAGAAATTTTCCAGAAGTAGAAGATGTCACGCGCTTCGTACCGGCCTACAACCCTCGCACGATAAGATACAATGAGAAAATGTTCGATGAGCCTGGCTTCTGCTGGGTGGATTCGAGCTTCTTCGATATCCTGGATTTTAAAGTTCTTTATGGAGACATTTCGACTGCACTTAACAGGAAGGGCACGATCGTTATTACCAGGTCGACTGCCCGCAAGTATTTCAACGATGAATCCACCGCATTGGGAAAAGCGCTGCTCATCAACAACTCCGCTAACTTTGAAGTCACGGCAGTTATTGAAGACACGCCATCCAATTCACATTTCCGATTCGACCTCCTCACATCGATATACAACATCGATGACCTGAATGAGGAATCGATTCATTGGAACAATCCCAATTACACCACATTTGTACTTCTCAAACAAGGTTCCGATCCTAGCGTCCTTTTCCAAAAGATCGACGCGTGGGTCAATCCGCCATCACCGGAAGGAAATTCTACCAGGCGACTCACTTTGGAACTTGAACCACTCAACAAAGTTCACTTTAACACAACGGTATACAACTTCGGCGGACAGCTTGCTGTCACTGATATGAAGTACATCTACATCTTTGCTGCCATTGGTTTTCTCGTGCTGGTTACAGCGTGCATCAACTATGTTAATCTTGCTACCGCGCGCGCCACTACACGCGCACGCGAAGTAGGTATGCGCAAATCTGTAGGCGCGTCGTTCCGGCAATTGGTATTCCAATACCTGGCGGAGTCCGCAGTACTACTCTTGCCGGCGATTGTGCTCGCAACACTTGCTTGTTACCTCGCGTTACCGCTGCTTGAAGGTGTGTTGGGCAAACCGATCAATGCGCAATTATTCCGGGTCGATATGCTCGCTGCGCTTGCTGCCGCATGGATGGTGCTTTCATTGCTGGCAGGGCTTTATCCTGCCTTGATCCTGGCACGATTTAAACCAGCAACCGTGCTGCGCGGAAAAGCCATTGGCGTGTCGGGCGTAGTTTTGCGAAAAACTTTGGTCGTGGTGCAGTTCAGTGTTTCAATAATGATGATCGCAAGTACTTTGGTCGTGCTGTCGCAATTGAACTATATGCAGTCGAAACAGCTGGGCATGGAGAAGGAGAACCTCGTAATCATTCGTGGTAACACAGATATCCACAACAAACTCGGTGTGTTCATGAACAACGTACGCACACTACCTGGCGTGGTGTCTGCATGCGGCACCTGGCGATCGCCATTCGAAACAGTAGTAGGCAATGGTTTCAACCTGGCAGAAAATCCCGGCGACGATGGTTGGGTTATTGTTGGCGGCGTTGCTGCAGATCACCAGTATATCAGCACAGTGGGAATGGAACTTACTGCCGGCAGCAACTTCAGTGAAACAGCAGCGCGCGATACGATCAACGAGTTCATTGTAAACGAAGCTTTCCTTCGCGATTTCGGCTTGAACACCGACGAGGCGATCGGAAAAAAAACATCGATGGGCATGTTGATGGACAAGGGTCCCGGTACAATTGTAGGTGTTGTTAAGGATTTTCACTTTTCTTCGCTCCAGCACCGCATCGATCCCGTTGTTTTGTTCAGTCGACCCGACCACATTCGCGCAGCAATTGTTCGGCTTAAGCCTGGAAACTATGCGCAAACCTTAGATGCCATTGAAAAAGAATGGCGTGCTCTTTCACCCAATAGACCTTTTAATTTTACGTTCCTAGACGATCAGTATGATGCTTTGTATCGTACAGAGCAACGCATCAGTGCATTGGTCACTGGATTTGCAACCATCGCTATCGTGATTGCATGCCTTGGGTTAGTGGGACTCGCTTCATTCAACACGGTACAACGTGCAAAAGAAATCAGCATACGAAAAGCACTGGGAGCAACTTCACAGAGTATCGTGTTCCTGTTGTCCAAAGGATATATTCGATTGATGATCGTTTCATTTGCGGTTGCTGTGCCATTGACGGCATACTTATTAGGTCAATGGCTGGAACAATTTGCCTACAAGATCTCGGTGGGCCCGATGTACTACGTATTTTCCTTCGGTGTACTTGTCATCGTGTCGTTCGCTGCTGTTGGATGGCAGTCATGGAAAGCGGGTGCGCAGAACCCCGTGGAGAATTTGAGGTCGTTGTGACTCAAAGAAACATGCACTTGACGTCGTGTCCTACCATCCAGGTGGCAACCCTGACTTCTCAAGAGCTTTGACTGCCTCGTCGTACTGCCGCACAAAATGCGGCAATTTGGACACATCCGGCATGGGCTCCTTCGCGTAGACAACTTTGATCTTCAGTTTCTTTCTAATATAGGTCAGACTTAATTTTCTTGCCTTCATTTTTCGTCCAATTAGATTTCCCATTCATTGATACTACGGAATAATCATATCAAAATACTCGTGTTGTATCCTATAATCGGTACTATTTGTTCTCGCAGTCCGTCCTTGACGCTCCGGCCGCTAGTCTTGCACGCTCCAGGAACTCAACAACTTCGTTGTATTGTTGAACAAAAAATGGATCATTGGATACATCCGGCATAGGTTCTTTTGCGTAGACTACTTTTACCTTGAGTTTCCCTCTGAGATAAGATAAGCTTCGATGCTTCAAGGAATTCATATCTGTTTAAGTTTCACTTTGTAGAGTTGATAGCGGGAATTCGCTTTAAACGACTCCCATCTCAGTCCGTCCATGCTCCCCAGTAAGTCGTATCCGGGAAGAATCGCATCAAGATACCTGGATAACTTAATGGCATACAACCTGGTTCTTGAAGCAGTACTTCCCCGAAATATTATTGCCGCATCGGGAAACCGGTTAACAAATATACGCACAACAAAAGCAATCGTTGCAAGAACCTTCTCAACATCTTTGTTGTCCGTAACGGTCATGTCATTGATCGTTTTATTACGCCTTTCATCACCAAATGAAAGATTATAAACTTGACCTTTTTGGTCAACCACCTGAACACGTTGAAACCTAACAATCTTTTTAATCCTACCCTTCGGTCCTTCGCTGCAAAACCGGTAGGTAAAAAGATCATTTTGGTCAATTTCAATTTCATAGTGATCAAGATTCAATGATCAATTCGATGTTGCAGGGCAATGTATTTGATAAGCAAACACGAAGGCTCGCGAAATGAAAATTGTCAGGAAAATTGTACAATAAGGTGTACGGAAAAACTGACTGTACTTTCGGATCCAAACATGTAACCCAACAGTTCAGCACGTTAACATCCCTTTTATGACCATCCATCAACTTCCGCTCCCCCATCTCGTAGTAGGTTGATACTTTCAGCAATCCTAAACCGCAATTCAATGCTGAAAAAGCTACTCCTCATCCCGGTGCTTGGTATCGCATTTCAGATACACGCACAAAAAATTGACGAAACGTACAACCAGAAAATCAAAGAATATACTTCCGACCCCCGGTTCCTTCCGTCATCGGTACTCGGTGTGCTCGACGATCCAAAAGTGCCTTCACCACTCAAGCACTTCGGAACCATCATCGGCGCCCCAGGTGTGATGCATCGCACCAATGACATATACGCCTATTTTAAAAAACTGACCGAGGCTTCTGCGCTCATTAAAATGGAACAGATCGGCACGTCGGAAGAAGGGCGCGCCATCAATCTCGTTACGATCACGAGCGAAGCGAATATGAAACGCCTCGATCACTACAAGAAACAACTCGCTCTGCTTGCCGATCCACGCAAAGTCGGCACGCAGGATGTAACGGCGATCATCAACGATTCAAAACCAGTTTATTATTTCAATGCCGGACTACATTCGCCTGAAATGGGATCTCCCGAAATGGTGATGGAACTTGCCTACCGGTTGATCACCGATCCATCTCCGGAAACAAAAGAGATCCTCGACAACGTTATCATTCTTATCAACCCGGCATCCGAAGCCGATGGCCGCGACAAGCAAGTAGACTGGTACTACCGGTATACCAAAGGCCGGAAGGATTTCGATGACGGGTTTCCTCACAGTCCACCGTATTGGGGCAAGTATGTATTTCACGACAACAACCGTGATGGCCTGCAGAATTCACAGGAACTAACAAAAGCCATCTACAGGATGTACTACGATTGGCATCCCACCATCATTCACGATCTTCATGAAAGCATCCCATTGATCTACGCGTCGACCGGCACTGGTCCTTACAACGAAACAGTAGATCCTATCACTATTGGTGAGTGGCAGATCTTCGCCAACCACGATGTAACTACATTAACTTCGATGGGACTGCCGGGTGCGTTTACCTGGGCATTCTATGACGGTTGGAATCCGGGTTACGTGTTCTGGATTGCCAATAATCACAATGCGATCGGGCGCTTCTACGAAACATTCGGTAATGCGGGAGCCGACACCTACGTGCGCAACCTGGCGAACAACCGCTACGCCGGCGATGCCGTTACCAGTCGGGAATGGTATCGTCCTGATCCTGCCACAGAAAAAGTAGTGTGGTCGGCCCGTAACAACGTGAACTACATGGAAGCGGGTGTGCTCGCTTCACTGAACTACACTTCCGACAACGGCAAACAACTTCTGAAAAACTTTTATCAGAAAGGTGCCAACGCCATCCGCAAGGGCAGGGAAGAAAAACCAAAAGCTTTTGTCATCCCAAATGGGCAGCGCGATCCATACATGGCGGCATTTATGGTGAACCAATTGAAAGTACAGGGAATTGAAGTGCACCAATCGGGCAGCGGCGACTACGTGGTATTGCTCGATCAGCCTTATCGCAACCTGGCGATCTCTTTATTAACAAAACAGAACTATCCGAAGGAAGCGAAGTTCCCTCCTTATGATGACATTGCCTGGACGTTCCCCTATTTATATGGAGTGGATGTGAAAGCAGAGGACGAAGTGAAATACAGCGCCTCTGATCTGAAACTCACTGAAGGACCCGTGAAGTACGAAGGCAAAGTGAAAGGAAGCGCTTCGAACTACGTATTGAATTACAAAGCGCAGAACACAGCATTGTCAGCGTTGTATTGGGTGAAATCGAAGAATGCAAAAGCGAAAGCCTTTGTACTGAATACAAAAACGAAACTCGATGGCGTTCAGGATTCACTTGGCGCGGGATCTATTCTCTTCCAGGGGATCACGGCCGACCAGGCAAAAAGCGTTGCATCACAGTTTGGTCTCGACCTTCAGTCAACATCTGCAACGAGTGCACAACAACAACGCGAGATCAGGTTGCCGCGAATAGCTATTTACCATAGCTGGTTCAATACACAGGATGAAGGCTGGACAAGATTTACTTTCGATCAACGTGGCATACCGTATGTCAACATTGACAAAGATGAATTGAAAGCTGGTGGACTGAAAACTAAGTTCGATGTGATCGTTATTCCACGCATGCGTGGCGACGTAGCCATGTTCATTCATGAGATCGACAAGAAGTACGGACCGATGCCTTTCACGAAGACGGCAGAGTTTGCGTCACATGGTACTCCCGACGCTACCAACGACATGACGGGCGGACCTGGCTTCGAAGGGATCAGCCAGTTAAAACAATTTGTCGATGGAGGTGGTACGCTCATCACATTCGACAACACATCGAAGCTCGTTGCAGATGCAGGCATCACACGTGAACTGGAAGAAGTGAGTGCAGCCGGTTTATTTCATCCGGGTTCAGTAGTGAGTGTGAAAGCTCGCAAGCCTGGTCACCCGGTGCTGTATGGATTCCCGGAAAACTTTCACGTGTTCCGCGGTATTGGTCCTCTGTTACAAACCGAAAAATACAGTCGCGACATGATGCTGGTGCAGTATGGTTCGAAGCCATTGAAAGATGAAGAAGAATACACCGGACCGATCATGGGCCAGCCGGCTGCACAGGCAGTATCAAAAACATCGGAAAAGAAAGCAGCTGGCAAAGAATCTCCTTATGTGTTATCCGGCATGGTTCGCAACGAGCAGACGATCATTGGTCATGGCGCGATCTTCAGTGTGCCGGTAGGCAATGGCAGGTTGATTGCGTTTACTTTCGATCCCATGCACCGGTATCAGAATCTTCATGAAGCACCGTTGGTGTTCAATGCCTTGATTAACTGGGATAATCTTAAATAGTGTGTCGGTGACAATCCCCTTTGGTGTTAACAATCGTAGTTAATCAGGTGGTCGGTGATAAACTGTACAACGACTTACAAATGCCTGATATTCAAGCTCCCTGTGGTTGGTCTTTTGACCAATCACCAAACTTTTTCCCCACCTTCAAAGAGTGCGGCCGGTGATACCGATACATCGGGGCAGGAAATACCCGATCGCAGGGCATATCGCTTGACAGCTGACCTGGACTATTGTTGTAGCAGAATCTATCCGCGACGGATCGTTGGGAAACACGGCCCATAGGGTAATTGATCAACCATCTGAAAATTATCTCAAACTGCTATCTTACATTCCGCAACATGCATCTGATAACTCAAATGATTTCCAGGTGTTCACTGTTAGTCTTATTATTATGCGCTGTTATAAGCCTACGTGCGCAAATCAATTTCCTGCCCGAACAACGGGAAAATCTGGCGAACGATCCAACCCGATATGCCAACATCACCGAGGTGAACACCCAAATGCCCGTTGTCGAATTTCAAAAGGTCGAGCGGTTTTAGCTTTTGACTTGTTACCACAAAGACGATTCAACAGGTAAAGTTGGTTGGGTTGGCTACAAGCAACTTTCACAGGGCACAGCCTTGTTGCCGGCAACGTATGAGAGCATCTATGAATCAACTCTTTCTTATCCAACGTTCTTCGGGAAGAAAGCAGGCAAATATGCAGTGATTTATTTAAATAGAAACGAACAATTTTATGAGACGCCGGCGCAGTTCGATGACGTGAAAAAGTGGACGGCAATTAACAATGTAGTATGCACCGGAACCAGGTGGCAATTGCTCAAGGGCTTTGGCGTGTCGGATGGAAAAAACGTAAAAACTGAAATCGACCTGGAAACCCTCGCAGAAAACGTCGATGATATTTTGCGCACTAATGACCCTGTATACTATTTTTACCCGGAAAGGCAAACAACTGGGAGGCATCTACAACAGCGCACGCATGGGGCGATATGCGGAAACAAGGATTGATTGATGTGAAGGGTACAAAATTTTTTAAGTGAACTAAATGGCAATGGTGGTTGAATCTTACCACTCCACCTGGTACTCGATTTCCTGACCTGCCCCCAACACAACCGAATCCTTTTTTGTAACAGCAACTTTCGTGTCGCCCAGCCATCGAGATACTTCGATGTAAACTTTCTGACCAATCACAGCGGAAAACTTTTCCGAATCCATGTTGGACGAAGTAAAATATCCCAGGTCATGCTTATACTCGTGTTTTGTTGCACCCATCATGCAACTGATATGGCAGCGCACAGACTGCCCTTCAGTAAGCGCTTCCTTGTTTTTCACATATACGTTAATAACGCCACCGGATCTCGGCAGGTTATAGTCAGTTTTAATCGTGATACCTGCTTCGCATGAAACCGGGATAGTGTGGTTTAAACCTGCAGTAATAAAATCGCTTGTAGTCTCAAAGCCGATCCGGTAGTGTCGTTGTGTAACATCACAGTTCGATATTGTGGCAACTAACACGGAGTAACTTCCGTCCGCGCTTGTTGTATCTTTCCCCAGTTCGACCGAAACAGGTCCGAACTGGCCACCGTTTCCTAAGACTGCGACGATAGGTAGGCCCGCAACCGGTGTTTTTCCATCCTCTGTCATGATGCGACCGGCTAACGTAACACAGGTACCTGTTGTGCATTCAACTTCCGGAAACACCGGCTCACACCCATTGAGGAAGAGTATTAATAAAAGAAGCGGTATGGGTAGCCAACGCAGCACTAGTAAATTTACGAAATAATCAGTTTACAGATCGTAACCTTAGCAAACCGACTGAGTCTTATTATTGAGCCATACCGCATGGGACCCCACCAATTCATTTACTACGCGCACTTTTCACATTTCTGTTGGGCGTGCCCGCGTCTTCGGGCAGACGCCCATTTCACGCATCGAGGAGAGTGCATATCTATCAATTGGCGGTATTGATCAATGAATCACAATTCGTGGTGACAACAATAGCCACCCTGTACTGCTCATTCTTCATGGTGGACCGGGCGATGTGCAATCACCATATGTAGAAGTTTACAAACCGTACGAACGCGAATTCGTTCTCGTGCAATGGGATCAACGTGGATCAGGAAAAACATTCGGAAAGCTTTCGGCGAAAACTCAGGAACTCACACCCGACCGGGTCGTGAAAGATGGTATCGAACTGGCAGAATATCTTAACAAGAAATTCAACAGAAAAATTATTGTGTCGGTCATTCGTGGGGGAATGGCTATCGCCACGCACATGGTGTTGCAGCGACCTGAGTGTTTGTTGCCTACGCCGGGGCCGGGCAGATTGCCAGCTGGAGTGAGTCGGTGCAATACGCTCTTCGCAGAAAATTTGTCGTTTTAAACGCCGGTCATTTTGCAATCGTCACTCATGCCGGGCTGGTCATGATCGATATCGCAAAAATGTTGGAGAAGTAATGAACATCACAATCCAGTAATTTTTCTGGCAGCATTCTTGACTCACCCTGTTTCGGAACCGAACCCTGGGTTCCGGAAACAGCAAGATGAAAATTCTATTTATTCTAAATCCCAATTCCGGGGCCAAAACCAACGATACTGCAGTGCTTCGTATTCACGAACTCACGATCGAACACGATCTCGATCCGGGATTCCTGTATACAAAAGGCGACAGCGATGATCAAAGGATTCAACACGCGCTGGAACAATTTAAACCCGAGCGGGTGGTTGCAGCCGGTGGCGACGGCACTGTCCAGTTGGTCGCCCGGAACCTCCTTCATCGAAACCTCCCGATGGGAATCCTTCCTTTGGGATCGGCAAACGGCATGGCCACGGCCGCAGGAATTCCATCCGATGACGCGCAGGCAACAGATGTGGCGGTTACAAGTAAGAAGCTGAAACTGCTGGACGTTCTGAAATTCAATGACAAACATTTGTGCGTTCACATGGGAGATGTGGGCACGAACGCTTTGATGGTCAAGAAATATGGTCAGGAAAATTCAAAAGGCATGCTGGGATATGCGAAACATCTCATTAGTTCGATTAAAGAAAGTCCGTTGCTGCAGTTTACCATAAACACGTCAGAGGGAGAATTCAAAAAAGAAGGTTACCTGCTTGCGTTTGCTAATGGCCATAAATATGGTACAGGTGTTAACATCTCCGAGGGCAGAGCGTGGGATGGTAAGTTTGAAATCTGCAACGTCACCGAACTGGCGCTCAATAAGGTAACAACAGCAAGCCTCACGTTATTGAATGTAGTTCTCGATCGCGAGATGTTCACCGACGTGATCAGTTGCAGACATGCAGACGTCCGTATCAACCAAAAGGTTCCTTTCCAGATTGATGGTGAATACATGGGCGATGTCGATCATCTCAGGGTCGAGATCATTCCTTCAGCAGTGAAACTGATCGTGCCGTAATGGAGGGTAAGCTGCCGATACTGCTCAGCTTCTACGCCATTGCCGGCGAAAAATCCGGACTCGTCTTTGGTCAACTGACTTACACGCGTATCAAGGATCTCACCTTTCAGTCTTACTCACGCCTGCGCACATTCCGCACTTTGTTCAGGCTTTACCGGACCAAACCTTTCGCCGGCCAGGAAATTGTACTTACGTTGAGTTCAGGCGAAGTGCGCGCTACTACAGACGCACATGGTTCGTTCACAGCGCACACTAATATCGAACTCGTAAATGCTCCTCTTCAAAAGGTTGCATTGAGTTCGGGACAGGAAGTGAAGTTAATCGACGGACTTTATCCCAAAACTACGGTCGAGGTAAGGTCCGATACCATTGTAATCTCAGATGTAGATGATACAATCCTTCACTCATTCATATCCAACAAAGGAAAGAAGTTCAGAACACTGATGTTCACCAGGATGGAGAAGCGCCGCGCGGTGGTGGCAATACAATCCTTGCTGAATCAGTTCAGCGAACAAGGTTCAGCAATATTCTATCTATCGAACAGCGAGCAGAATTTACATCCATTGATCTATCGCTTCCTGGATCACAATAAATTTCCCCGTGGCCCATTGTTTTTAAAAAAGTTGCGGCGGCTGTGGCACGTGATCAGGAACATCAGGTTTCCGCTGCGCCATCTCCACAAGGAGGAAACCATTGCAGACATCCAGGCACTGTTTCCCTCAAAAAAATTAATCCTTATAGGCGACAACACCCAGCAGGATCTCCTGATCTATCTTGAAGCGGCGAAGAAATTTCCCGACAGTATCAGCACGATCATCGTATTGAAGGTCGTGGCAAACGCTGGCGACGCGGACCTCATTGAAAACCACAGAGAAACCTTGACAAGATCGAACATCAGGTTAATTTACTCTGAGAAAGTGCCGGAGCACATACATGTGTGATACTGAGAATTTTTTGACGTAGGGTCAATAGACCGCTTGATAAACACCTCTACCTGATCTCATTCGAGCGGTAATCTTTCGGCAATTCAATCTTGAATGTAGATCCCCTGTTCTCCTGGCTTTCGAATTCAATTTTACCCTTCATGAGCGTTACCAGCTTTTTCACGATATGAAGTCCCCTGCCAATAGACTTTTCTCCCTTCAAACCGGCGCGACTCGCTTTCGAGTTCGATTCAAAGATATACGGTTGAAGATATTCAGGTATCCCCACGCCATCGTCTCGGACTGTAACGGTAAAAGTGTTCTTTGAATCCTTCACCGCTACAATAATGTTTCCGTTCGACGGTGTGAACTTTACCGCATTTGAAATAAGATTGTTCACCACCTGGAAAAACTTTACATCATCACCCCAAATAGAAAGCTGGTAGTGAGGTGCATTGATGGTGATGTGTTTGTCGGGTGTAAATTGCCTGAAGCGCTCCACGATGATCTGGATCTTGTTAATCACTTCAAACCTGTTGGAAGTAACATAGATCTCCGGCGACGCGTTGTGTTCTTCCTCGACCAACGAGTGGATGAGACTGATACATTGTTGGGTATTTTCCCTGATAATCCTTACCGGCATGGAGAGCTGCCTTAACTGCTGTGAATGCGTAACCTGGTCTACACGATCGAGTAATGTATACGTAAGGTTGAGTGGCCCGCTGAGCTTATTGGCTACCATCTCCAGGATCACATTCTTACGTGCACCATACTCCACGATGTAATCCGTATGTTGTTTTGACTTTGTGATATCTTTGACAAAAACGATAACTGTGGGTTGTTCGCGGAGAAGGTAAACATCGATAGAAATAAATGCGTCTGGTTTTGTTGCGAGTGGCAACTCTACATTCAATAAACTGTAATTCTGGAGGAGCAATTCGAACCGGTCTTTAAGCTGATGGACCTCGTACCGTATGGCAGATTGGAGGTGACCCATGTTCAGCTCGCTTGTCTCTATATTCGTGATTCCGAGGATCTCCGGCAACGCATGGTTACTGTACTCGATGCGGCGATCGCCGAGATTGTAAATGAGTATTCCGTCGGCGGATATCTCGCCAATGTCAATAATGGCACTGATAGAAGTTTGGTCCATTCGTAGTTCGAATACGGAACTCGACTTTCTCTCTATAGTTTCGTGCCAATTCCAAACCCACGTTTTGATCTTATTCAGCGTACATCAGCCGGCCGGATGACGATTTGGAGGAATCGCCCCGGACAAAAAACTCACAGTCTTAACCGATGTTAAGGATTATAAATAGCTAGGGTGGCGGTCAAGCCGTCGGCTATATATATAAGAACGAACCTACCGGCACTTCGCGAGCGCGTCGACCACAGCGTTGGTGTCTGTATTCAAATGAACATGATCGAACTTTTCCAGTTCCGTAAGCGTGCCGACAAAAAAGGAGATCACGCTATATTCAATTTTCTTATCGTTATGAGTGGAAAGCAATTGCATATAAATACCGAGATTGTCTTTGAACACATGTGAGTTCAATCCAGGTTGCAGTACAGGGATGATCGTGCGCTTATCACCGTCGACCTGGTAGAAGATAGTATTTGCCCGATCAGTTTCCATAAACAACTCTTTGTAGAAGTCAAGGTAATTCTCCTTCAGTATCAAAACGCCTGATGTCGGGATCCGCACGAGGCGCGTGTTGTTTTTAATTTTCAATCGCTCGCCACAATCAGATTTTTGAATAATAGTCACCAGGCCACGCACCGATACGGGTATCTCAAACTCCTGCTTGTCGAAATTGTGAAACTTCTTAAACTCTACCTCGCGTCTTTTGCGTTCGTCGGCAAACCTTTCCATAGCACCCATGAAGTCTTCTTTTTCTTCCTTATACGGTATCTCCTTCATGTTGACGGGCGTCCACCTTTCGTCGAGTGCATTGCGGAATGACTCTTCCACCAGGCGCACCCAATTGTATAACGGGGTGTTAAGGCGATCGAAATCTGCCGCGGTAGATTCGAAGCGCAACGCATCAGAATTCCAATCAACAGTGCGCGCTGTTGGTCCCACCTGGTAGGTGAACACATTGTAATCCGTTTCTTCCTTCGCCTTTTTTTCGATGGGGTCGTTTTGACCGTACGATAATTGGTATTTGAACTCAATGCCGGAGTTGTCGATACTATCCTTGTTGGTCAGGTAATAAGAGAACAGGTGACCGTAGTTGCTCTCGCGGATATATTCAGTTTTCGCCTGGTGGTCTGCGCGTGATCCGATCCATTGATAACTCACTTTCCTGCCGCGAACCCAAAGTATGAACGCCGTCTTCTCCTGGTACAACCCATCACTGGTTTTGATGGGATGCCAATACCGTGTCCGGTAATGCAGGATGAGTGTGTCGACACCATCGGCCACGAGGGATTGACGGATGCTGTCGGCGATGTGATAGACGTTGTCGCGTTCCATAAAAAGCGGCGTCGACTGCTGGGCGTAGGCAGCGCTTGTCAGAAATGTTGCGAGCACGATGCAGAGTGGGAGTCTCATGGTACCAAAGGTAAGCACTTCAGGATTTTTCAGTTCCCCTCATACCTATCATCGCCTTTAATAGTCTAAGGATGCTCGTATAAGAACGGCACGGTTTTAGCCGTTTCATAGAAAATATTTCATGAAACGAAACAACTTTGAAATCAGCGGGAGTATTGGTGATATCGAAAGAATGTATTGCTCAGGACCTGGTCAACTGATGGACCCTGTTCTCGATAGCCGTCTTTAATTGCTGTTTCCCCGTTTCGTCGAGGCTGTGGTCTGCCGGCAGCACTTCAAGTGCTTTCGAATACATCGCCAGCGCACTCTCCTTCTTTCCAAGCTCGAGGTTGCAACGTCCCGCAATGGTGTACGCGGTGACAGCCTCCGGATAACTTTGCTGAAATAAAGCGGCCCATTGCAGCCCTTCATCGTATGCTTGCCGCTGAATAAACTGCGTACCAAACGCTGCCATGATCTCCACCGGAATAGCAATGCCCGATTGTTCAGCATACTGTCTGATCTTTTTCACCAGCGCATCGATTCCGGATTGTGCGTATACTTTATCAAGTTCAGCTTTAGTTGGCGGAACAGGTGCCCCCTTCTTCAACGAGAATTCAGCGCCGCCATGCAGCACGCCCGCTTGCGATGGCGTTTTCGCCAGAAACTGTTTGCCATCTTCCATGTCTTTCAAAGTAGCGTTCAGGAATTGAAGCATGTATTGCGAAACAACTTCAAACCCTTTCCTGGTGTCGCCGGGTGAGCGGCCCAGCACGTTTTGCATTGTACCGGCCCATACACCAAAGTTCAAATAGTAATACTCCGTCATATCGGGCATGAATACCATGTACCTGTCGGCATACTTATAGTTGTCAATAAACTGAGGATCGACAGCAGGGTGAGGTGAGTAGGCCACCATCATGGGTTTGCTTGCGGCAGCAACCGAATAGTATGGAGACTTCTGTAGCAATCCAAATTCATATCCCGTCAGGATACCTCCTTCCAGGCTCACCAGCGCTTCAACTTCTGGGCTGCGCATCATCCACGCTAACCCCGCCGATGCATTCATCCCAATACCCATCGCCGCGATCTTAGGGTCGGTGAGTTTGAACTCGTGCTTTACGCTGGCGAGCGCAAACTGGCAATCCTGCACCAGTGTTTCGATACCACGCACATTCTGCCACTCGAATTCAGCATCAAGTGTTCCAAAACGCGAAACGCACACAACGATGTATCCGTGGGAGGCAATATACTCACCCATCAAACTGGCAAGATGTGCGCTTTCGGGGTAGAACAGTACAGGGAAATTGCCGGTTTGAATGTTCGCGTTGAGATGAGCGCGTGTAGGCGAGTTCATCAGATCTTCAATATGTTTTTTAAGAACAATCGTATCGCCACCTAACTGAGACGTAAAAAGATTGAACTGTTGAAGGGCCCTCTTCTTTAACGCAGGAGTTGGTGTTTCGGGGTTGATCATCGTGGCCAAAAAATCCACGTACTCATTGAAGTTCATGGTTCTGTTGCTTTCCTTTACCGATGCTGGATACCAAATGCTAAGATGCACGGCCCGGCCATTTTGAAACGTCGCGCTTTGCTCTGCCAAGGGTGGCCGCCCCGGATCAAAATAAGTTTTCTGTCTGAATCCCACCTGGTGGTTCCCATGGGTGAGCGACGTTTGAAAAGGACCTTGCGCCGACACGGCAATGCAAGAAACGAGAAGAATAATTAACGCTACTGGTGATCTCATACCATTACAATTTATCGTTGTCTTAATCGCAGGTTCCGTTCTATCCCTTCGTACGACATGTGCAGTCGTCTTGTTTCGTCACAGGCAAGTTAACTGGCCACGTGAAAGAAAAAATCACCCGTATTGATGTACATGGTTAGATCGAAAATGACGCGTTGCTACAAAAACAACTTTGCTGATGAACTCATCAACATTCCGGCGACCATGGTCAGATAGTCAACCCGCAGAAAGAGTGTTGTAATTTCATTTCCTTTGTATCGTTCGGCTGGTCACATGAATTCTATCGGGGTGGCACAACGGCTGACAGTTAATCCGAATCCCCATTCTTAGCCTTAGCGTGTTCTATCGCCCTATCCCAGTCAGGAATGCCGCCGCGATAGTTCGCGATAAGTTCGTCGCCGCGTCTTCTTTTCTCAACGAAAAACGGATCGTTCTCGTGAGTTTCATATTGTCGACGATCGTTATAGTCGAGCTGTCGATAAGTCGTTTCCACACAAGACGTTGTTTCTCAGTCATCATATGGTAAAATTAAGGTAAAAGCTAAATCCTACGAAAGGTCGGGGCTGGGTTTAAGCTGACAAGCATTCGCCAACATCGTCACAGAAAATCAACCCGCGAATGTAACTGCATGTCACATTGCTACCCGTTTACAAACGGCTATGTTGGAAACTTGACCTATATGTACATGACTAAGACAGTCAACATTAAAACGAAAACGCGTGGTTTCCCGCCGTCGGGCAGAGATGTTGTATTCATGTTGCCGTCATAATTTTGAACGACTACCGTCCTGGTGGTGGACCAATTTTGGTAACAACCTCGCGAATGCGTTGGTACTTTGCTTCATACTCGGGGCAAAAATGCAAATGCAGAGATTTTGTCTTTTCAACCTTAATGATGGGGTGAGTCGGTTCATCCTGTTTACTATTCTTCTTTTTCTTACTCATCGGATGTCCAATTATTTGTGATAAGCTCTGCACGCCAGCAATATATAACGTCGGTTTGGCTGAAATGTTTCCCATTTACTACCATCAATCGTACCCCATAACTCTACACTGGCATTGATCATGGGTAGAAAACGTGACAAATTCATCGAGTATAATCGCATCCTGGCCGGCGATGTTGCTTCAGCATATATCCAGGTGTGAGGATGCAAATCCGTAAACAGTCTCACCGCAATCCCGACAGTTGAAAGGATCTTCTCTGTGTCACCGTTGGCGGTTACGGAATAATAGTCAACATCGCCGTTGTCGCTCAAATCGCCGAGGTCAAGACTGTACGCTTCTCCGGACGAATCAGATGTAAGGTCCCGAAAGCTCACTACTTTATTCACGCGTCCGGCTGGACCTTCGCTCACAAATCTGAATACGTTTAATTCAGAAAAGAAAGTAAGCGGATAACTGTTCGCGATCATGCACAATAAGGCTACGCGAAAGTAAACTCAACTCATGTTCTTACCCGATTACAATACGGCTATGTTCGAAACTTGACTTACATGTACAAGACAAAATAGATCAACTGCGGTATGAAAGGATGACGGTTAAGGTCAGTTCTATTGATCAACTTCATACTCATCGATTTTAAATTTTCAAATTTGAAATTTGAAATTTGCCCCGAAGGTAACATCGGGTGCATAACGTAGTCAGTATATCATTCCCGGGCGAGTACGAACCATGCGGATCTTACAACTTTTTGCGACCTTCGTATGACACACCCTGACTATGGAATCAATATTTTTCACCATTTCCATCGCTGTGATTGCAGTTGTTGCCTTTCAACTCTACAATCCTGACAAATACTTAATTCACTGGGTCTCTGCGCCAGTCGCGTTGTTGCTGATCAATGTTCTCATACATGAATTTATTTCAACTAGCGGCGCTTTCGTTGTCTGGTGTGTTGCATCAGTGGCGCTACTCATTCTTTACTTCCTGCGCTATCGACACAAGGAATCAAAGAAACTTATCGATCATTTGAAATGGATAGGCGTGATACTCCTCATTGGCGACCCTTCATCGGGATCATGACCGGCAGATACATCCCCGGTCAACCGGATGAGATTCATGAAGTGCTGAAGTTCACAGCGCTTGTCTCAATCTATCTCTTTGATCGTTGGATCCTTCCCGATCCTACGTCGCGCCGGTTCAGATTAATTCTGCTGATACATGTTGCCTTTGCATCAACCTGTTTAGGTTATGCCTTCGTTCAACGTACTGCGGCAATCAGAAATGAGGCGGTTGCACGAGAGGCACAAATACAAGCAGAGGAAAACGAGAAGATCGCCAGGGAACAAGAGCTGGCGGCATTGCGTGCACGGGAAATGGCCCAACAGGCTGAGGCAAAATGTCTGGAAGCATTGCGACAACAAATGAAATAGCACGGGAGCGTTTGCCAAGTTCTCCAATAACCTCCGCTGACTGAAGACTCTGCGCCACATCACAGTTCGAACGAACGTCGCAACAACGCATCAAATCAAAAATCTTAAATCAAAAATTCCTACCCAACCATCCTCGCCAACCAAAACTTCTGCTCATCCTTCCACCGCTCTACCTTCGCCAACAACTCCTCCACACCCATCTTCGTCGTTGGCTTCCTGAAAGTATAGTCCACATACCCGAACTCATTCCAGCAATCGTCCAGGCTTTCATCGAAGTCGTAAGAAGATATAGGTGCAACGCCCCACTCGGATGGGTCGAACGACGTGCCGTCAATAAGTCCGGACCTGATCGTAGCGTTGATAGTTTCAATGGGAATGTCCGCCGGGTTCGCGAGCACAACATAGCCGGTAAGCTTGCGGTTGTAGTCGGTGTAGGAGTAGGTGAATTGGATGTTGCGGGTTTTCATGGGTCATAGGGTTTGTTGATGTTGATTTTTCACACGAAGGCACGGAGGCACGAAGAATGCAACATACAACCTTAAGGCGTGCGCATTCCTTTGTGTCTTAGTGCCTTTGTGTGAATTTTTCTTGTTTTATAACCCGAAGTACAGAAGTCGTTGCGAGAATGTTGTCAACATATATGTTTAACACACATTTTTTCGGAAACTTTTTGAATGATGTGGGCGTGCCCTTCGCACGCGTTGATGCACGGACTTAATTCGTCATTGGGTGTCGCGTGCTCAGGTCGGGCCCTCGCTACTCGCCATCCGACGCACATGCCACTTCGGGCTCGGACAGGCCGCTCGGTCCCTCACGCGCGCAGCTCGCTGGTGTCCTTAGCTTCGTTTTACTATTGAACCAAAAACATGAATCTTTGTGTTCTGACCAAAATGGTCAACACCAAGTCATAGATGGCCGACGTTCACGACAAGGCGACACGCAGTTATAATATGAGTCGTATCCGTGGTAAGGATACGAAGCCGGAAATGATCGTTCGGAAATTTCTTTTTTCGAAAGGGTTCAGGTATCGCCTTCACGATCGCCGTTTGCCTGGACGGCCCGACATTGTACTACCGAAATACAAAACGGTGATAAATATTCATGGATGCTTTTGGCACGGGCATGAAGGATGTTCTTATTTTGTGATCCCGAAGACCCGGACTGAATGGTGGTTGAAGAAGATTGGGAGGAACAGGGAGTTGGACGAGATCAACCTTGGTAAGTTGAAAGGTGAAGGTTGGAGGGTGATTGAGGTTTTTGAATGTGATCTGCGCAAGCCCTCTCGTGAAAAAACCCTAGCGGGAATTCTACGGTTGGTTTGATTTCTTTGTGTGTGCGTGACGCCAGTCCATTTCCTGCACCGATCTAACCTTTTCAATGAAATCACTTAATGAAATCACAACAGTTCCAGCAAATTTTTCATCAAATGATTCTACATAAGAAGAAGGCACTACTAACGTTACGTCTTCTTCTTGCATTTCCTTCAACTGAGGCGATGATATCGCTTTTTGTAGGGTGAAGAGATATTTTGACCGGGTTTTAGCCGCCTCCTTTAAAATCTGACGCCACCTGTCTTTACATGTTGTTTTACATGCTAAAAACGTTAAGCCGTCGACGTTGAATTTTTTATCGTGATACTCTTTTGCTCCCGGAAAGATAAAATCCGGTTTCCTTCTTCCTTCGGTGCGAACCTGTTGGCTGAACCGAATTTGATTCAATCGAAAAATTTCGGCTAGGTGATTCTCGAGTGATCTTCCCGCTCGGCTCTTTCTCCTGTTCAAAATCCTATTTGCAAACTCAATTAGGTCGCCAACCTTTCTAAATCCGCCGTCGATTATCTTTTGATATCTGTCGTTTTCAATTGCCTTAAACAAATCGTACTCCAGTTCAATCCATTTAATCAGGATTGAATCCGGGCTTTCCCTAACCTCATGAACTCCTATCCCCTTTATGACTTGATAGATTTCCCTTGCCTCTGCTGACATAACTTGATTGTCTGGGAAATCAACGTTGAGTTTTCGCACAAAGTCCGAGAATCGGTCAGTTAACATCTTCTCAGACGAGTACTCAGTACGTTTTAGAATTAGACCTTCATCTGTAGGCGGGATGTTGAACGCGCTAAAAAAATCATCGACCTCGTGATCAGTCGAAAGAACAAATGCTTCGTAGTACGAATTATCGTGTCTCGCAATTACCAACAAATCGCCAATGTTCTCAACCGACCTGTAGGGAAAGCCGCGTTGAAACCTTGTTATGCGGTACTCGTTTCTTGACTTTTGACCATAATACACGAACCGACTTTGCGTTTCAAAATCATCCTGCCACTTTATAGTGATTGGAGCATCTCTGATTTCGCCTTTCTTTCCGGGCGAATCAAAAAATAAGGAGTATGCTGACTTGGGAATTAGAAATCCCGCCTGATGACTCTTCGTCGCGCCGGCGTCATTGGGAGAAATGACTTTGCAAAGTGCCCCTCTACTTTTTTCGACGGACAGTATTGCCCTTGGCAGAACGCTTTCCATTCTTTGGAAGTTTAGTGAGGTATTTAACCAACTCCTTCCCAACAGCCTTGACCAACGGCACGACTACTGAATTACCAAATTGACGATAAGCTTGATTGTCAGAAACTTCAATTTTGAATTTATCAGGATAACCCTGAAGCCTAGCACACTCACGCGGAGTGAGTCGCCGCGGATTCTTACCATCCTGTGCGATCAGAATTTCTGAACCGTCCTTATAATATCGCGCACTCAATGTGCGAGCAACACCGTCGAGCTGTGTAAGTCCGAAGCCAAAGCCGTTGCCTTTCTCCTTGTGTTTTATCGCATATTTCTGCAGATACTCCCAGAGTTTATCACTTAGTGTATATTTTGGATCAGGGTGTTTCTCCAAAATATTCTCAATTGCCTGTTGCTCATCTGGCATCTGTGGAAACTCGAATGACTCCGAATCTTTGAAAACACGCCTGTCAAACCCTATAATAAAAATCCTTTCTCGATGCTGAGGAACGAAGTGTTGGCCATCAAGGACTCTCGCGTACACCGAGTAGTTCAGTTTTTTTAACGTGTCTCTGATAATCTGAAATGTCCTTTTCTTATCGTGTGATATTAAGTTCTTTACATTTTCCAAGAGGAAAATCTTTGGACGTTTCTTTTCAATGATTCGCGCCACGTCGAAGAAAAGTGTTCCCTGTGTCTTGTCAAGGAATCCGTGCGCGCGCCCCAGACTGTTCTTTTTTGAAACTCCAGCAATAGAAAACGGCTGGCAGGGGAATCCACCTAGCATGATATCGTGGTCAGGAATATCCTTTGCGTTTACTTTAGTAATGTCTCCAAAAGGAACCTCACCGAAATTTTCGTGGTAAGTCTGCTGCGCAAACTTGTTCCACTCCGAGCTGAACACACACTTGCCTCCTAATTCCTGAAAAGCGATCCGAAAACCGCCAATGCCCGCGAAAAGGTCGATAAACTTAAACTTCGATTTCTTTTTTGGCGGGAAAGGGACATCCCAGGAAATCGGAAGAATTTTCTTAAAACTAAGAGGGTTGTTGAGTCCGGCGGACTGTTCCTTCAAAAACTTCTCAGCAGCCGACCTGAAGTGATGTGAGGAACCATTTTCCCATGTCTGCAAGTAATGCGTGAAGTGGGCGAGGTCAATATCTTCAGCATTAGCGACTTCAATGTTTAAAGCCGATCTTAACTCGGAATAACGCGGCATCGTTAGTGAAATCGTTAAAGAATAATCTTTAAAAATACGGTTATTGAGTTCAATATCTACTCAAACTGATTCCGATTTTGAAATAACTACAGCACTGTGAGGTCAATTCAAACTATTTACAAGAATTCAGAACGCATTTTCCTTATCCCGTCCTCCAAGTATTAAACTCTTCGGGTAATACCTTCAAAATTTGATCTTTCGACATTCCGTTGAGGTCGTACGTTAACTCAAACTGCTTCAGCACTTCCCTGAATCGTCGAACCGAGCCCGGTTTATCTTTGGCAGTCGCTCCCTTCTTTATTTCCTTGGTTTTCCCGTCCATGTAGAGTGTGGTCGCAGTGCCTACAATTCCATGGTTTCTCTGAATTCCCATCACTGACGATAGTTGCTCTACTACATCACCACGCTCAAATATTTTTCCCCGTAAGAAAATACTACCCCGATCCCCAAGTTCAGCAAACACCAAACAGGGAAACGCTAGAAGGTGCCGATAGTATCTGTTCCAATGGCTTGACGAAAGGATGTATAGCGCACTTTCCCGAAAATAGCGGCAATTATTCTTATCCAACGGAACCAATCTTTCGAGCATAAAAGCAGACAGCCAAGTCCACATACCACTATTGCGATA
>WUUC01119016.1_pt1 | contig 27298 bp, 16 predicted proteins | sample 6278441 | NCBI WGS metagenome assembly WUUC01 (sample SAMN13675441, study PRJNA597444) | soil metagenome | isolation source: soil | place: USA: Washington | collected 2017-10 | reverse complement strand
CGATCATCACGTCCGGGCTGAAGTAGTGGGCGAAGGACCAGAGGGGACCGACGTCCGCGAAGGCCTCGGTGAAGCGGTCCTCCAGCTCCGGCACGATGAACCGGACGCGGCGCGTCCCGGCCGGCACCGGACCCAGCACCCGCGCCCAGCGCGCCTGGAGATCGCGCTCGATCTCGTCCAGGACCTCCTGGCGGTTCTTGTGGAAGAAAACCGTGGAGAGGCCGGTGGTGAAGAGCGTATGGCAGTCGACCGCGTCGGTGCCGGTCTGGCGGCTGAGCTGGGCATGGAGCTCGCGCAGTTGCGGCTCGAACCGGCGCATCAGCTCGCCGGCCACCCAGCGGGCACTGTCCAGGATGAGCCGGAGCGGCGGACCCAGGCGGCTGGTCAGCGCCGTGCCGAAGCGGACCTCCAGGTCGCGCCGGCAGTCCTCGTAGAGCAGCCCGCGCGCGGCGTAGGTCTCCCCCTGGCGCTGCCGGGGCTCCGCGCCGGTCAGCCGGGTGAAGGTGCTCTCCATCTCGCGCAGAGCCAGGTCGAGAGCCGGCGAATTCCCCGCCGCGAGCGCGACGCGGTCGCGGGCTTGCTGCAGCTCGGCGAGCGCCGCCAGAGCCTCCTCGCGCAGAGTCTGGTCTTCGATCCGCGCGAGCAGCGTGGCCAGCGTCTGGTCCGGGTGCAGGTCGGGCGGCACCTTGAGAGCCCAGGTGACCACTCGGGTGCGGCAGAGGTCGTCGAGCAGCCGGTAGACCTCTCGTTCCGTCTGCAGCGGCACGCCAGGGTCGGCGATGAGCAGCCGCGCGATCTCGCTGGCGGTGCGTTGACCGTCGCAACGGGCGAGGAGGCCGGCCTGGGTGGGGGGAAGGACCAGGGGCTTGCCGAACGGGCGGTGGAGCACCCGCCCCTCCAGGTAGAAGCTCGACTTCACGCGCGGCGCCAGCCAGGGGCGGACCGCGGGGTTGCTCCCCACCTTCTGGGCGAGCGCCTCGATGCACCAGGTCTCGAAATAGACCGACCGCTGTTGCAGCAGGCCGGGCCCACAGTGGACCGAGATCGCTCCGCCGTCGTCCACCACGGAGGCGAAGGCGACCGGACCGAAGAAGCCGATGGTGTCGTTCTTGGTGCAGTAGCGCTGGAGATAGCTGGCGGCCACCTCCTCGTGCTGGCGCCGCTTGGAGGTCCGTGCCGCCGCGGCCGGTTTTGCGGTGAGCTCGTCGAGCGCGGTCTCCACGGCGTGCCGGTTCTGCCAGAGCACCGCCTCCCGGAAGAGGTCCTCGCGTGCGATCTCGGCGATCTCCCCGGAGACGCGGGCGACCTCGCGCTGATGGATCTCGGTGAACCCCTCCCGCGCGGCTTCCAACTCGGCCCACCGCGCGCGCAGGATCGCGAAGGAGGCGGTGCAGGAGGCATCCGCGACCTCGCGCGGCAGCTTGCCCTCGGTCAGCGCCTGCATCGACTTCATCAGCGGCTTGCGGAGCTCCTTGTCCTCCCAGAGGCCGTCGCGGCGCAGCCGGTCCAGGGCGTCATGGACCGCCTGCAGAGCGCCGACGCGCGCCGCTTCGAGCTCCTCCTCGCAGCGGAGGACGCGGTCGGCGGCCTCGGCGCTGGCCGGCGCGGCCAGGCGGAGCACCTGCCGGGCAGGGAAGCCGGCGCCGCGCAGCACCAGCGTGCGCCAGAGAGCCCAGATGCCACCGGGCAGGGCGAGCAGGTGCTCGGGCACCTCGCCACCGGAGGGCGCGACCGGGGCGATCGGATCGACTGGATCGACGGGGAGAGCGGACACCGCGCTGTTCATCTCTCTTCACTCCCGAACAGGCCGCCCGTGGAGTCGGCGAGGGGCTCGATGAGCTGCAGAAGGGCAGGCGAAAGCTCCTCGACCGTCTGATGCCACTCCGGGGAATCCAGGAGCACGGCCGCCAGCCCCGCCACCGTCGGAGCGTCGAAGACATGGAAGAGCGGCAGGTCGATGCCATAGGCCTCGCGCAAGTTCCCGACCAGCTCCGCCGCCCGCATCGAATGGCCGCCGAGCTCGAAGAAGTTGTCGTGGAGACCCACCCGCCCGATACCGAGGACCTCCGCCATCATCCCGGCGAGCACCTTCTCCAGGGGGGTGACGGGCATCGCGCCCTCCCCGCGCTCCGCCGCCGGGGAGCCGAGGGCGAGGAGGGCCGCGCGGTCGATCTTGCCGTTGCGCGTCCGTGGCAGCTCCGTGAGCACCACCAGCCCGGACGGCATCATGTAGGCGGGCAGCTTTTTTTCAAGATGGGAGCGCAGCTCGCTGGCGCTCGGCGTCCGGTCGCCGTGGCACGCCACGTAGGCCATCAGCCGGCACTGGCCAAGCTCGTCGGCGCGCGCCAGCACCGCCACCGCCAGCACGTCGGGGTGCTCGCCGAGGACCGTCTCGATCTCTCCCAGCTCGATCCGGTACCCGTGCACCTTGACCTGATGGTCGATGCGCCCCAGGTACTCCAGGGTGCCGTCCGCGAGCTGGCGCGCCAGGTCGCCCGAGCGATACAGCCGCCCCCCTGGCGCCGGAGACCGGGGATCGGGAATGAAGCGCTCGGCAGTCTGCCCGGGGCGGCCGAGGTATCCCCGCGCCACTCCCGCCCCACCGATGCACAGCTCGCCGGAGACCCCCGGCGGCACCGTGTTCAGAGCGGAGTCGAGCAGATGGATGCGGACGTTCGCGATCGGCCGGCCGAGCACCGGGCGGTCCCCGCTCACATCCGCCACCGCGGTGTCCACCGTGCACTCGGTCGGACCGTAGACGTTGGAGAAGCCGGGGCGCCGGGCCTCCACGAGGAGGCTCCAGTCGGCGCGCGGCAGATCCTCTCCCCCCACCAGCACCCGCTCCAGGGCACCCGGCTGTCGCAGCAGACCGGCGGCCAGCAGGTAGCTGAGCTGGCTCGGCGTGCAGTCGAAAGCCTGCACCCCCTGCTGCCGCAGCATCTGCAGCATGCGGCTGGCTTCGGGGCGGACCTCCTCCGGCACGATGTGCAGGGAGCAGCCGTCCAGGAGCTGGATCCACTGCTTGACCGAGGCGTCGAAGACCAGTGGCGCGTTGAGCGCGACCCGGAATGGCCCTCCGGCCGCGCGGTAGACCGTCTCGCGCAGTGCGCCCAGGAGGTTCACCACCGAGCGGTGCTCGATCATCACCCCTTTGGGACGCCCGGTGGAGCCGGAGGTGTAGAGGATGTATGCGAGGTTCTCGGGGGCGGCGATCGGCGGCAGCGGCGGCAGCGGCGACGCGGCGCCTTCGGAGCCTGCCGCAACACCAGGGAGGACCGCGGCGCAACTCGGCGGGAGCGCGTCCAGCAGCCCCTCGCTGGTGATCACCACCGAGATGCCGGCCTCGTCAAGGATCAGGTGCAGCCGCTCGCGGGGTGCCGCCGGGTCGAGCGGCACGTAGGCGCCACCAGCCTTCAGCACGGCGAGGAGGGCGACGATCTGATCGGCCGAACGCTGGAGGAGGATGCCCACCCGGCTCTCCAGCCCGACGCCGTGGCGGGACAGGGCCCAGGCGAGCCGGTCCGCCCGGGCGCCGAGCTGGCCGAAGGTCAGCGTTTCGCCGCCGGCCTGCACCGCCAGCGCCTCGGGAGACCGCGCCACCTGCCGGTCGAACAGCTCTTGGAGGGTGACCGCCGCCACCGGCCGCGCCGTGTCGTTCCACTCGACCAAGAGCTGCTGCTCCTCGGATGCGCCCAGCAGGGGGAGGTCGCGGACCGGGCGGGCCGGGTCCTCGCAGGCCGCTGCGAGCAGCCTCTCGAGCTGCCCCAGCAGGCGCGCTCCGGTGGTCGGGTCGAACAGATCGAGGGCGATCCCCAGCTCGGCCAGGAGGCCGTCAGGCTCCTCGGTCAGGAACAGGGTCAGGTCGAACTTCGCCGGCCGGGTCGCCGGATCGAGCCGTTCGGTGGAGAGCCCGGGGAGGTTCAGCCCCGCGGCCGGGACGTTCTGCAGCACCAGCATGACCTGGAAGAGGGGTGAGTGGGCGAGGCTCCGCTCCGGCGCCAGCTCCTCCACCAGCTTCTCGAACGGCACATCCTGGTGGGCGAACACGGCGAGCGAGGACTCCCGCGCCCGTACCAGCAGCTCGCGGAACGGCGGGTTCGCGGAGAGATCGCCGCGCAGCACCAGGGTGTTGACGAAGAGCCCGATCAGGTTCTCCAGCTCGGTCCGGGTGCGGTATGCCGCCGGGGTGCCCACCAGGATCTCGTCCTGCCCGGAGATGCGGGAGAGCAGCGTCTGCAAGGCCGCCAGGGCGACCATGAAGAGCGTCGCTCCCTCGCGCCGGCCCAGGGCGGCGAGCTGCCGCGCCAGAGCGGCGGAGAAGCGCAGCGACCGGCGGACGCCGCGGTGGCTCTGCCGCGGCGGGCGTGGATGGTCGGTCGGCAGCTCCAGCCTTGGCGGCGCTCCGGCCAGGTAGTCCCGCCACCAGGCCAGCTCCCCGTCCACGACCGGACCGGCCAGCCAGCTCCGCTGCCAGAGGGCGAAGTCCGCATACTGAACCGGCAGTGGCGGCAGCGACGGCTGTCCCCCTTCCAGCGCGGCGCGGTAGAGGCTCTCCATCTCGCGCAGCAGCAGGGCCAGAGACCACCCGTCGGACACGATGTGGTGGAGCGTCAGCAGGAAGACGTGCTCCTGCGAGTCCAGCCGGAGCAGACAGGCGCGCACCAGCGGCCCGGCCTGCAGATCGAAGGGGCGGTCCGCTTCGGCATCAGCCAGGGCTGAGGCCGCACGCTGCCGCGCCGCGGCCGGCAGCCCGGACAGGTCGGTGACCGGGATCTCGGCCCGGACCTCGGCAGCGATGCGCAGGAGCGGACCCGCCGAGCCGGCCACGAACACTGTCCGCAGCGCCTCGTGCCGCGCCACCACCCGGTCCAGGGCCGAGCGGAGCGCCGGTACGGCGAGGGGACCGGTCAGCCGCACGGCCATGGGGATGTTGTAGAGCGGGCTCTTCGGATCGAGCCGGCTCAGCAGCCAGAGGCTCTCCTGGGAGAAGGAGAGCGGGAGGGCACCGTCCCGCGGCCGCGGCCGCGGCGGGGCCAGGGGAGGCACGGCGCGCTCGGATCCGGTGTCCCGCAGGACCTCGATGCGCCGCGCCAGGGCCGCCACGGCAGGGAACAAGAAGACGTCCCGTAGCGGCAGGTCGACACCGAACGCCTGCTGGACACGGGCGGCGAGCTGCGCCACCAGCAGGGAGTGCCCGCCCAACTCGAAGAAGTCGTCGCCGCTCTCCACCCGCTCGCGGCCGAGCACCTCGGCGACGAGCGCCGCCAGCAGCTCCTCGGCGGGCATGCGCGGAGCGGCCTGGCCGGCGCCTTCCGGCCGGCCGGGCAGCGGCAGGCGGCGGAGCGCGCTCCGGTCCACCTTGCCGTTGGGGGTGAGCGGCAGGGCGTCGAGAAGGAGGACCCGCGATGGCACCATGTGACCCGGCAGCCGTTCGGCGAGGAAGCGCCGCAGCGCGTCGGCTCCGAGCCCCTCCGTGGCCGGCGCCACACAGGCCAGAAGCCCCGGTCCCAGATCCTCCCGCAGCACCACGCAGGCCTCGCGCACTCCCGGATGCGCCGCCAGGGCCGACTCGATCTCGCCCGGTTCGATGCGGAAGCCGCGGACCTTGACCTGCTGGTCGATCCGCCCGAGGAACTCGAGCTCGCCGTCGGCGCGCCGCCGGGCCAGGTCCCCCGTCCGGTACAGGCGCTCTCCGGGCCGCCCGCTCCAGGGGTGGGGGATGAATCTCTCCGCGGTCAGCTCCGGCTGCCCCAGGTAGCCCCGGGCCAGGCTGGCGCCGCCGAGGCAGAGCTCGCCCGCCACTCCGGTGGGGACCGGCTGAAGACCCGGATCGAGGAGCAGGACCTCGACCCGGGACACCGGGCGGCCGATGGAGGGGCGCCGTCCACCGCCGTCCGCGTCGACCGGACCGCTGGTGGCCACCACCGCGTTCTCGGTGGGGCCGTAGTTGTTGACCAGGCGGAACGGCAGGCCGGCGGGTGGGCGGATGGTGAGCCGGTCACCGCCGGTGAGCAGCGTCTCCAGGGCAATGTGCGGCGGCCATTCCAGGGGGAGCACCGCCTCCGCCAGCGGAGTGGGGAGGAAGGCGATCCGGACCTGCCGGTCAACCAGCCAGTCGCGCAGCTCCCGCGGCTCCCGGCGCGCCTCCTCACGTCCGCCGAGGTGGACCGTCGCGCCCGCCGCCAGGGCGGGCCAGAGCTCCCAGACCGTGGCGTCGAACGCCAGGCCGGCCATCTGGCTGACCCGGTCTCCCGGCTGTATCCGGAACGTCTCCAGATGCCACGCCACCAGGTTCAGCAGAGCGCCGTGGGAGACCTCCACCCCCTTCGGCCGCCCGGTCGAGCCCGAGGTGTAGACCACGTAGGCCCGCTCCAGGAGCGATCCGGAAGGAGCCTGCGGCGCGGGCACCGCGGCTCCGCCTCTGGACGCTCCCTGCTCCGGATCCTCCAGGAGGACGATGTGGCAGCGAGTGCCGGGGAGCCTCTCCAGCAGATGGCGTTGCGTGAGGAGCACCGGCATGGCGGTGTCCTCGATCACGACTCCGAGGTGTTCGGACGGATAGGCCGGATCGAGCGGCACGTAGGCGCCGCCCGCCTTCCAGACCGCCAGGGCGCCCAGCACCAGATCCGGCGAGCGCTCCACGCAGATCCCGACCGGCAACTCGGGGCGGATGCCGAGAGACCGCAGCCGGTCCGCCAACTCCGTGGCGCGGCGCTCCAGCTCGGCGTAGGTGATCCGGCTCTCCTCCTGGGACACGGCCACGGTGTCCGGCCGGGCGCGCGCCTGGGCCGCCACCAGCTCGTGCACCCGGGCGCCGCCCTGGACCGGCGACGCCGTGTCGTTCCACTCCAGCAACTGCTGGCGCTCCGCCTCGGCGAGCAGAGGCAGCTCGCCCAGGCTCCGGCCGGGGCTCTCGACCGCCCCGGCCAGCAGCGCGTTGAGGTGGCCGGCCAGGCGCGCCACGGTGGGCGCGTCGAAGAGGTCGGCGCGGAACAGGAACGACGCGGCGATCCCCGCGTCCAGCTCGGCGGCCCGCAGCGTCAGGTCGAACGGCGAGAAGCGCTCCTCGATAGGGAACGACTCCAGCTCCAGCCTGCCGAGGTCGAGGCGCACGCCCGGCTCGCCGACCGCGAACGCCCCCAGCCGGCCCAGCGGCGGCTGCCCCTTCTGGAGCACGAACGCCACCTGGAACAGCGGCGTGCGGCCGGGCTCGTGGACGGGAGCCAGCCGCTCGGCGAGGAGCGGGAAGGGGTAGTCCTGGTGCTCGAAGGCTCCCAGGACGGTCTGCCGGACCTGCCCGAGAAGCGCCGCGAAACCAGGAGCGGCGGAGAGGTCGCTCCGCAGCGGCACCATGTTGACCAGGTAACCCGCCAGGGAGGCGAGCTCCGGCAGACTCCGGCCCGACACCGGGCTGCCCACGGTGACGTCCGTTCCGCCGGTCGCGCGGTGAAGCAACGCCTGCAGCAGAGCGAGCAGCGCGGCGAACAGCGTCGCTCCCTGGGAGCGGGCCAGGGTCTGGAGCGCCAAAGCCTGCTCCGGCTCGATGTGGAAGCGGAGAGCGCTCCCCGACTCACCGGCACCGGAGCGCGGCCGGTCGAAGGGGAGCTCGATCTCGATAGGAGCACCGGCGAGCCGGTCCTCCCAATAGCGCTGGAGCCGCGCCCCCTCCGCTCCACGCATCCTTTCTTCCATCCACCGTGCCCAGTCGGCGTAGGTGACGGGCAGGGGCTGCAGCACCGCCGGCCGCCCTTGAGCGTTGTGCGTGTAGAGGGTGCCCAGCTCGCGCGCCAGCACCGCCAGGGTCCCGAAGTCGGCGGCCAGGTGGTGCACCGCGAGCAGCATCACGTCCTCTCCGGCGGCGCGCCGGAACAGGCCGACTCGCAGCAGCGGACCCGCCTCCAGATCGAAGGGGCGGAAGGATTCCTCCTCCAGGCGCCGCAGCAGCTCCGCGTCGCTCCAGGCCGAGGCGTCCGCCGTCAGGAAGTCCAGCCGCGGCTCGGGGTGGACCCGCTGGCGCGGCTCGCCGTCCACGGCATGGAAGGTGGTGCGCAGGACCGGGTGGCGCCGCGACAGGTCCTCGAACGTACGCCGCAGGATCTCGGGATCCAGGGCGGGGCGCACCCGGGCCGCCGCGGCGATGTGGGAGGAGCCGCTCTCTGGCGTCAGCCGCTGCAGGAACCAGAGGGCCCTCTGCCCGAAGGACAGCGGATGCTCCGTTGCCGGCTGCCCGGCTGTCAGGCGCGGGCTCGCCGGGCCGGCCTCGGCTCCGGCATCGAGCTGCTCCAGGACCTCCCGTCCCAGGCCCGCGAGGTCGGCACCCGCAAGCAGAGAGGCGGCACCCACCTCGACTCTCAGCTCCTGGGCCAGGCGCTGGCCCAGCTCCACCGCAGCCAGCGAGTCGAGCCCCAGAGCGGTGAGCGGAGTCTCCGCCGACACCCGCGACGGCGGGATCTCCAGGAGGCCGGCCACCTCGGCGCCCAGCCAGGTCAGCAGAGGCTCCAGCCGCTCGTCGGGGGGCAGCGCCAGCAGCTTCCTCCGTCCGAGGAAGGGGCCCCCCTCGCCGGGGCCCACCTCCTGGAGCGCGCCGCTGCGCCCGACCACGGCGAGGGAGCCCTCCAGGTAGCCCGACCGGCAGGCCTGGCGCCGCACCTTGCCGCTCGTCGTCTTCGGGATCGTGCCAGCGCGCAGCAGGACCACCTCGTGCACCCGGACCTCGTGCTCCTCGGCCACCGCCTGCCGGATGGCATCCCCCACCTCACCGGCATCGCCGGCGATCCCGCCCTGCCCATCCAGCTCGCATGCCAGGACCAGCCGCTCTTCTCCCGATCCCTCCACGGAGAAGGCCGCGCTGCAGCCGGGCCGTAGCGCCGGATGCGCGCGCTCCGAGGTCAGCTCCAGATCCTGGGGGTAGTGGTTGCGGCCGCGCAGGATGATGAGGTCCTTGATCCGGCCGGTGATGAACAGCTCGCCCTCGTCCAGGAACCCCAGATCGCCAGTGCGCAGAAAGGGCCCCACGCCGGTGGCGAGCGTGGCCTGGAAGCTGGCCGCGGTTTCCTCCGGCTGCCGCCAGTAGCCAGCGGTCACGCTGGGGCCGGCGAGCCAGATCTCGCCGACCTGGCCCGGCGCGAGCTCGATCTCGCTCGCGGGGTCGACGATGGCCAGGCGCTGCCCGTCCCAGGCGGTGCCGCAGCCCACCAGGCGGCGGGCCCCCGCGTCGCCGCCGGCCACCGGCCGTGCTTCGTGCGCCTCCAGGGCCCCGGCCGCGAACGGACGGTCGGTCACCGGCTCGCCCGGCCGCCGGCCGGCGACGAACAGCGTCGCCTCGGCCAGCCCGTAGCAGGGGTGGAATGCCTCGCGGCGGAAGCCGTTCGCGGCGAAGGCCGCGGCAAAGCGATCGAGCGTCTCGGCGCGCACCGGCTCGGCACCGTTGAAGGCGACCTGCCAGCAGCTCAGGTCGAGCCCGGCCGCCTGCTCGGGGCTCACCTTACGGGCGCAGAGGTCATAGGCGAAGTTCGGTCCACCGCTGGTCGTGGCCCGGTAGCGCGAGATGGCGCGCAGCCAGCGGACCGGCTGCTGCAGGAACGCCATGGGCGACATGAGGACGCAGCGCGCTCCAGAATAGAGCGGCTGCAGCACGGTGCCGATCAGCCCCATGTCGTGGTAGAGCGGCAACCAGCCCACCACCACCGACTCCTCCGCCTGTCCGAAGGCCTGCTGGATCGTCCGCTCGTTGTCGAGAAGGTTGCCGTGGCTCACCATCACCCCCTTGGGCGTGCTGGTCGAGCCGGAGGTGTACTGCAGGAAAGCGAGCGTCTCGCCGCTCAGCGGGACCTCCCGCAGCCGGTCGGCAGGATGCGCGAGCAGCTCTTCCAGGGAGAGCCAGGCGGCCTGCTGTAGAGCCGGAACCTCGGCCAGGGCCGTCCGCACCCGCGGCAACAGCGCGGCCGTGGTCAGGACGACCCGCGGCCCGGCGTCGGCGGCGATGGCCCGCAGGCGGGCTTCCGGCTTGCGCAGCCGCGGCGGATAGGCCGGAACCGCCACCAGGCCGGCGGACAGGCAGCCGAAGAAGGCGCTGACGAACTCCAGGCTAGACGGCAGCAGCAGGAGCACCCGGTCGCCGCTCCTGGCATGCTCCTGGAGGGCTCCGCCGATCGCGCGCGCCTGGCGGTCGAGCTCGGCGGCGGTCAGCCCGGCCGCTTCGGTCTCACCCTCCTGGAGAAACGTATAGATCTGTCGTTCGGGCTGGCGCAACGCGAGCGAGCGAAGCAGATCGACAATCGTCGGCGGGCTCAACGCTCGCTGCGTCTCATCCATGCATCAGCTCCTGATGGGCTGCGACTGACCCAAAGCTCAGGAAGAACCGCGGAAGAGCCCACGACCGTCCGGAGACAGTGAAGCACTGTACGCAGATCCTGCCAGAGTGTTTCCATTCAAGAATTACTTGGCCGATAAGTGCTGATGATACTCCCGGGCGGGAGGATGGGCAAGATGGGGAGGGAGCTGCGCCGGTCTCCAGGGGAGCCGGCGCAGGTCGCGCGCGGGCTCGGATCAGTCTCTGCCGAGGGCCGCCATCGGGCTCACCCGCGAGGCCTTCCTGGCGGGGAAATAGCTCGCCGCCGCCGCCGTCACGGCCAGCAGAAGAGACGTCATTAGATAGGTCGCGATGTCGGTGGCACTGATCCCGAAGAGCAGATTGCCGAGAAGCTTGGTCGCCCAGTAGGCCAGGGTCAGACCGGCCGCGATGCCGATCAGGGCCATGACAAGCCCCTCGCCCACCACCAGACCCAGGATGTCCGTGCGCCGGGCACCGAGGGCCATGCGCACCCCGATCTCGCGGGTGCGTTCGGTCACCGAGTAGGCGATGACGCTGTACATTCCGACGGCGGCGAGGAACAGAGCGAGAATCGCCAGGCTCATCAGCAAGCTCATGGAAAGTTGCCGCATGGCCAGCGAGCCGACGAGCCGATCGGGCATGGTCTGGACGTCGAAGACCGGCAGATCCGGGTCCATCCTGCGCACCAGCTCGCGCACTGGGCTGGCGAGAGCGATGGGATCGTTCCCGGTCTTCGCCACCAGGAAAACGTCGCGTGTAGGGACCCTCGAGAACGGCACGTAGATCTGCTCTCGCGGCGTGGCGTCGAGGCTGGAGTACTTCACGTGCCCGACCACGCCGACCACGATCCGCCACGGCATGTCCGGGCTCTTGTCGAACTTCACCCGCTTGCCGAGCGGGTTGTCCCCGGGCCAGGTGCGGCGGGCGAACTCCTCATCGACGATCACGACTCCCGGTCCGCCCGAGGACTCCACCGGATCCTGCGCGCTGAAGAACCTCCCCTGCTTCAGGGGGATCTCCATGGCGCGGAAGTAGTCGGGGCTGACGAAGTGCACATCCGACTCCGGAGGCACGGCGCCGGGGGCGGGCATCCGTTCCTCGACGTAATAGGAGCCGGACAGGGTGCAGCCGCTCAGCGGCAGGCAGTCGATGACCCCGGCGTGCCGGACTCCGGGGAGAGCGGCGACCTGCCCGAGGAGCTGCTCATAGAAAGAGGCGACCTGCTCCTCCGGGTACTTGGCCGTCGGCAGGGCGATCTGCAGGGTCAGGGCGCTCTCCGTCTCGAACCCGGGATCGATCTGCCGAAGGTGGGTGAACGTGCGCGCCAGCAGGCCCGCACCGATGACCAGCACCAGGGCCAGTGCCGTCTCGACGACCACCAGCACGCGGCGGACCCGTTGCCGTCCGCGTCCGCCGACAGACTTCTCGCCATCCTCCTTGAGCGACTCGGTCAGACTCAGCTTCGAGGTCTGCACCGCGGGCACCAGCCCGATCACCAGGCCACTGAACAGGGCCAGCGCGATGGCGAACAGGAGGACCCCCCAATCGAGCGCGATGTCGTAGGCCCGCGGAATCGATGCCGGATCGATCCGGGTCAGCGCGCGGACGGCGAGAGCCGCGATCAGGACACCAACCCCCCCTCCGATGAACGTGACCACGAGGCTCTCGGTGATGAAGCGGCGGATCAGGCGGCCACGCGCCTCGCCAAGGGCTGTCCGGATGGCGATCTCGCGGCTCCGGGCCAGGACCCGCTCGAGCTGCAGGTTGGCCACGTTGGCGCAGGCGATCAGCAGGACGAGCCCGACCGCCGCGAGAAGGATGAGGAGCGCCGGCCTGATGTTGCCCGTCAGCTCCTCATGGAACGGGGTGAGGCTCACACCCCAGCCGCTGTCCTTCGGATAGAAATCAGGAAAGTCCTTCTGCAGGCCCTGGGCGACGGTCTGCATCTCGGCTTCCACCTGCCGCGGGTCGGCATTCGGCTTCAGCCGCGCGATCGCGTTCAGGTAGTGGTTGCCCCGGCTGGAAGGGTTCGCCGGATCCAGGCGCAGTGGGATCCAGAGGTCGACCTTCTCCGGATAGCGGAACTCCGGAGGCATGACACCGACGATGATGTACCGGTTGCCGTTGATGTACATGTCACTGCCGACCGCCGCCGGATCGGCCCCCCGCCGCCGGCGCCAGAACGCATCGCTGAGCACGGTAATGCGCTGCGAGTCCGGCAGGTCCTCCCCGACCGCGAAGACGCGGCCGAGACTCGGCTGGACCCCCAGGGCGGGAAACAGCGAGGGGGAGACCGCGGCATAGGAGAGCCGCTCCGGCTCCTCGACGCCGGTGAGCGTGCCTTGGCCGAGAACGATCGCGGTGAAATCCTGGATCGAGGTGACCCGCTCGCGATAGTCGTAGAGCTCGGGCTCCGAGAGCTGGAGCCTGGGGAGACCGAGCCCGGTGAAGCGGTTCCACACGACCATCACGCGGTCCGCATTGGGATAGGGAAGCGGTTGCAGCAGAACCGTCTTGACGACGCTGAAGATCGCCACGGCAGCACCGATCCCGAGTGCCATGGCGGCCACCGCCGCCAGGGTCGCCGCGGAGGGGCGGCGGAAGAGGGATCTCAAGCTGAACCGCAAGTCGTGAAGAAACTCTCCGAGCATGATCGGGTCTCCCCCTGTGCTTGATGAGACCCGAATTTTAACACGCCTTCTTCGGCCCCCCGGACCGGCAGGTGTCTCTTGCTGGAGTGGGTAGCCGAGACCAACGCGCCGCCGCGGCCTCGGCAGGGCAGTCAGAGAATCAGGAGTACGCGATCGCCAGCTTGCCGATCATCTGGCTGGCTTCCACGATCTGGTGGGCCTGCCGGTGGTTGGCGGCCGTGAAGCCGGTGAGGGTCCTGGTCAGCGTGGTGCGGATCCGGCCTGCGTCCACCAGCTCGGCCATCCGGTCGAGGATGCGGTGCTGCTCGGTCATGTCGTCCGTCATGAAGGTGGAGCGGGTGAACATGAGCTCCCAGGCGAGCGTGGCACTCTTGGACATGAGAGGGCCCACGTCGCCGAGCTGGCGCGCCAGTGCCCCTCGAAATCGTTGGTGCAGAGGATGGAGTCGACGAACTGCCGTCCGAGGCCCCGCACCGAGGCCACGAGATCGCGGTGGTCGGCGATCTGGTCTGCGCCAAGGTCCCGGCACCAGCGGGCCGACTCCTCCCGCGACGCCGTGGCGATGACCTCCAGGCCCGTGAGCTGCTTGGCGATCTGGATCGCGATCGAGCCCACCCCGCCGGCACCGCCGATGATCAGCAGAGCCTTGCCGGCGCCACTCCCCTCCCGAATGCGCAGCCGGTCGAAGATCGCCTCCCACGCGGTCAGGGAGGTCAGAGGCAGAGCCGCCGACTCCGCATCGGAGAGCGACGACGGCTTGCGTCCCACGATGCGCTCGTCCACCAGGTGGAGCTCGGCATTGGTCCCCTGCCGTTGCATGCTCCCGGCGTAGAACACCGCGTCCCCCTGCCGGAACAGGCTTACCTCCGAGCCCACCGCCTCCACCACTCCGGACGCGTCATACCCCAGGATGCGCGGCTCCGGCAGGGTGGTCCCCTGGGCCACGCGCTGCCGCTGCTTCCAGTCCACCGGGTTCATCGAGACCGCCCGCACCCGCACCAGAAGGTCGCGCGCCCCCGGCGTGGGGGCCTCCATCTCGAATTCAACGAGGCTCTGAGGATCGTCGATGGGCAGTGAGGTGGTCAGACCGATGGCTTTCATCAGGAAGGCTCCTTTCTCCTTTCGCGGGGGAGAAGGTATCAGGAGAAGCGGGCTGCGGACTCCACCTTTTGGCCGCGGTGGTGTCAAAACGAAAGCAGTCCCTCAACCGGAACGTCCAACAAAGGAGTCATGCCATGAGACGTGGACGCCAAGAGACCCTCTTCACCCTGGCGATCGCCTTCCTCTTCCTCTTGGCCCCGGCAACGGTGCTCGGCCAAGCCAGCGGAACGCTCGAGATCGGCTCCCTTCTGCGCGCACGAGATCCGGAGACCATGATCGGTGGCCTGAAAAGCGAGATGCAGGAGAAAGTCAGAGCTCGCTGGTCGCACCTCGTGATGGAGGACTCGCAAGTCGCGCTGGAACGGAATCAGGTCGACCTCTACCCCAATCCGAGCCTCCAGGCCTATGTCAATCGACTGGGACAATCGCTCATCCCCAAAGAGGCTTCGGAGAACGTCTTCATCACCTTCAGGATCGTTGAAGATCCCCTTCCCTATGCGGACTCACTGGCAACCGGCACGGTCTACCTGAGCACCGGGATCATTTCTCTTCTCGACAACGAGTCGCAGCTGGCCTTCCTGCTCATGCACGAGGCAGGTCACGTCATGCTCTCTCATAACGTTCATCAGATCATCGAGGAGGAGAAGGCGGAAAAGAGAGCGGACAGGATCCGGATCATCGGGGCGGCGGCAGGAGCCTTGGCCGGCGGCCTCATGGGAGGCGGCAGCAAGCTTGATATTGCTTCAGGAGGCCTGATGGCCCTGGGGGGGGCGGAAATCGGAGTCACCATTGCCAAATCCTTCCGGAGCCGCCGCTTCATGAAGGAGATTCAGCTTGAGTCCGACCAATTCGCCACCGAAATTCTGTTGCAGAACGGTTTCGATGCCCGCGAGGCACCGACCCTCATGGCCAAGGTGGGCGACATCGTCCGCCGCAGCGGTGCCGCGGTCGAGCTCGCCTTCGGCAATGCCAAAGATCTTCCTCAACGTTCCGCGCGGGTGAAGGAGCTTCTCGGCAGCTCCTACCAGCCGGTCGTCACTCGTATCCTCGATGGCAACGGATTCCGCATGTCCTCTCCGCGCTACAGCCAACTGATGGCGGAGCTCAAAAGAGACAATGGCCTGCTCGCCCTGAAGCGGGACCTCTTCGTCATCGCTCGCTCGAATCTCGAAGAAGCAGCAGGCGTTCGCACAGATGATCCGCTCACCATGTACGGCCTCGGGGTGCTCTACCGCACGATAGGCCGGAGCGATGAGGATGTCACGCGGGCCGCGAGCTACTTGAAATCGGCAATGGAATTCGATGAAGTACGTCACCGATTCCCCGAGACCTATCTCCATTATGCCGTTGAGCTGCTGAGCCGCGAGGATCCTCAACGCTACCCCGAGATCCAGTCTTCTCTCCGAAACTACGTCGTGCTCTATCAGCGGAACTCGGGTGGGGTTCTGCCGCGGGAAATGCAATTTGTCTACGACTACCTCGATCTGACCGGCGACCGCAGTTGGATCGCCTACAACGTGAACAACATCAGCTCTGAAGCCCCATACCAGCTCACAGGGGATGCGAAGATCGATGGGAGCAGCCAGCCGACGGAAAAGCGGTCAACCAAAAAGTAGAATCGAGGGTTCCTTGCGAAATGCGATCTCGATTGCCCTGCTGGGAATGACACTGGCCTGCCTGCGGATCACCACGCCCGCCGGTGAAGGTGTCGAAGCATCGACTGCACCGGGAGCTCTCCAACTCGAGCTTCCGGAGCTTGGCGCGCAGAGGTATGCGCCGGGAGTCCTGCGCGTCCCTGAGCCCGAGAACATCCGGCGCCTCGTCCTGCACATCCCCATGCCCCGGATCCATCAGGCGTTTCCGAAGATCAACACCATCGGCACCGGGCTCGTTCAGACGATCCGGGCCCGCAAGGACGAGGTGATCTGCGAGATCGATCTCTCCCGTCACCAGGGCCGCCACTACTCCCTGAGCGCGGCGGACAACACGTTGGAGATCAAGGTCGTGCCCAGTCCCGGGGCCGATCCGCTGTACGCCAAATGGGTCATCGCGCCCCCCAGGGAACCGCAGGCCTGGCAGACACATCAGCGTCTCGAAGGCGGCGAGGGCTCACTGGCGCGGGCAGAGATGAGCAGCGACGGGCTGGTGCTGCTGGAAGAGCTCGAGGATGGACGCCTGATCGGGCTCGACAAGGGCGTCACGACCGGCAGGAGGGTCTTTCTCCAGGCGCGCTTTCCCCGCCGGGAGGAATCGGTCTCTCTGCGGGTCCATTGGACAGGCGAGGAGGGTGGTAAGAGAACGTTCTCGGTGGGCAGTTGGAGTGGCGGAGCCAGGGGTCCAGGAAAGGGCGCCAGCGACGCGAGCCTTCCGACCCTGGAGGGCTCCGTGGAGCTCGACCGGGGCCAGAACCGATTGGACGTCGAAGTGATGCACGGCTATACCGTTCTCCACCGCAGCACCTACAAGATCGTCCGGCGGGCTTCCAACGCCCCCACCGCGGTCAACGGCGAGAAGTGGGCTGTCGTGATCGGCATCTCTGACTACCAGTCAGAAGGTCTCGACCTTCGGTACGCTCACCGCGATGCCGAGGCGGTTCGAGATTTCCTGATCGACAAAGGAGGTTTCCGCCCCGACAAGGTGCAGCTCCTCAGCAATCAGAATGCGACCCACCAGGGGATTCGTACGGCGCTCTTCAACTTTCTGGCGACGACGCAGCCGGAGGATCTGGTCCTAATCTTTCTCGCCGGACACGGCGTGCAGGATCCGGCCAACCCCGACAACTTCTTCTTCCTTGCTCACGATTCCGACATCCGCAACCTGGGTGGAACGGCCATCGGGATGTGGGATCTGGGCAACGTCATGGACTACACCATTCGTTCCGACCGCATCCTGGTTTTTGCCGACGCCTGCCACAGCGGCGCCGTGCTGGAGAAGGGCGGGATGAACGATGGAGACCACCTCAACTTCTTCAACAAATACCTGGAAGTTCTGGCGAAAGATCGAGAACGGCTGGTGCTGACGGCGAGCCAAGCCCACGAATACTCCCGGGAGAAGCCGAACCTCGCCCATGGAGTGTTCACGAATTCGATGCTCCTCGGTCTTGGCGGCGCCGCGGACGACAACCCTGCCGATGGGGTCGTCACCGCAGGCGAGCTGGTCGACTACGTCCGGGAAAAGGTTCCGCAGGAGACGGAAGGAGAACAGCACCCTTCCTATCGGGAACAGGGCTTCGACATGAGCTTGCCCCTCGCGTATCTGCGACGGGGCAAGGCTTCGGGGTACTGAGGGTCCTGATTTGCCGCGAGGTGGATCGAGCGGAATGAGGTACGAGAGCTTCTCTCTGCGCATCGAGCCTGGCCCTGCCGGCTTCTGCACCGTGACTGTGCAATCCCCCCAAGGAGAGGGACAGGGGCGGTTCGAGGTCCCCTGGATCGCTGAACGGGCCTGGGCAGGGGCCGAGCCCCGGCCGGACCGGTCAGGCGCTCTCCGGCAGTTGAGCGTTCCTCTCACCTCCCCCGAGGTGCCGGGGCTCGATGAAGGAAAAGAGCTGTTTCGGGCACTGTTCAGAGGTGAGGTCGCGAGCCTGTTCCACGCCAGCCTCGGGAGCCTGCGGGGGCGACAGCAGGGGCTGCGGATCAGCATTGCGATCAATCCCCGATGCCCCGAATCGGCTCCTCTCCAGAAGTTGCCCTGGGAGGTGCTCTGCCGTCCCGAGACGGAGGACTTTCTCTGCCTGAGCCGGCGGACTCCCGTCGTCCGCTCTCTGGAGGCACATCGCGAACAGCGGCGTGCCATCACCCGACCGAGACGGCTGCAGATCCTCGCTGTGGCGGCGAGCCCGATCGATCGACCGAGTCTCGACGTGGCGCGAGAGCGCACCAATCTCGAAGAGGCCTGGAAAGGCCAGGACAACATCGAGATCGTGTTCCTGGAGCGAGGCGGGCTGGAAGCCATGCGCCAGGCCCTTCTCACGGATTCCTTTCACGTCCTCCACTTCATGGGGCATGGAGAATTCGATGCGGAGAGCAGCCAGGGAATGCTTCTCTTCGAGCGGGACGACGGCAGCGGCCAACCCCTGGAAGGCCGGCGCTTGGCCCAACTCCTCCATGATTTCGAGACACTGCGCCTCGTCGTCCTCAATGCCTGCCATACGGCGGACGCCGTCGGGCAGCACGGGGCGAATCCTTTCGCCGGAGCGGCCTCGTCCCTTGTGATGGGCGGAGTGCCCGCCGTCGTGGCGATGAACGGGCCCGTCATGGACCTGGCCGCCGTGGCTTTCAGCCGGACCTTCTATCAAAGACTGGCCGCCGGAGACCCCATCGAAGCGGCGGTGACGGAGGGCCGTCTCGCGATCCAACGCGCCGATCCGGGAGACGGTGCGTGGGCGACGCCAACCCTGTTCCTGCGCAGCCAGGACGGGATGCTCTTCGCTCCCCGCTCGACCGTCTGGGCTCGCCGCGCCGCTGTTCTGGCCGGCTTTGCCGTGGCACTCGTGCTGATTTTGACTCTCAGCTCCGGCTGGTTTCGGGAGCGCCGCGCCACCGAGGTGATGCGTCTCACCAATGAGGGCATTGGCCTTCTGGAGCTGGGCAGGCAGGAGGAAGCTCGCGATGCCTTCCGCTCCGCTCTGGACGTCGATCCGGACAATGCCGCGACTCTGGGCAACCTGGCAGTCGTGGAAATGCAACTCGGCCAGGACGAGGCCGCTCTGGCGCATGCCCAGGCGGCCGTGAGAGCAGCCCCCTGGGAAGCCGTCCATCATTACAATCTCGGAAACCTTCTGGCGCTCAAGAAGCGTCAGGAGGAAGCCATCTCGAGTCTGCGACTGGCGATCGAAATCGATCCGGACTACGTTCTGGCCTATAACGAGATCGGCAATGTCTATCTCGCTCTCCAGCTTCCTTCGGAAGCCCGAAAGGCTTTCGAATCGGGCCTGGTCCGCGATCAGAAGATGGCGAAGCTTCATAAGAACCTCGCCAGAACGGCCCTTGCCGAAGAGCATCCGGAAGAGGCGATCCGTCATCTGAGAAGGGCTTTGCCGCTTTATCCTCCCAGCGATCCTTCCGGGCAGGCGGAGGCGACCTACTGGCTGGCCGCCGCCCAGGCGGCGGCAGGCCGGACCGCAGATGCCTGTGCGGCGTTGCGAAGGTTCGGGGTCCTCGACCCTCCTCTGCTGAGCTCATTCGCGAAGGATGCAAAAATTCTGGCAACGCAATACAGGTGCACTCCATGACCTCGAGTGATTTCCTGCGAGCAGGTATCGGAGCGCTCCTCTTCCTCCTGGCGAGCCAGAGCGCCGCGCAGGGACCCGCGGATCTGACCGCTGTCCTGCTCCGGATCGAGGGTCAGGTGACTCTCTCTTCGGATAGGCGAGCGGAATTGCGTTCCGTACGTCATGCGGCGCAGCGTCAGGTCATTCGCCACGGGGAGATTGTCCACGTCCCCGCAGGAGCCCAGTTGGAATTGATCTGCTCGACCGACACACTCGTGAGCCTGAAGGGGCCAGTGGATTGGCCTCTTGATGCGCCGGCGTGCGGGCGGGGCCTTGCGCTTCCGGAAAGCTCCTATCAGAATTCCGCCCCCCATGCGGGACGGCTCCTCTCGAGGAAGGGCGTTTTACTGCTCGAATTCGAGACACGGACCTGGGGCTGGGGTCTCGGCCCTGTCCTCTTGAGCCCGCGCAATACGGCGGTGATGAACCCCCGTCCGTCTCTCGTCTGGACGCGCGTTCCAGACGCCGTCGAATACGAGATCGCGCTCCGCGGGCCGGTCGCGGCCTCGATCCGTGTGGCGGCAGGCGATCTCCGTTGTGGCCGCGACCTGGCTCCCTGGCACGATCTTGAGGTCTGCTCCTGGTCACCGTCCGAGAGATGGCCCTCGCTGGAGCCCGAAAAGTTCGTCTCACTGAGGCTCGGTGACCGCCAGACCTTGACTGCTCCATTTCGTCAAGCTAGCGAGGTCTACGAGCTCCGTCTCTTGCCCGTGAACGAACAGAACGCCGTCCAGGAAAACCTGCGCGAGATCGCCACACTCTCCATCGACAGTGCGACCCGTCTTCTCCTGACCGCCGGAGTCTATGTTCAAGGTGGGCTCTACTCCGACGCCATTACCACCTATGACGAGGCGCTGCGCGCTCAGGAGGTTCCCGAGGCACGAGTGACGCTGGGCGACCTCTACCTGGCCAGCGGGCTGACAAACCTTGCCAACCATGAATATCGTCGAGTCCTGGCAGGCGCTCCCACCCCTCCTGTACAGGCTGCGGCGGAGCTCGGGCTCGGTTACGTGGCTTACTTCCGCAAGCGTTTCGGCGACGCGCGAGACCATTTTGAGCGTGCCCGCGCAACGTACGCCGCGCTCGGCCTGTCGGCGGAAGCGGAGAACGCGCGAGCGGCGGCCGTACGCGCTCAAAGCGGAAGCGACTCATCCTGACCGCAGATACAAGGGCCAGGAAGGCTCCTTTCTCCACTGTGGGGAAGCTGCCTCGCGGCCATCCAACGGACGGCTTGCTTCGCCGTCATGAAGACCAGGCAAACCACGCAGGGAACCAGGAGCAGCGTCCGCAGGTGGGCCGCGGTCGAGACGGTGATCCCGAGGCCGGTGCCAATGGCGAGATAGGCCGTGATGCAGAGAGGACATTTCGGCAGGAACGCCAGGACCGCGGCCGGCACGGCGTAACCGGCAACATTGGCGACATTGAGGCCCCGGCGTGCTGGCGATGCCCGGCGTGGACGCTCGCGGCAGCAGTACGGGCTCACCGGCGCTCCTCGGCCGAGCAGCACGTTGCGGCCTGGGTCTCCGCGGTCTTTGCGGATTGAGGGGAGCCTTCCCCTATCGTCCCCTCCCAACGTCGAAGCGGTGCGGTCTATCCGATCGATCCCCGTATCCTCTGACCTTCGATCCACGCCATAGGGAGGAAGCACCAGGACGCTTCTCTCTCGGAGTCGGACACTGCGCTCTCCCTTCTCGCCGACGTCTCACGGGTGTTTGAGCCGTCGTTCCCACGCGATCCGCAACTGGGTCGACCAGAGCGGTGGGCTCGAAGAAGGTCGCCGCGTGCCTGGTTGATCTCGAATTTCATGATTGAATAGCTGCGCTGAGCCGGGGGACTTCCATGGAGGAGGCCCGGCGCGGGCTCTCGTGCGGAGAGGAGAAAGAGATGGGATTCGCGACCTGGAAGCGTTTGACCTTCGCCCTTGCCCTGATGACCGCTGGTTTCACTGGCCTGACCGGCCCGGTGTCCCTTGCGTCCGCGACTCCCACTTCCGGCGAGTGCGCCTCGAATCAGGGCACGATCATCGTGTACTACGACGCCGGATATCAGACGCCGTTGTGTCAGGACGTGCTCTATCCCTGCTCCAGCTTCGCCCCCACCTTCGATTGCGACCCGACGCCGTATACCAGGACGTTCTGCGTCCCTTGTCCCGCACCGTAGAGAGAATCATGCCCCTTTGTGATGAAGCTGATCGGGCTCATCGCCCCTGGACTCAGACGAGCGTCTCCGAGCCGCGAGAGCGGATCGAGCTAAGTGCGTTCTTTTTGTAGGGAATAGAAGTGGTGCAGCCAGGAGGAGTCGAACCCCCAACCTACAGATCCGTAGTCTGCCGCTGGGGTGTTTCATGGCCTCTCACCCTGTCCCGGTAAAGCACTGAAACTATGGACTTTGAGCGGCATTGCTGTATCATAAGGCATCATGCCGCCTCATGCAAGCGCACGCACCAGTGGTCCACCAGTGGTCCACGAATGCTCCGCGCGGGCCGGAGAGGCGCACCCAAACCGGAGGCCCCAACCATGAGGCGTTCAACCGCTTCCCTCACCGATCTTCAGATCCGCGCCGAGATGAAAGGCTCCCGCTTCGAGCTCATGGACGGTGACGTTCCGGGGCTCGGGCTCCGTGTCCTGCCGAGCGGTCGCAAGTTCTGGTTTCTACGCTACGGCCCGCAGAGTGGCCGGCGACGAATCACCTTCGGGGAGTACCCGGCCCTCAGCCTGGCAAAAGCACGCGACAAAGCCCGGGAGCTTCTTGCAGGCGTCAAGGTCCACGACCGCGACCCGATGGCCGAGCGGAAGGCCGCCCGCGCCGCACGCCGGAAGGCGAAGACCGCGACCTTTGCCGGTCTCGCCGCTTTCTACGTCGAGGAGTACGCCAAGCCCCGGAAGCGGTTGCGCGCGCGGAAGGAAGACGAGCGGAAGCTGCGCGTCGAGGTGCTTCCCGTTTGGGGCTCCCGGCCGGCCGCAGAGATCCGCCGCACCGACGTCCGCGAGCTGTTGGAGCGGATCGCCGCCGAGCGGGGCGGTGTCTGTGCGAACCGGACCCGGGCTCTCCTGTCCAAGGTCTTCGCCTTTGGGATCGAGAAGGAGCGCGTCGAGGCGAATCCCGTCTATGCGGTGAAGCGGGTCTACGTCGAGGCGCCACGGGAACGGGTCCTCACCGAGGAGGAGCTGCGGGTCCTGTGGCCCCTATTCGATCGCCTACAGCCGAACGTCGCCGCCGCGTGGCGTCTGGTGCTCCTGACGGCACAGAGGCCCGGAGAGGTGCTCTCCATGCGCTGGTGCGACCTGGAGCGCGACTCTCACGGGTGGTGGTGGAACATCCCGGCAGAGGTGACGAAGACGAACCGGGCGCACCGTGTGCCGCTGTCGCCGCAAGCTCTCGCGATCGTCGAGGATCTCCGCCCGCTTACCGGGTCCACGGAATGGGTGCTCGCCTCCCGGGCGGAGGGGAAGCGGCTTACCTGGCTGTCGCACAGCTCGGCGCGGCTCCGGGCCTGGAGCGAGCTGCCGCACTTCACCCCGCACGACCTCCGCCGGACCGCGGCGACATGGCTAGGCCGCTCCGGCGTCCGGCCCGATACGATCGACCGTCTCTTGAACCATGCTGAGGGCCGCATCTCCCGAACCTACAACCGCGCGGGATACGACGCGGAGAAGCGGCAGGCCGCCGTGCTGCTTGGCTCCCGAGTCGAGGCGAGTCTCGCGGGCGAGGAGCGGTCCAACGTGGTGAGGATCGCATGAGCGCGCTTGACTCCAGATCAGCGCCTATGCGACAGTATTAGACAGGCAGACAGGCAATAAATAATAGGCGGCGTCTACCCAAATGGGCCGGCGCCACGAGCTTCAATTGCCTGACTGCTCACGCGATTTCCCGCTTCGGCGCGTGGGCTCAGAAAGGAGCCTTACGCGCCATGCAGAACACTCTCCCCCTTTCCCGCATTTTCCGCCCTGCTCAGGCCGCCCGCCTGCTTGGCATTTCCCGAGCCACGCTCTACCGCTGGGAAGCTTCCGGCCGGCTGGCTCCCCGCGTGATACTCGGTCCGAATACAAGCGGGTGGAGAGAAGAGGATCTCGCCGCATTCATTGCCGCGGCTCCGCGCGGTAACCGAGACAAGAGCTGTGAGATAGAGCGATGACAGCCACAAATGAAAACTCCTCCCGTGGCAGGGGAGGAGAGAGGCTAAATTCACGTCTTCGGCTCCCGAGCATAGGGCCGTCTCAGGATCAAGTCAACAGGACTCCGAGAAAACGTGCGTCTATCTCCCACCACCACTCCTCTACCTATGTGGATTACGATGGGACGTTTGACGCAGCAGAATACTTCGCGGAACACTTTCACGCCTTTCGCCCTAATGAGGACAGGAGCCTAAACAAGAATCTCAAATGGCGCGCCACGTCATTCCCTAGCGATCTCAAAAACTCCTTAGGCGACCTTCTCCCCGTCGTAATGGATGGCACCCGCCACAGGATTGACCGTCGCGCAATTACGGATAACACGGTCGCGTGTTGCTGCCTCCATTACGCTCTCCCCAAGCTTTGGGCAGACGATGGAATCCGCCGAATCAAGGAAGCGCACGGCCAAATCCGGAAAGGTAGAAGCACCTCACGCGATGAAGGCCTAGTAGACTTCATTACAGAGATTATGAGCCGCTTTCCCTTCTCTCTACCTTCGGGAGGTTACTCTACTACCGGCGCATCTTTCCACGTTCCACAAACAATCTACAATTTGATTTACGGACTGGCTAATGGGCTGGGAATGAAACTTTGCGACGTCGCCGCCCTGTCCTTCATGCTCGCAATTTCCCAATCCTCTGCCGGCGTCTCTTCAAAGAAGCAAGCGAAGTTCTCGGATGGGGTGGACTTCTTCCTCTCCCGGGTCGCCTGCATGGCCGACATGGTAGAGGCGGGATTGAAGGGTGCACTCTGATTCGGTTATGGAGAACGGGCGAACAAATGTTCCCCGGAGTTATGGAGAACGGGCGAACGCATGCCCTACGTTATAATTCTTAATAGAGGGCAGATTGCGGAGAACACCCCGCCGCCGCCCGTTCTCCAGCACCAACCTATGGACGGGTGACCCATGAATGACTCCCGCCGCTGCACGGCCCATTCCTCCCAAACCGGCGAGCGCTGCAAGAAATCGGCAATGGTAGGGCAAACCGTATGCCGTAAACACGGCGGAGCTTCCCCGCAAGCCAAAAAAGCGGCACGGGAACGGCTTAACGATTTGGTCGATCCGGCTATCTCTTCCCTTAAACGGGTGCTCGAAAGGGCAATCGAAACTGAAGATTACGGGGCGGTGGTCCGGGCGGCAAATTCAATTCTCGACCGCACGGGATACCATCCTAGCCGAGCGATAGAGATGAGTGGCCCGGATGGTGGGCCGATTCAAAATGAGGATCTGCTTCCGGTCGAGAGTCTTAGCTTCGTTTGCAGGCGGTTGATGCTTGCTGAATACGAGGATGGATTTAGGATATCAGCCGAGCTAGAGCAGAAACTTCTAGCTGAGATTCCACCGATGAAAATCTAATAACCGATCAGAGCGTGAGGGAGATTTTCATTTCGGAGATCGCTTCCGAGGTTGAATAGCCAAGCGCAAGGAGCGTAAAAAACTCATCTCGCCTGCCTGCACGATCGCTTTTCACAAAGTCAGCGAGTCCAAGTTCCAGAATGCGGCGAAACGCTCGCCGACACAGCTCTTCCGCCTGCGGCGCTAGGAAATCGACTAGCGAAACTGCGGCACGCTCGGAACTTTTGTCGATAGGAGCACCATGTACCGTCTTTGATCGTGCAGAATAGACTCGTCTTGCTTCTTGCACTAGGTCACGGCGCTGTTCTTTTGAAGGCTCAAGGAGGCACGCGATTGCAAGGGCGAATCTATAGCTAATATTATCACCCGAGGTCGTAAAGAGCCCCTCAAGTGCACTTACGAAGCTGACCAGGGCAGCATCGACCTGCCTCATTCGGAGGCCGGCAGTATACAGGCGAAACGCGTTCGCAAAAGGATTGAACTCATCGCCGCGGTTCAGCCGCCATATGGTAGGCCCATGAAGGGCCATTGCAGCTAAAGCTGTTGTCGGTAGAGTATCCCCATGGTGTCCCCAGTGCCCCTTGAAGTCAGTGGCTAAGTCAAAATCGAAAACAGACGCATTATTCGCTTCCCAGCAGATCCGGGGGCCGAGTTCAATTGAAGTATCGCACCAGAGCAGAATCGTGTGGAGTGCAACTCCGAGGGCGTACATACCGTCTCCTTCGCGAAGACCCGTGATCTGGAGAAAGTACGGGTAGCTCGTGTGGACCTTCTCAGTTCTAGGTAGTGCCTTGGAGGCGGACGACGCATGTAGAGTGATGATGCCATTTGAAGGATAAGGCAGCGAAGGCTCCACCTCGGCAATATTGAGGTAGTAGCGTACGGTCGCTGAAGGATCAACTTGACCGACCCATTCTGACATACAGTCCTCCTCTCTTATACCGTCTTGCTCCGGTTACACCTATGCCGAATTGTGAGACGGCGCAGAGCAAGCCCCCGCCCCTTGGAGATCGTAGCATCGCTGCTCACGAGAGCGCAGGGTGACTCATCGCAAAGGGGGACGGCTTGAAGGTGAAGGTAGGGGCAAAGAAGTGGAGGGCCGGCCCCTTTCGGAAGCCGGCCCCCTGGGGTCACACCGTCTCGCGGTGCCGTTCAACGATCCCCGGCCGGATCTCCCCGGATCATCACGGGCGCCAGCTCGGGGAGGGCGAGTGCGACCTTCACAGCTCTCTCCAGCCGATCCAACGGCGGTGGACCTCCCGGGCCTTTTCGAGATCCGGCCCGGTCACGTCCGGAGCCCATGCGTTTTCCCAGGCGAGATCGCACTCGGCGAAGTCGAGCGCGGCCTGTCGGCAGAGCCCTATGCGCGGGAGCTTGAGCTTGGGAGTTTGTGAGGGGAGATGGAGCAGGGTGTACGACCTCCGCCCGGCCGATCGGTGGCCCACGCGGAAGGCGTCGCCCGCGTAGACGGCGAAGGGGCCGGAGACAAGCCCTTGCACCAGCTCGGCGCGCTCCGGCATGCCGTCGATATGGTCGGCCAGGAGGTGGACGGCGAACGTCTGCCGGTGCCACGCGGGGGAGAGTTGGAGCTTCACGCGCCGATCCCCCCGCGCCACGGCCCGAGCTGCTCCTCGATTTCGTCCGCGACCGTCCCCAGGACGGCGGAGCGGGCGCCCGCGAACCGGTAGAGGTGCTCTTCGTAGGGCTCCAGGCTCGCCCCCTCTGCTTCCTGAGTCAGAGAGTCGAGGAAGCCTTGCAGGAAGCGAAGATCCGCCAGAGCGGCGCGCACCTGAGCCCGTACCCACCCCTCTGGGTGCTCGGGCATCAGTGTCGAGCCGGAGTCCAGCACGAGGTCATAGAGGAGCGTGGCGACAGTGCGGAGAGCTGCGTTGTCCGGCTTCCGGGTGAAGTAGAGAAGGAAGGATTCGCGGAAGCCCTCGAAGTCCTCCCAGCGGGCGGGATCGATGGTCGGCGGGGTGACGGCGGGGACGGGGATAGAATCGTCGGGCTGCTGCATGGGAGCTGGTCTCCTGTGCGGTGGTAGGTCCGGCGGGGTGTTCCTAGGCACCCTGTCGGGCCGCTGTTGATCCGTTCCCTGAGAGGGGAGACGGCGGTTGAATCCGGCGCCACAGCGGCGCCTTCGTCTTTTTGGGGAGGTAGAAGCGAGACAAGCGGAGCGGGAGCCGGCCGGCTCGAAGGCCACCATGCACCGAGGGAACGTGCCAGTGGTCCACCAGCGCCAAGCGAGCGCACCAGTGGTCCACCAGTGGTCCACAGAGAAAGACCAGCCGGAAGCCTGCCGGAAGGCGCTGCGCTAACTAGTTGTATTTTGAGGAAGTTAAATGGTGCAGCCAGGAGGAGTCGAACCCCCAACCTACAGATCCGTAGTCTGTCGCTCTATCCAGTTGAGCT
>WUUC01012880.1_pt1 | contig 27298 bp, 41 predicted proteins | sample 6278441 | NCBI WGS metagenome assembly WUUC01 (sample SAMN13675441, study PRJNA597444) | soil metagenome | isolation source: soil | place: USA: Washington | collected 2017-10 | reverse complement strand
TCCACACCGGGTTGCCGGTGACCATGAAGACCGCGACCAGCACGGCCGCCATGACGAACCAGGCGAACGGAGACGTGTAGAGCTTGTTCATGATTCTCCCTGAGTCGGGTTTCTGGGCTCGCCTTCGACGGTCCGGGACGTGTGACCACTTGTCAAGTATCCAGCCCGTTGCACTTCCCCGTCTCTCGCCCGCGCGTACGTGATCAGGGGTTTCGCGTTTGCCCTTGCCCTTGCCCTTAGGAATCAGGCCGGTTTCGGGGTCACCACCACGCCCTGATTTGATCAACGAATTCGAGGGTCCCCGGCATGATCAGAACGCCGAGACACCAGGCCACCCCCAAGATCATCGCTGGAACGATCACCACCTTCTCGATCTTCCCGCCCGCTCGGATGGACGCGAGCTTGATCTTCCGTTTGCTGAGTGGCCACATGATCGGGAGACCCATCTTCGTGATCATGTCGCCGAGCATGTGGATCACGCATCCGATCATGATCGCCACGGGTGCCAGCGAAAGATCGATATCGCTGAAGACCACGATCGAGAGCACGACTGGCACCGGGGCGAGATCATCGAACCATGATCGACGGAACCAGGAACCGTACCGTCCCGGAAGGTCCCGGAACAGGCGTACGAACGCCGCGAGTACCAGGATCAGTACGCCGCACAGGAACGCGTACGCCGCGATCGTGGTCCCTACCTGTACCGCCGGGGGAAGGTCCGCGAGTACCGGACCGGCCGTACCGTCCCGGACCGTGACGCACCCGGCGAGCACCGTCCCGAGCATGAGTACCCCCGGTACCGAGTGCGTGATCTCCCGGTGCCCGGTCAGGTGTGAGAAGCCTCGCGTGATCGGACCGTACGTCCTTGACACCGTCGAACGGGCGTGGTCGATGTCCGGTAGCAGGCTGGAACCGGGGACCAGCATCGCGGCCGTGATCAGTGCCAGCGGATCGAGAGTCAGGTACGCGGCACCGGCCGTAACGGCGAGTACCCCGCTGAGTGCATGCGATTTTCCCATCATCGGGACCACCTCCTGAACTCAGCTTGACATAGAGTCACAGGTCCCGCACACTCGATCTATGGGTAAGGAAATCGAGCACAGGGGCGGCCGGAACGTCCCCGCGCGTACCGGGGACTTCGACCCCGAAGAGTACGCGGGCATGCCGGTCGTGGTACACGAACGTCCCGGATGGTCCGAGCCCGTACCGCCTGAGTCGGCCGCGTTCGGTACCAAGATTCAATTCTGGTGGTCCTGGTTCATCCGCTGGTTCCGGTACCCGGCGGTTGCGTGGCTGTACGTCACCGAGTACTGGTACAGGTTCGCTCTCGTACTCGGTACCGTCGTTTCGCTCGTGATCATCTACGTCAACCGATAAGCCCGGAAAGGGGCACGATCATGAAGAAGATCTTCGCCAAGACTCCCGAGAAGCCGAAGCCGATCAGCGTCCGGATCAAGGAAGCCGCTCAGCTTGCCGAGCTGGAAGAGGTCCAGCGCGCCGCCGCGATCAAGCGGGACGAAGAGCTTGCCGCCGCGCGGTTCGAGAAGGAGAAGGCCGACCGGGAGCGCGACACGGTACGCGCCGAGTGGACGAAGCGGGACCGTACCGAGCGGAAGCAGTTCGACGCCACGCGGTACCGCGAGTTCCTTGATCGAGCCGTACCGTACATCCCGCTGGTACTGGTCAACATCGCGGCCGTGATCGGTCAGGTCGGTTGGGCTCTCGATCACCTCGCGATCGGCGAGCCCGGCGGGCTTCTCCGCTGGTTCGCTGCGATCATGTTCGGCTCGACCGCCGAGAGCATCGCTCTCTTCCTTCAGTACTACGCGGCACGCGCGCTCATGAACCGCGACTCGGCCGCGTCCTTGTACGTGGGTACGTTCCTGGTCGCCGGTCTGGTCGCGACCGTGAACTACTCGCACTGGTCGAACCCCGCCGAGAATGAGTTCTTCGGGAAGGTCAACGCGACTGCCGTGATCTTCGCGCTGTGCTCCTTCATCTCGCCGTGGCTCTGGAGAATCCACAACCGGGCTGAGTACCGCGAAGCTCTGAAGGCGGCCGGTGAGATCGACACACGCGCCGTGAAGCTCAGCATGGCCCGGAAGATCATGTACCCGATCCGTTCGTTCCGGACGATCCGGCTCGCTGCCTGGTACGGCGAGACGAACCCGGCGAAGGCGGTCGAGATGTACGAGAACCAGCGGATCGCCCGCGCGACCGTCAAGGCCGCGAAGATCACCGCGAAGCAGGCTGAGAAGGCTCAGAAAGCCGCTAAGAAGATCGAGAAGACTCCCGAGTCCCCCGAGCCCATCGAGACCCCGAAGGCCGCTGAGAAGCCCGCTGAGCGTCCGGCATCGGCCGTCAACGGCTCCCGCGACTGGACGAAGCACAGCCGGTGGAACGAAGCGGTCGGGGTCGCTCAGTCGATCAAGGACAGCGGCGACAAGCTGACCGTCCAGAAGGTGTGTGACCAGCTCGGTATCAAGAACAAGTCGCTCCCGATGGCAGCGATCAAGTACATCAACTCAGAAGGGAACGGCTCGACCAATGGCCACGGTCCGGCGGTATCTGACCCCGCCTAAGAACCAGCGGTCGAAGAAGAAGGGTCCCGGTTCACCTTCGGGTGAAGCGGGATCTTTCCTTCGCGACCACCGTAACGAGATCGCTCCGTTCGTCGTGGCCTGGTTCTACCTACTGGCCGTGACGATCTTCGCGAAGACGGACTTCGCCCCGCTCGCCTACTTCGGTGTGTCGGCCGCCATGTCCGCACTGATCTTCTTCGAGGGTCACAAGATCCGTTCGATCCGTCAGTTCGTCCACCGGCCGAAGACCGGCAAGCGCTCGCTTCGCGCCCGGTGGCGTCTGGCATACATCCTGGCAGTGCCCTTCGTCGGGGCTGTGTGGGGTCTGTGGGCGACGATGCCGAACAGTCAGTACCCCGATTGGCACCGGCCTTCGTTGTGGGCGTACGTGGTCGTCCTGATCGTGGCTGGCATGGTCTCGGGACCGTGGCTCTTCGTTCTCCGGTCCTCAAAAAAGGTCATGCTCTCACTGGTCGAACTGACCCGCGAAGATCAGGCCGTGGCCGTTCAGGACGCGAAGACCGTGATCAACGATTGGATCGGCTGGACGTCGGCCGCCGGTCTGTCCGGCGCGAAGCTGAAGGCGTTGACCTTCAGCCGGTGGTCCCGTTGTATCCACCTGGAAATGAGACGTGGTGCGACGACGATCAACTTCACGCCGCTCAGGATGAACCGGATCGAGTCGGCTTCGCTCTGGACGATCGCCCCCGGCATGGCTCGGATCGACCGGGACGACAAGGACAACCGGAAGATCACCGTTCGGTACATGCTCGAAGACCCGCACGCCGAGAGTCTTGATCCGCCCGCGTTCGAGGACATGGACGATCAAGAGATCACGCTCGGTCTGTTCGAGAACGCGGCTATCGCCATGTTCGAGTGGGTCAACACCTTGATCGGCGGGCTCACCCGGCAAGGGAAGTCCGGCATGGTCAACGTGCTGATTCGGGCCTTCGCCAAGATCCCGCACGTCGCGATCTTGGGCGTTGACCTGAAGCCGGGAGCCCCCGAGCTGGGTCCGTGGGCCGGTGTCATGGCCGCGCTCGCGGACGCACCCGAGAAGGCTCACGACATGTTCGACAAGATCCTGTTCGGGCTCGAACGTCGTGGTCAGCTCATGAAGCAACGGGGCTGGAAGGTCTGGCGGCCGACCCGCGAGGAACCGTTCATCGTCTTGATCGTTGACGAGATCCAGAAGCTCGACAAGAAGGGACGGGCGAAGCTCGCGGATATCGCCGCGATCATCGGCGCGTACGGCGGGATCGTGATCGTCGCGACTCAGTACCCGATCGATGACAATCTTCCGAGCGCGCTGAAGCAGAACCTAGACCAGCGGATCGGCTTCAGGACGTCGGACGACCAGGCCGATCGGGTGATCTTCGGCAACGACGCGACCCGTCTCGGCTGGAAGCCGTCCCAGCTCTGCCCCGCCGAGCGGAAGGGATCATTCCTGATCCGGAACCGGTTCCACACGCGGCCGGTGCTGGCTCGCGGATGGTGGGAAGACGAAGATCGTGTCGAGCGTGACGCGGACTCGCTGTCCAAGCACCGGACCATGATCGACGGCAACACGTGGGACGAAGTCGCCGCCGCGAACGAACGCGAGATGATCGAGAGGGAATCGACCGTCATGGTCGCGGCTCAGGTCACGACCGAAGATCTGGTGATCGAAGCGATTGAGATCGGGCACGGAACGCCGAGCAAGATCGCGGCTCACACCGGCATCCCCGAGCGGACGGTGAAGCTCTTCGTCCGGCGACTCTCGGAAGCCGGGGAGATCGTTCAGGATCGACCGCGCGCCCCGTGGCGCGTAGCCTCGAAGGAGTAGGCGGGAAGATCGGGATCGAGCCCTGATCACTCGACCGACCAGAGAGCCCCGGCGTAGGGGAGCCCGCCGGGGCTCTCGCATGTCCGGGGGTCACTCTCCGTCGATATGGTCCTGTGCGGCTCTGAGAGCCACGCTGACGGCTTGACCCCCCTTTCCGGTACCCGTGGTCCGGCTTCGTCTGTTCGTCGTTTCGGCTGGTCAGCAGGGGTGCGCCTTCCGGCCGTGAGTCCCATCTAGCGCCGGGCTGAATACATGCGCTCCCGCCGGGGTCACGGAAGGTATTCGTTGACGATGGGTCACACCCATGAGACGATGGGGTCATTGACCGAGAATGCGATCAGTAAGGAACTGTGCGGCAAGCACCGTACGGCCGTGGCCGATTGGGCGAAGGTCGTGTACAACCCCCGAGCGCCGAAGGAATGGCCCGGTGGTCCGCTCATGGACAGCCGGACCAGCCACGAGACACGCCGCGCCGACTGGGAGCGCAAGACGGCCGCACAGGTCGAGATGATCAAGGGCTTCTGTCGCGACGGCCGGAACTGCGGGGAGTGATCAAGATGCCGCGTCCCATGGGCGATAACCAGATCGGCGTGTTGCGTGCGCTGTACGAGCGGCCGTACCCCGGCGGGTGGTGCTGGGAGAACCATTCGACCACCGTCCGGATCTTGGAAAGCCTGGTTCGCCGTGGCTTCGCCGAGACGTACGAAGCTCAGGGCAAGCGTCAGATCCAGCCGACCACGCACTACCGGATCACCACGAATGGCCGCGCCGCGTACGAGATGACCAAGACCTACCGGCGATCACAGGCGAAGGGCTGACCGATGCCGAAAGCAGTCGAGTACAAACCGGGTGACCCGATCACCTGGAACCACTACTTCCCGGACGGCCGCGTGATCGTCCGCTCGGGGACGGTGCTCGACCGCGCCCCGGTGATCAACGCCCGGAAGGTCGCCGGGTTCGAGTATCCAGCCCAGCTCATGAACTGGTGGGTCCAGCCGGACGAACCCCTGACAACCGACCTGTACAAGATCGTCGCAGTCGGGAAGGCCGGTGCCCGCTCGATCGCAGTTCACGGCAAACACCTACCCGGCGTCTGGGGTGACCAGTACGCGGCGAAGGGAGAGATCTTCAGCTCGAACTACGCCGGTTCACCGACCGGCGGTCTCGCGGCTCAGGCCGTTCAGAAGATCCACGAACACAAGAAAGGATCATGATGATAAAGATCGTCGCGTTGGTTCTCGCGGCTCTCTTCGCTATCGGGGCGACTACATCGGCATGTGCCAAAGGGTCCGACCCGAAGCCCACGGTCACGGCCGACAAGCCGACCCGCGAGCCGGGACCGGTCCCGCCGGACGACCGGCCGAAGCGTCCGGCCGAAGGGGTGGAAGGCATCGAAGGCTGTCCGGTCAACTCCGGAATCGTGGTGGACATCTACCACGGAGTGATCACGAAGTCACAGGGCGAGAACCGCGCCGGGCTCGAAGCGACCTTCGTCCTTCGCTGGGTCAACGATCACGACCACCCGAGCGGCAACGGCGGGTGCTGGCAACAGACCGCGTGGACAGACCCCGACGCTGATCGTCGTCTCGCCGAATGCAACATCGAGGGGATCAAGGATGACGGGCTGAACTGGCCGTCGTGCATGAAGGACTGATCATCTCGTCCGGCCGGTCAAGGGCAACGGAGGTCTTGACCGGCTCACCGGGTGATCACCCGAGAAGGAGGAACGCGCCATGAAAAAGATCATTCTCACGATCGCGGCCGTGGCCGCACTCGCCGGATGTAACGGGCTCGGCACCGACCAGACCCCCGGCACCGTCGCGGCTCGGGAGCACGATCCGGCGGGCTGGGACTGGGAGACCAAGAACGGTAAGTCGAAGCTCGTGTACGAGAGCGAAGAGTTCGAGATCACGCTGAAGGACGGCCGCGAGTTCGATCTCACCGACCGCGCCGCGTTCGACCGATGCACGGTCGGCCGGACCTTCGACCCCAAGAAAGGCCAGTGCTGATCATGAAGCAGGCGTACACGACGAAGCGGTTCAACCGGTCGTCCCTCGAAGTGATCGAGAAGGCCGAAGAGATCTGTAACGACTACGCGCGACAGGGTCTCGACCTGACGATCAGGCAGCTCTACTACCAGTTCGTAGCGCGTGACCTGATCCGCAACAACCAGAACGAGTACAAGCGGATCGTGCAGATCATGAACGACGCCCGCATGGCGGGAATGATCGACTGGGCTCACATCGTGGACCGGACACGGTTCCTTCGCGGTAACGGCCACTGGGACGACCCCGCCGACGTGCTGAAGTCGGCCGCGTACGGGTTCATGCGGGACCGGTGGGCCATGCAGCCGGAACGGGTCGAAGTATGGATCGAGAAGGATGCGCTCGTGGGCGTGATCCAGAACCCGTGTTCGACCTGGGACGTCCCGTACTTCGCGTGCCGTGGCTACAGCTCGGTGTCCGAGCTTCGCCGCGCCGGTCAGCGTCTCGCCCGGTACGAGCGTCAGGGCAAGCACACGACCGTGATCCATCTCGGGGACCACGACCCGAGCGGGATCGACATGACCCGCGACATCGAAGATCGCCTTCGGGTGTTCGGGTCGTCGGTGGACGTTCACCGGCTCGCCCTGAACATGGATCAGGTAGAGCAGTACCAGCCCCCGCCGAACCCGACCAAGATGACCGACTCACGGGCGACCGGGTACGTCGATCTTCACGGGTACGAGTGCTGGGAGCTGGACGCGCTCGACCCGAACACGATTCAGACCATGGTCGAAGCCCAGATCTTGACCCATCTCGACCGGGATCTGTGGGACATGGCCACGGCCGACGACGATGCCGACCGCGTCCGGCTTCACACGATCGCCGACAACTGGACTCGGGTGATCGAGTTCATCGAGAACGAAGAGGACGACTGATCATGACGACGCTTCTGACCGGGCTCTTCGTGCTCGGGTCCGCCCTGGTCGTGATCGCGTTCGGGCTGTACCTGGCTCTGTTCATGGGGAACCCGGTCGGATTCCTGGTCACGATCGCGGGCGTGATCGCGGCCGGTCTCCTGATCCCCTCGATCTTCCACCGGTAGGTAACTCGCGATCATGAACCGTCTCGGCTGGCTCATGATCATGACAAGTCTGGTCGTGGCCTACGTACTCGCGATCAAGACCCACAACACGGCCGCTGAAGTGGCCATCTGGAAAGGAACCAAGTACATGACGAAGATCGTCAAGTGGTACGCGAACATCGTCACCTTCTTCGGTGACTTCTGGTACATCGCCGGGAAGGCGGCCGGTCGGGTCGCCCGCTGGTTCGAGGACGTCCGGGGCGACTTCTCGGACGGGTTCCAGGAGACCCGCGAGCACGTCCGGTTCGACCAGGACGAAGACCGGATCATGTTCGGAAGAGTCGGCTTCCCCGCCGGAACGCTCGGGGATCTGATGAAGAACGCCGGGAAGGTCCCGGACGCCCCCGAGAGCCACGCTGACGGCTCGAAGGCCGACGCCGGTCCCGTGGACACCACCGGCCGGTAAGACGGCTCAGGGACGCACACAGCCCCCGGACGCGATATACGCGCCGGGGGCTCTTCCTTACCCCAACCCCTTGACCGCCGGTCATGAGTCCGTCATTCTGATGACAGGTGGTCATTCCGAGAGGGAAGGGAAGGCGACATGCCGAAGGCAAACGCGAAGCAGGTTCAGGCCGCGAAGGACTCGACCGAGGTCCGCATGTACAACCGGGGCGAGCCGATCACAGCGATCATGGCCGCGACCCGCAAGAACTACCAGCGCGTGAAGGAAACTCTCGATCTCGCCGGGGTCCCGGCTCGCACCGTCCGCCGGTAGCGTACCCAGCCCGGCACATCTGTCCGAGAAAGATCGACACGAAGGAGAACGATCATGTTGAAGCTCGCTGTCAAGGCCGTCCCGGTCTGCCCCGGATGCAAGCGGGTCCGGTGCATCTGTACCTGATCGAGCTGGACGTGAGAGAGCCCCCGCCGGGCATCCCTGGTACCCGGCGGGGGCTCTCGCTTGTGTGAGGTCAGATGGGACGGCCGGATATGAACGCGTCCCAGTGCCCCGGTGTGGTGAAGCGGGTCAAGCCCGGACCGCCGGGGTTCGCGAGACCCACCTTCTCGTAAGCCCAGTCCGCCAGAGAAGAGCAGATGACCGCGCCGGGTACCGCGTCGTCCGGCCACTCTTCAGCGGCCTTCAGGCGAAGCCTGGTGGCTTCCTGAGCCGCTTCCGCGATGGCGATCCAGTCATACCGCGTGTCGATCAGCGCTTCGCACGCCTTCGCGATCAACAGGCGTTGCTCTTCGGTCTTGTACTGAGCGGTGTTGATGTTGGTCCATCTCTGGCCGAAGGCCGCTTCGGCGTCGCACCACCCGGTACCGGACGGCCGCCCCTCGATCCCGACCCACCGGCCGGTGAGCGGATCTTTGTGATGGATGATGATCACGTGATTGACGGTGGCGGGTCGGCCGGTGAGCCAGGCACCGAGCCGGATCGCGAATGAGATGATCCACGGTCCTTCCCGAGTGACCATGACGTCACCGACGTCCCCGCCGACGTTGAATCGAGCCACGTTTACGCCCGGACCTTCTTCGCTTCGGCCGCGTTGTGGAAGAAGGCCGTGACCGCAGTCACGACGGCCGCGAGCGCCGCCATGCCGATGTCACGCGGGTTATAGTTCCCGCCGATGATCGAGACGTACACCGAGTCCCACGCGGCCGTGAGCCCGACCGCGACGATCATCTGAACCAGGGTGCGGAACGCTCGAACGACACCTTCGACCGTCGCCGGACCTTCGACACCGGCCTTCGGCGCGATGATGTTGTACACGTACGAAACGGCCGCGCCGACGACGGACGCGACGACCGCCATGATCACGAATCGCGGGTCGAACGATCCCGACGTGAGCGCCGTGTGAAGGGCTTCCCCGCCCGCGACCAGAACGGTCGCCGCGAGACCCTGAGCGAAGGTGCGGAGAGCGCGAACGACCGCGCTGAACCTGTCCCCCATGTCCTTGATCCTTTCTACTGCCACGCGTCGATCTTGGCGCGTGCGCCTGTGACTGTCGCGACCGTGGCCGCGCCGTGCCGGACTTCGAGTACCAGCTTCCGACCCTCCTTCAGAGATCCGGTCTCGGTGAAGTGGGCGGTTCCGTCACGGCTCACAACGGCCGTGCTCTCCCAGCCCGCCTCTTCGAGATTGTCCGTCGCCGGGGGTCCGGCCGTGTACCGGTACTCACTGAAGCGGCCTTCGACCACATCGCCGGGGTTGAGACCGGCGAAGCGAACGAACGCGTCGGCTTGGTACAGGCTCGGGTCGCCCATGAGCATCGTGTATCCGGATGCCGTGTGCTCGTTTCCGGGATCGCTGTACTCAGTGTCCCATGTGATCTTGGTCCACTCGTCACCGGCCGGAACCTCGATCGGGTTCGTGTCGGACCGGCCATAGCTGAAGTACTGAGGCACTTCTTCGTCTCCTTCGGGCTCGGGTGTCGGTGCGGGGTCGGGGGTCTGGTCGGCCGGAAGCTTCGCACCCGCGCGGTACCAGGCAGTGACGTCGGGTCCAGGACATGACGTCGCGTATCCATCCTTGTGACCGTAGATCTCCCGACCGGCGTCGCCCTGAGCACGAAGGTAGTCGCGAGCGCCATGGAATGCCCGCTTCATGTTGTCGGTCATCTCGGTCACGCCCGAAGTACCGACCAGGACCAGAATCGCGTAATGGGCTGAGTTCCTACCGGGACCGTTGGCCGCCGGGAGAACGTGAGCGCCACGGCCGATGAAGGCGACGTCGTGATTACAGACGACCATCGAATACCCGATGTCGTTCCAGCCGTTGCCGTCCATGTGCCCGTTCTGGATACCGCGAACGGCCGCCCGGCATTTGGCGTGATCGGTGAGCGTCGCCGTGCTCACGTGCCCGCCTGTATAGTGCGCCTTCACGCCACGGGCTGAACCCAGGTAGGTATGTCCGCGATGCGACCGGGCTCCCCACGTGGACCTAGATTCGATCTTTGTCATGCGCCTGAGTCTCCTAGTCTCGCTTCGAGCTGAGCGACCTTGATCTCTAGCATCACGCGTTGCCGACGTTCCGTTTCCAGCTCGGACCGTACGTCCTTCAGCTCTTGACGAAGGAGCGTGTTCATTTCGATCAAGGTTTGAAAGTGGCTCGTGTCCTCTTCGATACTCGCCCGCTTGCGGTCGTTCAGGTAGTCGAAGAACGCCTTGATCGCGCCGCCGCCCATCAGCGCGACCAGGACGGAACCGATCAATGTGATCGTCTGAGAATTCAATCTTCGATCCCCTCTTGCCGGAACCGGCTCGTGAAATCGATCTTCCGCAACCAGGTTCCGGCCGCGAAGACCAGAACCGGCCATGCGGAGAGCACGCCGGATGTCCCCGCGAACAGGATGATCGAGACTCCGTAAACCAGCGCCGAAGTACTGGCCAGATGAAGACCGAGGATCATGATCGGCATTCGGGTGACAACGAAGTGCCCGTTGTTTTCCTTGATCGAAGATAGGCCAATGAGCCAGAAGAGGCACCCGAAGAACAGGGCGAGAGACCAGATCAACCGGCCCCAGCCGGGAAGGAACTCGATCAACGCCGGGGATTGGATCAGGCCGACGACCGCGACGACACTGGACGGTATACCGAGCACGCAGAACGTAGCGTCAAGCGGTGCGGTACGAACCCACACCGGGAGCTTGCTAACGACCTTCCCTTGCCATCCCATGCCGTTGAACACTTATCCGAGTCCCATCGCCCGTACGAGAAGAACCAGTGCGATACACGCCGCGCCGAGCCAACCGGCCGATACACGGCCGATCGCCACACCGAAAGCCGCGATCAGGAACAAGACCAGAGCCGCGAGAAACATGATCGCTGCGAAGAGGTCCATCGGGGATCACCTCCTTTCGAGGTCCCAGCGTTGGGCGAGCCGGACAAGCTGAGCCCGCGCTTCCACACGCTGATCAGGTGTCAGCGTACGGGAGAAAGATCCTTCGTGTTTGCGGTAGACGAACCCGGCTCGCCGGGTGCCACGGAACTTCGCCGAGAGATGCGCGAGCCCGACCCAGAAGGCCGAATCTATCCAGTCGTTTACTTCTAGATACGGTCTCTGTTCCCAGTAGAACCGGCGGTACGCCGAAGCGGAGAAGCACGACACCCGGTGACACAAGATCGCTTCTGTCGAGACCCAGCGATAGATCACGTCTTGACGGCCGATCCTGGCACCCAGACAGACGACGTCGTATTCGGCCGCGTACAAAGCGACATCCGCGAGAGCCCACGGCAACAGGGTGTCATCGGCATCGAGCCGTAAGATCCATTCCGTCTCGGTCGCCGCAACGGCCGCGTTCATCGCATGGCCCATGCCCCGGAAGTCCCGAAGGTTGATCCACCGGTACCGCTCGAACCCGGCGTTCGCCAGAGCCAGACGGGCCGCGAAGGAATCGGTCATGCCCGCGTCAACGATCGTCACCTGAGCGGGCTGGACACTCTGAGCCCGGACGCTCTCGATCCACTCGGGGAGGAACCGGCCGTACTCGCCCCACGCGGCCGTGACGACCCCGATGTTCAGCGGGTTCACAGAGCCCCGACCGCGTACATGGGCCGGTCGTACGTCGGGTCATAGCCCGGCGTCCATGCGACCGTGACCCCGCCGACCGCTCGGACAAGATCATGCATCTCGGCCGTCTGGTCGTGGCACTGAGCGTTGGGAAGGTTCTCGCGAGCGTCGGGGATCTCGATGAAGGCGAGCTTCGATCGGCCGACGACCGTAATCAGAAGCTCACGCCAGAATGGCACGTGATGAAGCACGCTGAGTAGAAGCCCGACGTCATGGAAGCCGAGCGTGCCGAGATCAGCGGGTTCGATCTTCTTCCGGACGGGGACGACCTTCCCGCCGTTGGGGAACGTGAGCAGGCCGGACGGCAGACCCTTGTACGGGTCGATGGCGTAGCAGTCCGCCCCGAACTCTTCGGCGAGCCGGATCGAGAAGTACGCCTGATACGCCCCCACGTCCAGCACGGTCAGGGGTTCCGGCCGGTGCTCGACCTTCCCGACCAGTTCCCGCCGGATCGCCTGGTACCGGCCTTCACAGTCCCGTTCCCCGGCTTTCGTCTCGCGACCGTTCTTCCACTCAGCCTGATACGACATGGTCAGCACTCCCATTGATTCTTGATAGACATGCGCTCGCGTGATCCCCACCACGCCGGGATGAAACGACGGTGGATCATGGGGATCGGCACGCCCGACGCTTCGGGACCGGCGAGATCATATGACAGCTCGGACGGTTGCCGTACGGCCGTCTCCCAGTCGATCAAGAGCGGCCGACCGTCCCGCCCCCGGACGACGTTCTTCAGGTGAAGATCACGATGATGTAGATCTTCGTCATGCAGCATCCCGAGAAGATCGCGAAGAGCCGCGACCGGCCGCCAGTCTGGAAGATCGGTCGCGGGCTCGCACGTCTCGATCACGAGAGTCGAGCCGTAGAAGTCGATCAGCTTCGGTGCCGCCCACGGGACGGTGATGTACCACTCGGCCTCGATCACCGCGAGATCGGGAGCCTTGTACGTCTTGATCGTCACGTCCGGCCGGACCTCGATCGTCGCGCGGGTGCCCATCAGAGCTTGATCGCCTTTCGGACACCGGCCTTGTCCTTGATCCAGATATCGTGTCCGGCCGGATACTCCGTCTTGACCCAGACCACCGGCACGCCTTCGACGGTGTCCCGGTAGGCGGGTAGCCACGTCGCGGCCGACAACGGCTCGGACGGGCTGACGATCGCGAGATAGATCGCCGCGAAGTCGGCCGGATCATGGGCGTACGCGACGGTGACCTTCACAGCACTTCCAGAGCGACGGGAGCGATCCGAACCGGCCGCTCGGTGGTGTCGGTCAGCCGGACCCAGACCTGATAGTCACCGGCCGTCAGGACGACCGTGTTCCCGCCGAAGTCACCGACCAGGCGGGCTAGGAAGAAGTCGCCGGTTACGCCCGATGCCACCGCGTCATCCCAGAGCGCGTGTGCGTCGGTGTCCACAATCGTGGCGGTCTCCCAATCGTCGGTGGTCGGCCGGACGGCCGCCGCGAGGAACGCCACTTCAGCCGATGTCGCCGGAACCGATCCGGTGATCCCCAGGTACAGATACTCGGTCGTCTCTCGCTGGATTTCCACGCGTCACACTCCTACGCCGCTGAGTTCACGTGCAACGGCCGGACCGCTGACGTCCCGCATGATGCCCGGTCCGGTCGCGGTCGGCTCGGTGGTCGAGCTGGGTCCGGTCGCGGTCGGCTCGGTGGTCGAGCTGGGTCCGGCGACGTCGAACCGGACGGCCGGTCCTGACGAAGCCCACCGTACAGCGGGACCCACGAGATCAAGATCCGTCCGGACGGCCGGACCGCTCGGCGTCGGCACCGTCACGGCCGCCGGACCGGTGATCGCCCCGATCGTGTACCCGGACACGTACGAGATCCCCGAGCCGGTGAAGATCAGAGCGGGCAACGTCGCGTCCATCTCGCCGGACACGGTCACGACCCCGGCACCGGCCGACGTGAGAGCCGGTAGAACGACGCTGAGCGTCCCCCGGACCGTCTCGGCTATCTCACCTGCCCCCGCGAACTGAAGAGCCGGGAGCGTGGCGTTCAGAGCCGCGCGGACGGTAGCCACGCCAGAGCCCGCGAGACTGAGCGCGGGAAGGGTCGCGTCCAGCTCACCCGAGACGGTCACCGAACCGGCACCGGCCGCCACGATCGCGGGAAGCTCGGCGTCAAAGGTGCCTGAGACCCCTACCTGACCTAGGCCACCCGCGACGATCGCCGGGAGAACGGCGCTCAGCTCGGCGATCACAGTCAGACTGCCGTCAAACGACGATGTCAACGCTGGTAGCAGGACATCAGCCGCGCCGGACACGGTCACCGAGCCGGAACCAGCGGCATCGAGAGCCGGGAGAACGGCGCTCAGCGAACCTTCGACCGTAGCCGTACCGGCACCGGCCGCCTGAAGCGCCGGAAGGACGACGTCCATCGTTCCCGTGACGGTGGTGGACGCACTCTTGATCACGACTGTGACGCCTTGACGTGATCCGGACTGAGCGATGTTTGCCGAGTTCGCCGGATTCCGGCTGGTTGCCGTCAGTGCCGTCGTGACGTCCGATGACGTGAGCTGACGATGAAAAACGCGATGATTGGCGAAATCACCTGAGTTGACATTAGTTAGAGCTGTCGTACTCGGCGTGCTGGCCGCGAGAAACCATGTCGGTGTGCCAGACGCGCCGGTCCCGAAGGCCGCGCGATATTCAAGATCGTCCGTGCTGATCGGCGTGCTCGCGGGTGTATTGATCGTTGCAGCGTTGGTCAAGTTCTGATTCGGGCCGAACCAGACCGGATCGACCGCCGGATCAGCACCCGTGACCCTTACGATCGTGATCGCGCCGTCAGCTCCCGCATCTTGAGTGAATCCGTACGTGCTTGGCTCGCTAGCACCCGCGAACTTCCACCACGTTTTCATGGGTCCGGGATCAGCGAAATTCGCGAGCCCCGGTTCCCATGTCGTTCCACCGGACGGAGTCCCCATGTCCACAAGATCGCCAACATCGTTGTTGTGGAACGCGAGAAGAAGATCACCTTCTACGGTGCCCGATGGTTTCGTAACGTTCGCGGAACCGGTCGTACCGGTGGCGAGATGTGTCGCCGTGGCATGCTGAGCCGACACGGCTTATTACTCCTCCGTTAGCGACCGAGAGACTTCGACCGTTTGACTGACCCCCGCGACATTGAACCCCTGAGCCTCGAAGAACTCAGTGAGATCGTTCAGGAACGCCAGAAAGGTCACGTCCGTGAACACGTCGTGAACGGGCTCAGGAGTCAGTGTGAACCGGTACGCCGTTGTCCCGTCAGGACCGACCCTCTTCAGAAAGATGTCGGTCGGCATCGTCCAGTCGTACGCAGCCATTCCGATTTCGTCCCACACCCATGCCATGATCTTGTCTCCTCAGCTCGCGGGCATCGTGATCGTTCCGGCCGTCAACTCGAAGTCAACGCCCGTACTGATCGTGGTCGTGTTCAGCTCGATCTGACCGCCGCCCCCTTCGGCCGTGACCGAACAGTCGATGATCGCGAGATCGTTCGAGTCGTAGAACCGGGCGTATCCGGCCGTACCGTCGCCTACGCCGGTCGCAGTGATCGGGAGTCCTGCCAGCGTGCAAACGCCGGTCGCCGGGCTTCCGAAGGACGGATCATCGAGAGTGATCGTCGCGAGTAGCGTCCCGGTCGCGGCCGACCCCGGTCCGGCGGGCTGAGATCCTGTACGGATCTCGATATATCCGGCCGCCGCGCCCGCGTCCGGGAGTAGCGCGATGGCACCGGCCGCCGCGTTCCTGGCACCCGTGCTGAGAATGGTCGTCATTTCTTGGTCCCTTCACCGATCGGTGGCTCTGGTTTGGTCCGGTCGATCAGGTCGATGATCCAGGCCGTGACCAGGAATTCACCGTTCGCTTTGTGCTCGGGGGTGTCGTGGCGGAAGACCCGTGCGAACCGGATCGTACGGCCGAACTGATCACGCGCCATCTGCTTGACCTGGGGGATCGCCTCTTCTTCTTCGGGTGTTCCCCACGGGAAACCCACGGTGAAGATGTGATCGATCTGAGCGTTCTTCGTCGGGTCGTCGGGGTCGGTCACCTGGTCGGAACCGCGCCGGAACTTCCCGTCACGACCGAGCCCGCGAACGCGGTCCTTCAACCCTTCGCGGAGCTTGCCCCGGTCTGATGACTCAGGTTGATCAAGTCTCGCCATGTGTCCAGCTCCTTACGCCTGAAGTCGCCTGAGGAACAGGGTAGATCCTGATCGCAGGGTTGTTGATGTTCCGCTTGACGTGCCCTGAGCCCACCGGACACGGAGCTGACCGGCCGACGATCCGACGCGCAAGATCCCCTTCGGCACGCTGCATTGGTAGGTGCCGGACGCCGCGCCACCGGCTACGGCCGTCGTGACGTTGTACGCGTGCTGGGTCCGGCTGACGATCCCGAAGGTGTTGGTCACGCCGTTGCCGAGATAGTCACCGGTCCATAGCAGGGAAGCCCCGGTCGGTACGCCCCATTGCTGTTTGAAGTTGCCGTTCGCGCCCGTGTAGAACAAGACGGCCGTGACCCAGTAATCAGTATTCGCCGAGACGTTCAAGACCAGCGCGGAATCGTTGACGAAAGTGGTCGAGCTGGTGATCGACTGGCTTGACGGCTTGATCACGTGGGCGGTTTGAGTGACGTACCGATTGATCTTGTCGGCAAGAGTCTCGGTATCGACCCCGACACGGAACGTATAGAAGTGATCAGGCATCTCAGACCGTCAACCTTCTGACCAGAAGAACCGAGTCGGCTCGGACGATCGTGCCGGGTGTCCCGCTGGACAGTTGAGCCCACTGGAAGGTGAGCGTCCCGGCGTTCGCACCCGTGGTGAAGATCCCTCGCGGGACACTGAACAGGTTGTTGCCAACGCTCGGTGCCGTGCCGTTGCCGCCGGGGCTCGGGGTCGATCCGAGTGTCTGAAGTGTCCGGCTGACCGCATCGACCAGGATGCCCGCCGCGATGCTAGACGCGAACGCGTCCGAGACCCAGTTCATCGCGGAACCGGACGGACCGGCGAAGGACATCTTCAGGTCTCGGGTCGTGGCCGCCGCATAGATGATCAACGCCGTGACCCAATAGGTCGTGTTCGCGAGCACGTCAACGAACAGTTCGTTGTCGTCTTGCATGGTGGTCGAGCTGGTCACCGTCTCGTCAACGGTCTTGATCGCGCTCGCGATCTGCACGGGATACCGGTTCATGTCGGCCGCGTCCGGACCGTTCAGCGCCGTGTACGTGAAGAACGGCATGTATTCGCCCCCTTACGTGGTCAGCTTGGTCACGAGAAGGCCAGAGCCCGCGAGCACACGAGTTGCCGTGGCGTGCGCGGTGATCTGCCCCCACCGAAGTTTCAGGTTGTGGATCGTCGCCCCGGTCGTTACGCGGCCTTCCATGGCGACGACCGTTACCGAGCCGGTAACGCACCCAATCAAGCCTTCACCGGTCGTGATGAAGGTCCGGGAGACTTCGCCCACGGTGGCACCGGCCGACGCTCGAAGCCCGCCGTGCGTCCACTCGATCGACGCTCCCGCCGGGATTGACCAGGTCATCCGAAGCCCGCCGTCAAGGTGGCCGTCGTAGATCAGGAAGGTCTCGAACCAGTAATCGGTGTTCGGGTAGGCGAGCCAGATGAACAACTCATCGTCATCGAACACTGACGCATTGTTCGTGACCGACTCGTCAACTTGCTTGATCACCCATTCCTGTTGCAGCCAATACCGGTTGGCGTCGGCCGCCCGGATCATCTCATTCGTGCCCCATTGCTTGAACGGCATGATCAGTAACCTATCGCGTTCTGCCCCAAGATCCCGAGCACCGGATGATCGAACGTGAGGAACGAACCGACCTTCGACGCTGACTGTAGAGCCCACGTCGTGACCCACGTCGAAGGGTTGATGTCGTGCTTGATCCCCCGGATGAACGCTTCCCGCTGAATCGGGTCGCCCCCGCCGGGAGGGTGGAAGATGACCTTGATCCGATCTCCGATCTTCCGGGCGAGAACCTGAGGCATGAGCCGGTCAGGATCGGCGAGCGGGTTGATCACGATCTCGCTGAAGCGAAGTTCGGGCTCCTTCGAGATGTACAAGATCCAGTCCGCGAACGCCTGAGCTTCGTCGTCCGATTCCATGATCAGGCCGGACCGCTCGAAGGTGACGACCCCGTTGTTCGCGTCGATCGAATCTTGATCGAACGTCGTCCGGGTACCGCCGTTCTCACGGCCGACGATCACGAAGTTGGCGAACTGCTCAGCATCGTAGGAGAGTCCGAGCCCGTGATACGGAAGACCTTGATCAGCGTCGGTACCGTCAGCCGCGTCATTGAAGACAGCCTGATTGTTGACCGACCGAGACTCGGTGATCAGCGCCTTCCGGTTGCGGAAGATCACGTACCCGCGAGCATCGATGAACAGTTCGCCTAGCTCGGTGTCCGCCGTGAGTTCGAGTTCCCCCTGAGCCGAGCCTTCGAGCACCGTCGCCTGAACGGTCGTGTCGCCGGTCGCGATCTCCCGAAGATCGGCAGGCCAGTCAGCCGAGTCGAGAATGCGATCGACCCGAGCCCCGGTGTCTTCCCCGGCACCGGTCGCCGCGACGGCCGTCCGTGAGTTCCGGCTGAGCACGGTCATGGCGTCGAAGCACGGGGCGGTCACGACCGAGAAGTTCGGCGGGACCCAGTCCACATCCCACTGAGCCGCGAAGCCGCGCCACACCGGGAAGTCCACGCTCGCTGACCGGGAGCTTGACGACGCGTGCTCGGTACCAGACCAGGTACATCCGGGCTGAGACCCGTCACAGTAGGCCGTGGCCGTGGCGGACTGTTCGATTTGGACACCGTCGATGTACGCGATGATCTGGCCGTCCGCGTGGCCGTCGTCCGTCCAGATCTGAACCTGAACTTCGGTGACGTTGCCGGACGCAACGCCGGTCAGGGTACAGCGCGTCCATGTGTCGGGCTGAGTAGGTCCGTCAACGAAGCTTCCTGAGATCGTGTTCGCGTTCATCACGACCCCATCGAAGTTCGCCCACGCCGCCGCCGGGATGTACACGTACGCCGTGATCGTCGCCGTCTCACCGTTCGTGATACCGGCCGCGACGTCGTACGTAGCTCCGTACAGGAAGAAGGCCGGTGCCGTGTTGACGCGCCGGACCTCGATCGAGAACTCTCCCCATCGGGCGTGTGTGCCGTTCCGGTCGATCGTGCCGTTCGCGAAGGTCTCGATCCCGCTCAGGTCGATCTCGCCGCTCGGGTTCGTGACCAGGTTCGTTGTCGCGTCGAAGGTCCACGGCATGACGGCTCGCACCGGCCGCCGGGGGCGGATCAGGGTCGCCGTGCCGACTTCGCCTTCGGACGTCAGGGTCCGCGAGTACAGCGCGCCCGTGGTGAACGTCTGGCTCTGGAGATCGGCAAGCTCGGTGAACAGGTCGGGATCAGCGGCCGACCAGGTTGATCCGGAACCGCCGACCGTTCCGGCCACGGCGCGAATCTCTAGATCGTTCTCACCGCTCGGGGTCGTGGTCGGGGTCAAGAACGCGGCCGTCTCGGGGTTGCTCTGGTTGGCGATCACCGGGGTTCCGGTCCATGTACCGGCCTGGATAGCGACGATGAAGACGACCCCGTCCGCCCCCGAGTTCTGTGTGAACCCGTACGTACTCGGCTCGCTTCCCCCGGCGGTCTTGTCCCACATCTTCGCGAGAAGTGAATCATCGCCTTCTGAGCGGGAGTCGGTCACCGTTCCCCAGGACGCGCCACCGGACGGTGTCCCCATGTCTGACAGAGTCCCGATGTCCACGAAGTGAAGCGCGATCAGCAGATCACCGGACACGACCCCGCTCGGTTTCGGCACGCTGAACGATCCATCGGTGCCAGTGGCATACGCTGAGACGTCCCGGATCGTCGCGGTCTGACCGGGGGCGGACTCGATGTTGATCGTCCATCCCTGACCGTAAAACTGGCTCTCTTCATTGTTGAACTGATGAATGCCGGTCTCGGTGCCGCCCCCGCCGGACGTCTCGACATACGGACCGTTCAGGTTCGTCGGGTCGAAGTCCCGATTGTTGTTCCGGACCTGGAAGTTCGCGTTCCCCGGCTCATACCGCAAGATCGGTGACTCGGTGCGCGTCGCGCCGCTCTGGCAGTCGAAGTGCCGAAGCTCCCCCGTGATCTCCGTCCATGATCCGTCGTTGGCGAAATCCACTTCGAGCTGAAGAAGATCGACAATATCCGTTGCTTGGCTCACGTCAGTTTCCGATCAGCTTCGCCGGGAGCTTGCCCCCCTGGTTCGCGTAGTACCTGAGTCCTTCCGCGAACTCCGCGCCCTTCTCCCGCATATTACGATCATCGGCGAAGTGAAGATCCAGATGTTCGATGATGATCGGCGGGTTGTTGCTCAGCGTCTCCATTGACCCCGTGCCGTTGTACACCGCATTCATGCCGGGGCTGAGACGCGCCACACCGTTGTCTGCCTTCATGAAGGACGCCGGGGGCCGACCCCACTTCGCCGCGCGCTGTGAGGTCTCTCGGACGCGAGCACCGGTATACGGGGCTTCGATGATCCGGCCCTTCCCCGAGTTCATGAACACGTGCCCCATGTGCGGGAAACCGAGATCGCCGGGTTGCGGGCTCGCGACCTTGTTCAGCCACGGCCACTGTGTGTAGGTCGTCCGGGGCATGACCTTCCCGGTCGCCTTGTACCAGGAATATTGCATGAGCGAAGAGCAGTCGAAGCCCCGGATGTTGGCACCCTGAGCGAAGCCGTAGGACGGACCGCCGGGACCGCCGCCCCCCCATGAGTACGGCACGCCGATCTGAGACCGAGCGGCCTTGACGGCACCCGTGTTGCCGCCGCCTTCGATCTTGGACTTGTGCGACTGAAGCCACGCCAAGAAGTCGTTCATGTACTTCTTCGGGACCCCGCCGATCGTCCGGCCGATGCCGGTCCCGCCGAGCGTGCTATCGATCAAGCCCCGGATCGGGTTGAAGACGTTCTTCGCCGCGCCGATCACGCCGTCTAGGAAGTGGTCCTTCGACTTCGTGATGAAGCCCTTGACCCAGCCGACGATGCCGCCTTCGGCGAAGCCGGGGATCATGCCGCTCGGGTCGCCCGCGAGCGCCAGAGACTTCATGATCGGCTTGTTCTTCCCGCGCCGGTTGATGAAGTCGATCAACGGAAGATTGTTCTTGGTCGCCGCCGCGTTCACGACGTATTCGTTCCGGCTCGCCCGGATCAGGACGTCATCGGCCGTACCGGTGGTCCCCTGCTTGATCGGGCCGCCGGTCGCGAAGCGCGGGGCGGACGGAAGCGGGCTCGCACCGACGAACTTCGCGACGGTGTCCCAAACGCCCTTGATCCCCTTCGTGTACACCGTCTCGACAATGAACCGGACCGGCTTCATCGCGTACTCACGGATCTTGTCCCAGACCCGCCGGATCAGTTCGGCCGCGACCTTGAACGCGTTACCGACCAGGCTGACGCCCTGCTTCACCTTGTCGAAGATCGGCTTGATCCCGTTGTTCCAGACCACGGTGATAGCCGTCTTGATCCCGTTCCAGACGGGCGTGACGATGTTCCGCCAGATCCACATGAAGACCGGTGCGAGAACCTTCTCAATGTAGAACTTGATCGCCGCGAAGATGACTTTGATGATCGACCAGGCGACAGAGATCGCGGCTTGGATCGCCTTCCACGCGGGCGTGACGACGTTCTTCCAGAGCCACATGATCACCGGCGCGAGGATCTTCTCAATGTAGAACTTGATCGCCGCGAAGATGATCTTAATGATCCCCCACACGACCTTGATCACGAAGCCGATCGCCGTGAACGCGGGCTTGACGATGTTGTTGTGGAACCACAGGAACCGGGGGGCTAGCTCGACCACGATCCAGTTCTTGATCGCCATGAACGCGGGCTTCAGGAAGTTGTTCCACGCGTGGCTCACAGCCATCTGGATACCGGTCCACACCGTGTTGACGATGTTCCGGAATGTCTCGGACTTGTTATAAGCCAGGACCAGCGCGCCGACCAGGGCCATGATGATCGTGATGACGATCCCGATCGGGTTGGCTCGCATGGCCGCGTTCAGCACCCACACGGCCGCTGCCCAAAGCTTCGTGCCGATCGCCGCGATCTTCGAGCCGAGATTCCAGGCGACGACCGCCTTCGTCATGGCGATCAGCCCGGCACCGAGAGCCCAGATCTTCGAGGTGAGCGGGCCGAAGACGACCGCGACCGCGAGAAGGCCGGTCGCCCACGACTGAACCGGCTGGGGGAGACCACCGATGATCTTCGCGATCGTGATCAGTGGGGCGAGAAGTATCGGAGCGAGTTGGGCCATCTGTTGGAAGGTCTGGACTAGGGTCTTCATGACCTGAGCCGTCGCTTCCTGCCCCTTCGCGGTCTTCGCCCACGCCGCGAATTTCGCCGTGACGGTCTCGATCGTCGTGATCATCGATCCGCCGGACACGTTCACCTGAGCGAACATGTTGATCAGGCCGGACACGGTATTACGGACGATCCGGCCCAACGTCATCAGGCGTTCAATGCCACGGCCGATCATCCCCTGAAGCATGTTCGCGCCACGCTCGGACGTGACGAACGCTGAACCCATCTTCACGGCGTTCACAGCCACGTTCGCGAGGTTTTGGGCGAAGGGTAGGGAGATCTGTACCAGCTTGCCGACAGCGCCTAGGAAGGGCTGTACAGCCCCGGTGGCGGTCTTGATCACACTGGACGTGGTCGCGAAGATGTCCTTCACGATGCCGCGAGCGACCGGGGTCGCACCGAACTTCAGCGCTTCCTTTCCAGCCCGGTTCATCTCGGTTGCCACACTGCCCATACCGGTCTTCACGGCCGGTGCGAGGTTCTGAGAGACCTCCCGCATGTGCGGGGCGATACCGGCGAAGGCGTTCTGTTGAACCTGCCCGCGTAGGTCCTCGAACACGTTGTAGATCTTGCTGGACTCACGGACGACCGCCTGAGCGCTCGGGGCGAGATCCTTCATCGCCTTGTCGAGCTTCTTCGAGTCCCCTTCGGCCACGGCCGACATTGCTTCGCCGAGACCCATGAACGCGACCTTCGCGGTCAGGGTCGCTGTCTTCGCCACGGCGAACGCACCGGGCAAAGCTCCGGCCGCCGCCGCGACCGGGAGCAATGCCGCTGTGAGCTGTGTCGCCGCGCCGGATGCTGCGATCAGCCCACCGGCCAACGCAGCCTTGTTCATCTTGGACTGAACACGATCAAGGTTCTTGTCGATGTGCTTCAGCGCGGGCGAGACCTTGTCGATCCCGAGCAAAACCAGCGACAGAACCCTAGCCATGATCAACCCTTCCGGTGCGTGTCCGTCTGATCATCCTGCACGCCCGCCGGTCTGGGGACCAATGGGGGCCGATTCCGGCTCGGACTCTTGCTGTTGGCGTTCACGAAGTTGTGAGTCAGTTCCTTGATCGCATCGACCGTCTGAGCGGAGAGTTCGACCATGGTCGTCCATGTCGATCTGTCCTCTCCAACGATCTCGATCGTGGTCGCCGAATCCTTGGGCAGATTCGAGACCAAGACCCACAACCGGCGCATCGTCATGCGTCCGGCATACCACTCCGTGAGCTGGTCACGGTCTCGGGGATAGAACCGGGCAAGATCAGCTTCGATCGCCTCGCTGTACTCGATCAGCATCCCCGAGAGGGTGATCAGTTTTTTGCCGAAGTGCCCGCGATGCACTCACCGAGCCGTTCCATGAACAACTCGAATTCCTCATCGTCCATCTCGATCTCTTCGAGGTCCGCGACGGCCGACTTCCCGACGATCAGTTCCAGCGCGCCCATGACGTCGCCGGACGCGAAGAGCCGGGTGAACTTCAGCCGCTTGAACTTCCGGGGGATCGTCAGGGTGACCTCACGATCTTCGACCTTCGTCCCGCCTTCGTCGGTCTCGACTTCTTCCTTCCAGCGCCACACGAACAGGCGTGCGCCCTTCGGTGCCGTTCCTTCGTCGCTGGCAGCTTTCGCCGCCCCCAGGGATGCGCGACCTGAAGTCATCCTTCTAGCTCCTTTTTGATCTCTTCGATGGCTCGGCTACCGGCCGCCTGAACCTTCGGTTCGTACGGCCGTAGCGTTCCGTAGAAGAACGGTACCGGTGGCTGATTGACCCACGGTTCGTGACCGAAGGTCGGGTGTCGGTGGCGTCCTTCGCCTTCGATGTACGGCGGGATTCCCTTCAGCCCTTCGGGCATCTTCTTCGGGTCCGTCTTGATCGTGATCGCGGCGGCCTTCCGGCTCCGGACGCTCATGACCGTTGCCCGCTGCAACGACCGGCGAAGCAGCGGGCGACCGCGCCGGGCGTTCTCGCCCTGCGAAGGCATGGCCATGATCTTTTGCCGAACGGTCTTGAGTGCCGGACGGGCTTCGGTCCGGATCTCCTTCGTCAGCTTTTTGATGATCACCTTGCCATCTTCAAGCTTGCGGAGATCCTTCACGAAGGCCGCGATATCCGTCCCTTTCGCACGGCTCGCCATGGCTAGGACGTCGTCGTGAGTCGTTCCCACGCACCGGCCAGCGGCCACGAGAGGGACCGAAGTGCCAGGTCACCCACGGTGCCATCTAGCGGGTTGATCTGGTTGACCAGGACCGAGCCCGTGTATCGGGGGTTGGTCGCGGTCACGGTGTCATCGAACGGTTGAATCTGGACGGTTACAACCGTGCCGAAGAGCGGCCAGAGAAGAGCGTCCACACTCGCCGCGTCGAAGTCGTTCAGAAGCTCGACGTCCATCGTCCCGTCTTTGAGACCAGAGATGCGGGTCCGCCAGCCACCCGAACCGAACGTCGTGGTCTCCAGCTCTTCAGCCTCGAACGGGAGCGTGACCGAGCGAGCGAACCCGCTGAAATCGGTCGCGTTCACGTTGATGTAGGCATCGGTGAGAGCGAATGCCGTCATGGTGTCCTTCCCCTTCTCTCAGCCGATGCCCACGGCACAGGCCACGTTGAACGTCCCGGTGATAGCCGAGATGTTGAGCCGGTACCACGTGTCCGTGATGGGTCCGGCAAGTCGAGTCGCCCATGTCCCACCGGCCGTGGTGATCGGGCCGATCGTGAGTCGGGTGGTCGCGCTCCCGAAGGTGTCCGCATCGTCCGACTGAACCTGAGCCGTGATCGTCGTTCCGGCCGTGAACACGTGGAAGGCCGCGTACAAGAACTGACCCGAGCCGACCGCCGGTAGCTGGACAGCGGCCGTTCCGGCGACGCCGGTCGCGGTGATGTTCTCCGGATCTCCGACGTCATCGGTCGTCCGCTTCAGCATCGCGCCGCGAAGGAGACCTTCCCGGTTCGTGTTCATCATGCTCAGGGAGAAGGGAGCCAGAGAGCCGACGTCCCCGAACTGGGAGTAGGAGAACCGGCCGCCCTGGAAGATGTACGCCGTGTCCCCTTCGACGTTCGTGGGCGAGACCGTACAGGCGTGACCCATCGAGCCCGCGACCATGGCCGCGAACGTCTTCTCATCGGGAGCGGGGTCCCAGAAGCCCGCGACGTCGAAGGCGACCGACTTCAGACCGACCACGCGGGATCGCCAGCCCCCAGAACGAAACGTCGTGTCTTCGAGCGCTTCGGCTTCGGCCGCGAGCGTGACCTGATTCGCGTATCCCGAGAGATCAAGGTCGTGAACGTGAACCGTCGCTTCCGTCAGGCTGAAGGCTGGCATCGGGACCCCCTACTTCTTCGTGTCCGAGTCCGAGCCCGCTCGGGTCGTGCTGGTCGTGCTCTTCGACTTGACCGGCTCGATCGCCCCGGCTTCGAGTAGCGCCGGGATGTTCACTTCGTCGGGGTCGAGCCGGACCGTCTCGCCGGGCTCGGCATTGCCGATCCGGATCGGACCGACCACCGTGTACTCAGTCGGTTTGTCGGGTGCATCATAGCGATCACTCATCGCCCTAGGTTCCTCTCGCGTAGATCTGAAGGGTGAACACGCCCCCGTAGTACTGGAACGCCGAATACTCTTCGAGGTTCAGCGGCCGGAACTCCTTCACAAGGCAGTCTTCGACCGCCCCGCCGAGCTTGCGATCAGCCTCGAACGCCGCCTTGACCGAGTACGTCCCGGACGGGTTCGCGTACTTCGCGAGTGCTCGCTGACCTTCGATATCGACCGCCGAGCCGGTGAAGATGTGAACCTGACCTTCGAGAGTCATGATCCGCTTCGCCATGGTCGAGTAATACTCAGGGATCGCCGGAATGCCCACGATCGCCTGAGGGGGCGTGATCGAGCCGGTGAAGTACCGAGCCACGTTCAGCCCTGTGATCGTCTTCAGCCTGGTCTCGATACCGGCCGCGATCTGATCGAGTGTTGACATGATCACCCCACCGCGATCTTAACGCGATCGAGTTCGTAGGGGTACAGAAGCTTCGCGACCTTCGGCACGTCCCGGACCCTGACCACGCCGAACTCAGACCAGCCCGCCACACCTAGCGGGGCTTCGCGCATCTTGAACGTCTCGGCGCACAGCATGAGATGGGCCTGTTTCACGTCTTCCGGTACGGCCGCCCAGCCGAAGTGTGCCGTGACCTGAAGTACCGCGCGGCGGCCGTAGACCGGGAAGGTCCGCGAGCCGATCGCCCGGATGATGAAGTACGGCCAACCGGGGTTGCCGTCTCTGATCCCGTTCAGCGGTTCGAGCTGGTAATCAGCGGCCGACCACGTCTCGCTGAAGACCCCGACCCCGGACGGGTCCGTCTTGATCACGAGATCCGTGGTCGTGTAGAAGTCATGAACGCGAGTGACGCCCGCATTCTTCACCGGGAAGATCCGGACCGTCGCCGCGTCCAGAGCCGCGTCACGGTTGAAGTTCCGTGAACAGTGGTTGTTGATCTCTCGGGTGGCTGAGATGATCACGGAATCGACGTCCGAGTCATGATCGGTTACGGCGGGGTCGATCCGTAGATAGTCCTTGACCTGATCACGAGTCGAGTACGGGTCGAGGTATGCCACCCTGCTTCAGCCCTTCCCGTGTGAGCCCGTTGTTCGCGAGCCAGAGATCTTCATCGAGATAGATGATCCCCTTGTGGTGCGCCGTCCGGACGGCCGTGTTCACGGACAGCGGGATACCGAGTTCGGCGAGCCGGTAGCAGAACGAAAGATCTTCGCTGTAGAAGCCGGAACCGTCTTCGACGGGAATCCGGTCGAACCAGACTTCGCCGTACTTCTCCCGCATGTCTTCCAGTACCGAGCGATGGATCAGCAGGCACGCCGCGCCGGTACCGTCCACGTCCTGAGTGATGTCGATC
>WUUC01097653.1_pt1 | contig 27313 bp, 23 predicted proteins | sample 6278441 | NCBI WGS metagenome assembly WUUC01 (sample SAMN13675441, study PRJNA597444) | soil metagenome | isolation source: soil | place: USA: Washington | collected 2017-10 | reverse complement strand
TCGGGATGATCATGTACTTCATATGCGACTATAATCTTCGGCTACCAGCATCACATGTTTAGGACTACCATGTTTTTAATCATTAGTTCTTAATAAAACCCATGCCTTTATTACTATCCTGGGCGAGCTTAGCACGATTTATAATGCGCGATTAAAAGAGTTCAGCAAAAGCTTAGGATATGATCATGTTTCCATTTTTGGGCTGACGAATGACGCACCTGGCTATATTATTTTACCCGAGGCTTGGCAGAGGAAGACCTTTGAATCTAAAATCTCCTTCGGTGGAAAAAATTATGGGGATGAAGTGGAAGACAAAGTTATGTCTCTTTTAAAATCTGAAGCTCCCAAATAATTTTTGTGCCATAGTGCGATTATGGCAAGGACATTATCGCAGAAGATCGACGACTTAGCACATCAATGCAAAGGGCGCCGGCAAATGACCATTCAAGAGATCTTTGATCTCATGGATCCGGCAGAAGAGTCGCTTGTTGTATGGATCCTTTATCTGCCGTTAGTTGTGGGTTTTGAAATTCCGGGTTTTTGGATTATTGTCAGTCTTTTGATCATGTGGCAGGGCGCTCGTACAGCGCTGCATAAAAAATTCTGGCTGCCTAAAAAGCTGAAAGAGAAACAGGTCTCGGGCGATCATTTTGCCCATTACATTTCTTATATAATTAGGTTTCTGAAGAAGTTAGAAAAGATCGCTCATCCTCGAGGGACAATCTATCAGCACCATCCACTATTGCTGACCTTTAACGGCTGCATGATGGCTCTGGGAGGATGTTTTTTGCTGCTTCCTATGGGCACAGATTTAGTGGCAGGATTGGGAGTGATTTTGCTCGCTGTGGGAATGTTAGAAGAAGATATTCTATGGATGATTTGCGCTTATGGAGTGTTTGCCATCCATATAGCGCATGTGATTACGCTTTTGGTTCTTCGGTGAACTCTTCGAGATTCATCAAGTGTTTCACTTCCAATTGTGACTCGGCAATGACCGATTGCTGGCCATCGACATCGATGATATAAAGCATTGTCTTAGGACTTAAGGGTCTCTTTTCAATGATCTTGATCGATCGGTTGCTATTTCCTTGAGACCAGCGGCCTTGGGCGAATTTTTTCAAAAGCCAGACTGTGAAGAAAATTCCTATTACTAAAGCAATGAGTGCCAAGAACATTTTTAAAAATGCCCCTTCATATCCTGGGACCAGGTCCACAGGAGCAATGACAGGAGGAATCATCGAGGGTTCAGCAGGTACACTATTAGGATCGATAGGAGCAATATCTGCTCCGAAAAGTAAAAAATTGAATAATTGTATCATCTTCTTATCATGAGTTGTGTACCGTTTTTTTGCAAGATGCTGCTATAATATATCTATGAAAGCCGTAGAACTTGCCCTAAAAGCTGGAAGAAAACGACAAAGCGAGATCACTCGTTTTGTCCATTATTGCTCGGAGCAGCCTGAGAAGAGCAGCGAAACTATTCCAACCTATGAGAATTTTTGCTTTGCCCTCGCTCTTTTAAGAAGCCGGCTTGCTGAAAATGTATTAGAGGCAAAAATGCTTCTCGAAAAGTTACTAGCCTTCCAAGTCGGTATTGAATTCCCAGTCTATCTCCATGAATATCCCGTCTGCAGGCATGCGGGGCTTAAATCGAAACTATCTCCCATTATCTTTTTTATCTTACGGGATTTTCAATTGGTTTTAGGAGAGAAGCTTCGGCAGCAGCTCCAAGCACTTCAAAATTCTCCTGAAGAAGTTTCTTCGCCTGAGACTCCTGAAGACTGGGCAGAGTTTTTAGTCCACGCGCAGATGACAGGCCAGGATAAAGCTTTGGCGCTTAAACACTGGGATAGTTCGTGTCTTTCCTTTATCGGCCCTCAACAGCAAGAAAGAGGAGAGCCTGCCCTTACCCTTTACGATCTTTTTTTAGGCGAGTGGAGCAGTCAGTATTCTGCACGGGCTTTGCAAGATCATCCTGTGCATCTACGGGCAAGCCTAATCTATCCCGCTGAAATTACTCTAGCTCCTACACCTCTCCAAACTCTTCAACGCCAGTTTTGGAGAAGCGGCCAGACGACACATTCATTGGTTTTAAATACACAAGGGGCCATGACAGAAGAGAAAGATGGTTTCACAGTGATCTTGCAAGAAAAAGAAGTGCAAGAAGAGATGGAGATCGCTTGTTTTTACAATCTTCATCCTGATACCACAGTGACCATTAATCATCAGAAAGCGACCTCATTTCAGCTAGGAGATACGATTCAGCTCATTTCTAAAGGCCGTCAGATGGAAATCTCTTTTTCTATAGTATCGGGAGAAGGACAATTTTGGGGCCATCTTTACAGAGCTAATCGACCAGGCCAGCTCTGCTGCAAAGGAGAAGAGAAGCATGAAGCTTTCGATGGAGTCATTGGACTCAGAACCATTAAAAGAGGGCTTCTTACTTCGATCAAGGTCTCTCTAAAACCATCCACGAATACATCGCCTGAACAGCCACTTTAACTTTTTCCTGTGCAAGAACGTATTCAAAACCTTTACCTAATAGTTTCATAACACCAATAAGACCAGCGGTATAGAGTGCAGTTTGATTCAGCTTGATGGGGATAGAGGCGTAATATATCGCAGCAGCACCCACAGCCAATGGAAAAAAATTGTAAACCACAGCTCTACGGATCAATTCTGATTCATGAACTACTTCTCTACTTGAAGTAGCTCTTTCAAGATAGGTAGAAAGGGCTGCTCTAAGCGTAAAGACCCCTCCTACGAATGCCGCGACTTTTAATGATCCTTCTGTTCCTGCTTGTATTGCTAGCGATAATGAAGGAATAGTACGTATTACTAATTGATGGGCAAGATAAGTTATGCCTCCGGCTATAGCAATTGTGGGAGAATCATAAATTGCATTTCTGATTCCTCCGTAAATTTTATCGAACATTTCCTCAAGACGCCTTGCTATCGAATCTGATAATGAGGTTTTGTTAAGCACTTGCGAGATTGCTAGTATTGTTACGACTTGAAAAGCAGACATAGTAAAGCTGGATTGGACGCCTTGTGCCATAGTGAACTCCTTTTTTAAAAAATAAGTTTAGAGGGAGCTTTCTTTTTCGACTATAATTTTTTTTAACTCTAAATTCGTCGTGCGTTTGATAGGGAAATCTGCTAAAAGAAAAGACGATGACATCTGTTGATACACCTTTAGAAGCGCTCAATCAACAATTTTTAGAGATTGCAACGCTTAATCTTACTCCTGAGCAAAAGGAATTCATTGCTTCAAAATGGAAGCGGCTTCGCAACTATGCGTGTCAAAATGCTGGGATCAGAAGATGGGGCAGCCATCTTCTGCAATTGAAAAAAGATCAGCTTCTTCAACTTGAAGATTGTTTTGGAAATCTGATCAAGGGCATTGAGATGAATGGATTTCAACTCTGGAAAGAATCGGGAAACGATCTTCATTTAGAAGCTATTTTCCGTCTATTTTTTGATGATGAAGCAAGTCTTAAAGATGTTGATTTCTCCATGGGAGAAAAAATGGCTATTTTTTGGAAATACGATGAGACGATAATCACTCAGTTTAGAAATCGCTTTGAACAGATCTTTAAAGACTTTTATCATGAGATGGTCTGGACCCAGCATGATCCTTTAGTCGCTGAAATGCTAATCGGTAACTTGATTGCCCTTTATCCTCTATTTGATCCTGAGCCTGGTCGAGAGGTTGATCTACTTCAGCAGATTGAGGGCACATGGCATCTTGTCCGGTGTCGTACTGACTCGATTCCTTTGGTAGAAGACAAAATCTTAGCGTATGGGTTTACACCTTTAAACAATGAGAAAGCTCTTCCCTTGATTCTTTTTCGCGGAACTCCCTATCCTGCAGCACGGGGATTTTGGGAAGCGATCAAAAGCGACCTCCATCCTTTCCGTTCTGTAGGAGAAACACTTTTTATCAAAGGCAGAAAAAGTATCGATGCATGGATGGGTGATAAACCCAGCGTCAAATGTTATGGACTGAGTTTGGGAGGAGCCCTAGCTTATTACCTGGGAAATGCCTATGGAGAGCGAGTCACTGTTCATGCCTATGTTCCACCAGGACTTTTGATGAGTCCTAAAGAGATGAAAAAAATCCATGGAGCTGCTTATTACCACATCGATGATTTTGTTCCTTCACTAGGCTACCATCCTACGGGGGTGAATTTTACTTGTTACGGAGTGATCACACAAGCTAGCCGGAATTTTCTCTTGGCCCATGCTCGTCCTGTTGGATGCAATCCGACGTTAGTGATTGAAATCAATCCTCGGCATGAAAATCAAAATGTCACCCGCCATCTGCTGACAATTTGTAAGTATGCTCTTTCCAGCTTTTTGTTTATTTTGACTCTGCCGATCCAAATAGCTCTTGTAGCGCACCGCTTGGGAAGCAGAATTAAAAAGATATGGGATTAAGATCATTGTAAAATTCTTAAAACTTTGCCACTAATGATAGAGTCTATCTTAAGCTTGGAGGCTAGGCTTGTCCATCGCAATGCATACAGCTAGATCTTAAGGTCTATTTTAAGCTTGCGGAGGCTGCAGGGCCGGGCTATCCATCGCTAATCCCATCGCATGCATGCCGTTATCGACATAGAGGGTTGTACCAGTTACACCGGTTGCTGTAGCTAGGAATGCCGCTGCATATCCGACTTCTTCAGCTTCGAGATGTTTAGAAAGGGGGGCATTGGATTTGGAATAGGCGATCATACTATCGATGAACCCAATGGCGCGAGCTGCACGGCTGCGCAGCGGTCCGGCGGAGATCGTATTGACCCGAAGGCCCCACTTGCGGCCAGCTTCCCAGGCTAACATCTTCGTATCACTTTCTAAGGCAGCCTTAGCTGAGCTCATACCGCCGCCGTAACCGGGAACAGCCTTCTCAGAGGCCATGTAAGTCAGGGAGATGGTCGACCCCTGGGCATCCATAATAGGGCCAAAGTGTTGGAGCAGGCTCACAAAGGAATAAGCCGAGGAACTTACAGCGGCCAGGTAGCCGTTTCTAGATGTTTCTAGGAGAGGTTTTTTGACTTCAGGGCCGTTAGCCAAGGAATGGACGAGGATATCGATTTTTCCATAGTCTTTATGGACTTGGGCAGCCACCTCGGAAATCGTATAGCCGGTTGCATCTTGATAACGCTTGTTTTCACGGACATCGGTAGGGACGTCTTCAGGTTTATCGAAAGCAGCATCTAAAGAATAGACCTTGAGATATTCCATTTTTTTGCCATTAGAGAGCACTCTAGACTCATCGAATTTGCCCATGCTCCAGGATTGGGTGAAAATCTTAACGATAGGAGTCCAAGTTCCAATAATGATTTCGGCTCCGGCTTCTGCGAGAGCTTTAGCAATGGCCCAGCCATAGCCTTGATCATCGCCAATACCCGCGATAAAAGCTTTTTTACCTCTGAGATTCATAGAAACCATGGGCGACCTCACTAAAAATTTTAGAGATCAAAGTATACCACGGGTTAGGACGATTTTCTATATTTTTTCATCATCAGCCTTTTCCACCCTTCGGCGGTCAGCAGACGGGGAGTAGGTGAAGAATTTTTAGAAGATTTAGCAGTTTCTGCCTCGGGTTTCCGATCCCTGGATGAGACTTTTTTAAGCTTGCTGAGCGCTTTCTTGAACATACATTCCACCCTAAGTTCAGTATAGAGGGATTTTAGGGGTAAAGTCAAGAATTTTTTTTAGTCGCCTTTGTCAAAAAAAAAGGGTACGATCAAGTTATCAAAAGGATATAATATGACACGGATTGATATTACCTATGAAGGAGATCTTAGGACACGCTGCGTCCACTCGGAAAACAAGCAGGAGATCGTCACTGATGCTCCTAAGGATAACCAGGGAAAAGGAAAGATGTTTTCTCCGACCGATCTTTTAGCTACCTCTTTAGGATCCTGCGTCTTAACTCTCATGGGTATTGCTGCCGACCGTCTCAAGGTCAATCTCACAGGCCTTAGGCTGACGATCGAAAAGGAGATGACTCAGATGCCATCCCGTCGAATCGGCCGGCTGGTTATGCATATCTATTGCCCTCAAGATTTTGATAATGAGATAACCCAGAAACTCGAGACTGCTGGCAGTCACTGTCCCGTCTACCAGAGCCTTCATCCCGATACCAAACAAGAATTCTTTTTCCATTGGGGAGAGCCGTGAAATTTCCTTCGATTTCAGCTTTTGATAAGCACTTAAAAGAGGCCTTTCCCGATCATTTAGCGCCGATCTTTCTTCTGGTGACTCCCTGTGATTATGAACGGCGCAAGAACATCGATAAGATCACTTCTCTGCTTCAGAAGAAAGATGCTTCTATCCGGATCGTCCGGCTCAATGGGCTAGAAGATCCTCTCGAACAAGTTAAAGGCGAACTTTTAACCCCTAGCCTCTGGGGCGGCTTGACTCTTGTGATTTATGAAGCTGTCGACAAAGTTAAAAACAATGCCCTCCTCGGAGACCTTTTTGCTTATTTTCCTCCTGGCGTTCATCTTGTGCTAGGTGCTAGCGGCTTTAAAGCTGTTTCAGAGCTTTATCAGAAAGGAAAAAAAGAGATTGTCGTGCTCGATATGGGTGATGAAAAGCCATGGGAAAAAGAGCGTAGATTGCAAGAATGGCTTGTGGCTGAGGCGAGACTGCATCAAAAGACCCTTAGTTCTGATGTCGTTCACTATCTCATGCAGCATTTAGGGCCTGATCTTGCGACGCTTGATCAAGAACTTTCTAAGCTCATTTGCTATGTCGGGGACAAATCCCGCATTGAATTCGAAGATGCCAAGGCTATCTGCGGCACACGCGATCTTTTCACCGGATGGCAGCTCGCTGAAAAAATTGTCTGGGACCGTGCGACATCTCTCGGCGAAAAACTCTCCGATTTGGGATTTTTATTTCCCTTTATCGGACAGCTTAGATACCACTTGCAGCTGGGCTATCGGCTCGCAGAGCTGATCGAAACGAAGGCAACCACTGGAGACATTAAGCACTATTTTCCCTCTCTCCGTCCTCAACAACTTGAGAAGTTTTCCATCCAAGCAAAAGCCCGGAAACCCTTTTTCTTTCACAAGGGACTCGAGATGCTTTACAATTTAGAGTTTGCCTCTAAGAGCTCTCCACTGGACATCGCTGTCCTTTTTGATTTATTCCAGGCAAAGTTATATGAAAAAACTCTATCTTCTTCCAAATAGCCTCCATGAGGAATCAAACTGGACCTATACTCCTCCGCATCTGGATGCGTTGATCGCTGAAAGCGACAAAGGGGGATATCAATACCTCAAGAGATTTGGCATTCCTAAAATCCCTGTCTATCTTCTCAATGAACATACGGAAAAGCCTGCGGAGCTGCTTAAAATCACCGAAGAAAATATTGGTCTTATTAGCGATGCAGGGCTTCCATGTCTAGCAGATCCAGGATCTCCGCTAGTGGCTGCTGCGCGTAAAAAGGGGATTGCAGTGGAGGCTATTGCTGGGCCTAATTCTCTCATGATGGCTCTCCAGCTTTCGGGATTTTCTGGGCAGGCATTTGCATTTCATGGATATTTCCCTCGAGAAGAAAAAGACCTCGCTGCGAAACTCCGCAGTTTGCCTAAAGGGATGGCCCATCTTTTCATTGAGACACCGTACCGAACAGATAAACTTTTCAAGATGTTATTGGCGATTTTACAGTCCCAAGACCAAATGTGTGTGGCTTGTGAACTGATGGGACCGAACTTTTTTGTCGAAACATATGCCATCCAAGAATGGAAAAACCGCTCTCTTCCCTCAGGAAAGCCGCGAGCGGTTTTTGTGATTCAGAAAAACTAGCGTATCTTAATGATGTATCGTCGATACAATGCAACAACCGAAACTACTGCTAATGCAATAGAGGCGATAGCACCAAAGATTCTTGCAAGCTTCCAAGATCCATTGCCTACAGGTCCAGGAGTCACTTTTCTAGCATTTGAAGAAGGAGCAGCAGAGAGAGGAGGTGGTGATTGATCAAGCAATTCTTTTTGACATTCTTGGATCTTGGCTTTAATCTCTTTTTGAGTTTCTGTCTCTGTTTCTGGAATCAATATAAGAAGACCTTTTAAAGAACTAAGAATGAAGTTAAGAATATCTTTTTTTGTATACTTGCCTGGCTTGTAAAGCAATTTATGGTCCGAATAAAAAATATTAAACACTTGTTCTTTTGCAAACAGTCCTAATTTCTTTCTTTGCTCATGTTTCTTGGGATAGGTGAAAGCAAATTTCATGAGGCACTCTATTTGCTGGATCGAGTAGTCTTCCCCCTCTTCCCCCTTTAGGAGAGCAAGAGCATCGCAGTATAGTCCTCTACTCTGCTCAGGGTTTTTCTTGAAGAGTTGATCTGCTTCATAGAGCTTTACACGAAACTCTTTTATTGGAGGGATTTGTTTTATACAGGTGACGAGTTGTTCAATGATTTGTTGATGGATATCCTTCTCTGATGCTGGAATCAAGAATTGAAGTTGTCCAAGACAATATCTAAGGTCTACATAGTCTAATATTTTTCTTTCTTTATCCAGTGTATCCCACTCTGATCTGTTCTCATATGCTATATCTACCTCTTTTTTTGCGTCCAATGTCCATATAGTGCTTTGATCATCATCCGAGCGCGCAAGTCCTATTAAACAAACTGCACGAGTGAGTGAAGTTGTAGTTTTGGTCTGCATTAGATGCTCTTTAATTTCTAGGAAGATAGTTCTGGCTGCTTCTTTTTTTTCATCCGAAAGGAGGCTATATGCTTCCTTGAACTTATCATTAATAGGATATTGTGGAGTTTTCTCACCTTCTAAAGGCGCTGCAGGAGTAGAGGGAGAAACCCCTGCTAGACGATCTCTTGCTATGTCTGTAACTGGAGAAGTGGTGCTGGATTGACCATTGGAAGGTAAAGCGGTATGATTCGAGGTAGAGTTAATAATATTAGATGTAGTTGTTGCTATAAAGACTTCTCGTTTATTTTTAATATAAAAATTTTACGATTAATGGTAATTTTATACAAATTAAAAATCTCAGAGATGGCATTTTTTTAAGAAGTTTCTTATATGTCGCACTATCCGAAAGAAATATTTTCTTAAAAAATTATAAGTATTTAACAATTAATGCTATAAGCAACTGTAATTTTATACAAATTTAAAGATTTGAATATCTTCAGACACGCATCAAATCGTAGGATTGTCAATAAAGCGGTCTAATAGGTTTGCAACAGGATTAATTCCTCAACTTGCCTTTGGCATTGAACCACTTTCCCTTCAGCTATTTTAGAAGTAATAAGGCAATCTTTTCTGTGTTTAAAAAGGTTATAATAAATATTCCAGCTAGCTATTCTCTGTTTTAAGCTAGATTTTTCGGTAGTCCTAAACATACATGCTGGGATGTTTTATAAACCTTTGATATTGAGGCTATTAAAAATTTTCCAGCATTATATGTTTAAGGCTACCGATTTTTCGTCCTTTTCTAGAATAGTGAAAACATGTCTAACTATTTTTGCGCTTCCACGAGATAGTCAAGAATCTCCTTTAGAAGAGTTAGGAGATTGGCAATTCCCATACAGTTGTGCGTCTGCATGATAATATCAATATTTTCCGATGACTGGACTAGGGAGGGATTCATCGACAACAGGTAAAGGGTCATAGCTATATTCTTTTCTGGTATTGTTAGTTTCCTGCTGTAAGCTATGCCGTCAGAGAATTTGACTTGTTCAACAAGTGGCTTTAAGTTTTCCAGGTATTAAGATTGGATTTTTAGAAAATTCACTTTTTTCAAGTTTACTCTTAGATGTCCCTTCACCACGCTGCAGATGAGCAGTTGCAAGTTTGAGAACAACGACATCTAAGCTTGATTCTTTTAAGGTATCATCTTTATATGATACTTTTAAAATAGGAGGAAAAATACCTGCTAACTATTGAGCTTGGACTTGTGAAGTTTCTTTTTCATAAAATAAACTAATTTTGACATAATATTTCATGAAAAAGATCCTTAAATAGGAATATTTTTTTAAAGAATGATCTCTTCCGCAACAGAGTCGTAGAAAAGAAGTCCTTCCTCGGTCAGCTTAGCACTATGTTGATCAAGATGAAGCCATCTCTTGTTTTGCAACTTTTGATAAAGGGCATCGTCTACAGGAAATTCTCGCCTGTCGACACCTTCAAGCATACGCAATTTGACCGCAAGCCGCTCATGGAGGCTAGCAAGAGGGGATAATTGCTCAGTAAAATCAACGGGAGATTTTCCTGCTGAGAGGGCGGTAGCATATTTTTTAAGATCGCAGAAATTTCGATACCGTTTTCCCTCGAAATAACTAAACGCTGAAGGCCCAAACCCTAAAAACAGCCGTCCGAGCCAGTAGCCGGTATTATGTCGCGCTATAAAGTCTTCTTTAGCAAAGGCCGAAATCTCATACCGTTTCAAGCCCATTTGTTCTAAAGCAGCCACAGCGGTATTGAGCATGATCAAGCTTTTTTCCGAAGAAGGAAGCAGGGGAGTCAAGGCTGATCGTTTTTTATAAAAGACGGTTTGAGGCTCGATAGTGAGATTATAAAGCGATAAATGGGTGATAGGAAGAGCCGGTAGCTGCGCAAGGGTATTTTCCCAGCTTGTCAAAGTCTGCTGAGGAATTTCATACATCAAATCAATGGTAATATTGGAGATGCCGGCCTCTGCTGTGTCTAGGATCGCAGCCTTAGCCTGCTGAGCAGAATGATGTCTGCCAAGGACTTTGAGGAGGGGATTGTCTAGAGATTGCACGCCCAGGCTAATGCGGTTGATGCCGGCTTTAGCAAACGCCTGCATCGCTGGAAGTGTGGCATCTTCAGGGTTGGCCTCTAATGTAATTTCAGCGTTAGAGGGAGGTTGTATCCATGAGAGGATTTCAGCAATAGCTTCAGGGCCGATGAGAAAGGGAGTTCCTCCGCCGAAGTAGACAGAGACAATTTGTTTTCCTTGGACAAGATGCTTATTCTGATCCCATTCCAAACGAAGAGAGTCTAACAGCGAATTCACTGCTTCTGTTTTATGGGGAATCACATAAAAATGGCAATAGGGACACTTACGCCTACAGAAGGGGATATGAAAATAAAGGGATATCTCACCAGTTGTCGGCATCGGGATCTTCAAGAACACCACGGCGCCAGCGATTTTTATCGCTGAAAGGATCTTCGTCTTCTTCATCCTCTTCCTCGGCTTCTTCACCTTCACCTGCAGTCGCAGACTCGGTTCCGGTCTCGGTCTCTTCGCCGCTGGCCGTTTCGAATTCATACGATTCAGTTTCGACATCGAGCCCAAAGTCGGTTAGGCCTTCTTCAGGGACTTCAATATCAGGCATGCTGGCTGTATCTGGGAAAGCCTGGCGGGCATGAGGGGATCTTTTAGGGGGGGCATATTCTTCCATCGCACCGCTTTCCTTGAGGAAGCGGAGGCGGTCTTTCTCTTCTTGAATTTTTTCTTTTAGACTGATGATCTCAGTCTTATGCTTCTCAATATCTTTTTTTGGCACTAGCCCAAGTTTAAGCCATTGATCCAGATCGGTCAATTCAGCTTCTAGCTTTCTAAGACGTTCACTTTTCATCATCATAATTTGCCCCGCTTTTCCCCGCTTCAGAGTCCTCGATAATGGAGTTCTCTTTAAAATACAAAAGATTTTTTGCAAGGAGGCAGAATTATTTCCCGCCGGGCAATTAATCACAAGAAAATAGTGAATTTTTATGTTTTGTTTTCTCTAGTAGAGAGGTTAGAGAAAAAAGAATAGATTGCAGGTGCAGCAATCACAATTCCCGCTAGTGCTCCGATCAGGCCGTAAAAAAGCAGGCTTGGCTTCGAGAAAGATCCTCGACCTAACATAGCAGCAGCTTTTCCAAAAAGTCCGAATACGGTCTCAGAGCCTGTGGGAAGGCAACAATTTGTACCTCTTATGCAGCTTCCTGATTTTTACTGATGACTTGCTTGACTCGTGTAATTGAACATGATGTTTGAATTAAACACTCTATTTGTAATTGATTTAATGTTCAAACTTAATTCTATTATTATAATTGGTATATGAGTAATTTTGAAGTGTTTTTCATTGCTAGAAAGAAATGTTAAATATTTTCTTAAAGCCCATAGACTTATACGTAACTACATGGTAATGAACAAATATGGAAGAGATCTCTTTTTCTAATCTGGCCTATGTCGAAGAGCAGTATCAACGTTACTGTGCAGATCCGGCCTCTCTGGAGTTTTCCTGGAGATATTTTTTTGAGGGGTGGGAGCTTGCTAGGAGCTTAGCTTCTGCAGGCGAGGCCAGTTCTGATTTAAAGGTCTATCACCTTATTGAAGCCTACCGGACCTATGGACATCTGAAAGCCCAAATCAATCCTCTTGCGGTTACTCCTAGCGATGTAAGGGAGCTATCTTTACTGAATTTAGGCTTTCAGCCGAGCGATCTCAATCAGAGCTTTCCCACCTGCGGTTTTTTACCCCAGCCGGAAGCTACGCTCAGTGAGATCATCGCAGCTCTGGAAAAGACCTACTGCGGATCCATTGGAATCGAGTATATGGGACTGCGGAAGCCCGAGCTGGAAAGCTGGCTCCAAAAAATGATCGAACCGAATTTCTCTCTCCCATTTTCAGTCGAAGACAAGTTGGAGATTTTCCATGAATTAAACCGGGCTGAGCTCTTTGAAACTTTCATTCATACGAAATATATCGGACAAAAGCGGTTTTCATTGGAAGGAGGAGAGACTCTCATTCCGATGCTGGCATTTGCTTTAGAAGCGGGAGTCACAGAGGGAATCCATGAAATTGTCCTAGGAATGGCTCATCGGGGACGTTTGAATGTCCTAGCCAATATCCTCAATAAATCGTATGAGACGATCTTCAATGAATTTGAAGCCCATTATATTCCCGAGCTTTCTGAGGGGGCAGGGGATGTCAAATACCACAAAGGCTTCATTGGCTCGCTTCCGACCAAAAAAGGGGATAAGATCGCGATCACTCTATCGGCCAATCCGAGCCATCTTGAAGCGGTAGATCCTGTCGTCGAGGGTCAAGCACGGGCTAAACAGGAACTCAAGGGACATGGGACTGTGCTTCCTATTTTAGTTCATGGCGATGCCTCAGTCGCAGGACAAGGCGTTGTGTATGAGACCTTGCAGCTGAGCAAGCTCAAAGGCTATGAGACCGGCGGAACACTCCATGTGGTAATCAACAACCAGATCGGTTTTACAACACTCCCAAAAGATGGACGTTCGACTCAGTATTGTACGGACATTGCTTTTACCTTCGGAGCGCCTGTTTTCCATGTCAATGCTGAAAAACCAGAAGCCTGTGTCTATGCGATGCTGCTTGCTTTGAAAATTCGACAGAAATTTCATTGCGATGTTTTTCTAGACCTTTATTGCTACCGGAAGTACGGCCACAATGAAGGCGATGAACCAGCCTTTACACAGCCGCAGGAATACAAAATCATCCGGGAGAAAAAGTCGATCCGTGAGCTTTATAAAGAGAGTTTAATCCAAGAAGGCGTCCTAGATAGCGCCACCGGTGAAAAGCTTGAAACAGAATTTCGGAATTTCCTCCAAGCCGCATTAGATAAAGTTGCTTCTAAACCTCCTTCCTCAGAGCCTCCTGTGAAAGAAAGCCTTCTTGTTCCGATGGCCACTGCAGTCCCAGCGCAAGTTTTGATCGGGCTTGCAGAGGATTTTTGCCATGTTCCTGAAGGATTCAACATCCACCCTAAAATTAAGCGTCTCATGGAAGAGCGGCTTGCCATGGTCCAAGACAACTCGCAAGAGCCTAAAATTAATTGGGGCATGGCCGAACATCTCGCGTATGCCTCGCTTTTGATGGACGGGGTACATGTCAGAATTTCGGGACAAGATTGCAGAAGGGGAACTTTTTCGCACCGGCATGCAGCATGGGTCGACCAAGTCAAAGAAGATACGAGATATTATCCTCTTTCTCATCTCCAAAATAAAAAAGCTTCCTTTGATATTTTTAATTCCCCGCTTTCTGAATTTGCCGTGCTTGGATTTGAATTTGGTTACAGTCTTTTCTATCCCCATTCGCTTGTGATTTGGGAAGCGCAATTTGGGGATTTTGCTAATGGCGGCCAAGTAATCATCGATCAGTTTATCGCTTGTTCAGAACAAAAATGGGACCATCGCTCTGGCATCACACTATTACTCCCTCATGGCTATGAAGGCCAAGGTCCTGAACATTCTTCCGCTAGGATAGAAAGGTATCTTCAATTATCAGGCGATGACAATTGGCAGATTGTCAATTGCACGACTCCAGCTCAGCTCTTTCATGTCCTACGCCGTCAAACCCTGCGCAAGCAGCAAAAGCCTCTTGTCATTTTTACCCCTAAGGGCTTACTTAGAAATCCTCTCTGTTTAAGTCCTCTAAAAGATTTCACGGAAGGAACTTTTGAAGAATTTCTCGATGATCCTAAAAACATAAGTCAGCCTAAACGGATTTTATTTTGCAGTGGAAAAATTTATTTTGATCTGGTGACTGAGAGGAAAAGAGATGATATTGCCATCATCAGAATCGAACAGCTTTATCCCTTTCATCGTGAAAAATTCCGAAAGCTGGTAGAGAAGTATAAAAGCACCCAAGAATTCTGTTGGGTCCAAGAAGAGCATAGCAATATGGGAGCATGGAACTACCTTCGTCCGATTCTGCAAGAATTGACGGCTAAGCAAATCCGGTATATCGGACGCGGCCCTAGTTCTTCAACAGCCGCTGGCTCTTATGCGCTTCATAAAAAACAGTATAGTCAAATGATGCAGGAGGCCTTCGGTGAAAGTTGAGATTAAAGTTCCCTCTATGGGAGAGTCTGTCTCTGAAGCGACGATTAGCCGCATCATCAAAGCTAGCGGCTCAGTTGTGCGCCGTGATGAAGAACTCCTTGAACTCGAGACCGACAAAGTCAATCAAGTGCTCTATGCGCCTCAAGCCGGCCAGCTATCTCTTTCTGTCAAAGTCGGCGACACTGTCAAAATTGGACAGCTTGTCGGCATGATTGACATGGATGTCCAAGTATCAGCAGCCCCAGCTGCTCTCCAATCAAGTACTCCTAGACCTGTTCCTGCAGCTCCTTCTGTAGAGCCTTCTGCCCGTAAAATGGCTCCGGATGTTATAGCCGAAATCAAAACGCCCCTAGCAATTCGGGCAGCTCCAGCAATTCCTCCAGCTTCTCCTGAAAATAGAAAACGGATGAGCTCGCTCCGCAGAACCATTGCTCAAAAGCTTGTTGAAGTCAAAAATACAACTGCGATGCTCACGACCTTCAATGAAGTCGACATGATCCGAATCATCGAAATTCGTGCGAAAGAACAAGAAGATTTCCAAGCTCGCTATGGTGTTAAACTCGGTTTCATGTCTTTCTTTATTAAAGCCGCTGCTTCAGCTCTAAAAGCTTTTCCTAATATCCATTCCTATGTTGAAGGAGATGATATAGTCTCTTTTCCTAACTTTGACATCAGTGTTGCGGTCTCGACAGACAAAGGACTCATGGTTCCCGTCGTCCGCAATTGTGATACTGTCTCTTTTGGAGAAATAGAAAAACAGATTGTTACCTATGGAAAAAAAGCCCGTGAAGGCAGCATCTCAATGGATGATCTCCGCGGAGGATGTTTTACCATTACTAATGGGGGGACCTTTGGATCGCTTCTCTCTACCCCGATCCTCAATCCTCCGCAAAGCGCCATCTTAGGGATGCATGCGATCTTAAAACGCCCGATTGCTTTGAATGATCAAGTCGTCATCCGCCCTATGATGTATCTTGCACTGTCTTATGACCACCGGATCATCGATGGTAAAGAGGCTGTTCAATTTCTCGTGCATATGAAAGAGAATTTAGAAGATCCAACAAGGCTACTTTTAGATTTATGAATACATTTGATGTCGTTGTTATAGGATCAGGACCTGGAGGTTATGTTGCAGCCATCCGAGCTGCCCAGCTCGGCCTTAAAGTCGCCTGTATCGACAAAAGAAAAGAGCTTGGGGGCACCTGTCTTAATATCGGATGCATTCCCTCAAAAACACTTCTCCATGTCTCAGAGCTCTATTGGAAAATGATTCATGAATCAGAGCAGTATGGTTTAAAAAGCGGTCCTTGTTCGTATTCCTTCAAAGATATGATGAATCGCAAACAAAAAGTTATTACGTCTTTTAATGAAGGCATTGCGGCACTCTTTCAAAAAAATAAAATTACTTTTCTCCCCGGTATTGCCAAGCTCATTTCTCCCATGGTGGTACAAGTTGCAGGAGAACAGATCGGAGCTAAAAATATCATCCTGGCAACAGGTTCTGAGCCTACCGGTCTGCCTTTTCTTCCTTTCGATGAGAAAAAGATCGTCTCTTCGACAGGGGCTCTGACGCTTTCCAAAGTCCCAGAAAGACTCCTCGTCGTTGGAGCCGGGGTTATCGGTGTTGAACTCGGATCTGTCTACAGCCGTTTAGGAAGCAAAGTTGAATTCGTTGAGTTCCTTGATCATATCTGTCCAATATTAGATGAATCGATTTCTAAAGAGCTGCAAAAAATCCTGACTAAGCAGGGGATGACTTTCCATTTGTCATCTAAAGTCACTGGAGCCGACATCTCTTCCAATGAAATCGCCCTCCGCATGGGTCAAGAACAACTCAAGGGTGATGTCGTGCTCATCGCCATTGGCCGCAAGCCTTATACTCAAAACCTTGGTCTAGAGTCTGTCGGTATCGTTCCTACTTCCAAGGGAACAATTCCCATTGATCATAGATTCAGGACCTCCGTTCCTACTATTTATGCCATCGGAGACATTGTGGATGGCCCTATGCTGGCTCATAAGGCCTCAGAAGAGGGAGTGGCCGTCGCTGAGATTATTGCTGGCCAAAATCCCATTGTAAACTATCTAGCCATTCCTAATGTCATTTATACTTATCCAGAAGTAGCTGCTGTCGGCCTGACAGAAGCCGAAGCTGTAGCCTTAGGCATGAGCGTTAAAACAGGAATGTTCCCTTTTAAGATCAATTCCAGAGCTAAATGCACAGGAGAAGAAGAGGGATTTGTGAAGATTGTTTCTGACAGTATTTCTAATGTAATCTTAGGAATCCACATTATCGGAGCTCATGCTTCTGAGCTGATCGCTGAAGGAGCCCTCGCTATTCAGAACCGCCTGACGACTCTCCAGTTAGCGCATACTCCGCATGCCCATCCTACTCTCTCTGAGACTCTCAAAGAGGCAGCCTTAAGCGTGCATCATAGAGCGATTTATCGCTAATAAATTTATAAGTTACTAAGAAGCTCAAATCTATATTTCAGAAAATTAAAGATAGCGCTAGAAGAGATCCGTCTATTAGTTAACCTAAGAACCTCTTAGGACAAATAGCCGTTTCCATTCTTAAAGTAAGTTCAAAAATCCCAGGTTTAATAGCTTTGGGATTTACCGCAGCCGCAGGAGCCCTTGGCATTAGGATTGCTGATCTTAAAGCCAGATCCATTGAGACCTTCAACAAAGTCGATAACACAGCCTTTTAGACGAGAGACAGCACCTTTGTTAACATGAATATCTACTCCATTAGAATGGAAAACTTCATCATCAGCTAAAGCTTTTTCAGAATAATCTAAGACATATTCAAAGCCGCTGCAGCCACCAGCACGGTCAGCAAAGCGAAGTCCCCAGCTCTCTTTTCCTTCTTCCGCTAAGATCTCTTTAAATTTCTCAGCTGCTTTGGGTGTAAAGGCAATCGTCGAAGTATCAATTTCTTCAGCTAAGATGTCGTTGAGTTTTTTCATGAGTTTTTCAAGGTCTTCTTCTTTAAAGCCATGTCCTAGCATACCGGCTTCCAGAGTTTCCCAAACGGAGGCTCCGCAGCCTACGCAGTTAAGCCCCGCATTTTGCATCTCTTGAGCGAGTCTTTGGCCTCTCTGAGGAAACCTGGTAAAGATCTCATCAATAGTCATGTCTTTGGTAATTTGGTCTTGCATGATTTCCTCTAGAATTTAATTTTTATGCATCCTCCGCGGAGCTTACATTGGCAAGCTAATCTTTCCTGACCTTCATCTCCGAGGAAGTCTTTCTCTTCTTGGGTAAAAGGGGATAGGTTGTCCTTCCCTTCGATAACTTCAATCACACAGGTGCCACAGACACCTTCCGTGCAAGCAAAAGGGACACCCGCTTCTTCACAAACTGAAGCGATCGGTTCTCCATCGGGAATTTCTTTCTCTTCCCCGCTATGTTCAAAAATCAACTTACCCATAAATTGTAGTATGATTACACCTGAAAACTCTCTAAAAAGCAAGAGGACAGACCTTTTAAGGTCTGTCCTCTTGGATAATTGAATGTAAATAGCTAAATTTAAAAGATTTCTGATTCGTTTTCGTTAATGTCCACAGGACTTTCACTTAAAAGCTCTTCGACAGTCTTTTTAAGGGTCTTAATTCCTTCAGGAAATCCACATTTAAGAAGCAATTGATCGATATAGCTCAGTTCCGATTCCAATACATCGATATGGCTTTCAAGACCTGCAATCTTACTATTCAATTCTGTCGTATTATTCATAATAACCCCTTATTATATTTCTATTCTATTAATTTAAAACTTACATTTCAATCAAATTATTATTAATACAAATAATATTTTTTTGCATAAATTACTTGTAATTAAAATGTTATAAAAATCACTTATTTAAGTGATTGATCTTAATTGACTTACTAAAATTATTATTAGTTATATACTTTAAACTTTAGTTTATATATAATAATGGAATATTAAATAACATAATAAAAATAAGAGGATAATATGACAGTAACAACAAATTCAAATATGCCTTATAATATATCTTCATCCCAGCCGACAAGAGATGCTGATACAGTAGTTGCGGGCTTGACTGGTCTAGACTCAGATATTCAACGGACAACCCAAGTAGCGAAACCAGTTTTTTCTCATGTGATGGATCGCGCAAGAGCTACAAAAGAATACAGCGTATCAGAAAAATTTAAGTTCGGCATATACCTTCCATTAAAAGGCGTCTTTGCAACACTCTCTAAAGATGAAACAACAAATCTCGATCTTTATAAAAAACACAATCAACTCTGCGCAGGTGTAGATAAGGTTAAAAAGGCTTACAAAAACTATTGCGAGGCTGAAAAAGCAGTAAAAGCAGTAAAAGAAGATTCAAAACTTAGAGGTGCCTGTGAAGTAGAATCCTCTAAAGGAGAGATCTTAATTAAAAGTTACAAGGAATTGATTCAGTTGGCAGATGCCCAAGCAAAGGAATTAAATATTTCTAGTGCTGATTATAAGGCAGAACTCCATAAGGCTATGGATAAAGACAACCAGAGTTTAATTTTCTCTACGGTCAATATGGTGCGTGCAAAATGGTTTATGGGAAATAGTTTGTTTGAATCAGAAATTCTTCCAAAAACTTATTTAGAGTTTGTCTCTAATTTTGTTGAGTATGTTCATGAAGCAGTTGTCAGTTCAGGATGTGGTTATGAAAATGTTGAAATGATTACCGAGGCGTTTATTAAGGGCTTAGCTTCTATACCAGAATTGAGTCAAGATTTGATGATTATTCAATGTCATGCAGAACTTGTTGAACTACTTAATTCAAGCACAGATGAAAATAGAGAAGCACGGCAAAGAATGAATCAAGATGTTGTCGATGCTTTTACTCGTCAATTAAATGAGCTTATAAATAGTGATCAGACTATCACTGAGGCTGATTTAAAAAAGATCCGATATCAGGGAATATCTCTTCTTTCAGTAAAAAATTTCACACAAGCTAATATAAAATTCTTAGAATGGCTCCAACGGTCAGCAAAAGACCTGCGAGGAGTTAAAGAGCAAATTTCAGAGCATAAAAAAGCTCTGCAAATGAGAGAAGGGACATTAAATCAGGTTTTAACTACAAAAGTTGGTCATAGCGTAAAAGAAATTGAGAAATTCCTGCAGGGCGCTTATGGATCAAATTCTCAAGGAGTAAATAATAGAACATTGGAAACTGCCGTAGACGGTGATGCCGTGTTAACGCCTGGATTTGTAAAATATCGAGAGCTATCTACAGCATTAGCCGAAGTAGATCAACACATCGAAGATTTAAATGAACATGCTAAAGAAGAAAATATAGCTGATATTAAAAAAGTAAGTGAGGCTCAGCAATCTGTAGACGACATAAATGGACAAATCAACCAACTAACAAATCAAGCTACTGCTATTAATGCTGAAGTCACAACTTTGGAAGAAAATTTAAGTAACTTTATAGCTGAACATGAACTCGCAAAGAAAAAATGGGATTCTTTAATTAAAAAACAGGAACTTGTATTTAAGCATTTTGGTAAGAGCATCGAAGAAGTTGAAGAAAAACATAAAGATGAAACAAAAAGACGCCAAGGAGAAATAGCAGACAAAAAAGTTGATCGGGATGCAATCTTAGCACAAGTAGGTATACTGCAAACTGATTTACAACCTGTAAAGGCAGATCTCGAGCAGCTCACTACAAGCACTTCTGAGAATGAAAGCAAGAACCAAGAACTCCTGGCATCTCTAACAGCTGAGCGTGAAGAGTTAGCTAACACAACTGTTGAACTTTCTGGACAAGATATTATTGAGCTCAGAGACTATTTAGATCTGGAAGTAAGTCAAGGTTTCATCGGCTCTACAGTGAATAATGAATTCTATAATACAGTATACAGAGAATTAAATGGGGTCCTTTCTGCCTGCGATGCAAGGGATAGAGCAAAAGATGATCTTCTTCCTTTAACAGAACAAGCTAACAGGCTTGAACAAGAAATAAAAGAGGCATTGGAAGAGTATCCAAATCCAGATACGCTTAAGTATACTTCTGAAGGTAGGGTTGTTTTTAATCCTCAGGTGTTTTTTATGGGAGCAGAGGGATTTATCCAATCGCTTATTGATTCTAACTTGGTTATAGCTGAAGAAATCACCGTGAGAGTAGGTGATGCTTTGGTTAGAGATATTAATCAGGAACGTGAGCTTGCACGTCAAGAGCAAAAGCTTGTTTCACGCAGGAGGGCTTTAGCTCCAAATGTAGCCCTAAAAACAATTCTAGAAGAGAAGTTAGAAGGCATAGAACGAAGTGATGATGATAGAGGATTGAACTCTGAAATCAGTAGACGTATTAAAATGCTCTCCACACAAGCCAACACAGTGATCGATGACAAGCATACCAAGCGTACAGTGATTATCGAGGAAGAGCCTATCTAACTCGGTTTCTTTAGCGTAAAGAACACAAAAGGCTGCAGGAAAACCTGCAGCCTTTTTTTATTGGAATATGTTGAGAACAGCATTAAACATAAGACTCTTCGCTGTGGCTTAAAAGATGGGAAAGCTTAGCCAGGACATCCCGGAGGACCTCGAGGGGCCGTTGGTCGGCCTTAAAGCGGCTGATAAGGGTAGGAGGGTAATGTTCTAGAAGCTTATGAGTGTCCTCTGCATAGACTCGCATACGTGTTTCTAAAACAGTGTCTTCCATGTCGTCAGCACGGCGTTCGATGAGCGCACGTCTTTTCATGCGTTTGATCAACTCATCTATATTATGTGTCTCTAAAACGATGATATGCATGATCTGGATATATTTCTCGAGAAGCTCGGCCTGGTGGATGGTGCGGGGGATACCATCAAGGAGGAGAAGTTGCTGGTGGGGAAAGTACCGGTTAGTGGCAATCAGCCCTTCGACAAAGTGGTGCCAGATGCCCACGGTCACGTCATCGGGCAGGAGATGGCCTTTACCGGCATAGGAATGGTATAGCTTGCCCGCAGGGGACTCTGGAGAGAGACCTCTAAAGATGTCTCCGGAAGAGAGGTGAAAATGGTTCCCAGCGCTGCTCAGCAACTTGCCTAGGGTTCCTTTACCAGCTCCTGGAGGGCCCAATAGCAATATCGAGCGGTAAGGACGGCTCTTGCCAGATATAAGTGATTGAATATCAAGCTCTTTTTTCATAGTTTGGAAAAAACCTATCATAGCGTATTGAGGATTAATCTAGCAATATTCAATAAATAAGAGTTGATATATAGTAAATATTTTGTTAAAATATAATAAAGAAAATAAGGTTAAAATGACAACTTCAATCAGTTCATTTACTGTGACAGTCGGCTTTAAAGGCATTGTCTATGATGTTGAAATCACCCCTACATTAAATGGGAAGGCGATTTCACACCTACCTGACCGGATTAATCAATGGAATGAAGTTGAGAAAACACATAAAATCTTCAGTCAAAAAATTGAACAGATGTTAAAGGAGGCTGTTCCAAGTGATTACTCGTTAAATACTCACGGACTTTTAACATTAGGATCGGCGGAAGGCTTTACTTTTGCCGATACATCAAAAGCTGTACACAAGACAGCGGATCTCTGGGAATGTTTTGTAGATTGCTTACTAAATCCAGCTTCTTATACCGCAGGAGTAGATCCTATAGGAGGCCAAGCTATGCCGGAAGTAGGTCCGAATGCTAGGTTGCAATTTAGACCAAATGCCTATCTTAGCTTAGATGCAGATGAGCAAAAAAGAGTACGCTTCAGCTTATTTGAGAAGAAAGTTCGCCAATGTTTTAAACTTCCATTTAAAGATTATGAACCTCGAGAACTAGCCTGTCTTGCCTATCTATTGCCTTGCAGTCCAGACCAAGCAGAAATGACCCTTGAGAAGGAGACAATTGCTTTATGGCTATCTCAGCAAATAGAAGCTAGGGAAAGAGATGAATTGTCTCTGGTGGTATCTAGAATTCAAAAAGAGCTCTCGACTCAGCAAACTGATCAAACGGACACTCTGCTCTAAAGTCTATTCACCTTTCAGATTATATTCCATGTATAAGTCTTTAATTATTTATTAATTATGCTATAATAATTAATTGATTATAAGTATTATTTTATGATATAATAATAGTTTAAAACAGGTATATATGAGCGCAATTCCAACTATTTTCAATATTTATCTTCAGAGAAATCGCTCTGAGGGAAAATCATTGTCTCAAATCAGGCCTCAGGATGCTGTTATTTACACAACCGTGCGTCCGAAAATTAAATTAGTCAGTACAAAAGAATCACTGCCGACGGCCAATTTTTATGATGCAGTTGCGGATGTTTCGTCGACTTTAAGAAATATACCGGATGCAATCACAAAGATTTTTGGACACTCTTTGGTCAATAGCGGAGCTCCTCTGATTGGATTAACTTCAGTACTTTATTCCGTGATAGGATTGGGCAGAACTTATGACAGTTTTAAGCAGAAGCGAGACTGTGAGAAGATTGGAGATATAACGGGTGCAAATTTGGCTCGGGCACAAATTGTGGAAAGCAGTTTCTTAGCAGGAGGCTCAGTAGCTTTGGCTGTAGTCAGGATTTTTGAGGTTATTCAAGAACTCTTTCAGTTATTGAAAAACCCAATTGTTCTATCCTCTGCGATGGTGACTGTTCAAACCATCGCAGCCTTAATTTCAACAGTTTTATATATTATTTTTTATACGATATTTGTCTGCAGGCAAGTTAAGGTTCTAAGTGATCTTTCTGATGGTAATACCCTCCGAAAAAAACTTTTAAGCAGTCCAGATCCTCTTACAGCATTAAGAGAAATTATCGATGAAGAAATGTACAAAGCAGCAGGTTTTTCAGAAGATGAGTGCACTGAAATGGCACTGCAAGAAGGCGTTAAATGGTTAGAACAATTAGAAAAAGAAGTCAAGAATGTTCCATGGAAGCCTACTTTAGAAAGCCGAAGAGCGCATGCTTGTGAGCTTTTTTTAAGCAAACCGGAATTTATGATGGCAGAGATGGGAAAACCGAGGGGTTTTGAAAATATGACTCCTGAGGGGAGGTTAGTCCGCTTTGGAAAATTTATTGGAGAAAAAAGACTCTGTGCCAAAATTGAAAATGATCTTAAAAGACAATTAGGGCCTGAGGCAGTCGAAGTTTTCAAGCAAGCAAATCCTGATCGTGCTGGTTTTGAAAAGGCTTTGAGGTCTGCTAACTGGTCTGAATGGGGTATTCGTTGGAAAACAGTGCTTAAAATCGGTCTAGCGGTTAGTTGTGCTGCTGCGATTGTTGCAGGGACGATCTTCACGGGTGGATTAGCATTAGGCATTTCGCTGCTGGTTCTCGGAGTGGCAGGATTAACCTGGATTATCCTTTCCGATGGAGCTGCTTTTAAATCTCAATGGGAAGCGGGAGAAATCCGCAAGCGGGATAAATTTTTAGTCTATTTTAGCTTGGCGTTGAGTGTGGTTGCCTTAGGCGTTCTTATTGCATTTACTGTTCTTTCTGGTGGCGCTCCTCTCTATATCGCGGGAATTATTTTTGCGGCGGCATGGATTTTGATCAATGCTCGTGCAGACTATTTCCTGATCGACAATCGGCGAAGTCCTTGGAAGTACCAAAAGCAAGTCACTGTGCAGGCGTTTAGAAAACTTCTCGAGACGAAGCCTTCAGATGAGAAGAGGCAAAAGATCTGGGATAAAATGTGTGTAGAGGATCGCAAAGGGATAACAAAGGAATTGCTTGCTACAGGTAATATTCAAAAGGCTACCGAAGCCTGGGAAAAACATCTCCAAGATCTCAGAGATGAAAATCTTGCGATACTGATTGAATGCTTAGAAGAGTCTTCCGAGGTTGTTAGAAATATGCCTTCGAACGTCGTTGCCATTTGAACGGCTCCCTATTAACATGAAGAAGTGGAAAGAGAAATCGCCGACTTCTTAGCTTATCTAGGTTCTGAAAAAGGACTTAGCCCCCATACGCTTGCAGCTTACGGAAGAGATTTACTCTCTTTTTCTAAGCACTCTCAAGGAAAAAAAGCTGAGGATGTGGTGGGAGAGCAAATCATTGAATATTTCCAGACACTCAAAACGAAAGGCATCGCATCCAGCAGTCTATGCAGAGCGCTGGTCGCCATTAAGGTTTTCTTCCGGTTTTTGAAACGGGAAAAAATCATCTCTCAAAATCCGACTCTCTTCTTAGAAAGTCCCAAGATGTGGCAGCTCATTCCTGAAGTGCTCACCATCGATGAAGTCAGCCGTTTTTTAGAGATACCCAATAGTGAAACACCGATTGGAGCGCGAGATAAGGCGATCTTCATGGTCATGTACGCATCAGGCCTAAGAGTGTCTGAGCTTTGTGGTTTAAATACAGGTGATATTTCTGATGACCAGATCCGAGTAAGGGGTAAAGGCAATAAGGAAAGGGTAATTCCGATTGCGGCCTCAGCTGTGGCTGCTGTCGACTATTATTTAACCCAATTCCGGACAGAAGGCGATGGACCGCTTTTCCTTAGCAGCCAGGGAAGGAGAATGGATCGTGTCGCGCTGTGGGAAAGGGTCAAGTTTTATGGTAAGAAAGCAGGCATCTCTAAAGATATCTCTCCGCATACTTTAAGACATTCATTTGCAACGCATTTGCTTGAAAATGGGGCCGATTTAAGGGTAATTCAGGAGATGTTAGGCCATTCCAATATTGCGACAACGGATCGGTATACGCATGTTAGCAGAAAGCATCTTCATGATGCTTTTGAGAAATTTCATCCTAAGCCTTAGAGGCTAGCTGTAGAAAAAATCCCTGGAGCTCTTCTCTTTTGATTGTGCGTCCTATGAAACTTTGGAGAGAAGAAAAATCTTCTGGATAGGCTTTTTCCAAAATTTTCCATACAATTTTTCCAATGAGCCAATCCTTAATATTATTTTCTAAAAGGCATTGATTGAGTGTCTCCCATGCTTGAGCAAGCGATGGATCTTGTCGTGCTTCAGCAAGTAGCAGAGCGTATTCCTCATAACCTTTATTGGCAGGTTCTATGTAGGGTCGTCGTGAGCCATAGATTTTTTGAAGATGTTCATTAAGTCGGATAAAGGCGCCTTGTTTTTGATCGGCAAGCTGCTGAGAAAGAGTTAAAACTCCGACAAGGGTTTCTGCTTTATGGATCAGACGTTCTTGGATCCATCGTTTTTTAGCGGACACGGCTTCTGACCAACTCTGGTCTCCTGTTGTTTGCATTTCTTTTTCGGAGGCCTGGATAATGATGACGGTATCAGAGGGTTGCAGCGTGGAAAAAATACAACGAATTTTTCTGGAAGAGTCTAAGTTTAAGGGATAGTGGAGGTTAGAATGAGGCAGGACATTGAGATCGACAAGTTCGAGTGAGCTAATTTTTAGTTCTTTTAAAATAGGCTGATATTCTTTTAAAAAGTTAGAAGAACAGAATCCAAAAAAGAAAAAGCAGAGTTCCTGATTAACATCTAAATGTCGATAGAACTCAGTGGCAATTGAAAGTACAAAGCGGGCCCGGGTTTCAACTCCAGAACTATAACAGCCAAATAAGAGAGAGTTTTGGGCAAAATTTTCGATAGCTGGTTCAGAGAAATCTTGCTTCAAAATCGCTCGGCTGACTTCTGCAGGAAGATCTTTGAGATGACGTAAGCAATCAACTCGATCTTCTGCTTGAGCTGCCCACCTCATTAAAGGTTCATGGACTAACATGCCGACAAAAGGTTTTGTAGGTCCTGAAATATAGTCATCAGGAGAATTGTATTCGAGATTTTGATGCGTGAATCCATATTCTCGGATGCGAAGATGAGGACGTGAATTCACCAAGTTGTCAAAAGGGGATAAATCAACCCACGTGACAGGGCCAACAATCAAAAAATCGCAGGAGAAGTCATGAATCAAGCTGGCCACTTCGTTTAAAGATAATGTTCGATTCTCCGGAGGCATTAAGATTTGGATTTCTTTTTGTTCATTGAGCTTCAAAGCTTTTCCTGGTTTATCTGAAGCTAGGGCAAGAATGACGCCTGGAACGTGTTTTTGCAAAATATCCAAGACTTTCAGACCAAATATATAATCGCCAAAACCTCCTGCATCTTTACAGAGGATAACAATTTTTTCCCCTGTGAGATTAAGAGGTAACTTAGAAAAATAATGAGATAAAGAGATATCGCTACAGGGTATTTCTTCATAGGGGTCAAAGGCCTGAGCTAATGATTGGAGCGATTGTTTTAATAAAGGAGATCTACGAACTGTATCTAATGAACCGGAACCTTCTAGGGAGGAGACCGAATTTATTTGCAGAGGAGGAGATCTAGGAACTACATCTAGTGAACCGGGAGTGGAGGCCGAGTTTATTCGCGAAGAAGCAGGAGGTATTGAGGGTCTTGTGAAGCGATTTCCTATCTGATACCAACTCCAGGTGAAAGGAAGAGTGCATAAGCCTATGATCCATCTTAGTGCGTGTTGAAAAACTAAAAATATTTTTCTATAAGATTGGAGGTGTGTTGCACAACCCTCTAGAGGATAATTTCTAAAACGAACTCTTGATAAAAGAAAATGCATGGGT
>WUUC01034617.1_pt1 | contig 27329 bp, 23 predicted proteins | sample 6278441 | NCBI WGS metagenome assembly WUUC01 (sample SAMN13675441, study PRJNA597444) | soil metagenome | isolation source: soil | place: USA: Washington | collected 2017-10 | reverse complement strand
TCATTCTCAATAAAAACCAACCGGGATGGTTTTGTTAAAGGCTTAGGCGTGCCGGATAATGCCGCACGTATTTCCCCGTTCTCAGCTATCTATCCGCAATGTTTCCCATGCATGGATGCCAGTAACACACCAATCGACCGGCTAAATCTGATCAGTCATTGTTGCCAGAACCAGGACTCGTCGAAGGCCGGCTTGAGGTCGTCGAACCAGGCCGCGTGCTCGTCGAACTTCGCGAAGAACGGTCGGCCCACCCAGTCCGGGTTGCGAGCCTGCAGGAATCGGCAGCAGAACACATCGTGGCCGGCGACCTGCGCGATCCCGTCGATCATCACTTTGCCCGGCGAGGCCGACATGATCGGTCCGCGTGCGGTGCGTTCCAGGCCGGACACCGCCGCGAGGGCGTCGCGATAGATGCCGACCGCACGCTCCAAGGGCAGCTCGAAGTACTGGCTGGCTCCGGTGTCGCGTTCGACGAACATGTAATACGGCACGACACCGAGGTTGGCCATCCGACGCCACATGTTCGACCACACGGCCGGGTCGTCATTGATATGGCGGACGAGGGGCGCCTGCGCGCGAATGACCGCGCCAGTGTCGCGAATACGGCCGATAGCGTGCCGCACGGCGTCGGTCCCCAGCTCGCGATCGTGTGAGAAGTGCGCCATCACCGCAACGTGCTTGCCCGCCTTGCATGCTGTCTCCAGCAGCGCGAGCAGGTCGTCGGCATCGTCATCGGCAGTGAACCGGTAGGGCCAGTAGGACAGCGCCTTGGTGCCGAAGCGAATGTTGCGGATGTGGTCGAAGCGCGGTTCCAACAGCGGCTCGACGTACGCCCGAATCCGGTCGGTGGACATGATCATCGGGTCGCCACCGGTGAAGAGCACGTCCGATACCTCGCGATGCTCGCCGAGATAGCGCAGGGCGCTATCCGGTCCGGGCACGGCTTGTTTCAGCTCGGCGACGCCGATGAATTGCGCCCAGCGGAAGCAGTACCCGCAGTACGAGTGGCAGGTCTGCCCCTGTCCTGGGAACACCAGTACGGTCTCGCGGTACTTGTGCTGTAAACCGCTGGCCGGCTCGCCGCCGATCATCGGCACATTGGACCCGAGCTGGTCGCCAGGATGCGGGTTCAGAAGCAGGCGCGCCCGCGCCACAGCTACGGCCAGTTCGTCCTTGTCGGCGCCCTTGTCGATGAATTCGGCGATCTCATCGAAGACCGCCTCCGGCAGCATGTCCCGGTGCGGGAACGTGAGCCGGTAGATCGGGTCGTCCGGTGCCGCATCCCAGTCGATCAGCTCGTCCAGCACGTAGTTGTTGACCTTGAAAGGCAGGACTGCGCTGACAACCTCGATGTCGCGGCGCAGCTGCGGGTCCAGCTGTTGTAACTGGGCAAGCTTGGACAGTCGCAGGCCGGGAATGGCTCGCATCCTCGGCTTGGGTGGTGTGCCAGTCTGCATGGCGACGTTCACTCCTTTCACTGCGCCGCTTTGACGGCGCCGGACACGATGCGCAACGCGTGGTCGACGTCCTCGTCGGACACGACCAGCGCGGGAAGCAGCCGCAGCACGTTGCGCCACGGCCCGCCGATCTGCACGAGCAGCCCTTGGTCGACGGCGCTGTGCTGCACGCGCAGCGCGGCGGCAGGGTCGGGCTCGCCATCGGGGCCGGTGAACTCGCAGCCGAGCATCAGGCCGAGGCCGCGGACATCGCCGACGGTGTCGTTGTCCGCCGCGATGCCCCGCAGGCCGTCGAGGAGCTTGCGCCCTTGGCTGGCGGCGTTGTCGACCAGGTGCTCGCCGGCGATCACTTCGAGAGTGGCGATCGCCGCGGCGCACGCAACCGCGTTGCCCCCGTAGGTGCCGCCCTGCGAGCCGGGCGGGGCCTTGCTCATCAGGGCTTCGGAGGCGGCCATGAACGACAGCGGCAGCCCACTGGTCATACCCTTGGCTGCGACCAGAACGTCGGGTTGGATGCCGAAGTGCTCGTGGCCCCAGAACCGGCCGGTGCGCCCGAATCCGGTCTGCACTTCGTCCATCACTAGCAGGAATCCGTACCGGTCGGCGCGCTCGCGCAAGCCCTGCATAAAGGCGGTGTTCGCCGGGACGAAGCCACCCTCACCGAGCACCGGCTCCACGATCAGCGCGGCCGTGTCCTCCGGCGCGGTAACCGTGGCCAGCAGAAAATCGAGTTCCCGCAAAGCGAACCGGGTCGCGGTCTGTTCGTCCCAGCCGTACCGGTAAGCATTCGGGAACGGCGCGATGTGCACCCCGCCCATCAGCGGCGCGTAACCCGTGCGAAAGCGCGCACTCGAGGTGGTCATCGAGGCGGCCCCGACCGTTCGGCCGTGAAAGCCACCATGGAAGACGATGACGTTCGGGCACCCAGTCGCCTGACGCACCAGGCGCAGTGCCGCCTCCATCCCTTCGCTACCAGAGTTGGCGAAGAACAGTGACTGCAGCTCAGCGGGCAACACCGGCCCGAGCCGCTCGCACAACGTCAGCAGTGGACGGTGCAGCACCGTCACGTACTGGCCGTGGATCAGTTTCGTGGCCTGATCGAGGATGGCTCGCACCACATGCGGATGGCAGTGGCCGGTGCTGGTGACGCCGAGACCTGCAGTGAAGTCGAGGTACCGCCGGCCGTCCTCGTCGAACAGGGCGAGCCCTTCGGCATGGCTGACGGTTACCTGTGTCGCCTGCTTGAGGATGGGTGACAATCGCGCCATCACGTCCCACTCCCGTCGTGTCCGCGAATCTCAGCAGGTCGCGACGTAAGCGACCCAAAGCAAACGTAACGCCATCGTCAGCAGAAAACAACCGGTTGGTTGGTTTTTTTAGCCTGCCCACAGTCGGAACTGTCCACCTTTACATCAGCTAAGCGTCCCCTTGACAAAACCATCTGGTCGGTTTTGTATGGCCATTGGCAGGGTGTCGACGCCACTGATCCTGACCGACCAGAAATGTGGGAGCCCGATGAGCCGGATAACTGAGCTGTCCGAAGACGAGCGCTATGAGCTGTGGAACCGCGCCCGAGACGTGGTGCGCAAAGGACCGGCCGCTGCCGTCCCTGATGAGTTGCCGGCCCGGATCCGGCAGGCCGTACGTGAGTTCGCCCAGGATTCGGGTCGGACGGGCTTCATCCTGTTGCGTGGCCTGCAGCTCGGCAAATTGCCGCCGACTCACACCGACGGCAAGCCGGCCACACTACCGGAGCATCCGACCGCGGGCTCAATGATGCTCATCGCAGAGCTGCTCGGCACCATGATCGGATACGAGGATGAGAAGGCCGGCGACCTGGTGCATGACGTGCAGCCGCTGCCCGGTGAAGAGGCCCTGGTCGAGGGTTCGGGCTCGGTTCCGTTCGACTTTCACATCGAGAACGTGCACCACCCGCTGCGGCCGGACTTCATCGGCCTGCTGTGCCTGCGCCAGGACCACGACGGGGTCGCGGCAACCCGGATCTCGTCCATCCGTGAGGCCTTCGAGCTGATCAAGCCAGAGATGGTCGACGAGCTGCGGCAGCGCCAGTTCTACAGCAACTATCCGGGCTCGTTCACCCGCGTGCTCCCGGCCGAGCCACCGCCCTCGGGCCCACACCCGGTCATCTTCGGCCCGGCCGACAAGCCCTTTCTGCGGTTCAACTCGCACAAGACCATCTCGATGAGCAAGGCTGGCCGGGCCGCGCTGCAGGCGCTCACCGAGTCGCTCGAGGACGTCTGCCACGAGGTGGTGCTGCAGCCCGGTGACTGCGCCATCCTCGACAATAACGTCGCCGCTCATGGCCGGACCGCCTTCACGCCGCGATACGACGGTAATGACCGGTGGTTGCGCCGGTTCTATTCCATCGGGTCCATCCCGCGTGCGGTGCTGCAGATGATGGGCGGCTCGCGGGTGGTGCCGCCTATTTCGGCCCTGCACGGCATCTGGTAGCCAGTCGCTGACCGGTGCTGGAAACGACGATGACTCTGGACGCGCTGCTGTCGGTCACCGATTTCGAGCAGCGGTGGATGGCGCTCGCCGATCACGCCATCGGCCAGTACGTGGCCGGTGGCGCGGGCTCGAACAGCACCGTCGCGGCGAACATCGCCGCCTTCGACGACGTGTGGCTGCAGCCCCGCGGGGTGCATGACGGCCCGGTGAACCTCGACACCACCGTCACGCTATTCGGCCAGCAGCTGGCCTTTCCAGTCGTCCTCGCGCCGACCAGCCCGCAGCGCCTGGTGCACTTGGATGCCGAGTTGGCCACTGCGCGAGCCGCGTCTTCACGCGGGCTGGTGTCGATCGTGAGCACAGATTCGCATTACCCCTACTCAGACATTGCCGATGCCGGGGCCGGCCGCACCTGGTTTCAGCTGTTCGCTTACCGGTCCCGGCAAGATGTCGAAGCGACCCTGGAGTACGCCGAGAGCTGTGGGGCGTCGGCGATCGTGGTCACCGTCGATGCCTCGTTCGCGGCCCGGCGACTGTCCACCCAGCGAGCGGGCTACCGGCTGCCCGCCGGAGTCGACTACGGCACGCTACGCCGGCTGGGGATCCTTCGAGGTGATCCGCCGCCGGGTGGACGGCACGACAAGCTTCCGATCACCTGGGACGACCTGAAGTGGATCCGAGGCCGGACGCAGCTGCCGTTGCTGGTCAAAGGTGTGCTCCGGGCGGTGGACGCCAAGCGGTGCGTGGACCTCGGAGCTGATGCGACCATCGTCTCCAACCACGGGGGGCGTCAGCTCGACGGCGTCGTCCCCTCGTTGTTCGCCCTGGAGGCTGTGGTGGGCTGCGTCCCACTCGAGCATCCGGTCCTGCTCGACGGCGGCATCCGCACCGGGATCAGCGCCGCCAAGGCGGTCGCACTCGGCGCACGGGCGGTCTGCATCGGCCGTCCCTACCTATGGGGACTCGGCCTGGCCGGTCAGCAGGGCGTGGAGCGGGTGCTGGAACTGCTACGGGCAGAATTCGCCGACACGATGCTGCAGCTCGGCGTTTCGACCGTCAGCGAGCTAGACCGCAGCTTCATAGCCGAACCCCACCACCGCACCCTCAGAATCACTGCCGGTTAGCCATGTCAGGAACGTGATCATGGTGCAGCCGATATGAAGCGCCGGTACCAGTCGGCACAGTGGGCCAGGCCCGCTTCGAACGGCTCGCCTGGTCCCTGGCCGATGATGTTCCACACCTGGCCCGATTCGTACCAGCGGTTGTGCGCGAACATCGCGAGGTCGCGTTGCGAACGTCCACCCTCGGCCAGCCGCTGCCGGACGGCCGCGATGGACAGCGCGCGGTTCGGGACGTCCAGCGCAAGATGGCGGATAGTCGCCTCGACGAGCGTGCTCACCGGCGTGGGACTGGGATGGTTGACGTCGATGGCCGCGCCCGGCGGCAGCCGACCGTCCCCCAGAGTTACTAGGGCGCAGAGCACTCGGGCGAGATCGTCGACCCCGATGGTCGAGATGAGGGCCGGGCAGTCGATGCGTCCATCGGCCGCCGTCAGAAGATCAGCGACAGCGGGGATGAACCAGCGGTCACCCCGGCCGTGGACCAGGTGGGGCCGGACTACCCAACCGCCACTGTCCTGGACGGTCTGCTCGGCGGCGAGGCGGCTGCGGCTCGCCTCCGATGCCGGCTGATAGTCCGACGGTGCCGGCGCAACACCGTCGTGGGCCCCGCGTCCGTACACCGATGCCGTACTCACGTAGATGATGCGCGAGAGCCCGCTGTGGCGAGCCGCCTTCACCAGGTCGGCGGTGCCGGTGGCGTTGACTGCCCAGCATCGTCGCGGGTCGGTCCCGACGTAGGAGGCCGCGTGCACAATAATGTCGAAATTATTAAAAAGACCGTTAAGGCTAATTGGATCGGTCAAATCACCAATAAGGTAACCGGACGGTTGCCGAGCGTCCCTGCGGGCGCACCGGACCAGCCCACGCACGCTGAGGCCGGGGTGAGCCCTCAGGGCGCGTAGCACCGCAGACCCGATGAAACCACTCGCGCCTGTGACAAGCACTCGCGGCGTGTTCACGACAATGGACAGAATCGCCGCGCGAAAGGCTCGATGGCTACGCTGGGTGGTGTATTACTGATACCAACCGACCGGTTCGTTCGTTTTCCAAGGGCTGAGGGAGGAGTGTGCTCCGTATCCGAACGGGAACGTGCCGAGATCATCTGGCGTTTGATCCTCCGCGAGCCGCCGGAGGGAGGAGATTTTTCAATGGCCAGGCAGGAACGCGCTGAGATCACCCGGCGTGCGATTCTCCGCGGCGCGGCGGAGGTGTTTGACCGATATGGATACAGCGCGGCTACTCTCAGTGACGTCATCGGGCATGGCGGCGTGACGAAGGGGGCGCTGTACTTCCATTTCAAGTCGAAGGAAGACGTCGCCCGTGCAGTGGTCGAAGAGCAGCACCGGCTGTCCGTCGGCCCGGTCCGTGAGGGCCTGGGCCAAGATGCCAACGCCCTTGAGGCCGTCATCAGGGCGACCCAGCACCTGGCGATGCAGCTGATCAACGATGTGGTGGTTCGGGCGGGCATCCGGCTGACGTTGGAGCATGGCACATTCGGCGCGCTGCCGACCGACCCGTACGTCGAGTGGGTTGCCGTGGTGAAGCAGCTGCTGCAGCGGGCCATCGACGCGGGCGATGTGCGCTCACCCGTGAGTGCCGAAGAGCTGGCCCGCTTCATCTGCGCGGCGTTCACCGGGATCCAGATGCTCTCAGAGGTGTTCAGCGGACGGCAGGATCTGGTCCGCCGCGTGGAAGAGATGTGGACCATTCTGCTTCCGTCTCTTGTCCCGACTCGCAAGGTTCAGCATTTCCGCCGGATTGTCAGCATGTTCCCGGACGAGCCCAGTTTGGATGCTGCGGTGTCCTGATGGCGGTCAGGCAGCAAGCGCGCAGGCGTGCGGGGTGCGGCGCATCTCGACGGTGCCCGTCACGGCTGTCGCCCTGTCCTGCATGACGGTCACCGCGAGCGTGGCTTCGGTGGACGTCGGCTGCCGCACCGGGTGTGCGATCACGATCGATGGACGGTCGAGCTCGAGATAACGCGAAAACGCGATGTCACTTCTCGCGAGCTGGGCGTCTGACCAGCCCAGTAACGCGCGTCCGGCCTGTCGGAATCCTTCGAACACCAGCATGCCGGGCACATGGTCCTGTGGGTGATCGAACAGAACGGGATGCTCGGTTCGCACGCGCAGTGGCCACACCCCCACGTCAAGTGCTGCGCCGAGCACTACATCGGCTTCGGTGCTCATGCCGACAGAGTGCGGTTCAGCCGGCAACCGGACGGTGGCCGGGTTCACCATTTCTGGCAGGTGCTCGCCCCGCAGGCGGGTGTAGACCGCGGGTGCGACGCATCGCATCCAGGCGCTGGCGGTGCCGAACAGCCGGCCGTCGTGCAGCAACCGCGCATCGATCCGCCGGTGCATCGCTGATCGGGTATCCCGGCGCAGCGGGACCAGTTCGGCCTCGACGATGATGTCGGCGGGGATGAGCCCGGCGCGGAGCCCGCCCATGTGGGTTGAGATCGTCATGCGGTCCATGACGAACTTCCAGTCCAGCGGCACACCCTCGCCGCTGTGCGCGAGCAGGATGCCCGTCTGCCGCAGCGTCTCGGCGATCAGCAGCGGATCGTGGTAGCCGTTCACGACCCGGTAGAGGCTGTGCCCCCGCGGCCACTGCGCCGCAGCGAGGTAGGTGTGGTCGCCGGTTCGGCGCCAGTCGGTAAGCAGCACCTCGGCCAGTGCCTTTCGGTGTACCAGGTGGCGCGGCACGATGGTGTTGAACGAAAGCTGTGGTGACCCGAGAGGGTCGCCCTGAGCCTGTTCGGAGTCGGTGGTGGTCTCGGGTTTGATGGCTAGCGTTGCAGGCATCGCAGGGTCCTGTCGGTGGATGGCGCGGCGGCTGCGATGACTGTTCATCCTGCCACGGCTGGTACTATCGCACGCAAACAAACCAACTGCAAGGTTTTGTTTTTTCAGGAAGCGTACTGCTACTAACCAGGAAAACACCGGATTTCGTCAAGCCGACGGGCGGACGAACATGAGTCCGACTCTGCGTTCTGATCTGCCCCTACATAGGCAACGAAGGGTGCAGTTGTTGTGGACATTGCACCCGACGCAACGCACCCTCCGACTGAGCCACCGATCTATGGTTGACAAAACGGGTCGGTTGGTTTGTTATAGGGATAGCCGCCGTGTGCGAACGCGACGGCCACCACCCGCCTCCGGAAGGGCTGAGCATGTCCATACAGGCACCGCCGCAGGATGTGGCAACGCGACTCGCGCTGGAGATTCGGCGACTGGTCATCGAGATGAGCAGTTCGCCCAACGGGGTTCACATCGGCGGCAGCATGTCGATCGCAGACCTGCTTGCCGTTCTGTACGGCGAGGTGCTTCGGCTACCAGCCGATGACGAGTCGCTGGAGGACCGCGACTACCTGATCCTGAGCAAGGGCCAGGCATGCGCAGCCTTGTACGCCGCGCTCGTCGCGACCGGGGTGCTCCCGAAATCGGAACTCGAGACCTACGCCGAGGAAGGCAGCCGGCTCGCCGGCCATCCGATGAGGACCCTGCCCGGTGTGGATTTCTCAACGGGTTCGCTGGGGCACGGGCTTGCCCTGGGTCTGGGTGTCGCCCTTGCCGGACGCCGCTATGGGCACGACAAGCGCGCCTTTGTGATCCTGGGAGACGGGGAGCTGCAAGAAGGCTCGAACTGGGAAGCGGCGATGGCTGCCGCTCACCTGCAGGCCGACAACCTGTTCGCGATCGTGGACCGCAACGGCTGGCAGATCAGCGGCCGAACCGAGGACTGCATGTCATTGGAGCCGTTGGCCGGCAAGTGGGCCAGCTTCGGCTGGCGCGTCCTCACCATCGACGGGCACGACCACGACCAGATCAGGGCCGCGTTCGAGGCGCCCGTCGAGCCGGGCCTGCCAACAGCCGTCATCGCCCGCACGATCAAGGCACGAGGGGTCCCGGGCCTGGCCGACACCAAGAAGAGCCACTCGGCGACGCTGACCCCGGACGCGCAGCGCCGGGCTCTTGCGGCCTTGGCCGGTGAGATGGGATGAGCACCGACCTCGCCGCCCACCGCACCGTCTCCGACGTCCTCGACCACGTCTGGGAGAACCGATCGGCGATTCAGAGCCGCGACGCGTACGCCATGATGCTGCTCGCGCTGGGACGGGTGAACCCGCGCCTGGCGTGCCTTGCCACCGACATGGACTACGAGGACCACTTCGCGAAAGAACTGCCGAGCCAGTACGTGGACCTCGGCATCGCCGAGCAGAACATGGTCACCGTCGCCGCCGGGATGACGGTGGCGGCACGGCCGGTGTTCGCCAATGGCATGAGCCCGTTCGCCATCGCCCGCGCCTACGAACAGATCAAGATCGATGTGGCCGGCGCGAACCTGCCCATCAAACTTGTGGGCACGCACGGCGGCCTGGCGTCAGGTCACTACGGCCCGACCCATCACTCGCTGGAAGATATCGGCGCTACCCGGATGCTGCCGAACATGACGGTGGTAGTGCCCGGTGATGCGTGGGAAGCCGCCCAGGCTACCGTGGCCCTGGCTGAGGATCCCGGTCCGGCGTTCCTGCGGCTGGGACGGTTGGCCACGGCGTCCCTGTACGACGAGCGGACGGACTTCGTCCTCGGCAAGGCGCGCGTGCTGAGCGAGCCCGGCCAGGTGCTCTATATCGCCACCGGCCCGTACCCCAACCTGGTGGCAGCCGCAGCGGTTCGCGAACTTGCCTCCGAAGGCGTGAGTGCTGGGCACATGAACATGCACACCGTCAAACCGCTCGACCACGAGGCGATTCTCGAAGCGATCAGCCACGCCGAGGTGGTGGTGACCATCGAGGACCACCGCGCTGTAGGTGGCCTGGGTGGAGCAGTGTGCGAAGTGGTGGCCGAGGTCAGCGGACCACCGGTGCGCCGGATTGGTGTGCCCGACGTCCACTACGACTTGGTCGGCGGCGAGCGCTACCTGCTCAACCGCGCCGGGATCAACGTCACCAACGCGATCGCTCAGGCCATGGACGTCGTGGCGCGATGAATCCCGAACCGCAGATCGCAGCAGCGCGGGCCGGGCCGCCAGCACCGGGTGCCATGCGTCCTGCAGCGGGACCCAGGCATTCCGTCCTAGCCGTGCTGGCCGGTGCCAGCTGTATCGCGGCGTCCGCGACCCTCCTCCGGCTCGCTGATGCCAGCGCAGGCATGGCCGCCTTCTTCCGTTGTGCACTCGCGGTGCCGGTGCTGTGGGGCCTGATGGTTGCTGACCGCACACGGTCAGACAGGCGGCCACTGCCGCGCCAAGCGCGCTGGCTGGCCCGGCTCGCGGGCTTATCACTCGCGATCGATCTAGTGCTCTGGAGCCACGCCATCAACGCTGTCGGCTCCGGCTTGGCCACGGTGTTGGGCAACCTGCAGGTGCTGTTCGTCGCGTTGATCGCCTGGACCGTGCTTGATGAGCGACCGGCCAAGCCGCTGTTCATCGCCATGCCAGTGATGCTGGTAGGGGTGGTGCTCATTGCAGGGATTGTCGGGTCCGGTAGCTACGGAAGCAACCCGGGGCTGGGCGTGATCTTCGGCATCGGCACCTCAATCTTCTACGCCGGCTTCATCCTTATCCTGCGCACAGCCGGACTGACCACCGGCAGGAGCGCCGACGTCGGCACCATCGCCCCGCTGTATGAAGCGACGTTGGGCGCTGCCGTTGGAGCGGCGGTGCTCGCCGTGATCCTCGGCGACGTCCACCTTAGATCGCCCTGGCCGACCTTGGGTTGGCTAGCCCTGCTAGCTGTGTCCTCCCAAGTAGTCGGCTGGCTGCTGATCTCACGCTCCTTGCCGTTGTTGCCCGCATCGCTGACCAGCACCTTGCTGCTCATCCAGCCCGCCGGCGCAGTAGCGCTCGGGGCCATTGTCTTTGGCGAAGACCCGTCCGCTGAGCAGCTTGCCGGCGTCGCCATCCTGCTGGCCGGGGTGCTGATCGCAACTGCCAGCCGAGGAACAGACCGAGTGCGCCTCCCATCCGCAGAGGAGATTGCCGCACGGTCCGAAGGAGAAGCCCGATGCTTAGCCCTGTAGCCCCAGAGCCGGCACGCACGATTCGCGTACTCAAGTTCGGCGGCACGTCGGTCGGAACCACTGCTGCGCGGTTGCGCGAGGTGGCCGAGCAGATCGCCAACGTGCACCGGGCTGGATACCAGGTCGTCGTGGTGGTGTCGGCCCGCGGCGCGACCACTGACGAGCTCATGAAGGACGTGCGTTCGGTGTCGAAGGCCCCTTCGGCACGGGAAGTGGACCAGTTGCTGTCCACCGGCGAGATCTCCGCGGCGGCGCTGCTCACACTGGCGCTGAACGACATGCAGACGCCGACTACCTCATTGACGGGGGCGCAAGCCGGAATCGCTGCCTACGGCCACAATGGAGACGGACGCATCGCCGATATCAACTGCACCCGGTTGCGGGAGGTGCTGCGCCACGGCAGCGTCGCCGTCGTCGCCGGCTTTCAGGGCATCGACGCCAGGGGCGATGTCCTCACTCTCGGGCGGGGCGGGTCCGACACCACAGCCGTGGCGCTTGCTGTTGCCATGGGCGCGACGACGTGTGAGATCTACACGGACGTGGACGGTGTCTACAGCGCTGATCCGCGGATCGCCCCGAACGCTCAGCTGTTGCCCCGGATCGGCAGTCGCGCCATGTCCGAGATGGCCTACGCCGGGGCGCGGGTACTGCATCCACGATCTGTCGAGCTGGCGGGTCGGGCCGGCGTCAGCATCCATGTTCGTTCGGCATTCACCGATAGGCCCGGTACCACCGTTGTTTCCGATGAAACTGGAGGAGAGATGCTCGAAAATTCCCAGCCCGTGATCGGGATTGCCTATGACGCAGACGTTGCTCGAGTGGTAATTCATCCAGGCAGCCTGACCGGCCGCGGTTCGGAACTGTTCACCGCGTTGGCAGAGGACTCAGTCGGTGTAGATCTGCTGGCCCGTGCCGGCGATGGCGACATTGGCTATGGATGGGACTTCACCATCGCGCGGCCACATGTGGAGACTGTCAACAAGCTGCTTGCGCAGCTTGAATGCGACGCCGACATCCATCCGGTGGCGAAGGTGTCTCTCGTCGGTACCGGGCTGCTCAGCCATCCCGCGACGACGGGTCGAATGCTCGCCACACTGGCCACGGCGGGTATCGAGACCTACTCGGTCTCGACGTCGCAGGTCCGCGCGTCGGTCACGTTGCCCCCAGCCCACTGCGTGCCAGCCGTGGGCTTGTTGCACCGTGAATTCTGCCTGGATCAGCCCGTCGGAGCAGCCGATCATGTGAGAGCCGTATAGCCGGCGACCCACCAGATGTTAGAACTCGCGGAGCAGGTGCAACGTCTCGACATCCATGGACATCGAGACGTTGAACTGCGCCTGTTGATCGAGCGGCAGAGTGTCGCCGACTACCTCGACACTGCCACGGCGCTAGTCTGTCACGAAGTGCTGTCCATGCATGCCGGCTTGACCCTGAGCGCCCATGCACTGCAGGAAGGGCGCGAAAGGGGACGGCTACTGTGTGACCGTGGGGTTCGGCTGCGGACGATCTTTCCGCGCCGGCTCGCGCCAGGTGGCTACCTCGTCCGGCACTTCGACAGTCTAGCGAGTGCCGGCTACCACATCCGCGTTGCCGACGCTCTGCCGGCCCGGGTGATCACGTTCGACCGGTGCCGGGCGGTTGTCGCGATAGACCCCGTCGATCCGAATGCCGGTGCGATCGCGCTCGAGGGCGAGCCCTTCGTGCAGAGCCTGGTCGCGATGTTCGAGCACTACTGGCTGCACGCGACCGAAGCCCGGTTCTCGCGCGACGACCCGGCCCTCACGCTCTCGCCTAGGGAGCAGGCCGTGATGCGCTTGCTCGCGACTGGAATCAAGGACGAGACGATAGCGCGCCGGCTGGGGATGTCGGTGCGGACGATCAGCCGGATCGTCAGCGATCTGATGCGGCGTCTGGGGGCAAGCAGCCGATTCGAGGCCGGGGTGCGCGCAGCCGGTCTCGGCTGGACCGACTAGCTTGCGGCTCGCACTCGAGAATTCGTGCATACGCTCTCTGCCTATCTGCTTGAGTGCAGTGGTGGAGTTGCGGCGGTAGAACCGGAATGCGAACTCGTCCGGGCAAACCGCATTACGCCCTGATTTCGGCCTCGAGATAACCGCCAGGCCGCGCGAAGAACGGGTCAGCGCCCGACGCCGTTTACGCAGCCTCTGCAGCGAACACCACGATCAAGCCATCTGAATGGCGCGCTATGTCGATGACGATGTCGCCGTCCACGCCGCGCGCGACGCTGTCGCCCAGCTCGTGGAGGTGGTATGAGGTACGCAGCAGGTGGTCGAGCTGACCGCGAGTCATGAGCTTGTCCAGCAGCCGGCTAGGCGATCGCAGTTTCAGGGAGACCAGCCGGAGCAGGACTGAAATGACGTCCGTCCCAGCGTCTGCGCCAGGCTCCCGCATAAATGTGCGCTACAGGATCGGCCCGGGCAGTGGCGTTCGCCGCCCCTCCTGGCTCTCAGTTGCGACCTGAAGTACTGCGAGTAGGAGCCCTAAGCACAGGCACGTCCCGCATGGTGGAACATCGAATACTCCGCTGTTGAACCGCTGTGCTCCCACGCCGCACCCGTTCACCCCGCGGTACCCGGCTCTAGCCGATCGGAACGCCGCCTCGCCACTCTTGGCCGATCGAGATTTATCTTACAAAGTTTGATAAAAGTGGGGCGGGTGGGGCTCGAACCCACGACCCAGGGATTATGAGGTTTAGCGGCCTCACCCTTATGCACAACCACCGTGTGGCAGGGAATCTCGAAGAAGGCTCCGTCCTTTACCCGCCGCATCCTCGTCTGTAACTTCGCGACCGGGGAAGCCGCCTCCCCCGTATCTTCCCTGTGAGGCTTCGGCGCCTTGTCCGCTCGACATGGGAGCAGCAACACGACATAACGATGTTACGGCCGGACTTGTCACCACAGTGCCGCCCGGATCGGGGTGCCCAGCCCATGGGCTGGGCGCCACCGCCACGATGTTCAGAGCCGGTAGACGTCTGCGCGGTGCTCGATGCGCACGACGAGCACGGTGTGCGCACCGGTGTCGATACGGTAGTCGTCGCGCGGCGGGCGCTGCGGTGGCCCGCCAGCTCGCGCAGGGGCTTGCTGAGCCGGTCCGGGTTCTCAGCGAGCGGGCCGGTGATGAACTCGATTTCGGGAGCGGCTTGATGAGCGCGTCGAGCAGCTCAGCACGGTCCCGGAAATGATTGCCACCCTGCTACTGGTCGTCTGGTCCCAGCTCCACCATCTCGCGTTCGGTGAGGGAGTAGATGCAGATCGTGTTGCCTCGTTCGCGGGCCCAGGCGATGGCCTGGGCCCGGGTGCCTGTGAACTTGCCGAGGAGCTTCCTGTCGCCCCATGCCGCTTCCCAGACGCCTTCGTCGTCGGTGCACGTGATGGTTACCACCGAGCCCGTCTCCTCAAGGTGGTCGTCGTCGGGATTGAAGTCGGGTGGCAAGTAGTCGGCGTAGCGCATCTGGGTTCTCCGATCGAAATCAGCGGCGGTATCCGTGGCCACTCTTGTCCCCGGGCAGATCTGCGCGCCACGGGTAGTCGAACCGGTAGGCCGCCCACAGGCCTAACCGGGTGGTGTGTGAGACCGGGCTGCGGATGTAGAAGTACCAGTATCCAGGGTAGCCGGGAACTTCCCAGCTGAACTGGGTGACGACGTTGTGGTCCCACATCGAGACGTCGCGGTGGCTGTAATCGTCGCCGGGCCAGGTGACTGTGGTGTTCGGCGCGACGAAGCGGACATGGGGGCTGAAGTCAAGTGAGCCGCTGATGTAGCTGCCACCGCGGGGCACGTTGGGTGCGCCGTTGTACATGGAGGCGCTGAACATGACGTTTCTGGTGTGCCCGGTGGCGCGCCAGCTCGGCCGGCTGTAGGCACGGCCCGCGTTTAACCGCCATTTGATTGTTGGAGAGACCGTACCCAAGGTTTTGAGGCCCCAGCCGTAATACAGCCTTCCGTCCCACTCTGCGGTGAGGGCGCTCGTGCGTGCCCAGCATGACTGTGTGAGCGAGCAGGTCGGCCAGACGTTCGCAGTCGTTTCACCCTCGGTCGGGCCATCAGGGTTGTCACAGACCCAGGCTCCAACCCGTTCCTCGGCTGGTAGCACGCACTGGGGATCGGTGGTGGTCGGAGCAGCCAGCGGCTCGGATCCCTCGCCGGCCGCATCGGCAGCGGTTTCGCCCTGGTCGTAGTTGGCGTAGAGCGGGTCGAGGTCGGCGGGCTTGGTGATGTCTTGGACGGCGCAGGTCTCATCGTTGTCGGGGCAGCTGATCGGGTCGCCGGCGGGCGTGAAGTCCGGGCTGGTGCTGGGGGTGCTGTCGCCGGCCGGGCTGGCGGCGGTGACCTGGGCGGCGTAGGTGTGGGTCGGGTCCAGGCCGGTGATCACGAAGTGGGCGCAGGTGGCGCAGCTGCCCAGCTGCAGCGGCGCGCCGGCCGTGCTCCGGTCGAGGATGGCGAAGCTGTAGCCGTGGGTGGGGGCGCCGTTGTCATTGCCGGCGGTCCAGGTCAGGTCCGCCGAGCCGTCGCCGGCGGTGATCGCGAGGTCGGTGGGCGCCGCGGGTGGCGAGCCGATGTTGAAGGTGTAGTCATTCGCCGGCGAGGCGGTCCCGAGCCGGTCGGTCGCCACCACCGAGAGGGTGTGCCGGCCCGGCGCGGTCGGCGGCGTCAGCGTGATGGTCGAATGAGGACCGGTCACCGTGGTGGGTGTCGCGTCGTCGAGGCGGTAGCTGAACCGGGTGGCCGGTGAACCGGCTCCGCTGTCGGTGATGGTGAAGGTGGCCGGCGCTCCGCCGGGCGGTGTCCAGCTGTGCTCGGGGTAGGCGCTGGATTCGATCACCGGCAGGCCGGGCCCGGGATCGGCGAACCAGCCCTGGACGTCGATCACCAGGTCGACCGGGCCGGGGCCGCCGTTGCGGATGTTGACGCTGCCGTCCGCGGCCACCGCCACGATCGCGAGGTCGGTGCGGTAGACGTTCTGGGTGGTGTAGTTGATGTTCGAGGTGGCCGGCTCGGGTTGATCGCTCGGCCACAGCCGCAGGTAGCCGGCGGCGGCGCCGGTCGCGGGCTGCACGGTGCGCAGGTTCAGCGCCACCGCGCCGAGCCCGTCAGCCACCGCCGGGACGCCGGCCACCCCAGCGACGCTGAGCTTGGTGACCGAGTTGCCGGCCAGCGTCCGCACCGGCGCGACTCGGGTGTCGAGCAGGCGCACCGCCGCCGGGGTGAACACACCCGCGGCAGCAGCTGGGGTGAAGTAGCCCTGGATGTCGATGACCAGATCTACTGGCCCACCGGCGCCGACCAGCACCTTGAACTGGCCGTCGGCCGACAGCGGAATGGCCACCGATTGGGCGGTGGCCGAGTCGTCGAAGTCCAGCGCCCCGGTCGTGGGTGGCGGCTGGTCGGCGGCGTAGGCGCGCAGGTAGCCGATGGCCGTCTGGTTGAGGGCGGTGATATTGGCGTACACCGCGCTGGCATCGGCCGGCACGCCGGCGCTGCCGCCAGCCTGCACCGTCACCGACCCACCGGAGCTCACCTTGGCCTGCCGAACGCCGGTACCGCTGCGAGTGTCAGCGAGGCGGGTCTGGTCGACAGCGACGAAACCGCCCGGCGCCGTCGCCGAGCCGGCGGTGAAATAGCCCTGCACGTCGATGATCAGGTTCACCGCGTGGTCGGCCAGCACGCGCAGCGTCCCATCGGCGTGCAGCGCCACCAAGGCTGTGTTGGAGATCGAGTCGCCCGGGTTGAACACCAACGCCGTCCCGGTCGGCGTGGCCACATCACCCGGCGCGACGCTGATTGCTCCGATCGTGGCCGCGCCGATCGCCGTCAAGGTCAGAGCCACCGCGCTGACGCCGGAAGCCGGAATACCGGCTCTACCGGCTGCGGTCACCGTCCGCACGCCGCCGGCTGGCATCGGTGTCGAAAATCCGCCCGTGCCGTTACGGGTGTCGAGCAACCGTCCCACCGCCGGCACAAACAGACCCGCCGAACCGGTCGAGGCGTCGGCAGACGCCGGCCCAGAGCGCGGCGAGACCCCCACCTGCACCGCAGTCATCGCGCCCGCCGCCAGGGCCAGCACCAGGACCGCTCGCAACCCCGCACACCGATGCTTCACTAGCGCACCCCACAATAAGGACGGCCCCCCACAAGTCTATGAATGCCACGGAGGGAGCATGCCGGAGGCAGCAAGCTAGCATCACAGAGCCACCTAATACGGGCAGTCCATGAGGAATGGATAAGGCTCTGTTAAAAATAGGCAGTATGTCTATTCGAATGCGGTCGCGCTCCGGCCCTTGATCGCCGCGGGTTTCACGAGGCAGCACCTGGCGTCGCTTCACTCTGAGGCACCTACGCCGTAGTGCACCTTCACTGCGACGGCGCTGGCGGCGCAGAGCCGGCAAGTCCAGCTCGGGGACGTCGAATACTCCGCTGTAGGACCGCTGTGCGCACGAAGCGCACCCGTTCACCGGCTCTAACCGGCTGGAGCGCCGCCTCGCCGCTCTCGACCGGTCGAGATTTGCCTTACATAGTCTAATAAAAGTGGGGCGGGTGGGGCTCGAACCCACGACCCAGGGATTATGAGGTCTAGGAGTCTCACCCTTATGCGCACCGGCCAGACCCACAGGGTCCCGGGGAAACCGTACGTCCTTACCTCGCCGAATCCTCGTCTGTAACCGGGCGACGCCAAGCTGCCTTACTCCCCGTATTCTGCCAGATTCGCTACCAGTCGCCCATTAGCTCGTAACCGAGCTACCTACACGACATAACGTCTTCGGGGTCGGACCGGTTCGCCAACCTCATTGGAGACCTCCTAAGCGAGACTTAGCGGGCGGCTGCAGAGCTTGCCCGCCAGGTCACTCGCCTCCTGCAGCAGGACGCATAAGGTCGGCCAGCAAGCCTGCGGTCTGACCTGGCCGCTCCCCCGTGCGGTCGGTTGTTCCCACTACTGCTGGCCCCAACTCGGTAGGGTGCTGGGCGGCGCGAAGCTGCGGAAGGTGGAGGTGGTGAGACGTTACTCGAAATATCGAAAACCCTGTTATCCGAACAATCTGCTCATGCTCCGCGGGCCTCCACTCGGTCGGAACCGGTAAGAACTGCTGCTCCCCGCGTGCACGCCCTCGACCTCCGGCTGAATCCTGAGGCGCAGCACCATCGCAGCGGGGTGGTAGTCAGCTTTGCTGCTGGCGCGCAGTGACTTGATGACTGAAATGCGCAACCAGCACTTGCCCACGATCGATCGACCTGCGAGGTTCTATGCGCTATCGCCAACTAGGCACCAGCGGTCTGCACGTGAGTGCGATCGGACTGGGCACCCGGCTGTTCGGCGGGCGTGTCGATGCGCAGAGCTGTCACCAGCTGCTCAGCGGCGCAGCCGATGCCGGTGTGAACCTGATCGACACGGCTGATGTGTACGGGCGAGGTATCGGCTCCGGCGAGTGCGAGAAGATCGTCGGCGATTGGCTCAGCGGGTCCAGCACACGACGTGAGCAGATCGTGCTGGCTTCGAAGGTGGGCGGCCCGATGGGCGGAACCCCGAACGACACGGGGCTGTCAGCGCGGCACATTCGACGCAGCTGCGAAAACTCGTTGCGCCGCTTGCAGACTGACCATCTCGATCTGTACCAGATCCACCAGCCCGATCCGAAGACCAGGTGGGAAGAGACTTGGAGCGAGTTCGAACGGCTCACTGCCCGGGGTGACGTGATCTACGCCGGCCTCTCCAACATGTCGACGGACCAGGCGCTGCGCGCCCTCGACGCCGCACCGGCGCCGGTGCGGCGACGCATCGCGTGCTACCAGGGTGAGCACCATCTCGGCTCGACGGACCACAGCCAGGCGCCGGATCAGTTCGCCCGACTCGGCCTCGGCTTTCTCGCCTATCGCCCGCTCGCCGGCGGAGCGTTGGCTCGCCCACCGGGTAGCCGAGCCGATCAGACCTCGGGGCAGCCGACCTCACCGGGATCTGATCTCGCACCTCGGCTGGCCCGGATCGCGAGCGAGCACGGGCAGTCCGTCGCGCAATTGGCGGTCGGCTGGTTGCTTGCCGATCCCCAGGTCAGCTCGGTGCTGATCGGTCCGAGAACACCGGGTCAGCTGGCTGATCTGCTTGCCGGGAAGGGCCGCCCGCTCAATCCAGCACTCATGACCCAGGTGAGCGAGGCCTGCACCGCGTCATGACCGGCCGGTCGTCGGTCGAAAGCTCACCATGAGCTGCTCGTACCCGTTGACGAAGGTGGACGCGCGCCGCGCAGGCTGCTCCAGAAGGCACAGCTCGCCCGGCGCCGCCATCAGCACCTCGACCACCGTGTCGATCTCGAGCCGCGCGATCTCATGGCCGATGCAGAAGTGCGGACCGAACCCGAATGCCAGGGATCGGGCGCGTCCCGGTCGGAACTGATCGGCGGCGTCGTAGGTTGCCGGGTCGCTGTTGCACGCCGGCAGCCAGACAACCACCCGATCGCCGGCGCGCAGGTCCACGCCCTGCAGCGAACAGTCCACCTCGACTGTGCGCATGGTATGCATCGCCGGAGAGCTCAGGCGGATGATTTCTTCGACCTCCTGGGCCCGCTCGGCACCAGGGTGCTGGTCGAACGCCCTGCCGGCCACCAGCATCGCCGCGGTGGCGACAACATGCGGTGTGGTCTCCAGCCCGCCGTTCAAGATTCCCGCGATGTTGAGGACAGCCTCGTCGACGTCATCCCACGGCGCGCAGCCGTCACCGCGCAGAACCTGGTCGACGACCAAGCCGAACAGGTCGACCCGGCCCGCGACCGCGCCGGCCTCGTCCTGCTCGTTGAAGCCGTCTTCGACAGCGCGCTGAAGTACTTCGTGCAAGCTGGATTCGAAGCCGAGCGCGCGGGTGACGAGCGCTGTTGCCGGCCATGCGATCTCGCGCATCAGGTCGAATGCCTCGCCCGTCGCGCACAGCTGGTCGATCCGACGGGCGAGCATCGCACGAAGCTGTCCGACCGCTTCTGTCAGCCGGTCGGACGCGAGCAGAAGGGAATGTGGGCGGCGCAAGCGCCGATGCGCCAGACCGTCCGCGACGATGAGCATGCGATCAGAGACATGCGACAGGTCCTCGACCGGCTGCGCCAGTCGGATGCCGGCGCGAGAGGTGTACCGCGCGGGGTCCCGAAGAACGTCGACGGCGCTCGCGTAGTCGAACACGGACCAGAACCCCGTCGTCTCGTCGTCCGGGCACCACACCGGCCCTCCCGCCCCGCGGTACGGCTTCCACGTATCGGTCAGCGGGGCGGTTCCCGCGAAGGTGTCGGGGTCGCGCAAGGGATGCGGCACGAGAGGATTATCGCAGTTCGCCGCCGATCAGCCTCCACCGTCACGCGAACTGGCGCGTTGCCGCGTATGCTGCAGTCACACCGACAGGCGACGATGTGGGATAACTGGAATATGAACCCTGACGTCGGTTCGTTCGCGCCGCCGCGGGCAGCCACCTTGTACGCGCCGTTGATCGATCAGGGTGTCGACGGCACGGTGTCCCTGATATTCACGCCAGATCACCCGGGTTACTCCGACCCGTGGTACCAGGCGCGTCGCAGCTACATCGCCGGGTGCGCCCTGGCCAGGGAGCTGACCGATCTCCCCGCTCATATCGAGTACGACGAGATCGAGAGCCAGGTGTGGGCGCGGGTTCAGCAGAGGTTGCGCCTGGCGATCCGCGAGCATGCCTGTGCCGAGGTCCGCGACGGCTTGGAGGACTTGCAGCTGCCGGAGGTCGAAGTACCGCAGCTGCGGACCACAGGTGAGCTGCTCACGAATAAAACCGGGTTCCGCTTCGGGTCGGCGGCCGGCATCGCCCCGATCCGCGAGTTCTACGGGGCCTTAGCCGACGGCGTGTTCTGCGCCACCCAATACATCCGGCATCCTGAGTTTCCTGATTTCTCACCCGAACCCGACATGATCCACGAGATCTCCGGGCACGGGGCGCACCTGATGAATCCACGCCTTGCCGACCTGTACCGCGCGATCGGCGCACGCATCCGCCGAGCCGAATCAGCCGACGTCATACGGCTGATCTCGAAGATGTTCTGGTTCACGATCGAGACCGGGCTGATCAGCGAGAACGGCGAGCTGAAAGCCCTGGGCGCGAGCTTGGTGTCGTCGTCGAGCGATCTCGCCCACGTGAGTCAGGCGCACTGCCTCCCATTGAACGCCGCTACGCTGATCAGCCAGGACTATGCCGTGGACAGCTTGCAGGGCACCCTGTTCTACGCCCGCTCGCTCGATCACCTCGAGGAGTTCGTGTATCTGTTCCTCGACGACGCCGAAACGCTGCTGGCCGAATCGAACAGGTGAGAGAGTCGGGCGCACCTGGCGGCTCAGGAGTTGCCTGGCTCTACGGCATCACTCTGAAACGAGATCGCTCTCGGTTGCGTCGTGGTCGGCTTCGAGCGGCGCGCCGGTTCGCAGTGGCGAGAAGAACAGCCACAGCCCGGACAGGCATCCACCGACGACCGCCACCCACAGAGTCGTGCGGACCCCGATCCACGAGCCCAGCAGGCCTCCGACGAGGCCCCCGGCCGGGAGAGTCCCCCAGGTGACCCAGCGAGCGGCGGCGTTGACCCGGCCCAGCATCGGCCCGGGAGTCACCCGCTGCCTATAGGTCATCAGGTTTATCGAGGCGAGTGTGGCTGACAGCGACCACGACATCCACCCGATGCCGAACAGCAGCGCGCCGGGACCACGCTCGGCCAACGGAATGAGCAGACCCGGCAGAGCGAAGATGGTCATCGCCATCCAGGTCGCTCGACCCGAGCCGAGGGCAGCGTTGAGCCTGCGTACCAGCAGAGCCCCGAGCACCCCCCCGGCAGCGCCGAAGGCTAGCAGCAGCCCTACCAGAGCGGCCGAGAATCGCAGGTCGCGCAGCAGGTAAAGCACCCCCATCGTCTCGACCATGACGACGAAGATGTTGGCGGTACCGGACCAGAGGACGCCCGCGCGCAGCACCCGTTCGTTCCAGACGAACCGGAGACCAATGGTCAGGTCTTGAGACCACGGTTCGCGCGGTGCGCGTTCATCGGGTTCGACGCGCCGCGGCCGCCCGATGACGCTCAACGTGGCAAGAGACATCACGAAGCTGAGGCTGTCCAGCAGGAACGCTCCGGCCGGGCCGGCGGCACCGATGAGAACGCCGCCGGCCGGAGGACCGGACACCTGGGCGACCGACTGCAGACCGCTGAGTCTGCTGTTGGCGCTGGGCAGCAGGTCCGGCGCGACCACCTGAGGCAGAAGGGTGGGGTAAGCGACATCGAAGAGCACGGCGAATGCGCCGGTTGCCGCGGTCAGTACGACGAAGCCGGCGAAGTTCAGGTGTCCAGTCCACACCAAGACGGCGACAGCGCCTGCGAGAATGGTCCGAACCGCATTGCTCCACCACATCGCCGGCCAGGCGCCGACCCGGTCGACCAGGAGGCCGGCCGGCAACGCCACCAGGAGGAAGGCCACGGTCTGCGCGGCACTGAGGATGCCGATCTGGATCGCGCTGGCGTCCAGCACGATCACCGCCACGACGGGCGCTGCGACGATGACCATCTCGGATCCGACCAGACTCAGACCCTGACCACCGTACAGCCACCAGAAATTGCGCCCGAGCCGCCGTTGCCCTCCCCCAGCGGCAGCCTGACCGAGCTGGCTCACCGTGTCAGCTCACTGGTCGCATCAGCCGAGCGGCGACCGGGCAGGAGCCGCAGCATGTTCCCGCCCAGAAAGAGGTCTGTCGCGGGCCCCGGTCGCAGCACCGGGTCGGCCCCTCCGGTCAGCTCGTCGAGCAGCCACGGCAACCCACCCATAGCCCTGGCCAGTGGCCAGTCCGAGCCGAAGATGATTCGCTCGCTGACGCCGAGCGCGAGCAGGTGGCGTAGGTGCTGTCGCCAGTCGCCGATGCCGGGCGCGCTCGCCAGACCGGCGGTGTCGAGGTAGACGTTGCGCCGCTCTCTGGCGAGGACCACGCAACGGTCCCAGCTGAACAGTGCTCCGTGGCCGATGATGAAGTCGATCTCCGGAAAGTCTCGGACCGCACCGCCGAGAAGCAGCGGGTCGCCCCAGGAGAAGTCGAGGCAGTCGGCCGTGGGCCCGGTGTGGACGAGCACCGGGAGCCGGTAACGCGAACAGACCTCGTAGTAGGGGTACATGATGCGATCCGAGGGCGAGAACCCGCAGGGCGGGTAGAGCTTGACCCCGTCGACCTGGTGCTGCTGTGCCAGCCGCTCGAGATCGCCCGGCTCATAAGCCTCCGACCTGGGATCGAGTCCGATGAAGACCCGAAACCGATCAGGGTGCCTGCGGCGGACCGCCTCATGTGCTGTCGCCAGCTCGAGCATGCCCGGGCTTCCCGGGATTCGGACGCTGAAGTCGGGGGCCATCAGCACCGCGACATCCACGCCGGCCACGTCCATCTGCTCCACGAGACGGTCTGCGGTGTCGTCACTGAACTGCCTGCGAAAGATGCGCTCGACAGAGTTCGGCTCGACCTGGCCCCGGACCCGCAACTGGCCGGTCACGTTACGCACCGAGCCGGCTATCAGCTCGTCCGGGATCAGCTGCGTCGAGGCCAGATGGCAGTGACCGTCGACGATCACGTGGCCAGGCAGTGGGTCACCAGGCTGCGCACACATACGGTCGAGGAGAAGTCGAAGGTATCCAGATCGAAAGTGGCGCCGGTGAGATCCTCGATCCGGGCGACCAGGCCGACGACACCGATCGAATCCAGGATCCCACTGTGGCGCAACTCCGTCGTGGCATCCACCGGAGCGCCGGATTCAGACCAGTCCTGAACCCATTCCGTGAGCTGTAGCTCGGTACTGCGGGCGTCCATGTGCGCTCCTTAGCGGTCGGCCTGAGTGAGGAGTCGACGGGCGTTGCCACCCAGGATGAGCGCTCGCGCCGCGCCCGAGACATCGTTGAAGACTTCGTCGCCCTCGACCACAGCTGCACACAAGGAGGCCATCGAGTCGGTAAGTCGGTAGGACGGCCAGCCCGTGCCGAAAATCATCTTGTGCTGGACGCCCAACCGGAACGTGGCGTTCAGGTGCGCGGGCCAGCCATCGGCGCTCGGTGCTGAGGAGAATCCGCTCGATTCCAGGTAGACATTGGGCCGATGTGCTGCGATCGCAACACATTCGGCAGTGCCGAACACCGCCCCGTGCCCGAAGATGAAGTTGACACCCGGGAATCGCCGAGCCGCACTGTCGAGCAGCAGCGGTTGCGCGTAGCTGAAATCGAGTGGTCCCCATCCCGGCCCGCTGTGGCTGCAGACCGGGAGGTAGAGCTCGGCGCAGAGCGTGAAGTAGCGGTCCAACCGCTCGTCGCTTGGTGAGTAGCCGCACGGCGGATACAGCTTGAGCCCGCCGAAACCTTCCTCCTGCAACAGCGTCTGGGTGAGCAGGAAGTCGTCCTCGTCGTCGCGCGGGTCGACGCCCCAGAAGACGGTGAACCGCCCGGGATGTCGCCGGATGATCTCCCGGTACAACTCGGCGATCTCTTGCTGGCTCGCCTCCACCGGCACCGCGTGTCGGTACGACGGGGCCATGACGATGGCGTGCCCCACACCGGCGGCGTCCATCTCTGCGACCAGTCGATCGGCTTGCGGGTCGGAGTACAGGCGGAGCAGTCGCTCCGTCATCTTCTCGACACTTGCGGGGATGCCGAAGGCGCTCAGACGCTCAACCGCGTTGACCGCCTGGTATTCGAGAAAAACCTGCGGGGTGGTGACCGTGCTCGCAAGCGTCACCTGGCCGTCGATGAGCAACTGTCCGGCTCGGGTGGGCAGGGAGACCTCCGTCAGCCCGCTCACGAATGCAGGTAGGCGTCGACGAAGCGCTGAACCGCTACGCGGCTCAGCTTCAAGTTCGCGGTGAGGAACTCAGGCTGCCCGCGCGGTGAGGTATCGCTCGGCACAAGGACGCCGAGCCGGTAGTTCGCGGCCAACGTCGACGCGCGGGCATCGAGTGCGGCACGGACGTTCTCGATCGTCGCCCCATCGCCCAGCGTCACGACCGCCGCGGGACGCCGACCCGGTCCTCCCGCACACACCACGATGTCGGAGACGCCGTCGATGTCGGCGTAGGCGGATTCCAGGTCGACGGGACTGACCTTCTCACCATTCGGCAGCGCGATGAGATCACCCACTCGCCCGTGCAGGGTCACGTAACCGTCGCTGTCGATGACGGCAAGGTCTCCGCTGGCGATGGTGCCGTCGTCCCGGTAGGTCGCTTCCGCGATGTGCGCGTCGGCCTGGAAGTAGCGTCGGCTCAATGGGAACTCGCGCTTCACCAGCAGCTCGCCGTGGGCGATCGCGACGTGGTCGGCGTCGAGAAGTCGCCCGACCGTCCCGAGCCGGTGTGCCGACGGCGTGTTCCAGGCGATCATCCCGGACTCGTTCATCCCGTAGGCCTCCAACAGTGGTCGGCCCTGGTCCCAGAAGCTCTGGACCACGCTCTGTTTGATCGGGGCCATTCCCGTCACCATGAACCTCATCCGGGATCCGGTGCTCTCCTGCAGGCCGGTCCGCGGGTCGCGTGCCGTCGCGAGCTTCAGCAACGTCTCGAAGAACACCGGCGGACCGATGAGGAAGGTGGGCTCGGCGGCCTGCATCGCCGCGAACACCCGCGTGTAGGAGGTGAGCGCCACCGCCGAGCCGCTGGCCAGCGCGGCGTAGACCGACAACCGCTGCTGATAGCTGACGAACGGGATGAAGATCAGGTTCACGTCATCGGCGTCGAGGGCGTAGTCGCGCACGAACCGTGAGACCACGTACTCGGTGCCCCGCCAGCTCACCTCCAAACCCTTCGTCGTGCCGGCGGTGCCGGAAGAGAAGATGAGGGAGTGCACGTCGTCGTCGAGGCTCGCCCACCTGCCGGTCGCCGGCCGGGCCTGCCCGGGTCCCGAACCGCCGAAATCGACGACGCCCGGAGCCAGAGCCGCTGCGGTGTCGACCTCCAGCAGGAACAAGGAAAGGTCGTATTCGACCATGGCCGCTGCGGCGGCCTCGACCGACATCGGCGCGGCAAAGGGCATGAGACGAATGCCCAGGTCGGCGGCGGCCACGTCCCAGGCCACCCACTGCGCGGTGTTCGCACCGCTGATGCCCACGACGTTTCCTGATCGCACCACCTGCCACCCGGTCAACGACTCCCGGGCGCGATCCACCATCTCCGCGAGCTGCCCGTAGGTCGTGACGGGCTGATCGGTCGCGTCGCAATTCACGATCACGGTGCGGTCGGGCTCCGCCCGCCGGACCATCTCCAGTAACGATCTCGCGGTCACGTGCTCACCCATTCGATTCGACAGTTCGGGTCGTAGGTCGCCGTCATGGTGGTCAGACGCGCGACGACCATCGCGGCCAGGGCGCCGGCAATCATCGGTTCGTGATGTCCGCAGTCGGTGTCCCATCGGATCTCGATCCGGATGCTGGACGTCTCGTTCTCGGCCGGGTGGACGAGAAAGCTGCGCGAAAGGTCTTTCCACATCCAGTCCGGCACTGCGGACAGCAGCACTCCGCCGTCGGTCCAGCGCACTCGATCGGCCCACTCGGTCGGCTCGAGACCCAGATCGCCCTGAACGACGGCGTCGTCCCCTGCGCGCCACCTGGCCAGTGACCCGGGGAGGTCGCCTGCCACCGCACCCACGAACGGATCGAGGCAGTGCGGCTTCTGCCGCAGCAGATCCAACCAATTGTCCGCAGGCAGCACCGAGTTCACGACGGCGATCAACGGGGAACTGCTGGCCACGTGCGTCGTGCCCGCGTCGTTCGCGGCGGCAATCGCTGCCTCCAGCAGGTCCAGCATGCCGTGCAGGTCTTCGACGCTGAGGACCATCGGCGGTTGCACCCGCACCACGCTGGGCCGGTACAAGCTGTAGGTCGAGGTGACCCGGGACTCCAGGAGACTGTGCAACACCTGGCCGGCCACAGCATCGTCGATGAGTTCCACCCCCCACATGGTTCCCAGCCCGCGGACCTCCACGATGGTGTCCGGAAAGCGCCGGGCCATCGCGGGCAACCGTGTGGCGATCACCTCTGACAGCGCTTGCTGATGCTCGGCGAAGCCGGGCTCGCCGGTGATTGCGACGACCTCGAGCGCGGCACGACACGACATCGGATTTCCACCGAGGCTCGAACCGAAGGACGAGGGCAGCGAGTGGACGATCTCCCACGACGTTTCGTCGCCCAGGACCGCAGAGATCGCCATGATGCCCCCGCCCATGGCCTTTCCGACACAGACCAGGTC
>WUUC01215693.1_pt1 | contig 27343 bp, 7 predicted proteins | sample 6278441 | NCBI WGS metagenome assembly WUUC01 (sample SAMN13675441, study PRJNA597444) | soil metagenome | isolation source: soil | place: USA: Washington | collected 2017-10 | reverse complement strand
TGCTGCTGCTCGTCTTGCTGCTGCTCGTCTTGCTGCTGCTCGTCTTGCTGCTGCTCGTCTTGCTGCTGCTGCTCGTCCTGCTCCGTCCCCGCCCCCGGCGGCGGTCCGGCGTCCGGCGTCCCGGTGTCCGACTCCAGCGGCGGACCACAGACGACTACGACGGTGACTCGCGTACCCGACGGGACTGTTGTCGGTGGATCGGTTGGCGGAATGATCTCATCAACTTCGCAGTCGTCGTACGGTGGGTCGTAATCGAAGCCAGGATCGGGGATGGAACGGCCGCGGTTGTCGTCTGTGCCTTCGAAGAACTCGATGCTCAGTGGAAGGCAGTCCTCGGGCTCACCTACTTCGCCGCAGTCGTCCTTGATGTTCGAGTACCACTTGTCCACTTCGCCGTCGCTATAGGGGTCACCCTCATTCGGAAGGTCGTGCCGCACGCCCGGCGGCGCGCCGCCCGGCCGGCCCCCCGGCGGCGCCCCTCCCGGCGGCATCCCCGGCGGTGCGCCTCCCGGCGGCATCCCCGGCGGTGCGCCTCCCGGCGGCATCCCCGGCGGTGCGCCTCCCGGTCGACGCGGGTCCGCCGACGCAGTGGCACCCGGGGCCGGCTCACCCACCTCCACCGCATCCGGTTCCGGTGGACTGCCGCAGGAGAGCACCAGCGCGCCACTGAAGAGCGCGCCGACTAGCCCCGTTTGCCACGTCAACATCGCAGGCTCCCTCCCGTCAACGGGTGTCCTGGACTACAGGAGGGGGAGTAGGCGACATGATACGTGGCCGTGACGCCCGCAGCCTTCTACGGCCTGATCGGCATGCCGCGGATCTTGTCAACGATCTTTTTTACCGCCCGCGGTAGCGCCGATGGCGCAGAACCAGGATGTCGATCTGCTTGGCCGTTTCGACTTGGCCCTGAGCAGCGTCCAGGCGAGTAGCTGGGACAACAACGTCACGCAGATCAGCCGCAGCGCCATCGGCGGATCATGCCGGTCATGCTGCTGACGGCGAAGCAGCAGCTCAGAGGCTGCGAGCGCAGTTTCGGGCACCCACAGGCATAGATCCTGATTGACACCTGCCTAGGCACAGGTCTATACCGACGGGTGCGCCGTCACGGCGCCGGCGCGCGGGCGCAAAAGGAGGGCCTCATGGCCACGGACGTGGTAAAGGCGATCGACAACTTCCGCGAATGGGAACTAGCTGGCGGCAGATTCAAGGGCCCGCAGACTGTCCTGCCATTGGCGAAATTTGATGAGCGGTCCGACCATCGCTATAACCTGAAGCATTTTACCCAGCGCAAATTCTTGCAATGGGAGAAGCAGACCTTCGGGATAAACCTCGGGTACACCGACAACGCAACGCCGGAAACTGCCCGAAAGGTCGCCCGCTGGTTCTTCACCCGCAAGACTGGAGGCGAAGGGCCGATCTTGTATGGCGAGGACGTCGCGATCGGCTACGGTACCGTCCCATCCTTCTATCGGTATCAGAAACGCGATTGGGGCGTAAACATCGCCAACGTCGAAGCACCGGCCTTCGAGTGGAAGCTGATCGGCCCCCACGGTAGCGGGGGGCAGCCCGTCAAGACCGGCGAATGGCTGGCCATCTACAACGGCGTGGAGGAAGACTTTCTCATCTATTTCGGTCGTGATGTGGGCGTGGACCTCGGTTGGCCCGACAGCCAGAGTTGGGGAACGCAGCTGAAGGGCTGGGCGAAGAACGCCTTGAAGGAGGCTACCAAGGACTACCTGAAGTCGTACCTCGGGAAATGACCGGCAGTGCGCACGCCGAGGTCTGGCGGACTGGTCTGGTGACGGACGATGAATGATCGCCTGCATGCAGGGTTCGGACCCGGCGGGCGCACGCTGCGACAGGGCAGCAGTGGTGACGACGTCCGGCTGCTGCAGCAGTTGCTCGGCATCTCCGATGACGGCAAGTTCGGTCCGGATACGGAGCGCGCCGTGCAGGGCTTCCAGGCCGGTGCCGGTCTCGGGTCCGACGGCGTTGTAGGCCCCGACACCTGGTGCGCGATCCTAGAGTCGACCCCCGTAGACGCCGGGCTGGACACCGAGGGCAGCACCGACTCCGAGTCAACTTCGCGCGGGGGTGCGACCATCCTCGTCGCCGTCGAGTCTCCCGGCGGCACGCGGATCACAGACAAGCGGGACCCGGCCGCGCGGGACCTCGTAACGGTCACCGGGTATCGCGGCAAGCGTATCCAGCTTCACCATCTCGCAGCGGCCGCATGGGCGGCGCTCGTTGATGCTGCCCGCGTGGACGGCCTCGGCGAGCCGCTGCTCCGCCCTGTATCCGGTTACCGCAGCCGAATCGACCAGCAGCGTCTGTGGGAACGGGCCGTGGAGAAGTACGGCTCCGCGGAAGTCGCTCGCAAATGGGTCGCGCGCCCCGGGAGCAGCCCACACCACTCCGGCCGAGCTGTCGACTGCTGGCTTGGCACCCCGGTCGGAAGTGAAAACGTCGATATGCAACGTGAGACCGATGCCTGGGCGTGGTTGGTGCAGCACGCGGAAGAGTTCGGGTTCTACCCGTACATAGATGAACCGTGGCACTGGGAGTACAACCCACCCCAGATCTGATCGGCGGGCTGCCCCAGACATCGCCCAGTTGCGGGTCCTCTACTCCAATCGGGAAGTCCCAGAGGCGCCCTGGTGCTGGACGCCGATAGGGAGTTCTCTCATACAAAACTTTGTCCTCTGAGAGCCGTTCTGCGGGGGGCCGTTCCGGCTGGGAGTCGGGTGATTGCGATGGGCGCAGCCTGGTCGGGCGGGGGTGGGGTTCATGCGGCGTCCTCGATCCGGCTCGGCCGCTTGGCGCCCGCGCGGAGCCCGGACGCGATGGTCTGCTCGGCTTGCCGGTGGCTGTAGGCGCCGACGCCGATGCGCCCCCCCGCGGCCGCCGAGAGCAGCGCCGCCCGCGCGTCGTGCTCGGCGAGCGCCCCGCCGGCCACGAGCTGCCCGAGCGCGGCAGCGTTCCCAGGACGTACCTAGGGATGCACCGGCACGCGTCAGAGGGCAGTGGTCCGCGCAGGTCAGCGGGCTGGCCCGGTGGTTGACTCCTCGTTCTCCTAAAGCGGGTGTCGCAGGTTCGAATCCTGCCGGGGGCACGCAGGTAGGACGCCTGATCAGCGACGTGGGGCGGTAGCGGGCATCGCCGCCTAAGGCTATAGGAGCAGAGTACTAGCCGATCTGATCACGCATCTTCTTGATCTCCCTCTCGACACCCTTCTTCGCTCCATCATAACCCAAATAGAAGGCTGACGTCCGCCAAATACACCTTTCACTCGTTAGCACTCTTAGGAATTCTGCCTCCTCTAGCTCATCGAGCTTAAGCACGGGCAAATTGAGTGGAAGCACATCCCCCTCGCGCCGAATGCGATCTCGCTCGAACTCCTCCATGAGAGATCCTTTAACCAATCCGGCATAGTTTGCCGTATAAAACTTTGTAGCGCCTCGCGTGAATTCGACCATTCCTTCAACAGATTTCTTGACATCTGACAGTTCCGCTTCATTCAGAATCTCGTCTCTTTCCATCCGCTGGAGCCGCGCTCGCGATCCTAAGATCTCCGGAAACTGCGCCTCGAAGGTCCGAGCACTTAGGCTCGCCCTCAACCTCGTTCGACAAACCGCCATCTGCTCATATGCCCCCTTTAGTTCTTGACGGAGTAGTACGAGTGCGTTCAGACGATCGACCCCTTCGGCGTGCCTCCGAGTTCTCAGTGCAAGCAAGGACGCTACTCCAGCAGTAATTATGAGTGCAGAAAGCAGGGATATCGCCCCTTTCATTAGCTCCAGTCGAATGTTCACACCTGGGTCGCCACTCACCGACACAATCAGCCAAATCGATACTACGAGTACGGCTAAGCAGATCAACCCAATCACAACAGCTGTTTTGCTGTTTCTGATCACTGTCATCTCTCATCCACCTCCCACGGCGACGCAGATGTCGCTCGGCGGGCGCGCGTACCGGCGCAGCACGGGGCTCGCCCAGAAGTAGCTGGTGAGCTCGCCCCTGGACACCGGCGTGTTACGTGTGCGTGGAGCCGCGGATGGCAAGCCGCCCGGCCACACGGCAGCGGCGCTGGGTTGATGGACACCTACAGCAGCTCTGGGCGGGTCAGCCCAGCTAGTGGCTCGACACGCAGTGTCGACCAGGTAATTGATCTTGCTGGTCAGCCCCGGGAGGCTGCCCGCACGTCGAGTGCGGGAGGTGGTTGTGGCGCGCAGACCAAGCGTGTTCGTACGGCCGTTGTCGATGGACGAGGGCCGCAAGCTTCAGCGCATCACCCGGACCGCCCGCAACCCGGTCCGGATCCGCAAGCTTCAGGCGGAGTTGGCCTGCTGACCTGACGCCGCGCCGCCGTTCGGGCCATCCTGGGCACGGATGTATCAGCACGGTCGCGGACGACTCTTTCCTACACTGTCGCTGCCGCAGGAGGCATCCGTGACGCTGATCGTGATCCGCCTGTATCCATCAGTCAGTGAAGCCATCCCGCGGGCCGACTTCGCCGCCTACCTCACCAATCTGACGATCACCGTCGAAGACCTGAACGTGGTGGCCGGGCCGGCGCAGATCGGTAACCCGGCCAGCTACGTCGCGCCGGCGAACCCGCTGCAGCCGCACGTCCCCAACCCAGCGACCATGATCGTGCAGCACGTGGAGTTCACGGTTTTCGGGTTCGAGCTGCAGGCCGCAGCCACGGCGGTGATCGAAGTGGCGCCGCCGAACCCGCCCGCCGGGCGGCCGGAGCATGGCTTCCGGGACCTGCGGCTGCGGATCAGCCGGGGCGGCGACATCGTCGACCGGCGGATTTACATGAACGTGCCGGAAGCCGCGGGCGGCATCCCGGCCGACCGGGCGGCATTCCAGGGCTTGGAGCCCACCGCGCTCTACCTCGGGCTGCCCGAGCCCGGCCAGGAGATCCTGCCCGGCGATGCCTACGTCGAGCTGCCGGAGGACGGCACCGCACCGCCCTATGACCAGATGCTGAACGCGGTCGCCCGGGTGCTCGGCAACGACCCCAGCGGCCCACCGGCGATCGGTGCGCTGACCGTCGACCAGGCCCGGCACGTTGCCCGCGAGATCATCTGGAACCAGAAGTTCCGGCCGCTGCCCGGGCCGACTGGGGACCGACTTGGCGACCTGTACACCGACCCGGCCTCCGACGACGACGACGCCGAACGCGGCCGGTTCGCCGGCGAGCTGACCGCCTACTACGCGGCCGGGGACGCCGACGCCGAACGGCTGACCAACTACGTCGTCGCGCTGGCCACCGCGGTCGTCGCCGAGGGCCGCAGCACCGCTGCCACCGAGGCGGCCCTGAGCTTCCCGGTGCTGCCAGGGCAGACCGCCACCGGTGAGCGCTACAGGACCGCCCGGGTGTTGCTCACCGTGATCCCGGCGGGTTCGCCGTTTACCGTGCCGGCGCGCTACTTCTACGCGCTCGGGGCCGGGCTGCCGATCACCTTCAACGCCGACCAGCGCTATCGATCGGCGATCCTGGCCGACGACGTGCGGCTGCGCACAATGCTGATCACCGCCCGGGACGGCGGCGTCATCGGGGAAGTCCCGCCGCCCGCGCTGGCCGGGCTACCGCCCGGCCAGCCGCCGGTCGCGGACAACCCGCCGGTGGGCATCGCCGCCGCGGTGCGCCGGCTGCGGGCGCTGGGCGACACCGGCGGCGCCCCGCCCAGCATCGACGTGGCCGGCCCGGTGACCGCACTGGTGGACGGGTGGCTCGCGGTCGGCGCCGCTGACATCAATGCCGCCTTCTGGGACACCATCGTGGCTAACCAGCCGTCCGGGCACCTGGAGCTGGTGCTGTGTGCGCTCACACGCGGCTACGTCATCGAGCGGCCGCCCCCCGGCCCGGCCGGTGACGTTCCGCTGCGTACCCGGCTGCGCGCCGCGCTCGGGGTGGCCGACACGCAGGCGCTGGCCCAGGTGACCGAGCAGGCCTGGCGGGCCGCCCTGACCGGCGACCCGGACTTCCCGGCCAACTTGCCGCCGTTCACCCAGCCCGGCTCCGTGGCGGAGCGGGTGACCGCGCTCGTCGCCGCGGTCCGTGCGTTCTTCGCGCTGGTCCCGCTGGTGGAGCCGGTTGACAGCACCGAGGCGGACGTCGCGCCGGTGATCCGCATCCCGTTCGGGGACTCGATCAGCCGCTTTGTCGCCGCCTACGCGACCCACGCCGGCGCCCCCTACGCCTTCGGCGGCGCCAACCAGGCCGGCCACCGCACCGCCGCGCTCACCGACGTCGAGGCTGCACTGTTCCCCGGCGACGCGCGGGCCCGGCGCTGGCTGGACACCGCGATCGCCACCATTGATGCCCTGGTGGCGCTGGCAGCGGCGGTTCCGGCGCCGGTGCGGTTCTCGGTGGTCGAGGCGCTGTACGCGCGCGGCTTCACAAACGGCGAGCAGATCGCCGCGCTGACCACGCAGCAATTCCGGGACGCCCTGATCGGCACGGTCGCCGCAGACCTGGCCGACCCGATCATGACCGCGGCGGGCGGGCCGACTGCACCGGGCCAGCCGGTCGACGAGCCGTTCGTCCCGATCAACCCGGACGGCTGCCTGGTCGACTGCATCCCGCCCGAGCACCTGTCGCCGTTCGGCACCCCGGCCTACCTAGCCGCCCTGCTCGCGCTGCGCACCGACGCCGACTGCGACGACCCGGACGGCACCGAGCAGGCGCCCCGGCTCGGCGAGCTGGTCGGCACCCGGCGCGGCCCGCTGGCCGACCTTGCGGCGACCGCCGCGAACACCGGGGTCGCGCTGCCGGTCATCGACTTGGTCAACGAGAGCCTGCAACAGCTCGCCTCGGTCCCCGGCTCGAGCACAGGCGCGGTTCACGACACCGCGATCGACGACGTAGCCGGGCACCGGCTTGCAGGCGGCGCCGGGCCTGCCGACCGGTTCCAGCACGACCCCGAGACGCTGCTCGCGGCGCTGCCCAAGCACTCCACCCCGACCATCCCCCTCGGTTTCGACGCGCTGCGCGCCGACGCCAGCCACCCGCTGCTGCCCTACGTGCAGGGCCTCGACGTGAACCGCAGCCACCTGCAAGCGCTCGGCAGCAGCCGCTTCGAGCTGATGCGCGGCTTCCGCCGCGACATCACCGAGTTCGTGCTGGACCCGGACCCGGCGGACGAGCCGGTCGGCTTCCGCCGGCACGTGTGGCGCTACCCGCTGCGGCTCCCGCTGGCCCTCGAACTGCTCTGCCTGTCCCGCGAGCAGTACGACATCTTCTTCACCGGCCAGCTCGGAGCCGGCCAGGGCGCCATCCCGCTCTGGCAGATCTACGGCTACCCCGCGCGACTCACCGAGGCGGGCGTCTGGACCCGGGACGTGGTGCGGGTGCCGGAGTTCCTGGCCCGGCTCGGCCTGGAGTGGTGCGAGCTGCTGGAGCTGTGGCGCTCCGGGATCGTGCCGTTCGGCCGGCTGCCGGTCGGCGACGACGGCGAGGACACCGACTTCCCGGACTGCGAGCCCTGCCACCTCGACGAGTACGCGCTGGACTTCGGCCAGGACGTGCTCGGCGGGTTGCGCCGGATCGCCGTGCTGATCCGGCTTTGGCGGGCCCTGCAGGCCAGCTGCGGCGGCCGGCTCGGGCTGTCCGAGCTGGCCGACATCCACCAGGTGTTCTCCCTGTTCGAGGACGACGGGTCGTTCCGCACCGATCTGATCCGCCAGCTGGCCGCACTGCAGCTGCTGCGCACCGAGTTCGGGGTGCCGCTGCGCGGGCCCCGTCCGGTCCCGGCGGGTGCCGCGCCCGGCACCGAGCGATCCCCGCTGCTAGCGCTCTGGGTCGGCCTGAACGATCCACGCTGGAACCAGGCCCGGCAGCTGCTGCTGGACCACGTGCGCCGGCACGCGGTGCGGCATTACCACTGCCGACCGCGGCCCCCGGAGTTTCTGGAGGTGCTGGCCCACAACCTGGACCCGATCTCGACGCTGATTGGCTTCGACCCGACGACCCCGGACGACACCTGGCACGCCCGTCCGACACATACGCTGCGGCTGGCCGAGGTGCTGGCCAAGCTGTACGCCAGCGACCTCGGCGTCGGGGAGTTGCTGTTCCTCGGCACCGTAGACGACCAGCTACCCGGCGACGACCCGTTCCCGCTGCCGTCGCCGAACGAGTCCGTCGAAGACCCCCTCGAACTGCCCGACGACGCTGGCCCCGGCACGCTGTGGGCGCTGCGTAAGCGTCTGCTCGACGTCACTGGCGATGACCCGGAGTCCTGGACCTGGCCGCGGATCGACACCGAGCTGCGGACCCGGTTTGGACACCGCGCCCCCGCCGTCGGCCCCGACCCGCTGTACCTGCTCGGGGCCCGGTTCTTCCCGAACGTGCTGGAGGCAGCGGGGGTGCCGGTCCCGCCCGCGGACCGGCGGTGGCGGGCGCCGCTGCCCGGCTCCCCGCCGGGGATGTGGAACACCCCACCGGACGGCCCGTTCCGCTACGTCGCGAACGAGCTCACCGCCGGGATACCGCTGCGCGCTGGCGACGTGATCGCCAAGGTGGCCCGGATCCGGCAGCTGGACGCGGCCGAGCGGGGGGCGGTGCGAGAGCTGACCGCCGGCCCGGCGGCCGTGCTGGGCCCGTTCGGGTTCCTCTTCGACGACGTCGAGCGGGCGATGCACGAGCTGAGCGAGGAGCCGGACGAGGCGGCCCGGTTCGCCTACTTCCGGGCGGCCGTCGCGCGCACGTTCGCCCGCTGCGAGGCCATCGCCGAGCACCTTGCCGGATACGTCGGCGGCCTGGCCGGTGAACCGCGGCCCGGTACGGCCGAGATCGCGTTCCGGCTGCTCACCGCGCTGCACGGGGACGAGAACCGGGCGCTCGGACCGTGGGAGGACGACGCCGGGGCGGCCCCCGCCCTGACCTTCGACGGGGCCACCGGCGGCGCCTTCGCCGCGCTGTTGTCGATCACCGGGACCGGGCTGCTGGGGGAGTACAGCGCGGCGGGTGCGGCGGCCGCGCGCTGGCGGGAGCTGCGCGGGCCGCTGGTCGCCTTCGACCCGGCCGGCACGGCCGACGCTCCGCGGAACGTGGCCAACGCGCCGCTTCCCGGGCTGCTCCCGGCGCTGGACCTGCCTACGTCACCAGCGCAGGGCCGGTTCGTCGGGATCCGCAATGGGTTCGCGCTCAGCGACCTGCCCGGGGTCGGGCTCGGCGGTGCCGAGGGCTACACCGTGTGCTGGACCGGCGCGCTGTTGGTTGAGGAGACCGGCCGGTACGCCTTCCATGCCGGCGCCCCGGTGCCCGACGGCGAGCTGCCATCCCGGGACGGGCTGGCCGGGCGGCGCTGGCGGGTGCGGCTGGGCCGCGGCCAGCGCAGCTGGGTGCTGCTGGAGCGGCGCTGGCCGGGGCACTCCGACGCACCGGCCTTCGAGGCCGAGCTGGACCTGCGACGCGGCGCCTACGACCTGGAGATCGAGTTCGGCAGGGTGCGGCCCGAGTTCGATGACCCCGACGAGATCGTCTTGGCCGAGACCGGGTTCGAGCTGGCCTACGCCGGCCCGGACACCGGCGACGAGCCGATGGCCATCCCGCGGCACCGGCTCTACCGGCCGACCCAGGAACCCTGGCGACTCGACGCCGACCTCGGCGGCGAGCTGACCGGCAACGAACAGGCTGCGCTCACCGGTCGGTATACCGGCTCGCTGCGAGACGTGCGGCGCACCTACCAGCGCGCGGTGAAGGCGCTGCTGCTGGCCTACCGGCTCGATCTGTCCGCCGCCCCGGCCGCCGACGACGGCCAGTCCGAGCTCGACTACCTGCTCGGGCACCCGGACCGGTTCGCCGGCGCTGCCTACCGCCGGGACCCGGGCGGGATCGCCGTGCACCTGGCCGAACTGAACCCAGACCTGCTGCCGGTGACGGACCCCTATCGGCCGCCGGACGCGGCGGTCGACGGCCGGGTCGCACCGACTCCCGCCAGGCGGCAGGCGATCACCGACTGGTGGGAGCGGCTGTTCGACTACACGGTTCTGCGCGGACGCGCCGACCCGGTGCCGCCGGATCCGGCCTGGCTGCTGTTCCACGAGTCCGCCGAGGGGCACCCGGACCTGCCCGGGGACCTGCTCCGCTACCTCGGCGTCGACCTGCGGCACACCGACGCGGTCCGGCACTACCGGCTCGACGCCGCGGGCGGCGAGCTGGAGCTGGGCAGCGCCGAGCTGATGGACGAGATGTGGGCGATCCGGGTGCAGCACGCCGACCGGTGGCTGCGCCGGATCACGCGCTGCTTCCTGGTGGCCGATATCCGGGAAGCCCGGCCCGCGCTGTGGGCGCACGACGACCCCGGCGTGCCGCCGGACGCGACCGCGCCGAACGCCGATTTGGCCCGGTTCGTCGCTGACGGGCTGATCGAGAACGGCCGCCCCCGCCGGTACGCCGACCTGGCCGCGCTCGACGACGGCCTGCGGGCGCGCGGCCGGGCCGCGCTGCTGGCCTACCTGACCCGGCTGGACCGGGTGAGGCTGCCGTGGAACGAACCGGTGCGGCTGGCCCGCCAGCTCAGCGAGCTGCTGCTGATAGACGTCGAGGCGGGGTCGGCCGAGCGGCTCACCCGGATCGACGAGGCGATCTCCGCCGTCCACACCCTGGTCGGCCGGGCCCGGCTGGGCCTGGAACCGGCTTTCGTGCCGTCGGCCAAGTTTCTGGCGCTATGGGACGCCCGCTTCGGCAGCCGGCACGACTGGCAAACCTGTGTGCGGCGGTGGGTGTACCGGGAGAACTGGGTCGATGTCGACGAGCTGGCCGCCGCGGAGCGCAGCGAGGCGTTCCGGTTCCTCACCGACCGGCTGCGCCAAGCCACGCTGACCCGGCCCGAGCCCGGCGGCGTGCAGTCCTGGCTGGCCGAACCGACGCCAGCGCACCCTGGGGTGGAACTGCTGCAGGTCCGCGACCCGTCCACGCTGCAGGCTGTGGACCCGGCCGGGCACCGCTTCGACCTGCTCGGCACGCCGGACCGGCACGCCACTCCCTCGTGGCTAGCCGCGGTCGGCGCCCCAATCGCGCCGGCCGGCGGCGGTGAAGGCGGCGGCGGCGAAGGCGGCGGCGAAGGCGGCGGCGAAGGCGGCGGCGAAGGCGGCGGGCTGGTGATCGGCCTGGTCGAGGGCCCGCTGGTCGGCGAGGTCGTCGGCGAGGTGGTCGACGAGGAGACCGACGAGCTGGGCGTCGCGCCGCCGCTGGCCGGCGAGCTGATCGAGGGCGAGCTGGCGGCCGATGACGAAGGGCCGGTCGGCACGCCGGGCCGGCTGCCGTGGTGGATCGAGGCCGCCATCCGGCTGGGCGCCCGCTTCCTGCGGGTGGCGGCCGCCGGCGACCCGCCGGCTGCGGCCACCCCGGACACCCTGCTGCGGCCCCCGCCGGCGTCGTCCTGCTGCGCCGACTGCGCCGGCCTCCCGGCGCCGCTGCTAGACGAGTACTACTTCTGGCTGGTCGACGCGCAGACATACCAGCCGCGCGCGCAGGACGCTGGGTGGGAATGGCACGAGCCGGCCGAGTTGCCCGGGCTGCTGGCCTGGAACGGCCGCCCGGCGGTCCGGCTGGCCTCGTGTCGGGTGCACCACGGCGAGTTCGGCCCGATCGGGGTGAGCACCGCGGCGCTGCCGACGGGCACCGGGCCGCGGCTGCTGTTCGCCGGCCGGCTCGAGGACTCGCTGCGCTTCGTCGTCGACGACGCCGACCTCTCGGAGGGCTACCCGGCCGACCCACCGCCCGGGTTCCGGTACGACCTGGCCGATGGGGCGATGACTGCGCTACCGCAGCTCCCGGTGCCGCCCGCCCTGCCGGCCACTGGGCCGCAGCACCCCGGCGGGCTGCCGGCCTTCCCCTACTTCGTGTTCCACGCCCCCGGCGCCCCACTGGCGCCGGCCGACCCCTACCCAGCGGCGATCACGATCGCCGCGGCGCTGCGTGCGCACTGCGCGCCAGAGGCCGCGCTGGGCTGGTATGAGCTGGCCTTTGACCCGCTGCACGCGGACGCCTCCTGGCTGCACTGCAACGAGCACGACGGTGACGACGACGGTGACGGCGACCGCGACGGCGACGGGCCGGTGGTCGAGGCCGTGCCGGTCCGGGCGCTGCGCGGGCGCGCCGCGCACGTGGCCGCGGTGCGGGATCGGCTCGGTGGCTGCTGCCACGACAGCACCGCGGCGACCGCGGATCGGGTGCGCCGGCGCGCGATCACCCTGCACTACCTGGAAACCCTGCTGGAGTGGACCGACGAGGTGCTGCGCGAGCACCATGCCGGCCCGGCGCACGCGCAGGCCAGGGTGCTGCTCGACGCAGCGGCCACGCTGCTTGGTCCGCGCCCGCGCCGGGTGCGGGACGCGGCCACCGCGGCCCCCGTGCCGGTGGGCGCGTTCGTGCCGCACCCAGCCCCGCCGAACCCGCGGCTGCTGTCGCTCTACGACCGGGTCGCCGACCGGCTGGCGCTGGTCCGTGGCCGCAGCGATGCGGCCCGGCTGCCAGTACCCCGGCCGCCGGCCAGCCGCACCGCGGGCGTCGACGCCGCGCTGGCGGGCGGCTGGAGGGAGACCGAGCCGATCTGCCCGGACCCGGACTGCCTGCCGGCCAGCCCGTACCGGTTCCCGTTCCTGATCGCCCGCGCCCGCGAGCTGGCGAGCCAGGTGCGCGGCCTGGGGTCGGCCCTGCAGCAGGCTTACGAGCGCGGCGACGGGGAGTTCCTGCTCGCCCTGCGCACCGAGCAGGAACGCCAGCTGCAGGACTCCGCGGTCGGGTTGCGCCAGTCCCAGTGGCGCGACGCCGACTGGCAGGTGCAGGCGCTGGGCTTCACCAAGCAGATCGCCCAGACCAACCGCCGCTACTTCGCCGCGCTGGTCGAAGCAGGCCTGAACCGCGGCGAGAACGACTACCAGGGACTCACCGAGGAGTCGGTCGCCGACCACGGCAACGGGATCCCGCTGGAGGCGGTCGGGCAGGCGCTCGGGTTCATCCCGGACATCTGGCTCGGCGTGGCCGGGCTCGGCCCGCTGAATGCCAACCAGCTTCCGCTCGGCACCAAGCTATCCGGGGTGTTCGCCACCGCGGCCCGGATCATGGGCACGCTGGGCACGATCGCCGGGATCACCGCCGGTGAACGGCTGACCCAGGCCGGCTGGGCCCGCCGCGAGGACGACTGGCGGCACCAGGTCGAGGTGCTGGACCTGGAGATCGAGCAGATCGAACGGCAGATCCTCGGGGCCGAGCGGCGCCGGGACGCCGCCCTGCACGAGCTGACCGACCAGCGGCTGCGCGCCGAGCACGCGGTGGCAGTCGTCGACCTGCTCCGGGAGCGGTTCACCGGGCACGCTCTGTTCCTGTGGCTGCGCCAGGAGACCGCGGCGATCTACTGGCGCACTTACGAGCTGGCCCTGCAGGCGGCCCGGCAGGCGCAGCACGCGTTCAACTTCGAGCGCGGGCATACCGCGGCCGACTTCCTGACCGGCCCGTTCTGGGACGACCATCACGCCGGCCTGCTCGCTGGGGACCGCCTGGAGCTGGCCACCCGACGCATGGAGGCGGCCTACCTGGACGCCAACGTGCGCGAGTACGAGCTGGCCAAGCACGTGTCGCTGCGGCTTGTGCAGCCGCTGGCGTTCCTGCGGCTGCAGGCCACCGGGGCGTGCGAGATCGAACTGCCGGAGTGGCTGTTCGACCAGGACTACCCCGGCCACTACCTGCGCCGGATCCGCAACGTATCTCTAACCATCCCGTGTGTGGTCGGGCCGTACACCGGGGTGCACGCCCGGCTCACCCTGCTGTCCAGCACCACGCGGGTGCGGCCGGAGCTGACCATCCCGGCGGGCGGCTGCTGCGCCGACCGCCCGGCCGCCTCCCGGTGCGACGACCGATGCGGGAGCGAGGACTGCGGCTGCGTGGACTGCCGCGGCTGCGGCTGCCGCCCGGACCCGGAGGAGGTCGGCGACGGCTACTCGCTGCTGCCCGACGACGTCCGCGCGGTGCGCGACTACACGGCCCGGGAGGCGGTGGCGCTGTCCACCGGGCAGCTCGATCCCGGCCTTTTCGAGGTCAACTTCCGGGACGAGCGGTACCTGCCCTTCGAGTACCACGGTGCGGTCAGCCGCTGGCTGCTGGAGCTACCGCAGGAGAACAACCAGTTCGACCTGTCCACAGTCAGTGACGTGGTGCTGCACCTGAACTACACCGCCCGAGAGGGCGGCGACGCGCTGCGCGCCGCGGCCGCCTGGCTGGCCCGGGACCGGCTGCCCGGTGACGGGCTGCGCATACTGGACGTCGAGCACGACCTGCCCGACGCCTGGTACGCGGTGCACCCGCCGCGCGAGCGGGACGAGCGGGGCGCGCCGCGCACGCTGCCGCTGCGGCTTTCCCGGGCGATGTTCCCGTTCCGGCCCGGCGGGCAGCGGCTGGCGGTGAGCACGATCGAGTTCTTCGTCGAGGCCCCGCACGCCGAGCACAGCCGGCACCACACCGTGCGCTACCGCCCGCCGAGAGCCGATTGGGGCGAGTTCACCGAGGTCAACTGTGTGGCCGACGCCGAGTGGCCCGAGATGTTCCACGGGGTGCTCGACGCTGTCGACCGGCCGCTCACCGAGCACGAGTCGGACCTGGGCACGGTCGAGCTGCCAGCCGGGCTGGGCCGGATCTGCCGGATCTGGCTGCTCTGCGGCTACCGCGCGCACGGCTTCCCGCCGGGCCGCTGCGCCTGCCCCCGGCCGCACCGGCAGGCCTGAAATGCACCCGAACACCCCACCCGACCCTGCCGCCGACCGGCCGGCCGGGTTCACCGCGGAAGAGGGGTCGGCAATGGGGCTTTCGCCACGGACCGTTCTGTCGGGCATGCCAGCGCGCGGCATGGTGGCGGTCAGCTACGGACCGGCTCGATGACGTCCCCGACGAGCGTGTCCCACACGGCGCCTCCGCCCCGCGCGCCGGCGCCGGACAGCGCAGCCATCCCGGCTCCCGCTCCGTCCGCTCCGGCACTATCGCTGCCGAAGGGGGGCGGTGCCCTGCGCGGGATCGGCGAGAAGTTCACGGCAAACCCGGCCACCGGCACCGCGACGCTCACCGTGCCGCTCGCGACGAGCCCCGGCCGCAGTGGGTTCGGCCCGACCCTGACGCTGTCCTATGACTCCGCGCGGGGCAACGGCCTGTTCGGGCTCGGATGGTCGCTCTCGCTCCCTGCCATCACCCGCAAGACCGACGACGGACTGCCCCGGTACGCCCACGATCCTGAGGATGTCGTCGTGCTCAGCGGCAGCGAGGACCTGGTCGAGGTGCTCACCGAGCACGCCGGGACCTGGTGCACCGACCCGATCCGCCGGGTCGTGGACGGCCGTGACTTCGAGGTGCGGCGCTACCGGCCGCGGATCGAGGGCCTGTTCGCCCGGATCGAGCGCTGGACCGACTGCGGGTCCGGCGACACGCACTGGCGTTCGATCACCCCGGACAACGTCACGACCCGCTACGGCCTCACTCCGCAGAGCCGGATCGCTGATCCCGAGGACCCCCGGCGGGTGTTCAGCTGGCTGGTCTGTGACAGCTTCGACGACACGGGCAACGCCGTGGTCTATGAGTACAAGGCCGAGGACGACGACGGGGTGGACCTCGCAGTCGCCCACGAGCGCGGCCGTACTCCGCCGGCCCGCGCCGTCAATCGTCACCTGAAGCGGATCCGGTACGGCAACCGGCGATCGCGCCTGGACCATCCCGGCGCCGGCGACTGGATGTTCGAGGTCGTGTTCGACTACGGCGAGCACGACCTGGAGGTTCCGACGCCGCAGGACGCACGCCCCTGGGATGCCCGCCCGGACCCGTTCTCCAGCTACCGGGCCGGCTTCGAGGTGCGCACCCACCGTTTGTGCCGGCGGGTCCTGATGTTCCACCACTTCCCGCAGGAGGCCGGCGTCGGGCGGGACTGCCTGGTCCGGTCCACCGACCTCAGCTACCGGCCGAACCCGGCGGCGACCCTGCTCACCGCCGTGGAACAGGGCGGGTTCCGTCGCGCTCCGGGCGGAGGGTACGTACGGCGCTGCCTGCCTCCGCTGGAGGTGGAGTACAGCCAGGCGGAGATCCAGGAGGAGGTGCGCACCCTCGAGCCTCCCGATCTGGCACTCCTGCCCGACGGTATCGGCGGCGCGGGCAGTCGGTGGCTGGACCTCGACGGCGTGGGCCTGAGTGGCGTGCTGTGCACGGCCGAGGGTGGGTGGAATTACGTGCACAACCGCGGCGACGGCCGGTTCGGGCCGCGCGAGCTCGTCGCCGCGATCCCTTCGACGGCCACGCTCGGCGCGGGCCAGCAACTCATGGACCTCGCCGGTGACGGCCGGATGGATCTCGTCGACATGACCGGCCCGGCGGCCGGGTTCTACGAGCGCACCGACGACAACCGGTGGACCCCGTTCCGTCCGTTCCGCTCCCGCCCCAACATGCCGCTCGGCGGCGAGCACGTCCGGTTCGCGGACCTGACCGGCGATGGGCACGCCGACCTGTTGGTGCTCGACGACGACGTGCTGACGTGGCTACCGTCGCTGGCTAAGAACGGATTCGGCCCGGCTCGGCGGGTGTTTGGGGTGCCCAGCGGGTCCCGGGGCGGCCCACGTCTGCTCGTAAACGACGCCCGGCAGGCGGTGCACCTCGCGGACATGTCCGGCGACGGTCAGCCCGATCTCGTCCTGATCAGCAACACGCAGGTGGTCTACTGGCCCAATCTTGGCTACGGGCGTTTCGGCACCGCCGTGCGGATGGACGACCCGCCGGCGTTCGACGAGCCCGACCAGTTTGACCCGCGCCGCCTGCGGCTCGCCGACGTCGACGGCGCGGGGCCCACCGACGTCATCTATCTGCACCGCGACGGGGCCACGATCCATCGGAACCTGGCGGGCAACCGGTGGGCCCCGCCGCACCATCTGCGCACCGGGTTCCCGCGCGCCGACACCCTCTCTCAGGTCGCCGTCATCGACCTGCTCGGCCGCGGAGCGTCGCTGGTGTGGTCCTCGCCGTTGCCTGCCGAGCAGGGCCGGCAGGTACGTTTCGTCGAGCTGATGCCGGCCAAGCCCTTCCTCGCCAGGCGCATCCGCAACAACCTCGGGGCGCAGACCGAGGTCACCTACGTACCGTCCACCCGTTTCTTCCTCGCCGACCGCGCCGCAGGCCGGCCTTGGCTCACCCGGATGCCGTTCCCCGTGTACGTCGTTGAGCGCGTGGAGACCGTCGACGCTGTGAGCGGCAACCGGTTCGTCACCCGCTACGCCTACCACCACGGCGACTACGACGGAGTGGAGCGGGAGGCCCGTGGCTTCGGCATGGTCGAGCAGTGGGACACCGAGCAGCGGGCGTCCGACCCGGACGCCACGGGCGAGCACGTGCCACCAGTGCTGACCCGCACATGGTTCCACACCGGGGTGTTCACCGGGAGCGACACGCTGTCGCGGAGGTTCGCCCGCGAGTACTTCCGTGAGGCCGACCAATGCGCCGCCGACCCGGACGAGCTGTTGCTGCCCGACACGGTGCTTCCCGCCACCGTCCGCCGCCCCGGCCGCGAGCCGCTGCGGCACCGGTTCACCGCAGACGAGCTCCGGCAAGCCTGCCGAGCGCTGCGCGGCTCGGTGCTGCGTCAGGAGGTGTACGCGCTCGACGGCGGAGCGGCCCAGACCCGGCCGTACACGATCACCGAACGCAGCTACACGATCGAGTGCCTGCAGCCTGTCGCTGGCTGCCTCCGGCACGCCGTGTTCGTCACCCATCCGCGCGAGACTCTTACCGCCAGCTACGAGAGGGCCCTGTATCAGGTCGGCGGCGAGAGGCGAGCTGACCCTCGGGTTACCCACGAGCTGGTGCTCGCCGTCGACGACTTCGGCAACGTGCTGCGCTCAGCGTCCGTCGGCTACGGCCGCCGGTTTCCAGACGGCACGCTGCCGCCCGCGGACCGCATCGAGCAGGGCCGGTTGCACCTGGTGGCGACCGAACACCGTTTTACCAACGCCGTCGACGAGCCTGACGCCCATCGCGTGCCGCTGCGTGCCGAGAGCCAAGCGTTCGAGGTGCGGGGCCTGCCCCCCGCGGCACACCGTCCGCACTCGACCAACCCGTTCGGGTTCGACGAGCTTGACCGCGGTCTGGCGGGTATCACGGTCGAGTTGCCCTACGAGGTCGAGGCCGATGACGCAACCCCGACCCGGCGGCTCGTCGAGCACGGCCGCACGCTCTACCGCCGCGACGACCTCGACGGTCCGCTCCCCCTAGGGCGGGTCGAGTCGATGGCGCTGCCGCTGCAGGACTACCGGCTGGTCCTGACCGCGGGCTTACGCGAGTCTCTGTACGGGGCGCGCGTCGACGACGCCACGCTCGCTGCGGCCGGCTACGTCCGACTCCCATGTCATGACGGGTGGTGGACACCGTCCGGGCGGGTCAGCTACTCCCCCGGCGACGACCCGTCGCCGGCCGCCGAGCGCGCTTTCGCCCGTCGCCACTTTTTCCGGCCGCGCCGCTACACCGACCCGTTCGGCGCAGCCACGGAGATTGCATACGACACCGCCGACCTGCTCGTCACGCAGACCCGAGACGCGGTCGGCAACACCGTAGACGCCGTCAACGACTACCGCGTCCTCCAGCCGTGGCTGCTCGTGGATCCCAACGGCAACCGCGGCGAGGCGGCCTTCGACGCGCTCGGCATGGTCGTCGGCACAGCAATGCGCGGCAAGGTGGGCGAGCGGGTCGGCGACTCCCTGACTGGGTTCGAGCCCGATCTCGACGCCGCTGCCGTCGCAGCGCATCTCGCGGACCCGCTGGCCGCACCGCATGCCCTCCTGGGCGCGGCGACGACCCGGCTGGTGTACGACCTATTCGCGTTCCGGCGTGACGGATCGCCCGCGGTGGTGGCGACGCTGTCGCGGGAGACGAGCGGGCACGCGCTGGCGGCGGGCGAGCAGGCCCGGATCCAGCAGGGCTTCGCCTACTCCGACGGTTTCGGCCGCGAGGTGCAGCACAAGCTGGTGGCCGAGCCGGAGCCGGGCGGTTCACCCCGGTGGGTCGGCAGCGGCTGGACGATCTTCAACAACAAGGGCAAGCCGGTCCGGCAGTACGAACCCTTCTTCACCTCCACCCACCGGTTCGAGTTCGCCACTCTGGTCGGGGTCAGCTCGGTGCTGTGCTACGACCCCGTCGAGCGCGTGGTGGCGACCCTGCACCCCAACGAGACGTGGGAGAAGGTCGTCTTCGACGCCTGGCAGCAGGTGACCTGGGACGTCAACGACACCGTCCGGACCGACCCGCGCACCGACCCCGACGTGGGCGGCAACGTGGCGCCGGTGCTGAGCACGGGCTGGGTCGGCTGGTTCGGCCGGCGGGCGGACGGCGAGCTGGGGGCGGCCGAGCAGGTGGCGGCGCAGCGGGCGGCCGCACACGCGGCGACCCCCACGCGGTCGTGGCTGGACACGCTGGGCCGTGTGTTCCGCACCGCGGCGCACAACCGCACCGACGGCATCGACGAACAGGTGCCCGCCCGGCTGCTGATCGACATCGAGGGCAACGAGCGCGCGGTGGTCGATGCGCTGCACCGGGTCGTCGTGCGCTACCGGTACGACCAGACCGGCGGGCGGGTGGCGCAGGTCAGCATGGAGGCCGGCGAGCGGCTGCTGCTGCTCGATGTGGGCGGTAACCCGGTGCTGACCTGGTCCAGCCGCGGCTCCCGGTTCCGAGTCGTGTACGACGCGCTGCGCCGCCCGGTGCGGACATTCGTCACCGACGGCGAGGGCGCCCCGGAGCGGCTGCACGAACAAACCGAGTACGGCGAGGGCGCGCCCGGCGACCGGGCCCGCAACCTGCGCAGCCGCGTCCACCGGCAGTTCGACGGCGCCGGGGTCGTCACGAACGAGGCCTTCGATTTCCTGGGCAACCTCGCCCGGTCCAGCCGCCGCCTGGCGCGCGAGTACCGCTCGGCCCTCGACTGGTCGGGCGCCGTGTCGCTGGAGGACGCGGTCCACCGCACGGCCACCGGCTACGACGCGCTCAGCCGGCCCGTCGAGCTGACTGCGCCCGACGGCAGCCTCGTGCGCCCACGCTACGACGAGGCCGGTCAGCTCGACGGGCTCGACGCCCGGCTACGCGGGGCGGCCGAGCCGACGCCGTTCCTGGTCGAAGTCGATCACAACGCCCGCGGCCAGCGGGTCCGCTGCCGCTACGGCAACGGGGTGGAGACGACCTACGGCTACGACTCGCTGACGTTCCGGCTGCGGCGGCTGCGATCGGTGCGCGGCGGCTCGGACGTCCTGCAGGACCTGGCCTACACCTACGACCCGGCCGGGAACATCATCCGCATCGACGACGGCGCGCAGCAGAACGTGTTCTTCCGCAACCGCCGCGTGGACCCGTCGGCCGACTACGTCTACGACGCGATGTACCGGCTCGTGCGGGCCTCCGGGCGCGAGCACCTCGCGGGCACCCCGGCGCCGACGAGCGCGACCGACGCACCGCGGGTCGGGCTGGCCCAACCCAGCGATGGGAACGCGCTCGGCCGCTACGTCGAGCGGTACCACTACGACGCCGTTGGCAATATGCTCCGGCTCGCGCATCGCGGCGCCGACCCCGCCCACCCCGGCTGGTCCCGCACCTTCGCCTACGCCGAGCCGAGCCTGCTCGAGCCCGAGCGGGTGAGCAACCGGCTGTCCACGACGACGACCGCTGGCGGCGCCGCCGTCCCATCGACCTACGACGAGCACGGCAACACCACCTCGCAGCCCGAGCTGCCGGTACTGCGCTGGGACGTCGACGACCAGCTCGCCGCCACGGCGCGGCAGGTGGTCGGGGGCGGAGCCGCGCGGGAGACCACCTTCTACGTCTACGACACCGCCGGCCAGCGCGTCCGCAAGGTCACCGATCGCGCCACGGGCCGGCGCCGGGCCGAGCGGGTCTACCTCGGCGGCTTCGAGGTCTACCGGGAGTTCGGCCACGACGACGTCGTCCTGGAGCGCGAGACCCTACACCTGACCGATGACGAGCAGCGCGTCGCCACGGTCGAGACCCGCACGATCGGCGACGGCGGTCCCGTGCAGCTACAGCGCTACCAGCTCGGCAACCACCTCGGCTCGTCCAGCGTGGAGCTGGATGCCGCAGCGGAGATCATCTCCTACGAGGAGTACTATCCGTACGGAGGCACGGCTTACCAGGCGGCCCGCAGTCGCACCGAGGCGCCGAAGCGGTACCGGTATACCGCCAAGGAACGCGACGAGGAGAGCGGGCTCTACTACCACGGAGCCCGGTACTACGCCCCGTGGTTGGCACGGTGGGTATCAGCCGAACCCGAGCCCAAGCTGCGCAGCGAACCCAACCTCTACCTTTTCGCCGGGGGTCAGCCTGTTGGCCGAACCGACCCCGACGGCCGGGATTGGAAGGACTTCGCCAAGGGGCTTGCGGTCGGCGCCGGAACCGCATTGGTCGGAGTCGCCGTCGTCGCCGCCGTCATCGCCACAGCCCCGATCACGATCCCTGCCTCAGTCGTTATCGGTGCAGTCGCTGTCGGCACCACGGTCACTGCCGCGACGGTCGTGCAGTCGGCCCGGCAGCGGGATCTTCTGAACCGGCCCATCTCCCGGGAGCAGGCCCACTTCCAGGCGGGGACGGCCCTCGGCGGCCTTTTCGTGTCGGGTGCCTCCGGGCCTATCGCGGGCGGATTGAGCAGCGCCGCACGTGGAGCGACGAGCCTGACCCCACAGCTAGTGCCCGCCGGAGGATCAGTTGCGGTCGCGGCCGCACCGGCGATCGCTGAGGCGATTCCGCAGGTCGTAGGTGCTGCAGTCTCAGTGGCTTCTCCCGTTCTCATGGCAGCCAGCCAGTCCGGCGGAGGCGGTGGCAGTCGGGAGGGGACGGCTGGGCCGGCACCCGAACGCCCACCCGTAGCCAATAAGCCCTTGGGGCCACCGGCGCCGGGCAGGGACGTCAAGGCGGCTCTGCACGAACTTCCCGAGGAGGCCCTGAACAAGGTTCTCGCTCGTGTTGTTCGACGTGACGTGAAGGGGCGACCATTTGGAACTCCGCAACAGCCGAGAAGCGCTACGGTGGACGAATTCAACCCGCAGATCCAGCAGGTGAAAGCTGCAGACATCGAGAAAGCACTGGAACCCAAGCATGGTCTACGGCTTGATCAAGCCGCCAGTGTCCGAAAACTCAGCAATGAGGAGCTGATCCGATTCCGCGCCGAAGATCCTATCAGCGCGCTTCGCGGTGGCACGGACCGACTGTCCCAAACCGGTGGACATCATCGAGCGGCAGAGATCACTCGGCGCGTGGCGACTGGCGAGTTGGCCCCAGAGACGCCTGTGGAGATACTCCTACATGACTGAGATCAACGCGCTATTCGCGCAGCTTGAGGTGGACCTCCGCGCCGAAGGCAAACCGAGCCCTGCATCATGCCGTCGATGTGAGACGCTTCCGGATCACATCAGGGATGCACTTGCGCCCGCCTTGTTATTCCTAGGGTGCAGATCGCCTAGGTTCAATGTTCCGGTGGACCTCACGGCAGCCACGTTACCACTGACTACCCGCGTCGGCATGGCGCGGCTGATGCTTCTGACGATGGCGCCGGAGACAGGCGATCCACGGTGGTCCAGCCGAATGCTCGAAACGGCCTTCGCAATCGCTGCGGAATCGCTGAGCGGTGGCAGTGCGTCGGATCTGACGGATGCTCTGCTACCACTTCTCGACGAGCCGCCATTGACAGAAGTGCTGGCCAGCTTCTTGCTGGCCTTCGTCCGGCGATGGTTCGTTGGATATAGATCGGACTACGACGAGTATGACTTCACTTCGCTAGAGGCCAGCTTGGGGAGCATCCCGCCTCCGGCGACTGCCTACTTCGCCACGCTGAGCCTGCCTCCAAAGCGGTTGCAGATCTACCGAAGGAGCATCCTCCGCGCGTTGCCGCCCGGCCCATATCGGGATGAGGCGGCCCGGCTTTTCGAACAAGACAGCTAGCTCACGACCGGGGTCAGGGGAACGTCAAAGTTTGTGATCTTGATGTGAAGTCCGGTGTGGACGGATTCGGTGGCCGGCGCCGAACGTGAGGGTGGCCTTCTCACCTGCGGTAATGCGGTTACAGGTGGTGGAACCAATTCGCGCGCGCTTGGTGGCGTCGTCGCCACGAGGCCCAGCGAAGTGGTGGGTGTCGGGCTGTAGGTGTCGGTGGCCAGGGCTGGCTCACGGCGGACGTCGCTACGGCTGGTTCCGGGTTCGGCGTTCGTCGAGCCCCGCTTGTAGCGACGACCCTGCGACCCGGCCGAAGTAGGCCGCTCGAACTATGAGGGTCTCGGGCGAGTGCGACGTGTAACGCTCAGGGCTCCTAGGCCGAGTAGTCGGCCGAGCACGCGAAGTGCATCAGGAGACATCGATCCCTCGAGCGCGCTTGCTGGATCGATTCTCGTCCGGAGATGCAGGTTGAGCTAAGCAACTGTTTGATTGAGGACAATCACGGGATCCGAGACTCCCCGAGACGTGCCCGAGGAGCGAAATTGGACCAGTCGCCGGGGTGCGATCAACGCACGGAGCCAGAACTTCTTGCTGATCTGGCTGTCGAACTCTACGGCCAGGACCTGAAGCACTTTGGGCCGGAGGACGTACGAGTTGACTCGGATTTGTGCCCCGGACCAGCGCGCACGCCGCGCGCGCTTGGCCGCGTCATGCGCTGCCCGAACGTCATCCACGTCCAGAGGGCCGGCGTCAGCGGCACATGACGGGCATCGGGGCACTGCGAGGCCTCGGCATCATCGATCGGATCGAGCTCGACGACGATGGATCCCGAACCTCCCTCTGTGGTGATCATGCCGTCCTTCTCGGCCTGTCGAACAACGTCGGGCGCGCTTTGGGGCCTCGCATATCATACACGTCTCGAACAGCCCATACGTAGATCTACGTACTTGAAGCCACCCTTTCGGTCCACATCAAGCATTACCGTACGCCGCGATGTCTGCTAACGTCAAAGCGTCAGTGGTCATCGACTACCGAGAGGGGTAATGGCAATGGCCTTCGAGGAAATGAATGTCCCCCTGGAGATTCAGAAGCTGGCAATCGAGAGCATGCGGGGTAGGGAAGCAGTGGCTGTCCTAAGCGTAACCTCATGCCACCATGGGAGCTGCGCCGCCCAGGCAGTCGAAGACGTGGCAAGAGTGAGACCAGGCACTGAGCCTACATAGCACAACGCCTAGGCGCTGACGATCGACGTCTTCTCCGAAGTGTCCCTGACATCGAGGAGTGGAGGCTTCGTGGGGTACACGGAGCCTCCGGCTCGGAGTTTTTCGCGTCCGCGACTGAAGGGTTCGGGCCATGTCCTACGAGAACCACCAACCCGGGACCTACGGCTACAACCAGCGTCGCTGGTTCGAATCCTTGAGCAATTACGAGCCGAAGCCAGATTTCGACGGACTTCTGGACGAGACGATGCCGCACGGGTGGCGGCTTGATCATCAGTCGATCTGGACCGTTGCCTCGCCTCCCGACGGAAAACTTGCCGAGCAAGGATGGAAGATCCATATCTCTGCTCGGACCGCGGACGCCTCGGCAATTCTAAGACTCTGCATCTCCGTTCTTTGCCGGCGCGAGCTGCACTTCAAGTTCGCAGCGGACTCCTGGATCCTGGGCGAAATGAATGGCAAGCTCTGGCCGAGGGAATCCGCAAGCAAGTTCATCACCGTGTACCCGGGCGACTCCTCGGCCTTCCTATCCGTAGGTGAAGAGCTCGTCAGTCTTCTCGCCACGTACTCCGGGCCGTACATCCTCTCAGATCGACGGTGGCCTGGCTCCCGATGCGTCTTCTATCGCTACGGCGGCTTCCGGGAGCGCAGCCGACTATCGCTTGAGGGTAGCCGTGTCTTTCTCCTCACCAGCCGCGACGGCGAGTTGGTCGAAGACCAGAGGAGGCCATACTTTCATCTGCCATCGGGGTTCGTTGATCCGCTTCTTGTCGAGCCACCCAAGCCTCGCCCTCAGCCGTACATGCTCAAGTCTGATCAATACGAGGTGCGCGCGGCCGTAAACTTCAGCAGCCGCGGCGGTGTGTACAAGGCATACGACAACTACAACCACACACCGGTCATCCTAAAAGAGGCCAGGCCGTTCGTTGAAATCGGTCGAGCACGATCGGAGGCAACGCAGGTTCTCAAGAAGGAGTCCGAATTACTCCGACTCCTTGAGGAAACCGGCTACTTTGTGAAACCCATGGATTTCTTCACCGAGTGGGAGCACTCCTATCTGGTTGAAGAGCATGTCGCAGGCGACATGCTCGCGCATTACATACTGGCCCATAACCCACTCTACACGAGTTCGGTAAATTCGGCTTCCGTTCGAGACTATGTGCAACAAGTATCCTCTATCTGGCTGAAGATCGCCCATGCCGTGAAGTCAGCACACACGCGCGGCGTGGTTATCGGAGATCTCTCGGTTACGAACGTGATCGTCAACGACCTGAACGAAGTCACGCTCATCGACCTCGAAGGTGCCCATCTCGACGGCGACGAGCCGATCGGCCTCTTCACCCCAGGCTTCACGATGGCCTCGTCTTGGGAGACTGGAGCGGCGACACGCGGAAGCGACACCTTTGGTCTAGGCGCTTTGATGTTTGCCAGCCTTGCGCTAGCGAACACTTTTGTCGACTACTACCCACCCGCCCGTGGGCGGTTTCTTGCGGAGCTTGCGCAAGATCTAGACCTGCCGGATGAGCTCGTTCGGCTCATCGCCCGCCTTCTGGCCGAGCCACGCCTTGAATCCCTCGCTATTGACGATGTCATCAGTTCACTCGTAGCCATTAGGCGAAGGTTGGTCTGCCAGCCTTCGCCTATGCCTCGCCTGGCGGTTCCTGCGGATGAGCGTCTCTCAAACGCCAACCGGTGCGAACTGCGTCGTGCCGTCTCAGCAGTGCACGACACAGCACGGGAGTACCTGCAGATAGTAGCTGACCCGACACGCCGGGACCGCCTGTTTCCGGCAGACATGCTCGTCTTCTCTACCAACCCGCTGTCGGTTGCCTATGGCGCGTGCGGCGTACTCCACGTTCTCCATCATATCGGCGGGGCTACGCCACGTCGATTTGTTGATTGGGCGTTAGCCGCGCCCGTGAGCAACGACGACTACCCGCCTGGGCTGTACCTCGGGAAGTCGGGTGTCGCCTGGGTATTCGACGAACTTGGCTATCAAGACCTCGCACAGAAACTACTCCGCGAGTCCGGTCGACACCCCCTCCTGTGGAATGCAGCCGATGTGCTGCACGGCGCAGCGGGATTCGGCCTCGCATGCCTTAGGTTTTGGAGTGTACACCACGACGATCGCACTCTACGAGATGCGGACCACGTCGGAAATTGGCTCATCGAGAACGCTTCTGCTATCCCCTCAGGAGTCCACTGGAACACCGGCACTACGTACAACGTGGGTTACGCCAAGGGAGGTAGCGGGATCGCCCTATTTCTGCTCTACTTGAGCCGAGCAACCGGTAACGACAGGTACCAGACAGTCGGCCAGCAGGCGCTCAATGCCGATGTTCAACACGCTGCCTGGAGCGGTCGACGGTTTCTCGGTTTTCCCGAAGTACCCGAGGGAGGGCCAAGTCCCTACTGGTACAGCGGCACTGCTGGCATCGTCACGACCCTGCTCCGCTTCCACGCGGTCGCACCGGCGGGATCGTCGGCACGCCTAATCGAGCAATACGAGGTCGACCTGCAACACAAGTACGCGAAGTTTCCTCAGCTGTTCGGCGGCCTGGCCGGGATGGGCAACGCGCTGCTCGACCTCTGGTACTTTCTTGGCGACGACAAGTATCTGTGGCAGGCTTGGCAGATCGCCGAAGGCATACTGTTGCACGGGATCGAGCGTCCCGAGGGGACGACGTTTCCGGGTGCTGGCGGGTTGCGGGAGTGCTCGGACTTCGCTACAGGAACGGCAGGTGTTTCAGCATTCCTCTTCAGGCTTCTCGCGACAGATTCGTTGCACCCGGAGCCGTCGAGCGTGGCCAACTTCAATTTCACTTTGGACGAGCTCATCTACGAGTCAGGGATACCACGCCCGATCATTCCTAGATAGCCGCTCCCCTTCCGCGACTACCGAGCCTGGTACGCCGCGGCCACGACCCACCACGATCATGAACTGCCGTTGCAGTACTACTAGTGGCTTGTCACGCAGCCTTGACCGGGTAACTGGTCCAGGTTCGGATCGGTGAGTCGACGGCGAAGTTGGTCTTGGGTTGGGCGCGGGCGTTGCGCCAGCGGACCTAGCTGGCGATGGCGGCGTTCTGCTCGTCGTGGCTGCGGTGGTCGGTGCCGTTCAGGGCGAAGTAGCGCAGCGCGGCGAACTCGGCCTCGATCCAGT